>Ga0187894_10002485_pt1 | contig 21981 bp, 24 predicted proteins | sample GBC1701081metaG_FD_136650 | JGI IMG/M metagenome (GOLD analysis project Ga0187894, IMG submission 136650) | White microbial mat communities from a lava cave in the Kipuka Kanohina Cave System on the Island of Hawaii, USA - GBC170108-1 metaG ... | reverse complement strand
CCCAAGGATGCGGCGCGGCGTTATCCGTTTCTCGACCCCGCCACCATCCGCTATGCCTATTTCACCAAAGCCGGCGGCGCTCTCCTCTGCCAGCGCATCACCGCGGATATCGCACGGTGGCTCGGCGAAATGGGCGCAGCGCTGAGGCTCAACACGAAAGTGACGGCGATCGACGCGACGAAAGGTCAAGTCAGACTGGCGGATGGCAGCCATGTCACGGCAGACCAGATCGTCGTCACGGCAGGCGCCTGGGTGCTAAGGCTCATTCCTGAGCTTGCCCGGAAATTGAAACTCTACCGCACTGCCCTCGCCTATCTGACGCCGCCGGCCGATCTCGCCGCGGCCTGGGCTGATGCGCCGGCGATCCTCGATATCGGCGGCAAGGCCGAGGCCTATATGCTGCCGCCGGTCGATGGCACCGGACTCAAGGTCGGCGCCGGGGTGCATAAGCGTCCGGCCGACGATCCCGACGCCAATCGCATACCCGTTTCGGGCGAAGGCGAGACCTTGCGCAAGCTGTTGTCGCCGCCTTTGGCGCGCATCGACGACTATCGCGTCGCGCGGGTGGTGACGTGCGCCTACACTTTCACCGCCGATGAGAAATTCCTGTCATTCCGCAAGGATAGAGCGCTTGTCGTGTCGGCCTGTTCGGGCCATGGCTATAAATTCGGCGCGGCGGTCGGACGCCGCGTCGCCCAGGCCGTCCAAACGGGAGACGATGCCGGGCTCCTCGCCTGGCTCACGGCTGAAGCCTGACCTTTTGACAGGCGGAACTCAAACGCCTATCTCAGGGTTGGGCTCAGTGAAATCAAGGAGCTTTCATTGACCACCCGCCGCCAATTCCATGCCCTTGCCGCAACAGGCCTTCTTGCCGCGACAAGTGGATTATCCGAATCAGGAGCCGGGACGGGTTTCGTAACTCAAGCGAACGCGTCTCAGAAAAAAGGAGATGACACCATGGCCCTCGAACTTCCCCCCTTGCCCTATGCCTATGACGCGCTTCAGCCCTACATGTCCAAAGAGACGCTGGAGTACCATCACGACAAGCATCATCAGGCCTATGTGACGAACGGCAACAACCTGCTCAAGGATTCCCCGCTCGCCAAGGAGTCGCTGAGCAAGATCGTCAAGGCGGCCTATAAGGAGAAGAATCAGGGCCTCATCAACAATGTCGGTCAGCACTACAACCATCTGCATTTCTGGCAGTGGATGAAGAAGGGCGGCGGCGGCAAGAAGCTGCCGGCGAAGCTGCAGAAGGCGGTCGATTCCGATCTCGGCGGCTATGACAAGATGCGCGCCGATTTCATCAATGCCGGCACGACCCAGTTCGGCTCGGGCTGGGCGTGGATCGCCGTCAAGAACGGCAAGCTCGAAATCCAGAAGACGCCCAATGGCGAGAACCCGCTGATGCTCGGGAGCCAGCCGATCCTCGGCGTCGATGTGTGGGAGCACAGCTACTATATCGACTATCGCAATGCGCGGCCGAAATATCTCGAGGCCTTCGTCGACAATCTGATCAACTGGGAACATGTCGAGCAGATGTTCTCGGAAGCGTGAGCCTTTCGGAAATTCACCGACGACGCCCTCTCCGCAGGAGAGGGCGTTTGCATTTCGAGATATCCGGCAAGACGTCTCAGATTTTCTCCTTCTCGCTCGCGAGAGAAGGGGAGATGACCGAGGCAATCTCAATTCCGCTTTTCCTGTGGCGGAAGGCGCGGCCCTTGCCGTACTGATCGGGAGCCGGCTCAACCTCGCTTTACGGCCGTGATGATCAATGCAGGCATGTCAAAGACAACCGATCCATCAGTCTCCCCAAATGGCTGAAGTGCGTTTTCGGCTTCAGCCATGAGCCGATTGAATTGCGCATCATCGAGCAGGCCGCCCAGCGTCCAGACGCATGCCCTTTCGGTCGAAACCAGCGATGCGATCGAAGCAAACCGGACCTTTCCCCGTAGTCGCCTGACCTCGGGTCCCTTGATGCCTGCCTGTGCGCACAACGCTCGCAACCGTTCCGCATCGCCGAGCACGAAGGGGGCGCGGAAAGCATTGGCGATCTGCTCGCCGAACAGCCGTTCGAGCAAAGCAGCGAATGCGCTATATCCCGGTGAATGAGCGAGCGAGTCACAAACGGCAACGGCAATGCGACCGCCCGGCTTCAGCACACGCATCATTTCGCGCAAGCCCTTGGCCGGCTCGGCAAAAAACATCAAGCCGAACTGGCTTACCGCCGCGTCGAAGGCCTCGTCCGGAAAGGGAAGCTCTTCAGCGCGCCCGTCGCGCCAATCGATCTGGGAATTTTTGCGACGGGCGACACCCAACATATCGGCGTTGGGGTCGAGTCCGGTCACCTTGCCATGGGGACCGACACGATCCAGAGCGGCAAGAGCCAGCACGCCCGTCCCACAGGCTATGTCGATCACGCTGTCGCCCGGCCCAATTCCGGCCTCGCTTGCAACGATCGGCCCCCATTGCCGGAAAAGCGCGGGAACAAAGAGCGCATCGTAGATTTCCGCCGGTGACTTCGCCCCTTCGCTCCGGTGGTCCTGGGACGCCGTCTCCTTCAATCCGGTTGCTGCCTCCTTCAGAGCTGACATGGCCCGACCTCCCTTGATGATACCGCACGATGTACAGTGGTTACCGCGTTTGGACTGTTGTAGACTTGGCCATGGGCACGCTCCATGACCCATCGTCCCGATCGCTTGCCGAAGCGTCCGGTTCACAGCTGTCGAGCAAGACTGGGGGCGATCAGGCACCATCCTTTCCATGTGGCAAGGACGTGTTGTCAGATGTGCTGCGGGCGATAAAGCTTACCGGCGCGCTGTTTTTCGGGGTTAACGCGTCTTCACCCTGGTCGGTGGAGGTGCCGCACGCGCACTTCTTCGCCAAGATCATTTTGCCTCGCGCTCAGCACGTCATTTCCTATCACATCATCACCCGGGGGTCGGGCTGGGTGCGGGTCGGCAAACACTCGCCGGTGGAGTTCTTCGAACGCGACATACTGGTCATTCCGCATGAGGATCCTTATGCGATGTGCAGCGCATTGGATGTCCGATCAGGCTTGGGAAAGGAAGATTCCGTCGAGTTCTTCCGAGCCATGGTGGCTGGCCAACTGCCTTCCACGGTCACGGAAGGCGGCGGCGGCCTTCCCCTGACTAAATATATCTGCGGGTTCCTCGGCTGTGACGCAAAACCCTTCAATCCGCTGCTCGGCGCTCTGCCTCGACTGATGCGCCTTCGCCGTGGCACCAATGACGTGAGCGTGCTCCTCGACAGGGTGATCGATCTGACGCTCGACGAAACTTCGCAGGAGAGGGCAGGGGCAGAATGCATCCGCCTGCGCCTCAGCGAATTGATGTTCGTCGAGGTGATCCGCCTATATCTCGAAACGCTGCCGCCGGAGCAGACGGGCTGGCTGGCCGGGCTGCGTGATCCGGTTGTCGGGGGCGCCATAGCGCTGCTGCACGAAAAGCCTGCCCATGGCTGGACGCTCGACGAACTTGCGCACGAGGCCGGAGTCTCGCGTTCGGTGCTGGCGGCCCGTTTCACCACCCTCCTCGGCTGTCCGCCTATGCAATATCTCACACGCTGGCGGGTGCAAATGGCCGCCCGTCTGTTGGCAGACGGAGTCGCCAAGGTATCGGCTGTCGGGCGCGATGTCGGCTATGAGTCGGAGGCGGCCTTCAGCCGAGCCTTCAAAAGGGTGTCCGGCGCCTCACCTGCAGAATGGCGCGCCCTCAGGGTTTATCACGACTAATATTTTTCTTTTCTTTCTTATTAGTATTGCTAAATAAAGGGCATGAAGCTTCCCGACTGGCTCGACCGGACCTCCACTTCCCAATCCGCCTTGGCCAAGGCCATCGGTGTTTCCCAGGGCCGCGTCTCGCAGCTCATAGCCGGCGCCTCCCCTTCCCTCGACCTCGCCCTCAAGATCGCGACCTTCACCAACAACGCCGTTCGCCCCGAAGACTTTTCCGGACCCGCCATGGACACGACCCCGCACGCCGCCACCGCCTCCGAACTCGATCGCGTCGAGGATGCCATTGCCGCCATCGGGCGCGGCGAGATGGTCGTCGTCGTCGACGATGACGACCGCGAGAATGAAGGCGATCTCGTCGCCGCCGCCTGCAAGATCACGCCCGAGCAGATGGCCTTCATGATCCGCTATTGCTGCGGCATCGTCTGCGCGCCGATCACGCCCGAGGATGCGCGCCGCCTCAAGCTCGATCCGATGGTGGCGCATAATGACGCGCCCTTAGGCACCGCCTTCACCGTCTCCGTCGATTACCGGGAAGGCCTGACCACCGGCATCTCGGCCAAGGAGCGCACCGCGACCGTCCATGCGCTCGCCAATGGCAATGTGCAGGCGGCCGATTTCGTGCGCCCGGGCCACATTTTCCCGCTGGTCGCCAAATCGGGCGGCGTGCTGATGCGCTCAGGCCACACCGAGGCCGCGGTCGACCTCGTCCGGCTCGCCGGACTGCATCCGGCGGGCGTCATCTGCGAGCTCGTCAACGACGACGGCACGGTGAAGCGCGGACCGCAGGTGCTCGCCTTCGCCCACGAGCATGGGCTCAAGATCATCTCGGTCGCCGATCTCATTTCCTATCGCCAGGCGCGCGAACGCCTGGTCGAGCAGGAGAGCCAGTTCGACATCGACACGCCCGTAGGCAAGGCGCGCGGCTTCGCCTTTTCGACGCCCTTCGACTCGGTCGAGCATCTGGCCATCGTCTTCGGCGATATCAGCGGTGGCAAGGATGTCCCGGTCCGGCTCCATCGCGAGGATATCGTCGCCGACATCTTCGGCGCGCCGCATGTCCTCAACAAGGTCTATGACACCTTCAAGCGCGAGGGCCGCGGTGTTTTGGTCTATCTGCGCGAAGGCACGGCGGGCGTGCCGGCGGGCCAGAAGATGGGCAGCGAGAAGACCTCGAGCGCCGCCTTGCGCGAGCAGGTCTGGCGCGATGTCGGCCTCGGCGCCCAGATCCTGCGCGATCTCAACGTGCATTCGATCCGGCTCATCACCTCGAGCACGCGCCACTATGTCGGCCTATCGGGCTTTGGTATAGATATCGTGGAGACGATCAAGATCGAAGGATGACCGCAATGGCTACCGTCCGCTATATGGTCAAAGACGTCGACGCTTCAGTCGCTTTCTACACCCAGCATCTCGGCTTCGCGGTGAAGCAGCAATTCGGCGCCAACATAGCGATCCTGACGCGGGACGACATGACCTTGTGGGTCGCCGGTCCCAATGCGTCGGCCGGGCGGCGGATGCCCGACGGCCGCAAGCCCGAACCCGGCGGGTGGAATCGCTTTGTCATCGAGGTCGACGATCTGGCGAAGGTCGTCGCGCGGCTGCGCAAGGCGGGCGCGCCGTTCCGCAATGACATCGTCACTGGGCCTGGCGGCAAGCAGATCCTTGCTGAGGATCCTTCCGGGAACGTGATCGAATTGTTCGAGCCGCAGCGATAGCCAGCTGCATGGCGAGCCGATAGGATGCCTTCCTCACCCATTTCGTCTTTCTGGAAGGATCTCCATGCCCAAGCGCATCGTTTTCACCGGCGGTTCCGGCAAGGCCGGACGCCATGTAGTCCCGTGGCTCAGGGCCAAAGGCTATGACATCCTCAATGTCGATCTGAAGCCGCTCGACTATCCGGGCGTCAACACGCTCATCGCCGATGTCGCCGACGGCGGGCAAGTGTTCAACGCGCTCTCGATGCATTTCGGCTTCGATGGTTACGAGACCGGCAAAGGACCGGCAAAGGTCGATGCCGTCGTGCATTTCGCCGCCATCCCGCGTGTCCTCATCCAGCCCGACAATGTCACCTTCGATGTCAATGTGATGAGCACCTACAATGTGATCGAGGCGGCGGTAAAGCTCGGCATCCGCAAGATCATCATTGCCTCGTCGGAGACGACCTATGGCGTGTGCTTCGCCGAAGGCGACAAGGATTTTCACCATTTCCCGCTGGAAGAGGACTACGACATCGATCCGATGGACAGCTATGGCCTGTCGAAGCTCGTCAATGAAAAGACGGCGCGGGCCTTCGCCATGAGGAGCGGCGCCGATATCTATGCGCTGCGCATCGGCAATGTGATCGAGCCCCATGAATATGACCGCTTCCCTGCCTTCATCGCTGATCCTTTGTCGCGCAAGCGCAATGCCTGGAGCTATATCGATGCGCGCGATCTGGGCCAGATCGTGCATCTGTGCCTCGCCAAGGACGGGCTCGGCTTCCAGGTGTTCAATGCGGTCAACGACACGATCACCGCCAATGAGCCGACGGCCGAATTCCTCAAGCGCTGGTGCCCGAAGGCGCCGCACCGCCGGCCGCTCGAGGGGCAGGAAGGCCCTCTCTCCAACCGCAAGATCCGCGAGACATTGGGCTTCGTCGAGGAGCATAATTGGCGGAAATATGTGAAGGCATGAGCATGACAGATCTTCCTACCCTCACCAAGCGGCGCCTGCAGGCCCAGGTCATCGGCCCGATCTATGCCGAGATGGCAGCCGAGATCGGCGAGGAGAAGGCCGCCCAGATTCTCGACCGGGCGATCCGCAAGGCGGCCATTGCCGAAGGCAAGGAATTCGCCAGGCACGCCCCGGGCGGCGTCACCTCCATGGCCGACTTCATCAAGCTCTATGATTTCTGGACCGCGGACGGGGCGCTCGAGATGAAGGTGCTGGAGGCGAGCGACACCCGCTTCGACTTCGACATCACCCGCTGCCGCTATGCCGAGACCTATAAGGAAATGGGCCTCGGCAAGATCGGTCATTTGCTGTCCTGCAACCGCGACGGCACGTTCTGCGAGGGCTATGACCCCAATATCACCCTCGAGCGCAAGCAGACCATCATGCAAGGCGCGCCCTGCTGCACCTTCCGCTATCGGTATAAGCAAAAATTTTCACCCTCACCCTGAGGTGGCCGCGAAGCGGCCCTCGAAGGGTCTGCCTCAGCAAACTCGCTCTATCCTGATGGGCGCTTCGAGGCTCGCTGCGCTCGCACCTCAGCGTGAGGATATCCGCTGAGCTATCTCGGATAGCGCCGGTCGGTTTCCCTGATCCGGCCGCCATTGCCGAGCTCGATGATGTAGCCGAAGTCCTTCTCGGTATCGAGATAGTAATGCTCATCGGCATCGAACTTGCCGCTCTGGATGACCTTGTAGCCGCGCCTTTCGTAATCGGCCACCGCCTTGGCGCAATCGGCATAGTAGAGCTTGGTGTGATGGAGGCCTTCGCCCTTGCGCTCGAGAAACTCGTCATAGATCGAATAGCCGCTGACCGGCTGGATCAGCTCGTGCTGGATGCCGTCGGTCTTGGTGACGGCGATCAGCACCTCATGGGTGGCGGGCTTGCCGCGATAGAGATAGTCGCGCACATCCGGCGCCTTGAAACGATAGACATGCCACGGACCGATGCCGCAATGATCCCAGTGGCGTTTCATCGCCGTCTCGATGTCACGCACGAGATAGGCCACCTGCATGAGTTCTCCATCCTTCATCGCATCCTCCCTTTGGCCGTCCGGGGAGTGATGGTAGCGCAACCGGCGGAAAACCGAAAAGCCGGATTTCCCTTTTACGGACGGTGGTTTATGGTGCTGCCATGACGCATGAGGATCGCGACCGGGACGATGAACGGACCCTGATCGGCTGGCAGGAAACGGTGAGCCTGCCCGAGCTCGGCGCCGGCCCGATCGTCGCCAAGATCGATACCGGCGCGCGCTCCGCCGCGCTTCATGCCGACGACATCCGCATCACCGGACGGGGAAAACGCATGAAGGTGCGTTTCAAGGTGCAGCGCCGCGGCAGCTCCTCGCGGCGGATCGAATGCGAGATGCCGTTGCACGACTTGCGGCGGATCAAGAGCTCCAACGGCCATATCGAGCTGCGTGCCGTGATCGCGACCCCGGTCGAGATCGGCGGCCAAGTCCTCGAAGCCGAAATCACCCTCACCCAGCGCTCCGACATGGGAGCCGCCATGCTCATCGGCAGGAGCTCGATCAAGGGCACCTTCCTCGTCGATCCGAGCCGCACTTTTCTCAGATCACGGCGACCGAGAAAGACCAAGCCTCGATGAAGATCGCGCTTCTGACCCGCAACCCCAAGCTCTTCTCACATCAGCGCATCATGGAAGCCGCCCAGGCGCGCGGCCATGAGATCGTGCCGGTCGACTATCTGCGCTGCTACATGAACATCACCTCGCGCAAGCCGGAACTGCGCTATATGGGCGAAAAGCTCGAAGGCTTCGATGCCGTCATCCCGCGCATCGCTGCCTCCCATACCTTCTACGGTCTCGCGGTGCTGCGCCAGTTCGAGATGATGGGCGTCTACCCGCTCAACGAGTCGGTCGCCATCGGCCGCTCGCGCGACAAATTGCGCTCGCTGCAGATCCTGGCGCGCGACGGCGTCGGCCTGCCGATCACCGCCTTCGCCAATGACACGACGCGCACCGATGACGTCATCGACATCGTCGGCGGCGCGCCGACGGTGATCAAGCTGCTCGAGGGCACGCAGGGCATCGGCGTGGTCCTGAGCGAAACGCACAATTCGGCGAAATCGGTCATCGAGGCATTCCACGGCGCCGATATCGCCATCCTGGTGCAGGAGTTCATCAAGGAGGCGGAAGGCCGCGACATCCGCGTCTTCGTCATCGACGGCAAGCCGGTCGCCTCCATACTGCGCTCCGGCGCCAAGGGCGACTTCCGCTCCAACCTGCATCGCGGCGGCCATGCCGAGAAGATCACCGTCACGCGCCAGGAAAAGGCGGCGGCGATCAAGGCGGCGCGCTCGATGGGCCTCAATGTCTGCGGCGTCGACATGCTGCAATCCAATCGCGGGCCGCTGGTGATGGAGGTCAATTCCTCGCCGGGGCTCGAGGGCGTCGAGAAGGCGACCGGCGTCGATGTTGCTTCCGCCATCATCCAGTTCCTCGAGGCGGAGGCGCGGCCCGGACGCACCCGGACCAAGGGCAAGGGATGAGCGCCAAGCCGTTCCCCCTCGGGACGACGACGCTCCAACCGGGCGAGCGCAAGACCGTCGACCTGCCGATCAGCGCGCTGTCCAACCACACGCCTCTGACATTGCCCGTGCATGCCATCCATGGCGAGAAGGCGGGACCTGTGCTGTTCCTCTCCGCCGTCGTCCATGGCGATGAGATCCTGGGCGCCGAGATCGTGCGCCGGGTGATCCGCCATCGCGCCGTGCATGATCTCGCCGGGACGCTGCTCGCCGTGCCGGTCGTCAATGCCTTCGGCCTCATCAGCCATTCGCGCTATATGCCGGACCGGCGCGACCTCAACCGCTCCTTCCCGGGATCGGACCATGGCTCGCTCGCCTCGATCGTCGCCGATCTCTTCATGCGCGAGGTGGTGCTGCGGAGCGACTACGGCATCGATCTTCACACCGCGGCGCTCCATCGCACCAACCTGCCGCAGATCCGCATCGCGCCGGGCGAGCCCGATCTTTTGCAGATGGCCGAGGCCTTCGGCCCGCCGGTCATCCTCATCTCGAAACTGCGCGAAGGCACGCTCCGGCAATGCGCGCGCGACCGGGGGGTGAAGGTCCTCCTTTATGAAGGCGGCGAGGCCTTGCGCTTCGACGAGATCGCGATCCGGGCCGGCGTCATCGGCATATTGCGGGTAATGAAGTGGCTCGCCATGATCGCGCCCGCCAATATCGCGCGGAGCAAGGTGCCGCCGGCGATCTCGACCTCGAGCGCATGGCTCAGAGCCCCCGAGGGCGGGCTGCTGCGCGCCGCGCCCCTTGCCGGCGACCGGGTCGAGAAGGGCGAAGCGATCGGCGAGATCTCGGACCCCTTCGGCGAGGGCGCCGTGCAGGTGATCTCGCCCGAAGACGGCATCGTCATCGGTCGCACCAACCTGCCGATCGTCAATCGCGGCGATGCGCTTTTCCATATCGCCCGCGTCAAGGATCCCGAGACGTCCCGCGCCCGCATCGGCCGCATTGGCGGTGAACTCTCGCAAGCGCCGCTGTTCGATGAGGATGAGATTATCTAGAAGCTCTGTTTTCGGCGAGAAAATCGATCACGGCGCGGATGGAAGGCAACTGGCTGCGGCGATGCGGCGTGAGAATCGTCGTGGTGATATTGCCCGCCGTCCATGAGGGTAGGACGATGCTCAGCGCGCCTTCCTTGATCGCCGGGGCGGCGATGCTCTCGGGCAGGCAGGCGATGCCGAGGCCCGCCATCGCGGTCTTGAGCAGTACCACCGATTCATCGGCAAAGAAGCGCGGCCGCGGCGCCACCTCGACAAGTTTTCCGTCTTGCGAGGCGAGACGCCAGGCGCGCGCCGACGGCGCAATGATGAGGCCGTCATGCTCGCTCAAGGCTTCAGCGGTGGATGGCGTGCCGCGCTCCTCCAGATAGCCGGGCGATGCGATGAGGATGATTCGGTCGGTGCCGATCTGCCTTTGCATCAGGTCTGAATCGGGCAGCGGGGCAAAGTGGCTGCGCACCGCGATATCGAAACCTTCCTAAGCCATATCACGAAGTGGCGGCAGCCATATTCGTATTGCTTCACCGTGCCCGGCGAGTAGCGCTGCTCGCTGAGAGACGCGATGAACTCCTTCACGCGCCGGAGACCTTCGTCCAACGAGGACGGGTTTGCGATCCGGCCACTCTCTTCCAGGAACTGCACGAAGTGGAAGATGCGCCCCCTCTGAAGGCTGGCTTGAGCACATGGCGCTGCTGGTAGCGTTCGCCAGGCGGGCGTGGGCAATCGCAATCATGTGTCAGAAATTTGTGGACAACATCGCCATCAACGGCATCAAGCCCGATGCCGTTTCTGTCGAGCCAGACCAGAAAGTGTTTTGCCGGTCCGGGAAATTCCTGAAGGTATCCTGTGGCTGCCCCCGTCTTACGCAAATAGTCCAAGAGCTCCGCGACAAGCGGCCAGGATCGCCCGTTGCCGTCAGTGTCCTCCGGGAAGCATCCGAGTGGCAATTGCTCAGCCATTATCATGCTCCTTTCGTCGTGAGACGTTGGAGCATCGTGGACTTGGCGGTGAAGGGAAACGGAGGGACTACGCGCGGTTGCGATCAGCAATCAGACGGAACGATTCTAACAAACATGGTTCACTCCTCTACTGGCGATGCAGCCCTGGAGAGGCCCCGGTTACCACCGATGATGCAGCGGAAACCGAGATGAGAGATCGAAGTGTCGACCGGTTGCGCCATGCGCGCGGCAGGGCGGTAGCGGCGACAGTAGTTCGGCGCGCACAGATGCGAGCCTCCTTTGGTGACCTTGCGCGGTATTCTGATGTCCGGCTGGTTGGGATCGAAACTGTGCTCGCTGGACGCGCCGCGCGGATTGGACGCGGTGCAGCAGGGGCTGTCGATCTTGCCATGCTCCTGGTACCAGTCGGCTGTCCATTGCCAGACGTTGCCCGCCATGTCGTACAGGCCGTAGCCGTTCGGCGGGAAGGACCCGACCGGAGCCGTGTATTCGAAGCCGTCGTCGAGCGTATTGCGGTGGGGAAAGTCGCCTTGCCAGGTGTTCGCCATGTATTTGCCGCCAGGCGTCAACTCGTCGCCCCAGACGAATTCCGCGCCTTCGAGCCCTCCCCGCGCAGCGAACTCCCATTCCGCCTCGGTGGGCAGTTCCTTGCCCGCCCAACTGGCGTAGGCTTCGGCATCCTCGTAGGCGACGTGGACGACCGGATGGTTCATCAGCTTGCCGATCGAACTCGCCGGCCCGCGTGGACGGCGCCAGCTAGCTCCCGGCACGTAGACCCACCAGTTGTAGTGGTCGCGCATGTCGACGGGTCCCGCCGGCTTCTTGAACATGGCCGAGGACGGAACGAGCATCTCGGGCCTAGCCCCCGGGTAGTCCTCCGCATTGGCCGGCCGCTCGGCCAGCGTCACGTAACCCGTCGCGGCGACGAAGCGGTCGAAGTCGCGATTTGTCACGGTGTACGCGTCCATCCAGAAGCCGTCGACGCACACGTGGTGCGCCGGCGCCTCTTCCGGATAGTGGCTGTCCGACCCCATCAGGAACGTGCCGCCGGCGATCCAGACCATGCCGGGAAATGGAGAGGCGTTGAGCAAAGCCTGTTACTTTCCGGCGCCTCGGGATCCCTGCTCCAGTGCCTCCAGCGCCTTATCAACGCCGAAGTTCGAGGGAGGCGCGCTCGGAGGGTACTCCTTGAACGACTCGAGGAACTGGCCGACGATCGTGGTCGCGGGGAGGAAGGTCCACATCTTCTCGCCCCACCACCTGCCGTACAGCATCGATTCCGACTGGTAGCGCTCCCACGGGTCCTGTCTCAGATTGGTGACGAGAGGCGCGTTGGTGCTTGCCTCGTGGCCGTTGAAGAGGTTGCCTTCCACCGTCTTGAAGCTGACCTTCCAATCGTTGTAGCGCAGGGCGTTGAGCTCGCCGCTATCGGTGAAATAGAACACCTCGCGGCGTGGCGACGTGGTGACCTCACCCTTGAAGTATGGCAGGAAGTTGTAGCCATCGAGGTGGTTCTTGAAGGTCTTGTCGCCCACCTCCATACCCTTCAGCAGCTTGTCCTTCACGTCCGGATCGCCGGCGGCCGCGACAAGCGTCGGCATCCAGTCCTCGTGCGCCATGATCTCATTGACGATGGTGTCCGGCTTGATGACGCCGGGCCAGCGCACAACGAGCGGCACGCGGAAGCCACCCTCGAAGGTGGTGCCTTTCTCGCCCTGAACGGGTGGTTGCCGCCGTCAGGCCAGGTGAACACCTCGGCCCCGTTGTCACTGGTGAGCATCACGATGGTGTTGTCGGCGATTTTCAACTCGTCCAGCTTCTTGAGCAGTTCGCCGACCTCCCAGTCGAGCTCCATCATGCCGTCGGCGTAGAGCCCATAACCGCTCTTTCCATCCCATTGGTCCGAAAGATGCGTCCACACGTGCATGCGCGTGCTGTTGTGCCAGAGGAAGAACGGCTTGTTGTCCTTCACCGCGCGATCCATGAAATCGATCGAGCGCCTTACCAGCTCGGGTTCGACGGTTTCCATGCTGACCTTGGCCGCAGGGTCCATCCCGGGATGTGGTGGCAGCGGGCCGCCGTCGGCGATCGTCTGCTTGCCGATCTTGCCCCAGCGCGGATCGACGGTAGGATCGTCCTCGTCCGTCGCCTTGCTCTCGACGATGTTGCGCGGGCCGAACTGTGCGCGGAAGGCCGGGTCCTTGGGATAGTCGTTCTCGTACGGCTCCTCCATGGCGTTCAGGTGGTACAGTATGCCGTAGAACTCGTCGAAGCCGTGCACCGTCGGCAGGAATTCGTTGCGGTCGCCCAGGTGATTCTTGCCGATCTGCGCGGTCGCGTAGCCCAACGGCTTCAGCAACTCGGCGATCGTCGGATCCTTATCCTGAAGGCCCTGCTTGGCGGCCGGCAGGCCGACCTTGAGCAGGCCCGTTCGAAACGGCGTCTGCCCGGTGATGAATGCGGCGCGGCCCGCGGTACAGGACTGCTGAGCGTAGTAGTCCGTGAAGATCGCGCCTTCCTTCGCAATGCGATCGATGTTGGCCGTGCTGCCGCCCATCATACCGCGGTGATAGGCGCTGAGGTTCCAGGTTCCCAGGTCATCGACCATGATGGCGAGAATATTGGGCTGGCCAGTCTGCTGTGCATGGGCCATGGTCGCCGATACCGCCAAGGCGGCCCCGGCAAGCAGTGATGAGACGTACTGTTTCATGTGTCCTCCAACAGCGTCTGTTGGTTTCGACAGGCGTTGCTATTCCGCCTGTCTCGCCCAGAGTTACTCTTCCGACGGCCCGAGCTTCGCCGTGAGCTTGTCGATCGTGCCAGTGAAGGGGAACGGCACCTGGTAGTCAGCGTCGTCCACCGATGTACCGGTGTCGATGCCGACGTTGAAGGTCTCGCCCCACATGAGGGTTATAGGCAGGCTTTTCGGCATCGCGTGGCTGTCGACCACAGTGCCGTCCACCTTCAGGGTGCCTGTCCCGCCCTTGCCCAGGCCCGGCCCGTCGTACTTCCAGTCGAATTCGACGGTGTGCTTGCCGGGTGAGAGTGCGTCCTTGCCCTGCCACTTGACGCGCTCCAGGTCGATAAGATTCCAAGTGAAAACTGGCACGCCCTTGAGCAGATAGAAGCCGTAGCCGGCGAAGCGCCCGCCGTCGGTCATCAGCACGCCCTCGCCGCCCCCCTCGGCAACTTCGATCTCGGCGGTGATGGTGTAGGACCGGTTGAGCAGGCTCGGCGCGGTTCCGGTGTCCGGGAACGGCACGTTCATCACCGTCCCCGAATAGGTGAACTCGGTGCGCCCGGGCGAGTAGCTGGGCTTCTCCGAGATGAACCGCTGAAGGCGCGTGTCGTCGAGCGGGAACACGTGGTACTTCGCAGCTTCCATCGTAAACAGCTGCTGCATGTCGCGGAGCTTGTCCGGCATTGCCGCAGCCACGTCATGCGCCTGCGTCCAGTCCTTGTTGGTGTCATAGAGCTCCCATTTGAAGCCGTTCATGACATCCGCCGGCGGCTGTTCCAGCGTCAGGATCCACGGCGCGCCGACCGGCGGCGCAGAAGCCATCCAGCCGTCGTGATAGATGCCGCGGGATCCGAACATCTCGAAATACTGCGTCGTCCGGCGGTCCGCCGCATTGGCGTCGCCGAAGGTGTAGGCCATGCTCACGCCTTCGATCGGCCGCTGCGCGACGCCGTTTACCGAAACTGGCTCCGGCAAGCCTGCCGCCTCGAGAATGGTGGGCACAATGTCGATGACGTGATGGAACTGGTTACGGATGCCACCTGCATCCTTGATACGCGCCGGCCAGGAGATGGCCATGCCGTTCCGGGTGCCGCCGAAGTGGGATGCGACTTCCTTGGTCCACTGATAGGGTGTGTCCCAGGCCAAGGCCCAGCCCACCGCGTAGTGCGGGTAGGTCTGGTCGGTGCCCCACGCGTCGTAGAAATGCATGTTCTGGTCGACGGTCGGGCTCACCGCATTGGCAACGGCGAATTCATTGAACAGGCCGTTGAGGGTGCCTTCGGGGCTCGCGCCGTTGTCGCCGCTGACGTAGATGACGAGCGTATTGTCGAGCTTGCCGACGTCGGCGACCGCCTGGATCACGCGGCCGATCTCGTGGTCGGTATAGGCGAGGTAGGCCGCATAGATCTCGGCCTGGCGGATGAAGAGCTTCTTCGCGTCAGGCGAGAGCGAATCCCACTCCGGGATGGTGCTGGGCCAGGCGGTGAGCTCGGCATTCTCGGGGATCACGGCGAGCTTCTTTTGGTTGGCGAAGATCGTGTCGCGGAGCTTGTTCCAGCCCTCGTCGAAGAGGTGCATCGCGCCGATCTTGTCTACCCATTCCGGGGTCGGATGGTGCGGCGAATGCGTGCCACCAGGCGCGTAGTAGATCATGAAGGGACGCTCGGGCTGGACGTCGTTCAGCATCTTGATCCGGCCGATCGCCTCGTCGGCCATGGCAGTGATCAGATTCCAGCCGGGCTTGCCGAGGAAGGGCTCGATCGGCGTGGTGTTGCGGAACAGGTTGTTCGGCTGCCACTGGCTCGTATCGTCGCCGACGAAGCCGTAGTAGTAGTCGAAGCCCTTGACCGGTCCGGTCGGCCAGTTGTGGAAGGGACCGGCCTGGCTGCCCTCCCACTGCGGCACGTTGTGGTCCTTGCCGTACCACGACGTGTCGTAGCCGTTCTGCCGGAGAACCTCGCCAATCGCGACGGCGTCGCGCGGAATGACGCTGTTGTAGCCGGGATAGCCGGTCGCCTGGTCAACCACGACGCCGGTCGCGACCGAGTGATGGTTGCGGCCGGTGAGCAGCGCCGCCCGCGTCGGTGAGCAGAGCGCCGTCGTGTGCATCCTCGTGTAGCGGAGGCCTTCGTTTGCGATGCGATCGAGAGCCGGCGTTGGGATCACGCCGCCGAAAGTCGACGGCGCCGAGAAGCCAACGTCGTCAGTCATGATCAGAAGGATGTTCGGGGCGCCCTCGGGCGGTACGATCCGCGCCGGCCAATAGGGCTGCGACTGTGCGGCGTTGGTTTGGATGTCGCCGGCGAACGAGGGCGGCGGGTTCGGCAGGTAGCGCCCGTCGATCGTCATCGTCGCCGCGGGCGAACCGGGCGTTCCGGTGACCTGCTGGGCCGATGCCGCAGTCGCGCTGACAGCAACGACAGCCCCGAGCGCGGTCGCGAGTAAGAAGTGCTTATGGTTAGACCTAGACATCAAACCTCCTCCTCTTCGAGTCGCGGCGGCGTATGCGACTTGGCACAAAGATGGCGCTCGGCGCTCCGTCGCTGGCGCTGGCTAGTACAAGACCGCCCTCCTGTAGGCGCGCCTCGCAACGCCCGCATAAGACACCGGCGTCAGTGGCATGCCGATGACATCGATGAAGACCGACGCCTCCGAACCCTTGTCGGGCATCGCCCCATCGATGACCTGGACCGTATAGGCAAGCTTGTTGCCGGTCAGCTCGGGGTCCTTGAGGACGACCACGACCTGCCTGAGTTGGTTTCCTTCGAGGATCGACAGGTCGGCGTTCGGCGGATCGGACAGGAAGCTGTCCTTGCCCTTGCTCCAGAAAGGGATGAAGGCCGCCGTGGTCATGTTTCCGGCGACACGCTCGGGACGGTCCGAAAAGAACAGCGTCGTGCGCGAAACATCTTCCAGCATGAGTTTGCTGGTCGCCTTGTCGTAGCTCATCGCATGCGCGGTCTGGACGAACAGGAAGTCGGCCATGTCGTCGGCCGCTTGCGCCAGCCTTGGGCTCGTCGATCCCACAGTGACAGCGATTGCGGAAGAGGCCAAAATAAAATTTCGTCGGGTAGTCATCTTACTCACGGCGCATTCCCTTCTTGCGGCTGCGAACGCGGACGGCATTCGATGCTTAAGACGATAGGCAATGAGTTCGTGTGGCCCGAACGATGCATGCCATCGCCAAATGAGACTACTCAAGGAGCGCATTGCTTGGCCCTGGGATGCAAAAATCATGGACGATTGTCTTTTCGACTATTTCGATCTTCTGAGGCCGAGTTGCAGAGCGAGTGAGCCGCCCGCAGCCAGGCCGTGGCGGCTGCCACCCGTTGCGGAGACCAAGATCTGACAATGACACCTTCTTTGCGAAGAACTGCGCCGAGCCACGCCGCCTGTCGGTTCGAGCGCTGATCATGGACGATTGCGGCGCACTTCACTGCCGGGGCGACCTTGCGCCACGCCGTCAGCGTGTCGGTCTGCAGGGCTGTGAACGCCCAACGCTCGATACCGAGCCAGTCAAGGAGGAGCAGCACAGCACCATGGGGCGCGGAATGGGAGACGGTTTCGGCAAGATCGGTGAACTCGCGTTCCGTCATCGTGCCGTAATGACGAAATGCGACGATGCCGTCGCCAAAGTTGGGATCGACCTCGATCATGTCGATTGACGCATGACCTCTCGGGATCGAATTGGGACGCGTAGTACTCTCGGAACTCCGGATGTACAGTTTACGACTGCGCTATGCTGCGCTACTCTGGCAGCGCAGGTTTCAGCCAATAAATGCGCTGAGGCCGAAAATATTCGGATGAGAGGCGGCCATGGATATCGTTCGGAAAGATCCGTTGACCCGGTTTCCGGCCGCCAGGACTCAGGACGTCGGCGAACTGCGTCAGCGCCTGTCGGGCCTGTTTTCCGTGAGGTCGATCGACATCGAGCGGGGGGCGCAGCGAGGTTTTGACGGGCACCTCAACCATTGCGAACTCCCAAATGTTGGGCTGAGCTACGCCCGGTATGGGGCCGCGGTCACGGTGTCGCTTGCCCATACGGATGTCTTTCTTCAAGGTTTCCCACTGCGAGGCGGCGGCAGCCTTATTGTCGACGGCTCGGAGGCGCTTATATCGCGCGGCCACGGCGCGGTGGGCGGACCGGGTGCGCAGGTGCAACTCAAATACTCACAAGACTTCGAGAATCTCATCGTCAGGATCAAGCCGGAGGCATTGACCAGGAGGCTTAGTGCGTTGCTCGGCCGACCAGTCGACCCGCCATTGAGAATTGCGACCGACGTCAGCCCTGATCCAGCGGCTGCTGCGGCACAGTTCCGTCTTCTCGAGTTCGTCGTGGGAGAGCTTGACCGCAATGACGCCGCGCTTCCGCCGCTGGTCCTTGCCGAACTCGAGCAAGCATTGATCGTCGCGTTTCTCTGCAGCAACCGCCACAACTACAGCCATCTGCTCGGCGGCCAGCCGCTTCCTGCGGCGCCGAGGCAGGTGCGTCGGGTCGAGGAATACGTCGAGCAGAATTGGGACCAGCCGATAACGATCGAGGCGCTCGCCCTCGTTGCCAACACAAGCGTGCGCAGTCTCTTCTATTCCTTCAAGAAGAGCCGCGGTGTCTCGCCGATGACGTTCGTTAAGCAGGTTCGCATGCGCCACGCCAGGGCGATGCTGGCCATTGCCGGCCCCGCCACAAGCGTGACCTCGGTCGCATTCGCATGCGGATTCAGCAATCTCGGGCACTTCGCGAAATACTACCACAGCACCTATGGCGAGCGTCCTTCGGACACGCTTAGGATGGCCGTTCGTGACGCAGGCGAGTGATCGCAACGAGCTTGCGGAGCGCGAGAGCAAGCGGCACGAGAACGAGAAGCTGCATGACAAAGAAGACCGCGGCGAAGGCCGCAAACTCGGTGCGGCCGGCGACCTGAACGGCCAGAAGTGTGGCAAATCCCAGGTTTCGTGCCGGGAAGCCAGCTGAGGCAGCGACCATCTCGGGGAACTTGGTTGCGAGCAAGCGAACCGTCAGAGCTCCGGCAATTGTAAGTATGATCGTAAAGAGCAGCGCGAGCTGAATCAGCGCAATCAGAATGTCGGTCGGCATCGAGAGTACCTGCGTGGCGAAAATCAGGCCAACGACCAACGCGAGGACAGCCAGACTCAATCGCTGCAGCCAGGAGTTCCACCTGGCGACCCATTCGCTCGCGTGGAAGCGGATCGCGATTCCTGCCGCGAGCGGCAGCACAAGGGTGAGAAGGGACTGCAGTAGTACGCTCCTGGCCGGAATCTCAACACCAAGGGCAAGCTCCGGAAGCAAACTGGAGAGAAGCGCCAGAGATATCGGTGCGGCAGCAAGCGCAAGCACGCTCGACAGGGCGGTCAAGGTAACGGCTAGGCCGAGATTGCCTCGTGCAAGCATGACGTAGAAATTGGACAACGAAGCAATCGGGCTCACCGCCACCAGCGCCACGCCGACAGCGACAACTGGCGGCGGCGACATCCAGAATATGAGCGCAGCTGTGATCAGGGGAAGTATCAACCATTGGCTCGCAAGGGCGGCGGCGATGAGGGAGAGAGCGCCGACCGCGCGCTTGAAGTCCGCTGACGTCAGCTGACTGCCGACGACCACCATGATGAATACCAGCCCGACCGGCACCAGTATGTACACGAGCGACGTCAAAGCCATGGCGGCGGCCCCCCTTACGCCCCGAGACGTGCTAGCGCGGGCAGAAAACTCCTTGTAGCGCACTTCGGTTACGGAAACCCACGAGAAATTTCGATACGCGACGCTGTGACGGCGGCGCCCGTAAGTCGTGATACGCCGTTGGTTTCCAGTTCAGCACAGGCATGTGAACTTCTGCTCGCCAATCTGCTCGCCAACCCCAACGCGACGTTGCCGCTACTGAACCGCAAGTGAGTAACGAGCATCATCTCCTTGTCATATGCGCGCTACTCCTCTCTCTGCATTTGAAAATACAGGATGGTTATGTTGAGAGAAACCGGCGCAATCCCCTGACATCCAAAAGCCGCATGTCGGCAACTTCACATAATCTCCCGCTCGACATAGTTCCGCCTCGATGACCGCGGCGCGGGCATGATCGTAGAAATCGCGACCGGTGTCGGTCAGGACGAAGCTGCGCGAGGTGCGGTGAATAAGGCGGGCGCCGAGCGCCGCTTCGAGTTCGGCCACGCGCTTGCTCACCGTCGATTTCGGCTGCCCCAGGCGTCGCCCGGCGGCGGCGAAGCTCCCCAGATCCACGGCCTGCACGAAGAAGATCAGGTCGTTGAGATTATACATGAATCATCATCTATAAATGTGGACTATAAGGTTCGATTATCCCGTCTGGCGCCCGAAAGTCCACGATTTATATCAGCGGTCTCGACACAAGGAGACCGACATGACCCCTATCCTTTTCTACGGCGTGCCCTCCGGCTGCTCTTTCGGCTCGATCGTGGCGCTCGAATGGCTGGGCAAGCCTTACCGGCTCAGCCGCATCGACATGCCGGAAGTGGTGCAGAGCGATGCCTATCGCCGCATCAACCCGGTGGGCGAGACGCCATCGCTCCTGACCGAGGACGGGAGGATCATCAGCGAGAGCCTGGCGATCCTCAATCATTTGGGAACGGGCGGGATCGAGAAGGGTCTCGCCTTCAAGCAAGGCACGGCCGGCTTCGATCGCCTCAACCAGGTGCTCGCCTATCTCAACACCAGCTTCTTCAACAGCTTCAGCCCGCTCTGGTACACGCTCGAGCACGACATGAAGCCCGACGCGAAGCAGGCGCTCAGGGCCTATGGTGCGGCTAAGGTCGTGAAGGCGCATGACGAGCTCGAGAAGATGCTGGGCAATGGGCAGTGGCTGCTCGGCGATCAACGCACGCTGGCGGATGCCTATTTCATCGGCATCGCCCGCTGGACGAAGTATCACGATGTCGTCGACCGCCAGACCTATCCCGGGCTGCAGGGCCTGTTCGAAAGGCTCGAAGACGATCCGCCGGTCAAATTCGCCCATGCCGTCGAGCATGGCGAGGAGGCGCGAGGTGCCGGCGGCTTCATGGGCCATGTCAGCCTGGAGAGGGCGCTCAGCGAGATTTCCGACTTGTGACTCCAACGCTGTTTCGCACCGGCGATAATACCTCTTGACATCGCGGGCCAAAGGGTGGTTTGGAAAATATCAGGATTGGAAATGTGCCCGGTGCCGCCGCTGCCGGGCACATTGCTTTTGATATCCTCGCATCTCCCCGAAAAAGGAACCGTCACATGACCGGCACGCTCTGCCGAAGCGCTGCGCTCGGCTGCATCATCGCGCTCTGGGTGATGAAGATCGCCGAGCTCTTCGGCATCATCGTCAAAACCATCCTGTCGATGGTGGAAAAAATCGGCGACAGCTTGCATGAGCCGGGCGTCTGGTGCCGGAAAGCCTTGTGGCCGGGCTTGCCTCGCGCGATATGGCCATGCTTGTCCCGTCCGGCCGCGATGACGCTGCAGGATGCGTGCTGCTTGCCAATCTCGGCGCGGATCAACGAAGCCACAGGGGCTCGAAGGCGAGGTCTTCCTGTCTGCAGCCCCATGCCCTGGGAAAGGTCGAAGGTTTCGGCTCACCATGAGGGAAAGCCAACAGCCGAATATGCCGCCACGTAAGAGAAAGGTCGGAAAGCTTTATCGGCGCAGATACGCAAGGTCTCGTCGAATTTGTTCAGCAACGGAACATTATCGCCTGGATAACCCGCCCAGTATGCCGCGCACCAGCGAGCGCACCACCATCGAGCCTACCTGGCGGCCGACGCTGCCGGCAACGTTCTTGACGAAGCGGTCCGTGGCCGATTCACGCTGCCGAGGCGCCGAGCGCGCCTCGCGCGCCGCCGCCTTCTCGGCCGCGGCCTTCTCTTGCGCCTCGGCCCGCTCATTGGCGCGCTGGGTCAGCTTCTCATAGGCGGAGTCACGGTCGACCGCTTCGTCATACTCGCCATAGACCGGCGACGACTTGATGAGCTTCTGGCGCTCCTCGGGCGTGATCGGACCCAAGCGGCTCTCGGGCGGGCGGATGAGCGTGCGCTCGACCATGGTCGGCACGCCTTTCAGATCGAGCACCGAGACCAGGGCCTCGCCCTTGCCGAGTTCGGTGATCGCCTTTTCGGTCTTGAATTTGGGATTGGGCCTGAAGGTGTCGGCCGCGGTCTTCACCGCCTTCTGCTCGCGCGGCGTATAGGCGCGCAGCGCATGCTGCACGCGGTTGCCCATCTGGGCCAGCACCGCGTCCGGCACGTCGAGCGGATTCTGGGT
>Ga0187894_10002484_pt1 | contig 21982 bp, 20 predicted proteins | sample GBC1701081metaG_FD_136650 | JGI IMG/M metagenome (GOLD analysis project Ga0187894, IMG submission 136650) | White microbial mat communities from a lava cave in the Kipuka Kanohina Cave System on the Island of Hawaii, USA - GBC170108-1 metaG ... | reverse complement strand
TCTTCGTTCCTGGCAAGGCGCGAGGAGCGCGAATACCCGAAGGTATTTAAACGACGAGCAACACAGCCAGGGACGAAGAGGACCGGCGAGATATGTGAGAAATCACGTTTCCAGGGGACTAGAGGCTGCCTTCGGGCGGTGGTGATGTCGTTGCTCGCGATGGCTGGCTGCGGTGACTTTGTCGAGTCCACGGACTCCATGGGCCTCGCGACGGTGGGAAAGAGTGGAGGCGAGCTCGAGTTCCAGACCCTCAGCCTCACTGTCCCCGCTGGAGCCATGGCGGAGACGGTCACCTTCACCGTCACCCGCGAACCGTTCACCGGCGCGATCGGAGACGCCTACCGGGTCGCGCCCGCCGGCCACAAGTTCGCGAGCCCCGTGACCGTGAGGATCGCGAACGACGGCCTCTCGTTGCCCCCCGCGAACGAGATCTTCATCGCCGACTTCACCCACAAACCACCCCAGCCGCTCGCCGCCAAGAAGCATGACCAGGTCGAGACGTCCGGCACGACCACGGTGACGGGGATCTTCGGGCTGCTTCGCTGTCCCGGCGGCAGCTGCCCACCCTGATGAGTATCCATCTCCCGCAAAAAGACATGATACAAAGGCCCCGGTTGGTCTGAAGGGGAACATGCCCATTTCACCAGGGACAGCCGTAACGGTGATCGCCTTGCCGATCGCTTTGGCGACAGCGTGCAACTCGACGAGCGGGTGGCGGACGGAGGTGGACGGAGGCGCCAATCCGGCCGATTCAAGCAGCGCCGGTCGAGAGGACGGTGGCGACGCGGTTCAAAACGACGGCGGCAAGGACAGCAACGGAACGGCCACGAGCGAGGCCGGGGGACCGACGCGCAGCTACCATCTGGCGTCCGCCGGGGCGCAGTTCGTTCCCGGCAGCGCCCTGGTCTTCGACGTTCTGCCGGCCGATCTGGCGACCGACGTCGACGCGTTTGCGTTCCATGAGGAGTTTCATGGCCTCCCCTGGGACGAGTTCGAGACGAACCAGCCGCCACCGCGAGAATGGGCCGAAGTGATGGACGCGCACGCCAGCCAGGCGGCCGCCGCCGGCAAGCCAATCTTTCTTTCTATGCTGATCGGGCGCGAATATCTGCAGGACAAGACGGTCATCAAGAACGGCCGGATCACCCGGCAGACGGCTTGGTCGGCCCGCTGCTACGACTTCGCCACCGCCACCGACGGGGCCCGCAAACGGACCGCCTACCTACGCTACGTGGAATGGATGGTGCGAAGATTCAGCCCGCGCTGGGTGAACGTGGCGGTCGAGACCAACGCGTTCGCCGTCGCCTGCGAGCGCGCCTGGCCCGCCATGGCCGAGCTGATCAACGCCGCCTACGACACCGTCAAGACGGTCAAGCCCGACGCGGTCGTCTTCCCGTCGTTCGTACTCGCGCCGCTGTACGGTTACGGCGACTGCCCGTCGCCGAAAACCCGGCAGACCTGTTACGACGAGCGGTACCGGCAGATCGCGTCGCTCAAGCGAGATCGTTTCGCCGTGTCGACCTATCCCTACCTGGACGAGGCCGCCGGCGCTCGCGGCCCGGCGGGGGTGGAAGCCGATTGGTTCATGGCGGCGGCCAGGCGGGATCCGGCGCGCCCCGAACGGGTGGTCGTCGCCGAGACCGGCTGGAATTCGACCGACATCGTCGCGACCAACATGGGCGCCTGCGTGACCGCCCAGACCGCGACCGAAGCCGATCAGCGCGACTACCTGCGACGCCTGGTGACGATCGCGTCGGAGAACGACATGGATCTCGTCACCTGGTGGTCGAACCGAGATCTCCTGGTCGAGCGGGTGATGACCGACTGCCCCTGCGCTTTCGACGCCGCCTGGTGCGGGGCCGTCGAGGGGTTCCGCGCCAGCGGCGGATCGGATCCGGGCAAGCAGTTTTTCGGGGAGCTGCTGTTCAAGATCTGGGGGACGATGGGGATCCGAAATTTCGACGGCACGCCGAAGCCTCTGACCATGGCGGCCTGGAAGGCCGCGCGGGCGCTCCCCCTGACGCCGTAGCCGTTCAGGCTCGCACCCACGCGCGGCCGGGAGTGGCGGCGGAGGCGCGTGACGGCACGAAGGCGGCAGCTCGGAGCACGGTCGCTCAGGATAAGTGGGTGGCACTCCCTGCAGAACGTCGGAGAACCAGTACGTTATTCCAGGTCGTGACGAACAAGCAGCTCCGACCCGCCGTCGCTGGCCGCGCACGCCTGAGGTTCTTCCGAAAGCATCACATCGACCGCGCGCCGACGATGGAAATGAAGACGGAGACGGGCGCGATGCGCGTGTCGACGCCGGAAGCTACGGCGCTGGACCTGCTTCGCTACCTCGAAGGCGCGGGCCACCTTGGGAATGTCGCCACCGTGCTCGCCGAGCTCGCGGAGAAGATGGAGGGTCAGCGACTCGTCGAGGTCGCGAAGGTCGAGGGGGAGCTCTCGAATGCACAACGACTGGGCCACATCCTGGACCAGGTCGGCGCCGGCGAGCTTGGAGCCGCGCTCGCGGCGTGGGTGGGGAGCAGCGTCCCAGGTTCGTGCCTCTCCGATCTGATCGCTCGGCACGCCGAGCGGCGAAGGACGCTCGCTGGCACGTGCTCGTGAACGAGAGCATCGAGGCCGAAACGTGATCCCGCGGGCGCACATCACGGCCTGGCGCTCGAAAGCGCCGTGGTCCACGGACGCTCAGGTCGAGCAGGACCTCGTCATCTGCCGGGCGGTCGTCGACCTGTTCTCGGACGCGCTCCTCGCGCGCGAGGTCGCCTTCCGCGGGGGCACGGCCTTGCACAAGCTCCACTTCAATCCGCCTGGCCGCTACTCGGTGCCCGCAAGGCCCGCTTCCAGGTCGACAACCCGTGGCACAGCGGAGCGGCGGACGTGCTCACCTACGAGGCCGAGGAGCTGCTGGGTACGAAGCTGCGCGCCCTCTACCAGCGCAAGAAGGGGCGCGACCTCTTCGATCTCTCGGAGGCGCTCACCCGCATCGCCGGTCTCGATGCCGAGAAGGTCGTCGCCTGCTTCAAGCGCTACCTCGAGAACGATGGCCGCCGCGTCACGGGCGCCGAGTTCGAGGAGAATCTCGCCGAGAAGATCGACGACAAGGTCTTCCTCGCCGACGTGCCGCCACTTCTCGCGCTCGGGGTTTCGTTCGATCCACCGGCCGCGCTCGAGCGCGTGCGTGAGGCCTTCCTCTCGCGCTTGCCGGAGGGTGGATCCGGGAAGAAGCGGAAGGAGCGCCGGCGACCATGAGGAAGCCTGACCGCGCCCACCTGGATTCCGAGTGGCAGCGCACGGGTGCGACCCTCAGCGACAAGACCGCGCGCAAGGAGTTCGGGCTGACGGAGGTCGAGATCGTCCAGGCAATCCGGGCTGGCAAGCTCCACTACCGGGCGGCCTCGATGCACGGTAACCCCTGGTTGCGGCTTCTCCGGTGCGAGGTGGAAGCGCTGGTCAAGAAGCAGCGCGGTGGCGACTACTTAAAGGACCAGCAGGCCAAGACCGAGCTGGCGGGCATCAACCGCAAGCTGAAACAGATGAAGACGCAGGTCGCCGTCCTGGAAGAGCGGAAGGCAAAGCTGATGGCGCGATGACCAGAAGCCGGGCCGCGCGGACAAGGACGCCTCGCTCACCGGAGCCGGACTCGGTTCTCGAACGACTCGAAGCCGACGAAGCGCGTACCGTTCTCCATCACCTTCTTGCCGCGCATCCCGACCTCCGGGCCGAGGCCGAACAGACGGCACGCTCGCTTCTCAGCCAGGTCTGAAGCGCCAAGCGGAGCTGGGGCTCGAGAGAGAGGCGCTCGAGATCTGCAAGGGGCTCGTGCTCGGGCTTTACCGGATTCGCGACGCGCGAGGTGACGAGTTCCTCGGGTGGGCGGAGGACTTTCCTGCCGAGGCCGCCGCTGACGCCGTGCGCGTCCTGGTCGGGGGCAGCCAGAAGGGCGGCCGAGGAACAAGGCGTGCTCGACTGCGCTTCGATGAGGAGTTCGCGGACAAGCATGTTCCCGAGTGGAGCGACCTCATCGCGCGCGTGCTGGAGCGGGGATGAACGACGACAGCCAGCAGCACGACGCCTGGCGCCAGGCACTCGACTGGAGGGTGCCCAGTTGGTGCCAGGAGTCGGGGGTCCACTGTGAGAGCTGGTCGATCAACGGCGAGGCGTGCATCACGGGGCTCGATCCGCCGTTCGCCGGTGGTGCCGAGTTGCCTCACGTGCACCGGCCCCCGAAGGCCGAGCACACTCGCCGTGACGATGTCCGCTGCCAGCGTTCGCAGTGCCTGGGAGAGCGGCCTTGACGCCGTCGCCAGCATCGACAGCGCCCCCACTCACCGAGTTGCTCGACGAGGACGAGCATGCGTTCCTGCTCAACATGCTGGTGGTGGTGCATTCGCAGCCCGCCGCAGATGCTCGGCCGCGGCCGCCGCTGGAGGAAAACTACCGGCGGCACGAGCGGCTCATCGCCGACCTCGCTTCGAGCGCCAGGGCGAAGGGGCTTCCTGTGGAGTGGCATGCGCTTTGGCGGTTGCCGCCCGCGATGACGTGGAGCGAAGCGGACGAGAAGCCGTGGATGAGGTACCCGGCGGTCTCGTTCGTGGCTGCGGTTCGACCGCTGCGGTAGGCGAGGACATGGATACGGGTGAAGGACTCCGTGCGCGTCAATGACGAGTTGGTCCCTCGACGCGGGGACTTACGAGGACGTCTCGGGGCCACCGGCCGCGCTCGCTCTCTGTTTCTCTCTCCGGACGCGGTGGTGGTCGCGGGAGTACGCGATCGCGCCGCGGAACTCCGCGACACGTCGCGGAAAAGTTGGAGCCCCGACCAGCGCGCGCCGATCGGGGCTCCGTCAAACAACAGGTCAGGCAGATTCGCCTGACGAGAATATGACTCCCCATGGGGGACGCGAGGAGCAGTCTCTTGGGGCGGAGAGAGGCGCGGCTCGGAGCCTTGGTCTTGGGCTACACGCAGACGCGAACGGCGTGACGACCGGTTCGCACGAACATTCAATAGGTTTGAATCTTCGTGCGTCGCGAGAGCCACTATACCGGCACGCACGAGCTCCTCAGCGGATCGGCTCCGTACCTTCGCTGAGCAGCTCGACGTAGGGCGCGTAGGCGAACACGCGATTGCGCTTGAAGCCGGTCAGCTCCTTCACGATGCGCAGCTTCTTCATCCGGTCGAGCGCGCCCGCCACCGTCGGGTAGGACAGCCCGAGATCCTTCTCCATCTCCCGGATCCCGGTGATCGGCTTCTTCTGCAGGTACTCGTGCACGCGGAAGGCGGACGCCGCCGCTCGCCCCAGGGTTTCGAGCGAGCGGCGGTTCTTTTCGAAGAGCGCGAGGATCCTGCGCGTCGTGGATACGGCTTCCTGTGACATGCTGATCACGCCCTCCAAGAAGAACCGGATCCAACCTTCCCAGTCTCCGTGGGTGCGCACGCGCTGGAGATGGTCGTAGTACTCCTGTCGGTGGCTCTTGAAGTGGAGGCTCAGGTACAGGATCGGTTCCGAGAGCGCTCCTTCGGCGCAGAGTAGGAACGTGATGAGCAGCCGCCCGAGCCTTCCGTTGCCGTCGAGGAACGGGTGGATCGTCTCGAACTGCACGTGCGCCAGCGCCGCTTTGAGCAACGTCGGCGTCTGAACGGGATCGCCGTGCAGGAACTTCTCGAGGGCGCCCATGCACTCGGCAACCCTGTCCGTCGGAGGCGGGACGAACCGGGCGTTGCCCGGTCGCGACCCACCGATCCAAACCTGGCTGCGCCGGAACTCGCCTGGCGTCTTGTTACTGCCGCGACCGCTTCGGAGGAGCACGCCATGGATCTCGCGCAAGAGCCTGAGGGAGAGCGGGAAGCCACCACGCAGACGCTCGAGCCCATGGTCCAGCGCGGCGACGTAGTCGGACACCTCGCGAACATCCTCCATCGGCACGCCGGGCACCTGGTCGCTTTCGTAGAGTAGGAGATCGGAGAACGACGACTGCGTGCCCTCGATCTGCGAGGACACCAGTGCCTCCTTGCGCACGTACGCATAGATGAACAGCGACGTGTCCGGCAGGAGCGACGTCATGCCGTCCAGCTTCCCGAGCGCACGGCTAGCGCGCTCGATGAGATCATGGTCGGCTGCGCTCAACTTGAGCGCAGGGTCCGGTGGCAGGGGAGCCGGAACGAACGCCTGGTAGGTGTCCTCGCCGCTTCCGATCCGGACAATTTGTCCCGTGTTGCGCTTCATAGCCGTCGGCCGCGAATCTTTAACAAGGGGCGGCTCCAGCGCCCATATTCATCTTAGCTTTAACAAGAGTCAAGCGCCGGCCTGCTTAGTAAAGGTTGCCTCTGCGTCGGCAGCGTCTTCGCGCTCGTCGGGGGCGTTCAACCGGGGGCAGGGCTCCGGTACAATACCTTGCCCCTGCTCTTATGTAGGTGGTAGGATCACAATGTGCGCCTAGGTGGGTGTGTCCTCGTCGAGCTATCGGTGGCGAGCTCCTTCCTCCTGGGTGCGGGCATCGCCGCGCAGCGCGTCGGGTCCGCCGTCGCCGCCGAGCTGGCGCGCCGTGACGGGCCGCCGCCGGATCTCCGTACCAGCGTGCTGCTGGCGCGCAGCGACCTCTCGGCGCTGCCCGACCTGGCCATAGCGACTGAGCCGGCCGGCTCGTTTCTGGGCATGTCCGACGAGATTCTGCTCGACCGCGTGCGCAGCCAACCGGTGGTGCGGTTCAAGGTCAAGAGCGGCGGATCGTCGCTGTCGTTCCGCCTGGACTTGGCGGACGGATCGCGCGCCGCCTGGAAACCGGCGCAGACCAACCTGCAAACCATTCCTCGCAAAGAAGTGGCGGCCTATCGCCTGAACCGTCTGCTCGGCCTCAACGCCGTGCCGCCGGCTGCTCCCCGCGCCGTCACGCGCGAAGAGCTGTTCGCGCACCTGCATCCGGAGAGCGCGTCCGCCGTTCCGCGCATTCAAGCGGAGACCCTGTTCGACGTGTCGGGCAAGACGCTGGGGTCCGCGTCGTACTGGATTCCCGAGATCAAAGACTCCGGGTTCGACACTCCGGAAGGAATGCAGACATGGGCCACCTGGCTGGCCCAGGGCCAGAGCATCCCGCCCGACAAGCGGGACGTCGCCGCCCAGGTGGCCGACTTGGTTGTCTTCGATTTCCTGACCTCCAACCCCGACCGCTACTCGGGCGGGAACATGAAGATGTCCGCCGATGGATCGCGGCTGTTCTTCATGGACAACACCATGTCGTTCTTCATGCAGCCGGACGGGAACGACAAGACTCGTTGGGCGTTGATGCGCACCCAGCGGTTCTCCCGGCGGCTCTACGAAGCGCTGGGACGCATCGACGCCGCCAGCGTTGCGCGCGCGATCGCCAAGGAACCCGGCGCCGCCGCTTACGAGATCCTGACGCCGTCGGAGATCCGCGCGGTGATCGCCCGGCGCGACGTCGTAAAGCGCCACATCGACGAATTGGCCGCGCAATTCGGCGCGAAGAATGTCCTGGCGTTCCCCTGATGGCGGCCAACCTGCGCGCGTTCTACGCGTTCCGCCTGCTGGTGACCGCGTACTTGTTCGTGCCCGCGCAGGTGGCGCTCCTCATGGCGCGGGGCCTCGGGTTCTCCGAGATTCTGCTGCTCAACACCGTCTACAATCTGGTCGCGGTGGTGTTCGAAGTGCCGACCGGGGCGCTGGCGGACCGCCTGGGCCGGCGGCTGGCCATGGCGCTGGGGGCGCTGGCCATGGCGGCGGGAGCGGCGGCGTACGTCTTTGCGGGCAGCTTCGTCGCCTTCGCGGCGGCGGAGTCGCTGTTCGCCATCGGGATGTCGCTGGCCTCGGGATCGGACTCGGCGTACCTGTTCGATCGCCTGAAGAGTGAAGGCAAGAGCGACGACTACCCGCGCGCGGAGGGGACGGCGTCGGCCTACAAGCACCTGGGAACGGTGGCCGCCTTCGCCGTCGGGGGGACGCTGGCGGCGCGCAGCCCGGCGCTACCCTACGCCATCACGGCGGTCGTCAGCCTGCTGGCGGCGGGCGTCGCGCTGCGACTGCCGGAAGCCCCAGCGACCCGACGCCTGGATGAAGCGCGCTGGGGTGGATTCGTGCCTCACATGCGGGACAGCGTGCGCGTCGCCTGGGGGCTGCCGCGGTTGCGCTCGGCGATCTTTTACTCGGCGCTGGTGTTCGTCCTGCTCCGCATCAGCCTCTACCTGTACCAGCCTTACCTCCGAACGGCGGGCTTCGATCTGGCGCAGACCGGGGTTGTCCTGGCGGCAGTCTATGGAGTCGCGGCCATCGCATCGCGCCAGGTGGGGCGCGATTATGCAGTCCTGCCTTCGGGCACCTTGGTCCTCGGGCTGCCGCTGGTGTTGGGCCTGTCGTACCTCATCATGGCGGGCACGCACGGCGCCGTGGCGGCGGTCGCGCTGCTGGTGCTTCAGGCGACCGTGAACGGCGCCTATTCGCCGGTGTCGAAGAGCCTGCTCAATCGGGAGATTGCCGACTCCAACCTGCGCGCGACCATGCTTTCCGTCGAAAGCCTGGTGCGCCGGCTGGTGTTCGCGCTGTTCTCCGGGTTACTGGGCGTCGTCATCGACAAGGGCGGTCTGCCGCTCGGGCTGGTTGTGTGTGGCCTGGTGGGGTTCTGCGGCGCCTCGGTCATCGTGGTCCGGTCGCGCGCGCCGCGGCCGCGCATCGCATTGGTAGGCGAGGCCGCGTCCGCCACGCCGCCGCCGAAGGACCGCGTACGCCGTTCGGCGTAGTCGGACAACGCCCTCGCTCAGGGCGATCGGGCGCAGCGGAAGCCGAGGTCGAAATTGCGGTTGCCGGGGGCCAGGAGGCTGCGCGCGCCGGTGGCGAGGCGCGCCGCCGGGAAGTTGAAGGATCCGCCGCGGCCCGTGCGGTTGGTGGTGGGCATCAGGTTCACGCAATTGGTGCAAGGGTTTGCGTAGGGCGAAGCAAACCAGTCGAAGGTCCATTCGAAGACGTTGCCTCCCAGGTCGGAGTGTCCCCAGCGGCCGTTTCCCGCCGGCTTCGATCCCACGGTAATCAGGTCCGTCAGCGCGCAGCTCGGCATGCCGTCGCCGATGCAACTCGTTCCTTCTTGAAAGCTCGCGCGCGAGGCGTCGGGGGCCGCCGCGCCCCAGGGATACATCCGCTGCTCGTTGCCGCCGGCCGCCGCATAGTTCCACTCCGCCTCCGTCGGCAGCCAACCAGCGTCCCACGTGCAGAACGCCGCCGCTTCGTACCAGGATACGCAATTGAGCGGCCGGCCTTCGTTCCCGGCGGGGCTGTCAGCCCACGTCTGAAACATGGCAGAGCAATGAAGTCGCGACCGGAGGTCCGCGGTGCTCGCCGGAAGATTGACGTTCCATGCCGCGTTCCACCCGGTGCCGGGCGCGTTCGGGTTCGCCCCCGCTCCGGTGGCGGGGGCGGCGGCCTGCGTTCCTTGACCGGCGTCCACGAATTTCCTGAACCGGCCCACCGTGATCTCGTACGCATCTAGGCGAAAGTCGCTGATGGTCGCGGGATAAGCCGGATCGTTGCCGCGGTTGAACGTCCCGCCAGGGATCAACTGGCTGATGCAGCAGCTTTCATTGCCTGTCGGGCCGCACGTGGCGGCGAGCTCGACGCAGCTCGGCAGCGCGCATTCGGAGCTCAGGCACGAGGTAAACGAGCATCGGCGGCAGAGGTTTCCGCCCTTGCCGCACGCTGCGACCGACGTCCCCGACACGCAGGCGGCGCCGTCCCAGCAGCCGGCAGCGCAACACCGGCCGGCGCCCCAGCACGATCCGGCGCACGAATCGGAATCGGGCATGCCGTTCCCTACACCGAAGCAGCTCCCTGGAGTGGGGCCGTTGCACATCGCGCACGGTCCGCAGGCCGAGACCACGCAACACACCTGATCGACGCAGCTTCCGGAGGCGCACTCGCCGCCCGCGGCGCACCGCTCGCCGAGCTTTTTCAGGCAGGCGGCGGAGCTGTCGCAGGGGGCGTCGACATCCGAAGCGACCTCGGTGGAGCCGCCAGTTTCGGGCTCGGGCGGCCGGAGGTCGGCGGCGCCAGTCTCCGCAACGCCCGCCTCCGCGGCCGGCGGCCTGTCGACGGCGTCGCGGTCGGGGGGGGAACCGTCGGCACCGGTTTCTCCGCGCGCCGCCTCGCCGCTCCCGGCGTCGGGGGGAGATGCGTCTTCGCCCTGGTTCAGCCGGGGCAGATCTTGCGGCGACTTGATTGCGCTTTGGCACTGCCCCTGCGAGCAAGTGAACGCGCTCGAACACGGGCCGGTCCTCTTTTCAAGATCGAGGCACGCCCGGTCCAAGCTCATGTCCAGCCGTCGTCGCTCCCTGCGCACGAACCCGGTTTCGAAGGACTGGCGGACGACTTCCGATCCATCGGGAGCGAGCGCCGCGGCCACCACCCGGAACCGTCGTGGCGCGTTCTCGTCCTTCGGGATCAGCGCCAGCGTCGCGGGAAGCGTGATGCCTTCCGGGCCGGTGAGGTCCTCGGTAAGCGGGGTGCCGAAGGCGCCGGGAGGCGCCTCGATGACGATTTTGAGCGAATGGATCTCCGTCCCGATGGTCAGGTCGCTGTCGACCACGACCAAAACCTCGGTCGCCGGGAACGTGCAACCGGCCGCGGCGCCCAACGCGCCGACGAGCCATACCCAGAAAGTCGGGCGTAGCCGCACCGCCGTGAGTATGCCAGCAAACGCTATCGTTACCGCAGGGGCCGTGATTTCGGGCCCCGTCCGGGGGCTCCGCTGCTATTCTGCGACGCTTATGCCGGCTGCCGGGAAAGTGCACTTCGTGTCGCTGGGCTGCCCGAAGAACCGGGTGGACACGGAGGTCATGCTGGGTCACGTGTCGGGCGCCGGATACGAGATCACCGCCGCCCCCGAGGACGCGGAGGTCATCGTCGTCAATACCTGCGGCTTCATCGGAGAGGCGAAGCAAGAGTCCATCGACGCCATCTTGGACATGGCGCGGCACAAAGAGGCGGGTACGTGCAAGCGCCTGGTGGTCGCCGGCTGCCTGTCGCAGCGCTACCCCGCCGAGCTGGCCGCCGAGATGCCGGAGGTAGACGCCTTCATCGGCACCGACGAGGTGTCCCTGGTCGCCGACGCCGTCGCGGGCGTCACGGAGCGCGTGCGCGTCGCCGAGACGCCGCGCTTCCTGTACGACGACCGTGCGCCGCGGCAGCCTTCGATGGCGCGGCACACCGCCTACGTGAAGATCGCCGAGGGTTGCGACCGCCCCTGCGCCTTCTGCATCATTCCTCGTCTGCGCGGTCCCCAGCGCAGCCGCGCCCCCGAATCCGTGGTGCGCGAAGCCCAGGACCTGGCGGCCGCCGGGACCAAGGAGATCTGCCTGGTCGCGCAGGATCTCACGACCTACGGGACCGATCTGCCGGGCGCGCGTGATGCCGGCGCGCCCAACCTGGAAACCCTGCTGGCGGCGCTGGCGGGCGTGGACGGACTGCGCTGGATCCGGCTTCACTACGCGTACCCGACGGCGGTGACCGACGGTCTGCTCGATGTGATGGCGCGCGAGCCGCGGGTCGCCAAATACCTCGACGTCCCGGTCCAGCACGTGGATGACGGCGTCCTCAAGTCCATGCGCCGCGGCCACGGCGCGCGGCTGGTGCGCGACCTGGTGGCGCGGGTGCGCGCGCGCGTGCCCGGCGCCAGCCTGCGCACCACGTTCATCGTCGGCCACCCCGGCGAGACCGACGCGGCGTTCGCGCGCCTGTGTGACTTCGTGCGCGAGGCTGATTTGGATCGCGTGGGGGTGTTCGGCTACTCGCGCGAGGAGGGCACGGTGGCGGCGATGCTTCCCGGCCGCGTTCCGGCCAAGGAAATCGAGGCCCGCCGCCGCGAGCTGCTGCGCATCCAGCGCAGCGTCTCAAAGCGCAAGCTGCGCGCGCTGCACGGCCGCGAGCTCGACGTTCTGGTGGAAGGCCCGTCCGATGAGTCGGAGTATCTGCTGATGGGGCGCCACGAGGGGCAGGCCCCGGAGATCGACGGCCAGGTCTACTTGACGTTCCCGCCCGACGCGCCCGCCCCCGCCCTGGGCGCCATGGTCCGCGCGAGGGTCACCCACGCCGCTGAGCACGACCTAGCGGCCGAGGTGCTCGCCGGCGCACGAAGTCAGCCGGCGGGCTGCTAAGCTTTCGACGCGAGCTCGATCATGCGCAGCATCGCGCGGGCGGCTTTGGCGCGGATGTCGGGGGGGACGGTAATCCGCCGCTCCTCCGGCTCGTCGCGCAGGGTTTCGTAGACCGCTTCCAGATCGTTGGCCTTCATGTATTGGCACAGGCGGCACGGTTTATAGAACTGCTTTTCGGGGTGCTCGAGCTCCATGCGCACCACCAGGCCGCACTCGGTCAGGATGGCGAAGCGGCTCTGCTCCGGATGGGCATCGATGTATCGGGCCATCTGTGAAGTCGACAGCACCACGTCGGCGGCGCGCTGCAGCTCGGGCTTGACCTCGCCGTGCACGATCACGATCGCGCCCGGGTCCTGGGCGCGGATGCGCGCGATGTCGTCCAGGGTCATCTGATGGTGGACATGGCACGCGCCTTCCCACGCGAAAACGCACCCTGCCAGGCCCTGCCGCTCGCCTTCCCGAATGAGGGGCTCGACGCGCTCGCGGTACTCCTTCGGGTGAAAAGCGTGGGGCGCGGGCGGGGGCAACAGCATGCGTTTCGTCTTAACCGCCACCTGGTAAGCCAGGTTCTGATCCGGAACGAACAGGATGTCCGGCTGGCCCAGCCGCTCGGCGATGAGGGCGGCATTTCCGCTCGTGCAGCACGAATCCGACAGCGCCTTCACGTCGGCGTACGTGTTGACGTAGGTCATGGTCGCGAAGCGGCGGCCCATGGCGCGCAGAAACTCCTGCCGTTCGGCCACCTCGTCGGCATCGACCTCAGCCAGCGAGCACAGCGCCTGCAAGCTGGGCAGATACACCGGCCGCTCGGGCGCCAGTGTGTGGCAACTCTCCGCCATGAAGCGGACGCCGCAGAACACCACCAGCCGCGACGCGATCTCGCGAGACTTGACCGCCAGCTCGAACGAATCGCCCACGTAGTCGGCGATCGCCTGGATCTCCGGCACCTGGTAGTTGTGTGCTGGCAGGAACGCGTTCTTTTCTTTCTTCAGACGACGGATCTCGTCCCACAGGAGCTCCACCCGCGCCGCTTCCACGGCCGCCAGGTTGCCGGTGCGCACCAGCTTGTCGACGGTGATCAGGGAGGCGCTCATGGAGGTCCGAGGCGTACGTCCTACCGCGTTCGCGGGCCGGCGTCACATGGGGCGGGGCGAGATCGTGGTAGCGTGCGGGTCCGTGCGCGCGTTCGATCAGGAAATCTGGCGCGAGGTCACCGGGGGCGCCATCGCCGAGCGTGTCCGCCGGCTCGTCCGGGTCACGCCGCTGGTCCCGGTGCCGGCCCTGGGACGCCGGACGGGGGCGGACGTGTGGCTCAAGCTCGAAGCGCTGCAGCGCACGGGCTCGTTCAAGCTGCGCGGAGCGGCCGCGCGCCTGGCCGCCGTGGCGGCCGCCGGCGGCAAGCGTGTCATCGCCGCCTCGGCGGGGAACCACGGACTGGGGGTGGCGCAGGCGGCGCGCGCCTTCGACCTCGAAGGCACGGTTCTCGTCTCGACGCTGACCCCGGCGGTCAAGAAGAACGGCATCGCCGCGCTGGGCGCGCGCGTCGAGGTGGCGGGCGGGACTTACGACGAAGCCGAGGCGGAGGCGCGCCGCCGCGCCGGGGAGGATCCGACGTTGACCTTCGTATCGGCCTTCGACGACGATCACGTCATCGCGGGCAACGGCGGCCTCCTCGGCCGCGAGATCATGGCACAGCTTCCCGACGTGCAGGCGGTGGTGGCTCCGGTGGGCGGGGGCGGCCTCGCCGGCGGCCTCGGGGTCGAGCTGGTGCCGCGCGGGATCAAGCTCTTCGGGGTCTCGCCGGAGGCGAACTGCGCCATGCGCCGCTCGATTGACGACGGGCGCGCGTATACGTCTTACAGCGGCGGCCCGACCCTGGCCGAGGGGTTGGAAGGCGCGGTCAGCGAGCGTACCTACGCCATGGCCAAGGACTACTTCCCCGAGATTGCGCTGGTCAGCGAGGTCGCCATTCGCGAGGCCATCGTCTACGCGTACCGGACCCTGGGCATCTTGTGCGAAGCCTCCGCCGCCGTCGGCATCGCCGCGTTACTGCAGGACGCGATTGCCCTGCGCGGCCGCCGCGTGGTGGTGGTGGTGAGCGGCGGCAACATCGAGCCGGACCTCCTCGATCAGCTCCTCTCCGGTCCGGCGCCCACCGGGGTCTAGCTCCACGGCGCTCCGCTGAAAATGACGCAGGTCCGACGCAGCCCGCTGATGGGCTACAACCACAACGTTCGATACGGCGGTCGGCTGTTTCACGTTCAGACCGAGGACTCCGGCGTGGACAGCCCGCACCTGCACACGCACCTCTTCTACGAGGGAACCATCCTCGCGTCGAAGCGGCAGGACTACGATGCGGCCACGTCCACGGACACGGTGCGCGCGCTCATGCAGGCGCAGCACAAGGCCATCATGAAGGAGCTGAAGCTGGCGAGCTTCGACGAGAAGATCGCCGCCTTCTTTGCGGTCCGCAACGAGCCGGCGATCCCCGACGAGCCCGAAGTCAATCTGCCGGAATCAGGGCCAGGCGCCGGCATTGCTCAGGCGTTGGATCTCGATGCCATCGGACCCCGCACCGGCCCCGTCCTGCCCGTTGAACCGCCGCGGTCGACCGCCTTCGCTCGGAAGGGTGGTCCGACGGAGCGCGTGTCGGTGGGCCGGCCGGCCGCGCGCGGACCGGCGGCCGCCGGCGGGCCGGCAGCGCCGCCGGTGGTCCGCTTGATGCCGGGACGACGCAAGCCCTCGGTCAAGGTGGCGGCGTCACGCGCCAAGCGCCTTCCCGGGGTCTTGCGCTGGCTTTCATGGCTGCTTCCCGAACGAGGGCCGGCGTCCTCGGCGCCCGCCCCGGCCGCGCCCGCGCGCATGGAAGGCGCTCCGGAAAAGCCCCTGATCGACGTCAGCGACGCCGAGATCGAACACATGATAGGCGCGTTCTTATCGGAAAACCCGTAGGCGGCGTTTGCCCTTCGGACGCCGCCGGCCGCTACGCCAGCGCGTCGGTGAGCTGATGACCGGCGCGCTCCAGCAGGGCTTTGAACTCGGGCTTGTTGGGGGCCTTCAAATAGGCCTCCTTGGGGTCGACGGTCTTCTTCTTCACCAACTCGAGGAGCGCGTCGTTGATCGTCACCATGCCGAGGGCGCGGCCGGTCTGCATGATGGACGGAATCTGGAACGTTTTGCCCTCGCGGATGAGGTTCGAGATCGCGCTGGTACACAGCAAGACCTCCTGAACCGCGACCCGCCCCCCGCCCACCTTCTTGCACAGCGTCTGTGAGATCACGCCCTTGAGCGATTCGGACAGCATGGTGCGCACCTGCCCCTGCCGGTCCGCCGGAAACTGGTCGATGATGCGGTCCACGGTCGACGGCGCCGTGTTGGTGTGCAGCGTGCCGAACACCAGGTGTCCGGTCTCGGCCGTCTCGATGGCGATGGCGATAGTCTCCAGGTCCCGCAGCTCGCCCACCAGGACGATGTCCGGATCTTCGCGCAGAGCGGCGCGCAGCGCCTGCTTGAACGAGCTGGTGTTGACGCCCACCTCCCGCTGGTTCACCAGGCACTTCTTGTTGGGATGGACGAACTCGACCGGGTCCTCGATGGTGAGGATGTGATCCTCGCGGTTGCGGTTGATGTAATCGATCATCGCGGCCAGCGTCGTTGACTTCCCCGATCCGGTGGGGCCGGTGACCAGCACCAAGCCCTTCGTCAGGAAGCACAGATCCAGGATCGCCTTCGAGAGGCCCATCGACTCGGCGCTGCGAATTTCGTTGGGTATTTGCCGGAGCACGGCGCCGATGCCGTTGCGGTCGGCGAACACGTTCACGCGAAAGCGCGCGGCGGCGATCTCGTGGGCGAAGTCGGTGTCCTTGGTTTCCGCCCACTGCGCGCGGCTGCGTTCAGGGGCAATCGTCCACAGCATCTCCTCCAGCCAGTCCGCCGCCAGCGCCGGGTAGCCGTCCAGCGGCACGATGTCGCCGTCGATGCGCAGCATGGGCGTCGTCGCGCTGACGATGTGCAGGTCCGAAGCGCGGCGTTGCAGCATGATGTGAAGCAGCTGCTCCATGGCGGCCGCCGGCGCACTGGGGATGGGCCCCCCGAAAGGAGCGCGCCCCGGATGCGCGGCCGCGGCCGGTCCCGCCCCCGCGCCGTTAGCGCCGTTGGTCGCCGCGGGCTCCTCCTTCTGAGGAGCGATCACCGCCTTGAGCGACTCGCCGCGCTTCTCCACCGACACGGTGACCGCACCCGCCGGGATCTGGTAGGCGAAGCTCATGGCGCCCTCGGCCGGAAAGCCCGTCTTCATCTCGGCCGGCACGATCTCGCCCACCGCCCCGATGATCTGCAGGGAGGTCAGCGTTCCCTGGATCACCGGCACGGCCGAATCCTCGTTGACCAGCAGCCCACCCTGACCGGTCTCGAAGACCAACCGCGCGCCCGGCTTCTTTGCGTCCTTCAGAAGCTTATTGATGAAGAAATCGATACGAGCCATGGCGCGGGCGCCACGATCGTATCACGGATCAGATGTTGTTCGTCGGCTTGGCGGGCGCGCCCGGGTCCATCTTCGACACCAGGCCGTAGGCGGCGGCGAAACGAATCACCTCGCCGGTGGACCGCACCGCTAGCTTGCGGTTGATGTGGGCGCGGTGGGTCTCCACCGTCTTGACGCTGATGAACAGCGCTGCCGCGATGCCCTTGTTGGGCAGGCCCCGCACGATGAGGTCGAAGATCTCGCGTTCCCGCGCGGACAGCGAAACCAAAGGCCCCGGCACTTTCTTGGCGGAGCTGGCGGCGCGGAGGCGAGCCGCTTCCTCCACCACATGACGAGAGATGCCGGCAGACAGGTACTGCTCGCCCTGGACCACGCGTTTCAGGGCGGACACGATGGCGGTGGGTGGCTCGCTCTTGAGGATGTACCCGTTGACGCCCGCAGCAAACGCGTCGGCGACATAGAAGTCTTCGATGTGCATCGTCAGGACCACGATGCGGAAGATCTGTCCCTCCGAGCGGAGCTGGCGGACGATGGCGAGCCCTCCGGGACCCGGCAGACCCAGGTCCACCACCAGAAGATCCGGCGCGGTGGTGGCCACGATCTTAAGGGCGTTGCCCGCATCGCTGGCTTCCCCGACGACCTCGAAGTCCATCGATGCGGCGAGGACGGTGCACAGACCCTCCCGCAGCAGATGATGATCATCCACCACAACCACACGCGTCTTCATAGGCGGCAATCCTGCGTATGCTTGGCGCTGGCCTCAAGAGGAAAAGTGTATGAATACACAGCCGACCCTATGGAATGCGGATCCCATGAAGCGCCGGTCGTTTAAGCGATCTGAGCCGAAAGGCCGCGTGGCGGTGGTGTGCATGACGTTGTTGTCACGCGTCGTCCGTTCGTGGCTCATCCTGTTGACGCTGGCGCCTGTGCTGCCGGCGGCCTGCCGTCGTCCGGTAGCCGAAGCGCCGTCGTCGTCCTCTCCGCCGCTGCCGCCCGCGACGGCCCCCGTGCGACGGACAATCCTCGGGCAGATCATGGACTCCACCTGTCTCGCAGAGGGGAAGGAGCCGAGCCCAGAGCACGCCTCCTGCGCGATCCGGTGCATCCGCGGCGGCGCGCCGGTGGCGATCATCGAGGACGGCACCCAGGAGGTCTTCATCGCCCTCGCTTCCGAGGGAAAGTTGGTGAACCAGCTGATGCTTCCTCACGTGGGACGCCGGACGGAAGTCACCGGCACCGTCGTCCGCCGCCGCGGCAGCCAGTTCCTGGTGGTGGAGAGCGTGGCGTCGGAGCACGAGCACAGCCCCCACCAAGGGGGGGCCGTGGCCATGGCCGGGGACCTCCACCTGGAGGCGGTCGCCCTGCGGACCGGAGAGGTGCGCGTCTTTCTCAGCGACCGCTTTCGCAAGCCGCTGTCCGCCGCCGGGCGCAAGGGGCAGATAGAGGTGCGACAGACCGGCGGGGCCGCCCGCGCGGGAGATTCGGGCGTGCGGACGGCGCCGCTTCTGCCCGACGAGGCGGGCAAGCACCTGGCGGCCCGCGTGGCGGCGCTGTCGGCAGAAGAAGCCGAGGTCACCGTGAGACTGCCCCTGCAGGGCGATGCGGGCTACTTCGTCACGTTCATGCTGCAGCCGCGCGACGAAGGCGCCGCGAGGGCGCGCGCGCCGGGCGGCGCACACGGCGGCGCACACGGTCACCATGACGACGGGCACGATCACGACGCACCGGCTGGCGCTGCCGCCGCCGTCGCCGAGCCAGTTGCCGCGGTGGCATCAAAGGGCGTTCAGCACGCGCGGATCCTGGTGCAGGGCGGATACGCTCCTGACCAGATTATTCTGAAGAAGGGCGTCCCGGCGCGCCTCCGATTCGTGCGCAAGGAATCCAGCCATTGCTCGAGCCAGCTCAAGATACCGGCCTTCGGAATCGATCAGAAATTGACTCCGCTGGGCGAAACCGTGGTCGCGCTGGCGCCGGACCGGTCCGGCGAGTTCCCGTTTTCCTGCGGCATGGACATGCTGCGCGGCCGGATCATCGTTCGCGAATAGACGTATCCGCGCGCCTTGACGGCCGCGGATCGGTGGTTCACGTTCAAGGCAGCGTGAGGCATTTCGCCCACGCGCACGAAACCCGCCGGGAGCGATGAGCCCCCGCGAGAAGAAGGAGAAGAGACCATGCATCCAGGAATGCTGTCGTGGTGGCGTGCCCGTCAAGCGGGCGGCGATGAGTGTGGAGCTTGGGCCGGCTGTGGCCCATCGTCGAGGATGGCAGGCCCTCCCTGGGGTCGCCGTTGGGGCCGCGGAGAGGGAAGCGGCGGTGGCGGCGGTTTCGAGGCCGCCGCCGACCCGTTCGGTGACGTGGGAGCGGGCGCGTTCGGCGTGCGCCGGCCGCTCCGGTTCCTGGCTTACAAGCTGGAGCTGGATGACCAACAGGTGGCGGAGCTGGCCAAGGTCCTGGGCGAGCTGAAGACCGAGCGCGCTCAGGTCGAGGTCGATGGCCGCCGCGTGCTGAGCGGCTTTGCCGACGCGCTGGGCGGCGCCTCGTTCGACGAGGAGAAGGCGAAGGCGGCGGCCGCGCTTCGGGTCGGCAGCGCGGAACGGCTGCGAGACGCCGTGCTCAAGGCGTTGGGACGCATCCACGGCATCCTGGACGACGAGCAGCGTGGCCGGCTCGCCTACCTGATCCGCACCGGGACGCTTCACATCTAGGAAAGCGCGGATCGGACATGGGCCACCCTGCCGTGGACCGGGACCGGGACCCAGCCGGCGATCGCGATCGCGAAAGCCGGGAGGCGCTGGACGTGTATTCGCGCACGGTGGTCTCCGTGGCGACACAGGTCAGCCCATCGGTCGTCAAGGTCGACGTGCAGGGTGGCTCGGGGTCGGGCTTCGTGTTCACGCCCGACGGGTTCGTCCTGACCAACAGCCACGTGGTGGGCCGCGCTGCCAGCGTGAAGATCACGCTGGGAGACGGGCGCGCCTACCCGGGCTGGCTGGTGGGCGACGATCCCGCCACCGATCTCGCCGTGGTGCGCATCCACGCGCCCGATTTGACGGCGGTGTGCCTGGGAGACTCGTCGGCGCTGAAGGTGGGTCAGCTCGTGGTGGCCATCGGCAACCCCTACGGGTTCGAGAGCACGGTGACCGCCGGGGTGGTGAGCGCGCTCGGCCGATCCCTGCGTGGCCAATCCGGGCGGCTGCTTTACGACGTGATCCAGACCGACGCGGCGCTTAACCCGGGCAACTCGGGGGGGCCGCTGGTCGACGGGCGCGGCGAGGTGATGGGCGTCAACACCGCGGCCATCCTGCCCGGGCAAGGGCTCTGCTTCGCCGTCGCGGCCAACACCGCGAGCTTCGTCGTGGGCAAGCTCATCCACGAAGGCAAGATCCGGCGCGGCTACGTGGGCGTGGCGGGTCAGACCGTGCCGCTGCACCGGCGGATGGTGCGCTACCACGCGCTGCCCCACGAGAGCGCCGTGTTCGTGGTGTCGGTCGAGAAGCGAAGCCCGGCGGCGCGCTCGGGCGTTCGTGACGGCGACCTCATCGTGGGTTTCGGCGGCAAGGGCGTGGCGAGCGTCGACGACCTGCATCGGCTGCTGACCGAAGAGCGGGTCGGCGTGTCCACCACCGTCGTCGTCATCCGCGCCTCCCAGAAGATCGAGCTTCCGATCACGCCTTCGGAAGGCTAGCTTCCGCGTATGACGAACGTCGACAAGGCGCTGGCGCACTTTTCGAAATCCAAGGCGACGTACCTCGATGACCTCAAGCAGCTCATCCGGATCCCGAGCTGCTCGTTTCCCGGTTTCGATCCGAAGGAGGTGAGGCGTTCCGCGGAGGCGACCGCGGTTTTGCTCCGCGAGCGGGGCTTCGACAACGTCGAGCTCCTGGAGATTGAGGGGGCGCACCCCTACGTGTTCGGCGAGGTGAATCGGACGCCCGGGGCGCCGACTCTGCTGCTCTACGCGCACCACGATGTGCAGCCGGCCGGCGAGGAGGCCCAATGGACGTCGAAGCCCTTCGATCCTGTCGAGCGCGACGGCCGTCTGTTCGGGCGCGGCGCCGCCGACGACAAGGCCGGCATCTCGGTGCACGCGTGCGCGGTGGATTCCTGGCGCAAGGGGGCGGGCGCGCTTCCGTTGAACGTGAAGATCGTGGTCGAGGGCGAAGAGGAGATCGGCTCGACACACTTGGCGGCGTTCCTGAAGAAGTTCCGCAAGCGCCTCGATGCGGACGCCATGGTGCTCACCGACACGGGAAACTTCGACACCGGGTTGCCGTCCATCACCACCGCCCTGCGCGGGCTGGTGGCGGTCGACGTGGAGGTACGGGCGGTCAAGCAGGCGCTGCACTCGGGTATGTGGGGGGGACCGGTGCCCGACGCCGCGATGGCGCTGGCCAAAGTCCTCGCGTCGCTGATGAATGCCGACGGCTCCATCGCCATCCCCGGCATTTACGACAAGGTCAAGCCGCTGTCGGAATCCGAGCGCAAGTCCATCGAAGCGCTGCCGGTCACTGCCGACGAGTACCGGCGGCAGGCCGGGCTTCTGCCGGGGACGCAGCTCCTGGGCGGCGGTCGTCATCCCTACGAGACCAACTGGCGGCAGCCATCGCTGGCGGTCAACGCCATGCAGGCGTCGTCGCGCAAGGACGTGCGCAACATCCTGGTGGACACGGCGTGGGCCCATGTGGGCATACGCCTGGTCCCCGACATGGAGCCCGACGACGTGGGCCGTCGTTTGACGGAGGCTCTGCGGCGGGCGGCGCCGTGGGGCGTCGAAGTCACCGTGCACGCCGAGGGCGGCGCGGGGCCGTGGTACACGTCGCCGGATCATCCGGCCTTCCAGGCTGCGTTCCGAGCGCTGGAGAAGGGCTACGGCCGCCCCGCCATCGCCATGGGCTGCGGCGGGTCCATTCCCTTCGTGGAGCCTTTCGCGCGGGAGCTGGGCGGAGTCCCCGCCCTTCTGATCGGTGTCGAAGACCCTTACACCAACGCGCACTCCGAGAACGAGAGCCTGTCGCTGTCCGACTGGGAGAAGGCCGTGAGGTCCGCGGTGTACCTGTACGAGGAGCTGGCGTCGACGTTGCGCAAGCCCGCGTGACGAGACCGGCGCGCGTGCTGCTGGGTGGGCTGAGCCTGCTGCTTGTCGCGGGCGTCGCGTTGCTGGGCCGAGCCATCGTCCGGCGACCGGAGCCCTCGGTGGTCGCGCCGCCGTCCGCGCCACCGCCGCCGCCGGAGCCACTCGCCGCGCAAGAGCTGCGGGCGGCCCCGGCTCGGCCGCGATCGCGATCGGACGCGGGTGGCGTTCAACCCGTCGCAGTGACCGACGCGGCAGCGCCGCCGGCGCCGGCG
>Ga0187894_10002483_pt1 | contig 21984 bp, 20 predicted proteins | sample GBC1701081metaG_FD_136650 | JGI IMG/M metagenome (GOLD analysis project Ga0187894, IMG submission 136650) | White microbial mat communities from a lava cave in the Kipuka Kanohina Cave System on the Island of Hawaii, USA - GBC170108-1 metaG ... | reverse complement strand
GGCGGCAACCCGAACGCCAGCGTCTCGAGCGTCGCGCCCACGCGGGCATCGCCGATCACGCGAAGCGCGTTCACGGCCGGATGCGCGAGCTGCGGATCGGTCCGCAGCAGGTCCAGGAGCGTCGTGATCACCTGGCTGTCGCCCTTGAACTCCGCCCGGCCGAGGAGCGCGACGAGGTGCGCGCGCAACGCGGCGGGCACGGCCGGGTCGGCGATCTTCCGGAGGATCGAGTCCTTCAGCGCGGGCGCGTACGCGTCCACGACGAGCCGGAAGTACTCGGAGCCGCGGCCGCCCGCGGCGAACGAGCGCACGTACTCGTCGAGGTAGGCCTCGACGCCGCGCCCCTCGGACCCCTGCAGCGGCGCCATCGAGAGCAGCGCGCCGCGGAGCTCCGTGGTTTCGGCACGCACGCGGTCGAGCTCCTCGCGCAGCCGCTCGAGCTCGGCCTCGTGCCGCTCGGTCCTCGCGCGTGCGATCGTGTCCTCGTTCGTCGCGGCGCGCGCGGACGGCGGTTCACGCCGCCCGGAGAGGGCGATCCACACGATCACGGCCGGCGCGACGGCGACGATTGCGAAGAGCCACGGGCGCATGGGTGTCGGGGGGGTGCGGGGGCCGCTACTTGAGCCTCTGCTTGTTCTTCTCGAGGATCTTCTTCGCCTCGCCGGCCTCCGGGAGGTCGGGAAACTCCGCGAGGATCTTCCGGTAGAGGTCGTAGGCCTTCGTGCGCATGTACTTCTTGTGAAGCTCGTCCGCCTCGGTCTTCATGGACCTCGCCTTCTCGCGACGCTCCTTCTCCCTGCGTTCCGCCGCGCGCGCCTGCTCGACCCGCTCCTCGCGCGCCTTGCGCAGCGCGGCGAGCGACTCGTCGTACGCCTTCCGCGCGGTGTCGTAGGCGGCCTCAAAGCCTTCCACCTTCTTGAGATCGCTGCAGATCTGCTCGGCCTCCTTGCCGAGCCGGGTGCCGGGGAACCATTTGCGCACGAAGAAGAGGTGCGGCGCGGCGCCGATCGGGTCCTTGATGTTGCACGCATCCACCGCGGCGTTCCACTCCTCGATCGCGAAGAAGTCCACGAACTGCTCCGGCGCCGGGCGACCGCCGCGGTTGAAGAGGACGCGGCCCGACGGCTCGAGCAGGACGATCGTCGGAATCCCCTCGATCCCGAACTTGGTCGCGATCGCGTTGCCGCCGTCGGTTTCGGCGTTGATCCTCACGCACACGAGGCCCCCGAGCCACTGTTGGACCTCGGGGCGCGGGAACGTGTCGGCCTTCATCTGCTCGCACGGTTCGCACTCCGTTCCGTCGAACAGGAGGAAGACGAGCTTGTCCTCCGCGATCGCGCGGTCCTTGGCCTTCTCGAGATCGTTGGACCACCGGATCTCCGCATGCGCCGCGGCGGCGAACAGCGCGGCCACGGCCACGATTCGCAGCATCCCCCCATGATACGCAACCAGGCCGGGTAGGATGCCGCTCGCGATGCGCCACGACTACGCGAAGGACCCCACGCTGCTCGCCCGCGTCTTCGAACTGTACGAGCACCCGTGGCCGGGCATGACCGCCCGCGCCGAGGGCGCGCGCGGCTGGGGGATGCGCTGGGAGGTCTCCACCCCCTTCCTCATCTGCGAGGGCGAGGACGTCATCAGCCACGTCGGCGTGCTCGACATCCATCTCGTCGTCGCGGGCCGCCCGATGCACGTCGGCGGGATCCACGCGGTCGCCACGCACCCGCACCATCGCCTCCGCGGCCACAGCCGCACGCTCATGGAGGAGGCGCTCGCGTGGTGCGACGGGCGCTACGGGACGCTCCTGCTCACGGGCGAGCCGCAGCTCTACGACCGGTACGGGTTCCGATCGGTGCTCGAGCACCGGTTCGCGGGGAAGAGGAGGGGGTCCGGGGGCCGCGGCCTCCGCCTCCTCAACCGCAAGAGCGCGGCCGACGGCGGGCTTCTCCTCCGGCTGCTCGACTCGCGCGCGCCGGTGTCCGAGCGGCTGGGCATCGTCCGCGACCGCGCGATCTTCCTCTTCGACACGGCACTCTGGCCGCTCCACTACGCGGAGGATCTGGACGCCGTGGTCGCGTACACGGTGAAGGACGGCACGTTGAAGCTCTACGACGTCGTGGCCGAGCGGATGCCGAAGCTCGACGACGTCCTCGCGCGGATCCCCGAGCCCTTCGAGCACATCGAGGTCTATTTCACGCCGGACCGGGTCGGCGCCCCGGATCTCGCGCCGGAGTCGCACCCGCTGGGCCTCGACGACCATCTGATGATCCGCGGCCCCTGGCCCATCGAGCACGAGCCCGCGATGCTCCCCGTGCCCGCGCGCTGCTAGCGGATCAACGCGCGGGGGTCTCCGGGGCCGCTCCCGCGTAGTCGAGCTTGAACGGGGCCGCGATCGCCCGCGCGTGCTCGTACCGGATCCGCGCGATCTGGCGGACGTGGAGGAGGTCGTGCGCGACCCACGCCGCGAGGAGGTCGCCCGCGGCCACGAGACGCGGACGCGTTTGGGCGCGCGACCAGTCGGGCGACGCGAGGCCCTTCAGCCAGTCGAGCGACTTCCGCCGTTCCGCGAGGAACGCGTCGAGCTCGTGCTGAAGCGACCGCTCCTGGTAGCGTCGCTCCTTGACCCACGCCTCCGGGTCCATCCCGGGCCACTCCTTCGCTGGGTCTTCGAGCGTGAGGCGCAGCCGCTGCCGGAAGTCGTCCGTCTCCTCGTCGCGGAGGTGGCAGACGACCTCGAGGACCGACCAGCCGCCGGACGGCGGTCGCCAGCGTGCCTCCGCGTCGTCCATGTCCGCGACCAGCGCCCGGATCGGCTCCGCGCCGCACGCGAGCCGCGCGATGAGGGTTTGCGCGTTCTTCATGGGGACGATCGTACCGGTTCCCGTTCCTCGCCGTGCTGCCGCCGCTCTTCGGCCTCGACTCGAGCCTGTGGAGCGTCCGTGGGCGGCACTCGTGCCGCACGCTGCCTCCCTACCGGCGAGGCAAGGCAAGGCTTCCGAGGAGTGCCGCACCGGTCACCAGAAGCGCGCCGGCCGCGGACGCCGTCGAGAAGGGGAGGTCGAACCGGACCGCCGCGACGGCGCCCACGAGGAAGGCGACGAGCGAGAGGAGCACGGACACGGCAACCATCGGGAGCGGGCGCGCGGCGAGGCGCTCGGCGGCGGCCGCCGGAAGCGTCAGGTAGGCGAAGACGAACGGCGCGCCCGCGCGCGGCGCCGCGAGCGAGACCAGTGCCAGGAGCACCGCCGCGAAGCCGGCCTCGAGGCGTACGACCGGGTGGCCCGCCACGCGGGCATGGTCGCGGTCGAAGGCGGCTGCCGAGAACCTGCCCGCGAAGCAGAGGACGAGCGCGACAAGCGGGGGCAGCGTCCACGCGAGCAGCATCACGTCCGCGGGCGAGAGGAAGAGGAGCGCCTTCCCGGTGACGAGCGATCGGACCTCCTCCGTGCCGTGGGGGCTCTGGCTCACGAACAGCACCGCGGCAGCAGACGCTGCGAGGAAGCAAGCCGCGGCCGCGCGCTCGCCGCCGGGCCGTGCGGCGCGCGCGACCGGGACGAGCCAGAACGTCGCGAGCGCCGTCGCGAGGAAGACCCACACACCCTCGCCCGCGAGCCACGCGGGCAGCACGCCGACCCCGAGCGCCGGGAGCAGCGTCTCCTGCCCGAGCGCGAACGCGGCGCCCGCCGTCGCCGCTTCGGGGATCGCGAACCCGGCCCACACGAGCCTGCGCCACCGGAGCAGCGCGCCCAGCGCGCCGCACGCGGCCGCCGCGAGGAGCCCGCCCTCGATCGCGCGCGGCGCCGCGTCGAAGGCATCGCGAAGGAGGCTCACGGCTCCCCCCCGAGGCGCACGATCCGGTCCGCGGCGCCCTCGACCGCGGCCAAGCCGTGGCAGACCCAGACCGCGGCCGCTCCGCGCTCGCGGACCTCTGCCTCGACCAGCCGCAGGAATTCGAGCGTGCCGTCCGCGTCCACGCCCGCCGTCGGCTCGTCGAGCGCGAGAAGCCGAGGCCCGGGGGCGATCGCGCGGGCGAGGAGGACGCGCCGCCGCTCGCCGCCGGACAGGCTTCCGTAACGGCGACGAGGGGGAGCGAGGAACCCCACGCGGGCGAGCGCCGCGAGGCTCATCGCGCGTGACCCGCGCCCCTGCTCGACGACGCTCAGCGCCGGGAACGGGAGTCCCGTGTCCGCGGGGTCGAGCTGCGGCACGTAGCCGACCGTGAGATCCGTCGCGCGCTCGACGGATCCCTCGTCGGGGCGCCGGAGGCCGAGCAGGATCCGCAGGAGCGTCGTCTTGCCGGACCCGTTCACGCCGGTCAGCGCGACGACCTCTCCGGGGTGGACGTCGAGGTCGAGGCCCGCGAAGAGGCGCCGGCCGCCGAGCGACGCGCCGATGGAGCGGGCGCGGAGGAGCGGCCCAAGAGGCCCCCTCACGGTGATTTCCCCTCGAGCGCCGCGAGGATCGCCTCGGCGTTCCTCCGGTACATGGTCAGGAGGTCCGGGACGCCATCGAAAGCCCCCGGCTGGTGCGCGACGAGGACGGCGCGCGCGCCCGTCTCCGCGCAGAACGCCTCGACCGGCGCCGCCGGCTGGAACGTCTCGTGGAGGACGACCTTGACGCCGCGCGCCTTCGCGATCGCCGTGAGATCCCGCAGGTGCCGCGCGGTCGGCGGCACGCCCGGTTTCGACTCGATCGTGCCCACCACCTCGAGGCCGAGACGGGCCGCGAGATAGGGCATGTCGTCGTGGTACGAGATGACGGGGGCTCCCCGGAACGGCTTGAAGCGCGCGAGGAGGCCCTCCTCGCGCGAGCCCTTCGCGCCGAGGAGGAGCGCGGCCACGGCCTCGCGGAGCCCCGCCGCGCGCGACGCGAACGCCGCGGCGTCCGCGGGCCGGAGGCCGGAGAGGGAGTGCGCGACGTCCTCCGCGACGATGCCCGCGTTCGCCGGGTCCATGAGGTAGTGGGGGTTGCCGTGCGCGTGGACGTCGCCGAGCGCACGGCTCGGGGCTCCGCCCTCCGGCACCTGGAGCTTCCGGACACGCTCGCTCGCATCCAGGTACCCCCGGCCGCCCGGCCGGACGTCGCCGTTCGCGCAGTCGCGCAGGAGCAGCGGCATGTAGCCGGCCTCGTAGTCCATGCCGGTCACGACGACGAGCTGGGCGCGGTTCGCGAGCCTCAGGAAGGAGGGGCGCGCGTCGAGGAAGTGGGGATCCTCCGGACCCTTGCAGAGGCACGAGACCTCCACGCGGTCGCCGCCTACGATGCGGACGAGGTCGAGGAGATCGGTGGTGGAGGTGAGGACGCGCAGCGGCTCCTCCGCGGCGCGAGCGGGGAGCGCGGCGACGAGCAGGGCGAGTGCGAAGCGCTTCATCGTGGCCTCCTAGAACTTGTGGGCGCCGTGCTTGCCCAGCGCGAACTCGAAGTTGATCCAGAAGCTGAACGCGTGGTCGTCCGCGCCCGGCACCGTGACGTTGAGCCCGTCCACGAAGTCCCAGTTGACCTCGAGCCGGATCCGCGCGAACTCGCTCGTGTAGTACGAGACGGCGACGCTCAGCCGCTCCGCCACGCCCGCGTAGGCGCCGTCGCTGTCGGCGAAGTCGTACCGGATGCCCGCGGTCCAGGGACGCCGGAACCCCCAGACGACCTGGGTGTAGAAGCCCCAGTCCTCGTAGCGGGTCGAGGGCAGGACGGCCGGGTCGGTCTGGGCGGCGGCGTCGTAGTCGCGCCACACCGCCTCGGTCTGCCACGCGACGAAGGGCCAGCCCGCGTCGGTGCGGTCGGGCCTCCACTTCACGTAGAGGTCGATGCCGTAGATCGACGTGTTCGCGTCCGGGCCCGTGCCGTTCGGCCCGTACCCGAAGGAGAAGCCGAGGAGCGCCGTGAGGGTCCCCTGCCACGCCGCGACGTCGTGGCTGGCCTCGATCCGCGCGTTCCACGCGAGGTCGCCGAGGCCCGAGACGGAACGGTTCATGAGCGTGTAGGCCCCGACCATCCCGCCCTCCTCGCCGAGGAAGGAGGCCTGCGTCTCGCCCCGCGCGTTCTGCGCGCCGAAAAGGAGGGTCACAGGGAACCCGACGGGCGCGATCCAGGAGAGCCGCGCCCCCTGCCCGCGCCATCCGTCCGGGCCGAGGACGCGCGCGAGGATGACAGGGTAGTTGAGGAACTCCCACGCGTGAGGGTGGAGCTGGTTCACGCGGCCGAACTCGGTGAAGAACTGCCCGACCTTGAGCTGGAGGCTCGCGGGAAGGCCGGTCGTCACGGCGTAGGCCTCCTCCAGCTCGAACTCACTCTCCCCCTCCTCGCTGATCTTGTAGACCACGTCGAGAAGCGCGTAGAAGTACGGATCGACGTCGGCCGACACGACCAGCTCCTCGTTGCGGAAGTTGAACCCGCTCACCTTGGGGTCGTGGTCACCGAGGTTGATCTCGTTGAGCGCCTCGTCGTCGGCCGTGGAGCCCCCGACGGTCACGTCGAGGATCGCCGAGATCTCGATCAAGCCGCCGAGGCCGCCGCGCGGCGCCTGCGGGAGCTCGGTCTCGAACAGGTCGCGCTCGGCGAGATACTCCTCGACCTGCGCGTGCAACGCCTCCTTCGACGCCTGCGCCTCGACCGCGGCCAGCCGCCGCTCGAACTCCTGGCGATCGGCCTCGCGGGCCTTCCTCTCCGCCTCGAGCTGCTCTTTCCAGTCTTCCTGCGCCGATGCGGCAAATGCCGCAAGGGCGATCGTCCAAAGGACTCGCATGGATCTCCTCGCTTGTCATCGCGCCGTGAGAACGGAATCTCCGCGCGGCAACGGCGACGAGCCGGATCCAAGGACGGATCTGGGGCGGGGCCCCCTCGCGCGCGGGTCAGGCGGGCGCGGAGGCTGGGGGGCCGCGGGGGGCGCCCGTGAGCGCGAAGACCGCGCCGCGCGGGGCCGGCAGGGAGATGTGCGCGAGCTGGCCGCAGGAGGGGCGCGACGGCTCGACCGCGGGCGGCTCCGCCGGCGCGAGGGCCGGCGCCTTGACGGCGAGCAGCTCGCAGACGACGCAGTCCTCGTGCGCGGCATCGACGGCGGGTCCGCCGTGCTCGGCCTCGTGGTGGCACTCCCCCCCGTGCCCCCCCTCTTCGTGGAAGTGGAACGCGGGAAGGATGACCCTCGCGAGGAAGGCCGCGAGAATGAGCGCGTGGAACCCGCGGCGGCGCATCTGCGCCCCTAGATATCGCCGGAAACTCGCTGGCGTCAAGACCCTTGCGACCGTGGCCTGTTCGATCCGGCACTCTACCTAGCGCGCCGAGGTAACGCGGCGCGACTAGTTTCACGCGCGCTCGGATTGGTCTCAAAGTGTCTCACGGGCGCGCGACGGCCACGATCGCGTGCAAACGGACGTTGCTCGCGTGATGTGCTGGCGTACTGTCCGGACAGCCGTGGACGAGCGGGGCCCCCTGGGTTGGGGGACGCATGGGGCCACGGACGCATGAGGGAACCATGGGAAGCGCACGCAGGGAGCGGGCCGAACGGGGAACGATCTTGCTCGTCGTGGTGTTCATCGCGACGGCGATCGCCGGTCTTGCACTCCTCGGATCCAGTCGCGTGGTGTCGGAGACCCGGCACCATCGCGTCCTCGAAAACGAGACGCAGGCGTACAACGACGCCTTCGCCCAGATCCACCTGGCGATGAACGTCGTCAACACCAGCGCCTACGACGACGAGAACAAGAACGTCGCGATCCGCGAGGCGATCGCCGGCCAATTCGGCGGCACGATCGCGGACAAGCTCGGGATGACGAAGACGGAAGTGGCGGAGCTCTCCGTGACGGAAGTGACGGAAGAGGCGGACATCCACGGCTGGATGGAGGATCCCGACGAGGTCTTCCATGGTCTCATCCAGAGCACGAACGTCCGCGTCTACCAGGCGCGCGACTACATCAAGCGCCTCCAGAAACTCCGCGGCACCGACGTGACCGAGGTCGACCCGCTCGGCGACTCGGACCGCTACTTCGTCCTCGAGGCCGCGGGTCGTGCGGGGGAGACGGTGCGGCTCGTCTCCGCGCTCGTGCGCGAGACGCAGCCGTTCAGCTCGTATGTCTTCTTCCAGAACCAGCACACGCTGGGCGTCTCGGGCTCGCCGCTCGGGCTCATCCACACGAACGAGAGCCTCGACTTCTACTTCGCGAACGGCAACTACCAGGACGCCGTGTCGGCGGTCAAGGGGTTCGGGTACAAGTCGGGCGCCACCGCCGAGAACACGTTCCTCGCGGACGCGAACCCGGAGGCCGCGGCGATCTCGCTCGACAAGATCGACTTCGAAGACCTGCGCGAGAAGGCGAAGCTCTACAACGGCGCCGCCGGTCTCGACGCGGAGGTCTCGTTCCTGAACAAGGGACAGGCGCGCGTCAAGCCCTACACGAAGCCGCGCTGGGATACGGTCACGACCACGACCACCACGAAGGTGCTGGACGGCTACACGAGCCAGACGACCCAGCAGTCGCAGCAGGTCCAGGTCGGCACGCAGCAGGTCGCGAAGACCCGCCAGGTGCCGGTCTACCGGACCGAGACGTACTTCGAGACCCAGCCGGTCTACACGACACAAACCGAGACCTACACGGTGCAGGTCCCCGTCTACGAGAACCAGCCGGTCACGACGACAACGCAGGTGCCCGTCTACAGCACGCACATGGTGACCAAGACGCGGACCGTGAAGGTCTTCGTCCCCTACGACAACTCCGGCTCCGCCGGGGGCGGCACGACGGTCGGCGGCGGCGGCATCCTCGGCGAGTACAAGGACGTCATCGAGACGTACCAGGTCGAGGAGAGCTACATCAGCGGGTACACGACGAAGACGACCACGACGATGCAGCAGGTGCAGGTCGGCACGAAGACCGAGACGCGCACGCGCCAGGTCCAGGTGCAGACCGGCACGAAGCAGGTGCAGAAGACGCGCCAGGTGATCGACCACTACGACACGGAGACCTACTACGAGACCGTCCCCGTCTACCAGACGAAGCTCGTGGACGTCACCACGCAGGTGCCCGTCTACAAGGACGTGGTCACGACGACCACGAGCCAGGTCTACGCGGCGCCGGTCGCGCTCGCGTCGAAGACCTTCTCGGTCGTGGACGGCGGCGTGATCTTCGTGGACGGCCGGGTCCTCGGGCTGTCGGGCGACCTGGTCGGCCGCGTGACGCTCGTCGGCAGCGAGAAGGTGCGCGTCACGGGGAGCATCCGCTACATCGACGCGAAGGGGCGCACGGCCATGCTCAACGGCGCCGACGCCTCGCTTCCCTACTCGCGCAACACGACCTACCAGGGGGACAGCGTCCTCGGCATCATCGCGAAGGACGACATCCTCTTCACGTCGAGCATGCCGACGAGCACGGAGGTCAACGCCACGCTGATGTCGGTGGACGGCCGCGTCGGATCCGACGCGATCCTGCTCGACACGGACGGCAACCCGGTCCAGGATTCGGCAGCCAACCGCACGAAGTACCTCACGCCGGAGCAAATCGTGGTCGAGGGCCTCTACGACAAGACCAGCTGGAAGACGAAGACGTTCGTCAAGGACTCGCTCCGCCGGATCGGCGGCGTCATCTCCAACGACCGCATCGTCGAGACCTTCATCAAGGCGGCGAAGGACGGCACCGCGACGGTCGCCGCCGGTTTCAAGAAGGGCGCGATGAGGTTCGACTTCAACCTCCTCCACAACCCGCCCCCGAACTTCGTGGAGGTCCCCCGGCCGGTGCTCACCTCATTGGCGCCGGTCTTCCTCGTGCGGAACAGCGACGAGTAGCAGAGCGTCGCATCCACTCCTCCTCCGCGCCCCGGCCGTCCCGGGGCGCGGCCGTTTTCGGGGAGGAGGTCCGGGGGGTGCGGGGGCGAAAACCCGCGCCCCCCGAGCCCCTGCGGGCGACGGAGGGCGCGGGACGCCGCAGGCCTCACGGCCGGCCGAGGTTTCTCCTGACCGCCCCGGCGCGGCCGATCGGCCGCTCCTGATGGCCGCCGAGGACGGCCACCACTACCCTATAGTCGAACTCGTACGGCGCCGGATTCGCGATGGCCTCCTCGAGCGCCTTCGCCCGCGCGTCCGTGGGCCAGAGCCTGAGAGCCTCTCCGTTGCGCTTCTTCGCGAGCGCCCGCGCGCCGCGATCCAGGTAGATGATCGTCTCGGCGTTCAGGATCCTCACGAGTCGGTCCGTCGCTTCGCCGTACGCCTTCTCGAGCAGGATGGCACCCGGCGACACCTCCATTTCGCGCGCGGCAAGCGCACGCGCCCGCTGGAAGTACGGCTTCGCCGCCTCGAGCGCGCGCAGAGCCTTCGTACCCTCGACGCCCCTCACCGCCTTGAGCGCCTGTTCGCCCTTCGCGAGCTGTGCGTCGACCCTCTCCTGCGCGCCGGCGAACGCCGCGGAGGCAAGGAGGAGGAGACCGGGGACCGTGAATCTCATGACCGTCACGGTGGCAATCGCCGTGCCGCGATGCCGATCGGCTTCTCAGGCGGGATTCTCCCTCGCGGGGAAGTGGAAGGCGGCAGGATTCTTGGCGAGTATGTACCTGACGCAAACCGCTAGGCCATAAGCGGTTGCGGCGCTTTTGCGCCTTTTTTCGGCGTCGCTCACCTCGATGAGCGCGCCGAGTTCACCGAAGCGTCAACCGGAAGATTTACTGCCGGTTTCGGGCTTGGGCCAGCCGCGCTCGGGACGCCGCTTTCTCAGCGCCCGATCTACAGCCACCTGCCACCGGCCCTTGATCTTCACGCGCTCCGGCTTCGGACCTCGATTCTTTCGTTTCGCCATCGCAAGAGATTGTGGGTTGAGGTGTCGCTTGTCTCCCAGTTCTTGGGGGGGGCGCTGCCTAGGATCTACCTCGTGCGGTCGGGGGGCTAGGGACAGCTCCCTGGCCTCTTGGACCGCGCAGGTTCTTTCGCAAAGCGAAAAAGCCTGCGGGGTGGCACCCGCAGGCCCTTTCACTCGAACGTCGCTGTGGTGGTCGTTCTGGTGGGTCTGCTGACGCGCCCACTTGTATCGCACCCCACCGACGGTTTTCCGGGTGGAAGGTCCGTCCATAGAAAAACGGCCGGGGGGAGTTGTAGCTCCCCCCGGCCCCATGGAACCCGGGTAGCTCAATTGGATAGAGCGGGGGGGTTCGTACCCCCAGGATGTGGGTTCAAGTCCTTCCCCGGGTGCCACTTTTTGATCGGTGCCCCCGTACCCCAATTGCCAGAGGGATCCGGTTTGGAGCCGGACAGTTCCGGGTTGGAAGCCCGGCGGGGGCACCAATTTTTTACTTGACTCAAGTATCACGATATGTGATTCTGTCACGCATGAGCGACGAGATCAAGAAGCGCAAGGTGGTCGCCTCGGACAAGTCCGAGATTGTGGCCCAGCTTCCACGGGCTTGTTCGGACGAGACGGCCGCCGTCGAGTTCATCGAGGCCCGGCGCGGCTGGGACAAGCTCCCCGCTTGTCCCCGTTGCGGAGATACCGCAGTCTACCAGATGCGCGACCGCGAGACCGGGGAGCGCAATCGGCGGTTCCTCTGGCTGTGCAAGGGCTGCAAGCGGCAGTACACGGCTCGCACCGAGACGGTTTTCGAGGACTCGCGCATCCCGCTCAAGCACTGGTGCTACGCCTTCTGGCGCTGTGCCACGAGCAAGAAGGGGGCGTCGGCGCTTGAGGTCAAGCGCCACACGGGACTCTCGTACAAGAGCGCGCTCTTCCTCCTGCACAGAGTCCGATGGGCGATGCAGGAAGAAGGCCACGAGGATGGCTCTCCACTCAATGGTACGGTCGAGGCCGACGAAACCTACGTGGGCGGGCGCCCCCGCCACCGGAGCCGGGCCAACATCAAGGGCAGGGGCACCGACAAGCCCTGCGTGCTCGCCCTGGTCGAGCGCGGGGGCCGGGTCAAGACCAAGATCATCCCGACCGTCAACGCGGCAAACGTCCAGAGCTTCATCCGCGAGAACGTCGCCAGGGACTCCCGCATCATGACCGACGAATACGCGGCCTACATGGGCATCGGCAGGCACTTCGAGGGGGGCCACGAGACGGTCAACCACAGCCACAGGGAGTACGCGCGCGGCGACGCCTACACGAACACCGTCGAGGGGTTCTTCTCGCTCCTCAAGCGCGGCCTGATGGGCACCTACCACAGCGTCTCCCGCAAGCACCTGCACCGCTATCTGGCCGAGTTCCGTTTCCGCTACAACCTGCGCCATGTCGAGGACGGAGAGCGCACCGCAGCCGCCATCAAGGCGTCCGAGGGTAAGCGGCTCTTCTACCGCGAGCCAGTCGCACAGCCGAAGACCCCGCCGGGCACGCAGCCAAGGCTGTTCTAGGGGCCAATATACTCACCGCCAGCTCTCTTCGTCTTGTGAATGACCTCGTCCGGATCCTTCTCTAGGCGCTCCGCTCCGGTGTAGAGGTCGTTCTGCAGAATCCACGTACAGGCCGCATCCGGGAAATACGTGAAGTACCCGAAATGCCCCGGCCTGCTGGAGCTCGGGCTTTTCCATCGCCATCCCGCGCCGTGGCGACCGCCATCGCAACCTAGATCGCGAAGAACCTGGTCCACGACGGCCAGCTTGTACTTGGGCTGGGCGTCCAAGGTGTCCTAGGCGGCGTTGGCGTTCTTAACCACGATCGCGCGCATGACGGCGCTGCCGTCGTGCACGGGCGACTTCTTCCTGTAGTCCGGGTTCTTTCGCGCCAGCGTGTCCCAGAACATCGAGACGTATTTCTCGTCGTCGGGCTTCTGCGAGTCGTACCACTGCTGGACCGTCGCCCCGTCTCCTGTCGCCATCTCGATCTCGGCGTCGATCGCAAGCGCCAAGTTCTTCACTGCACCCACGGGTGTTCTCGACGCAGAGACGTGGCCGGTGCGGACGGAGCGCCCGCGCCAGATTCGGCCCTCTCGGAATATCAGGAAGAAGAAGTCCAGTACGGGCGGACCCCTTCTACGGGCAATTCGTGCATGGCTCATGGGTCTCTCCTCCCGGCACAGGCATTCCTCTCACCTCGGCACCCATAGGTGCCGAGGTGTCACAAACCGCCCACAAATTACGGGAGGGGGGGACAGGATTCCACCATCTTGCGTCAGGTATATAGTCCCGGGATTCTTTACTCTCTTGGAAGCGTGCCCCGGTCATAGAATCGACGCCCAACGAGGAGGACCGGATGCTGAACCGACGTGATCTCCTGACCGGCGCGGCGCCGCTCGCGGCCGCCGGATGGATCGGGCTCTCCGCGCTCGTCGCGGACGCGCAGGACGGGCCGAAGCCGATCGGCGAGCCGGCGCCCTACGCGCTGCCCCCGCTTCCGTACCCGTACGACGCGCTCGAGCCGACGATCGACGCGGCCACGATGAAGCTGCACCACGACCTCCACCACGCGTCGTACGTGAAGGGGCTCAACGCGGCGCTCGACAAGCTCGCCGAGGCGCGGAAGAGCGGCGACTACGCGGCGGTGAAGGCGCTCTCCCGCGAGGTGGCGTTCCACGGATCGGGCCACCTGCTCCACTGCTGCTTCTGGACGAACATGACGCCGTCCAAGACGGAGCCCAAGGGAGAGCTCAAGGCGACGCTCGAGCGCGACTTCGGGTCGCTCGACGCGTTCAAGGCCCAGTTCGGCAACGCCGCGAAGCAGGTCGAGGGGTCGGGCTGGGGCATCCTCGCCTTCGAGCCGCTCTCGAAGCGCCTGCTCGTCCTCGAGGCGGAGAAGCACCAGAACCTCTCGGTCTGGGGCGTCCATCCGCTCCTCGTGCTCGACGTGTGGGAGCACGCCTACTATCTCAAGTACAACAACCGGCGGCCGGAGTACGTCGACGCCTTCTGGAACGTCGTCAACTGGGACGACGTCGCGGCGCGCCTCGACGCGGCGGCGAAGTAGCCATGCTCGAGCCGCTGCCGTGCACGGCGCTCCGGTGGCGCTGCGACCCCGAGTCGCTGCCGTTCGAGACGACCGCCGACGTGGAGCCGGTGGCGGGGGTCATCGGCCAGGCCTCGGCGGTCGACTCCCTCCGCTTCGGCCTCGAGAGCGACGCGCCCGGGCAGAACATCTTCATCCGCGGGCTCACGGGCACCGGCCGGATGACGCTCGTGCATCGGCTCCTCGAGGAGATGAAGCCGGTCTGCGAGACGAAGCTCGACCGCTGCTACGTCCACAACTTCGCCCAGCCCGACCGGCCGCGGCTGCTCACCCTCCCGGCGGGCACGGCGCGCGCCTTCCGCCGGCGCGTCCACGAGCTCGCGGAGTTCATCCGCGACGACCTCATGGGCGCGCTCGACAGCGACGCGCTGAAGGCGAGGCGCGAGTCGCTCGAGAAGCGCGAGAAGACGGAAACCGACGCGATCACGCAGCCCTTCGAGCGGGACCTCCGCACCGCCTCGCTTGCGCTCGTCACGATCCAGGTTGGCCCCGTGGCGCAGACGGCGATCTTCCCGGTCGCGGACGGAAAGCCCGTCCCGCCGGAGGAGTTCGAGCAGCTCCGCGCAAGCGGGCGGATCACCGAGGCGGACCACGACGCCTTCCTCGACCGCCGCGACGCCTTCCAGAAGCGGCTTGACGAGGTCACGCAGCGGATCCGCGAGATCCGCCGCAAGCATGCCCGTTCGGTCCATTCGGTCGTCGAGGAGACGGCGCGTGCGCTGCTCGGCGACATGGCGCGCGAGATCCTCCGGGAGTTCCCCGGAAACGACGTCCGGCGCTTCCTCTCCGAGGTCGTCGACGACGTGGCCGAGAACAGGCTCGGCGCCGAGGAGGGCGGCGATCCCGTCGGGCTCTACGGCGTGAACATCGTCCTCGAGCACGAGCAGGACAAGGGCTGCCCGATCGTGGTCGAGAACAACCCCACGCTCCTCAACCTGCTCGGGACCGTGGACCGGGAGTGGGGACCGCGAGGGACGGTCCGGAGCGACTACCGGATGATCCGGCCCGGCTCCCTCCTGCGCGCGGACGGCGGCTACCTGGTCATGGACGTGCGCGAGATCCTGACCGAGCCCGGCGCGTGGCGGGCGCTCCTGCGCACGCTCAAGAACGGCAGCCTCGAGATCGTCCCCCCCGAGCTCGGCCTCGCCGTGGCGACGACCGCGATCAAGCCCGAGCCGATCCCGGTCCGGATCCGCGTCGCCCTCCTCGGCGACAGCTCGATCTACTACCTGCTCGACACGTACGACCCCGACTTCGTGCAGCTCTTCAAGGTGCTCGCCGACTTCGACGACGAGATCGCCCGCGAGCCCGAGGGAAAGCGCCAGTACGCGGGCGTGCTCGCCCGCATCGCGCGCGACGAGTCGCTCCTCCCCTTCCACAAGAGCGGCGTGGCCGCGCTCATCGAGCACGGCGCGCGCATCGCCGCCCGCCGTGGCAAGCTGACGGCGCGATTCAGCCGCGTCGCGGACATCGCGCGCGAGTCCGCCTTCCTCGCGGAGCACGCCGGGAGGAAGTCGGTCCTCGGCGAGGACGTCCGGGAGGCGGTCAAGCGCACGAAATCCCGCGCGGACCTCCCGTCGCGCCGGTTCCGGGAATACCTCGCCGACGGGACGATCAAGATCCAGACGAAGGGCAAGGTCGCGGGCCAAGTCAACGGGCTCGCCGTGATGAGCGCTGGCCCCCTGACGTACGGTTTCCCGGCGCGGATCACCGCCACGGTCGGCGCCGGCAGCGCAGGCATCATCAACATCGAGGGAGCGGCCCAGCTCTCGGGCTCGATCCACACGAAGGGGTTCCACATCCTCGTCGGCCTCCTGCGCCACCTGCTCCAGACCGACCACCCGCCCGCCTTCTCCGCGTCGCTCGCCTTCGAGCAGAGCTACGGCGGGATCGACGGCGACTCCGCCTCGTGCGCGGAGACCAGCTGCCTGATCTCCGCGCTCACCGGCATCCCGATCCGCCAGGACCTCGCGATCACGGGCGCGATCGACCAGTTCGGCAACGTCGAGGCGATCGGCGGCGTGAACGAGAAGATCGAGGGGTTTTTCGACACCTGCCGCGACCTCGGCCTCACCGGCTCGCAAGGCGTCGTGATCCCGAAGTCGAACGCGGGCGACCTCATGCTCCGGCATGACGTCGTGACCGCGTGCGGCGCGGGGCAGTTCCACGTCTACGCGGTCGAGTCCGTGCACGAGGCGCTCGAGATCCTCACCGGTGTCCCCGCAGGCAGGCGCGACGCGACCGGGCTCTACCCCGAAGGCTCGATCCTCGGGCAGGCGGTCGAGAAGGCTCGCGAGTACTGGATCAAGGCCTACCGGACCGAGATGGTCCTCGAGGAGGAAGAGGAGGGGCCCGGGGAGGAGGGGGATCAGGCTAATGGTCATGGCACTCCAGTCACATAAGTCATTATCCCATATACATTTGCGATGATCGAGTGCGGCACACGTGCCGCAGTCTCGCGGATCGCGGCGGCCACTGATTAGGCTTGACAACTCGTGCTGATTGGCTAATCATTCATCAGTATTAGCCATGCCTAACAGTTCTGCTAACGAGGACTACCTGAAGGCGGTCTTCTACCTCGGCCGCGACGGCGGGAAGGTGCACACGACCGACGTCGCGCGCCAGCTCGGCGTCTCGACGCCCTCGGTGACGTCGATGCTCAAGCGGCTCGCGGGAAAGGGGCTCGTGGACTACGCGCCGGGACGCGGCGCGACGCTCACCGAGGAGGGACGGCTCGCGACCATGCGGGTCGTGAGGCGCCACCGGCTCCTCGAGACGTTCCTCGTCGAGGTTTTGGGCCTCGACTGGTCGGAAGTCCACGCCGAGGCGGAGGTGCTCGAGCACCACCTCTCGTCGCGGATGGTGGACGCGATCGACCGGGTGCTCGGCCACCCGTCGGAGGACCCTCACGGGCATCCGATCCCCGACCCGGAAGGGCGGCTGCGCGTGCGCGAGCTGCTGCCGCTCGAGATGCTCGGGACGGGCGAGCGCGGGACCGTGCGCGAGGTGCGGACGGCCGAGGCGGGACGGCTCCAGCGATGGAAGGAGCTGGGCCTCGTACCCGGCGCCGCGCTGGTGATGCGGCAACGGCAGGACCTGGAGGACGTCATGCACATCGAGATGGGCGGGGGCCGGGAGTTCGCGACGGGGAGCGAGGGCGTCCGGGGCGTCTTCGTGGAGCGGTCATGAGGGTGCTCATGATCCTCCTCGCAGCCGCCCTCGCCGCGTGCGCGCCCGAGGCGAAGGGCGCCCGGACCGGGAAGGTGCGCGTGGCCGCGACGACCGGCATGGTCGCGGACCTCGCGAAGCGGGTCGGGGGCGACCGTGTCGAGGTGGACGCGCTCATGGGCCCCGGCGTGGACCCCCACCTCTTCAGCGCGAGCCCGAGCGACCTCGAGCGGCTGCGCGCGGCCGACCTCGTCCTCTACAGCGGCCGCGGGCTCGAGGGGAAGATGGGCGACATCTTCACGAGCCTCGCGCGGAAGAAGCCGGTCTTCGCGGTGACCGAGCGGATCGCGGACGACCGGCTCCTCTCGCCGCCGGAGCTCGAGGGGCACTTCGACCCGCACGTCTGGTTCGACGTTGCGCTCTGGGCGGACACGCTGCCCGTCGTCGTCGAGGCGCTCTCCGAGGTCGACCCCGATCGCGCCGCGGAGTACCGCGCGCGCGCCGACGCGTACCGCGCGGAGCTCACGAAGCTCCACGACGAGGTGAAGGCCGCCCTCGCGACGGTGCCGAGGGAACGCCGGGTGCTCATCACGTCGCACGACGCCTTCCGCTACTTCGGCCGCGCGTACGACCTCGAGGTCCGCGGGCTCCAGGGCGTCTCGACCGTCCAGGACGCCGGCGTCCGCGACGTGCAGGACCTCGCGACGCTCATCGCCGCGCGGAAGATCAAGGCGATCTTCGTCGAGACGTCGGTGGCCGAGGCGGCGATCCGCGCCGTTCAGCACGCGGCGAGGGACAAGGGGCAGGACGTGGCGATCGGCGGCAGGCTCTTCAGCGACGCGATGGGCGACCGCCCGCCCGAGGACACCTACCCGGGCATGGTCCGCGCGAACGTGAAGACGATCGTGGAGGCGCTGCGGTGAACGCGGGCGATCCCGGCGCCGGGATGAGCGGGGGCCTCGGGGGCACGAACCCGGCGCTCGAGTTCCACGACCTCACGGTCGCGTACCACACGAAGCCCGTCCTCTGGGACGTGGACCTGAACGTCCCCGAGGGGAAGCTCGTGGCGATCGTCGGGCCGAACGGCGCGGGCAAGAGCACGCTCCTGCGCGCGGCGCTCGACCTCGTCCCGCTCGCGTCCGGCTACGTGCGCGTCTTCGGCCGCCCCTACGCGGACGTCCGCGCGCGCGTCGCCTACGTGCCGCAGCGCGAGTCGGTGGACTGGGACTTCCCGTGCAGCGTCCTCGACGTCGTCCTCATGGGCCGCTACGGCCGCGTCGGCTGGTTCAAGAGGCCGGGCGAGAAGGACCGCGCCGCGGCGGTCGAGGCGCTCTCCCGCGTCGGGATGGCGGAGTACCGCGACCGGCAGATCAGCCGTCTCTCGGGCGGCCAGCAGCAGCGCACCTTCCTCGCGCGCGCGCTCGTCCAGGAGGCGGACCTCTACCTGATGGACGAGCCGTTCGCCGGCGTGGACGCGGTGACCGAGCGCGCGATCGTCGCGCTCCTCCACGAGCTCCGCGACCGCGGCCGCACGGTCGTCTGCGTCCACCACGACCTCCAGACGGTCGCCGAGTACTTCGACTGGGTCGCGCTCTTGAACATGCGGCTCGTCGCCGCAGGGCCCGTGTCGGAGGCCTTCACCCCCGACCACCTGAACGCGACCTACGGCGGCCGGCTCTCGATCCTCGAGCGCGCGGCGACCACGCTGCTCCGCGAGCAGAAGGGGTCGATGCCGGACCGGTGACGGCCCCCGAAGCCCCCTCACTTCCATGTTCGACCTGACGCTCCTCACGGTGATGGCCGGCGCGGCCATCCTCGGCGCCGTCGCGGGCTCGCTCGGCTGCTTCGCCGTCCTGAAAAAGCAGAGCCTCGTCGGCGACGCGCTCGCGCACGCGGCGCTCCCGGGCGTCTGCCTCGCGTACCTCGTCGGCACGGCGATGGGGTGGGACGCGAAGCACCCGCTGCTCCTGCTCGCGGGCGCGATGGCGACCGCGTGGCTCGGCATGCTCGCGATCCTCGCGATCACGCGGACGACGCGGCTCAAGGACGACGCGGCGCTCGGGATCGTGCTGTCCGTCTTCTTCGGCTCGGGCGTCGTGCTCCTCACCTACATCCAGAAGGGCGGCGCGGCGTCGCAGGCCGGGCTCAACCGGTTCCTCTTCGGGCAGGCGGCGTCGCTCCTGCCGCGCGACGTGGCCGTGATGGCCGCGCTCGGCGGGGCGGTGCTCATCGCGCTCGTGTTCTTCTTCCAGGCGTTCCGGGTGCTCGTGTTCGATCGCGCGTACGCGGCGTCGCGAGGGCTGCCCGCGCGGCGGCTCGAGGTGCTGCTGACCACGCTGGTCGTGGTGACGGTCGTCGTCGGGCTGCAGACGGTCGGCGTGGTGCTCATGGCCGCGATGGTCGTCGCGCCCGCGGCGACCGCGCGCCAGTGGACGGACCGGCTCCCTCGCATGGTCCTGTTGGGGGGGGCTTCGGGGGCCCTTGCCGGCGCGGTCGGGGCGTGGATCTCCTCGCTCGAGCGGCGGCTCCCCACGGGGCCGATCATCGTGCTCACCGCGACCGCGCTGCTCGCGGCGTCGCTCCTCGTCGCGCCGCGGCGCGGCCTCCTCTGGGCCGCGTGGCGGCGGGTGCGGAACCGCCGGCGCGTGCGCGTCGAGAACCTGCTCAAGGACCTCTGGCGGCTCGGCGAGATGGATCTGGGCCGGTTCGGCGCGCCGCGCGCGGTCTCGGACGTGCTCGCCGTGCGCGCCGCGCCCCCTCGGGCGGTCGAGGACGCGCGCGCGGACGGCCTCGTGCGCGTGCAGGGTCCGCTCGTCGAGCTCACGCCCGCGGGGCTCGCGCGCGCCGGGCGCGTCGTGCGCAACCACCGGATCTGGGAGGCGTACCTCTCCCGGCGGCTCGACATCCGCGACGACCACCTCCACCGCGACGCCGAGGACATGGAGCACGCGCTCGACGACGAGGTGCTCGAGCAGATCGACCAGGCGCTCGGGCGCCCGGCCATGGACCCGCACGGCCGGCCGATCCCGCGGGGGACGCCGTCGTGAGCGACTCCCTCGTGATCCTCCTGACCGGCGCGTTCGCGGCCGTCGCGTGCTCGCTGCTCGGGACGTTCCTGCTCTTGCGCGGGATGTCGCTCGTCGGCGACGCGGTGAGCCACGCGGTCCTGCCGGGGATCGTCGTCGCCTTCCTGCTCACCCACTCGGTGTCGGCGCTGCCCGTGGTCCTCGGCGCGGCCGCCGTCGGGCTCCTGACCGTGTTCCTCATCGAGACGCTCGTGAAGACACGCCGGGTGAAGGCGGACGCGTCGATCGCGATCGTATTCCCCGCGCTCTTCGCGCTGGGCGTCCTCCTGATCGCCCGGTTTCTCGACCAGAAGGACCTGGACCTCGACTGCGTGCTCTTCGGCGAGATCACCTTCGCGGGCCTCGACACGGTGCGCCTCCTCGGCGCCGAGGTGTCCCAGCCGATGCTCGTCCTCGGCGGCGCGATGGCCGTGAACCTCGTCTTCGTGATCGCGCTCTACAAGGAGCTCAAGCTCGCGACGTTCGACGCGGCGCTCGCGTCGGCGCTCGGCATCTCGCCCGTGCTCATCCACTACCTGCTCATGGGCGCGGTGTCGGTGACGACGGTCGCGAGCTTCGAGGCGATCGGCGCGGTCCTCGTGGTCGCGTTCCTGATCGTGCCCGCGGCCACCGCACACCTGCTGACGGATCGCCTGTGGCTCATGCTCGTCCTCTCGGCTTCGATCGGCATCGCGTCGGCAGCGACCGGCTACGCCGCCGCGATGGCGCTCAACGTCTCGGTGTCGGGCATGATGGCCGCGGCGATGGGAGCCTTCTTCGTGATGACCTGGCTCCTCGCCCCGCGCGAGGGCGTGATCGGCCGGCTCGTGGCGCGGCGGCGCGCCCGCGAGCGGTTCGCCTTGGCGCTCGTCCTCGCGCGCCTCGCGCGGGAGCCCGCGGACGAGCGGGAGCTCTTGAGCGACCTCGCCTGGCCGCGCGAGCGCCTCGACGAGGTCCTCCTCGCGCTCAAGCGGAACGGCCTCGTCGAGCCCAGCGGGCAGGCGCTTCGCCCGACGCCGATGGGGCTCGGGTTTCTCTCCGCGACCGCGGGGTAGCCGTGGCAGGGTACTCGGGCACGCCGCTGGTAACGAAGCTCGGGGTCCGAGGCGGGGCGAGGGTTCTCCTCGTGGGCGCCCCGAAGGACTACCTGCGGCTCGTTTCGCCGCTGCCCGCGGGCGTCAGGTTCCTCTCGCGGGCGAGCGCGGACACCGACATGATCCACATCTTCGCGACCGCGAGAGCGGGACTGCAGGGGAGACTCCGCGACCTGCTGCCCACGCTCAAGCAGGACGGGATGATCTGGGTCTCCTGGCCCAAGAAGGCGGCCAAGGTGCCGACGGACATCACCGAGGACACGATCCGGGAGGTCGCGCTGCCGCTCGGCCTCGTGGACGTGAAGGTCTGTGCCGTGGACGAGACGTGGTCGGGCCTGAAGCTCGTGATCCGCAAGGAGCTGCGGAAGAGGCGCTCCCCGTCCGCGACGGCGGAATAGGGAGCGTCACCTCGACGCCGGGCGCGAAACGACCAGCTCGTGCACGGGCTCCCTCACGCGCATCGAGGTGCCTCCGGCGTCGCGATCCTGCCGCACGCTCGGGTTCCCGAGCCCTCCCCGATTCAACTGCCCGCCACGCCGCCGCAGAATCCGACGGCCTCGTCGAGCTTGCCGGCGTTGCGATGCGGCAGACGCCGATGGGCCTCGGTTTCCTCCCCGCGACGGCGGCGCAGTCTGTTTCGACCTGGACCGAGGCCGACGCGCTTCGTCGCGTCTGGCAAGTAGACTTCGGGTGTGAGGCGAGGCTCCCGGCAACACGGATGGGCCTGCTGGGGCGTCATCCTCGGATCGTTGG
>Ga0187894_10002482_pt1 | contig 22003 bp, 22 predicted proteins | sample GBC1701081metaG_FD_136650 | JGI IMG/M metagenome (GOLD analysis project Ga0187894, IMG submission 136650) | White microbial mat communities from a lava cave in the Kipuka Kanohina Cave System on the Island of Hawaii, USA - GBC170108-1 metaG ... | reverse complement strand
CTGCTCACGGGGATCGCTTATTACTTTTTCACCCAGGACGCACCGGACGGCAACTTCAAAGAATTGAGAGACAGAGGTGAGCTGCCGGCTGCAGACGACAAGGACCACGGCTCTTTCCTGCTTGCGGCCAGGGATCTCCGCGTCTGGGCGCTCTTCGTGATATACGCAGCGTGCTTCGGCGTCGAGCTTACGATCAACAACATTGCGGCGCTCTATTTCTTCGACCGGTTCAAGCTCGATCTCGAAACAGCCGGCATTATCGCAAGCCTCTTCGGACTGATGAATATCTTCGCCCGTACGCTGGGCGGGGTATTTTCGGACAGGTTTGCGAAGAATTACGGACTCGGGGGGAGAGTGAAGTTCCTTTTCGCGGTCTTACTTCTTGAAGGGCTCGCCCTCCTCGTGTTCTCACAGATGTCGGTGCTCATTCTGGCCGTATCCTCTATGGTCGTTTTCAGTCTCTTCGTCCAGATGTCGGAAGGGGCGACGTACGGGGTCGTACCATTCATAAACAAGAAGTCGCTCGGATCGGTTGCGGGCATAGTCGGTGCGGGGGGTAATGCAGGGGCGGTGGCGGCGGGCTTCCTCTTCCGTTCGGAGAGTCTCACAACGCAGGACGGCCTCCTCTACCTGGGGCTGTTCGTCGTTATAGCTTCTGCTTTCGCAGCTCTCGTAAGGTTCTCGCCCAAGGTCCTCGAAGAGGAGAACAGGGCCTTCCACGAGGCGCACGCGCAGAAAACGGCGGCAGTCAGGTCATAGCGCCGCAAGTAAATCAGCAAATCTCCTTTGTGAAGGGAATGATGCCGAAATTCCCTGTGAGTGAAGGGATAGCATCGAGAGGATCGGGGCTATCCCCTCTCCTCAACATCAAAGAAGGACACCGGTCTAAAAATGTTACAATCAGGGAGGGAAATTAAATGACGGGATCACTTTATCGAAAATTTATGGTCTTCGTGTTGGCTGCCGTATTGTCAACGGCTGCGCTGTACACTGACTCAAACGCAGTGGAAAGTTTTTCGGAAGGCCTGAAAAACCACGTGAGCGGCGGTGTAAACATAAATATGCGGAACGAGCTATGGAGCACGTTTCAGCAAGAGAACACCGACACGGACCGCACGTATGATTTCTTTCTCATAAGAGCGAGGGCCTTCGTCAATCTAGACTGGGAGCACGTCTCCTTCCGCGTCATGGGACAGGGAGTGAAGGCTTTCAATCTCCCTGAGGACGGCGCCTTCGGCCCCGGCCCGCTCTATTTCACCGCGAGCGACGATGAGACGGGGCCGGGGAATTTCCAGTTCGTCGAGGCTTACCTGCACCTCAAAAATTTGAACGGATTTTACTTGAAGGGAGGGAGGATAAATTATGAAGACGGAGGGGAAGTGCTTTACGAGGACTCTCCGCAGCTCAACTGGCTCATAAAGAAGAGACTCTCCGAAAGGCTCATCGGGAATTGGGACTGGACGCTCGTCGGAAGGAGGTTCGACGGGGGCACTGCGGGTTATTCGAACGATATCTTCAATCTCAACCTTATGGGGGCTGTCGTGACCTTCGGCGGTTACGATATCGACGACGGCCTCTGGAAGGACCTGGATACTGTCTTGGTAACAGGCGGGTCGCTCACATTAAAGAAAGATGTACTGCTTAAGAACACGCAGTTTCAGCTCTTCGACTATTTTTATTTCGACGATAGAGCGCCGGCCGTTGCGCTCGCGGGCGAAGATCTCAAGATCAACACAGCGGGGATCAGCATGGTCGGAGCCTATCCCGCGGGCTCGGGCTTTTTCGACACGATGCTGTGGTTCGCATTTCAGCTGGGCGATTTCGGCGCCGAGAGCCAGAAGGCGCTCGCTTTCATAGGAGAGCTCGGATATCAGTTTGCCGCCACGCCGTGGAAGCCCTGGGTGAGGTTTGGACTCGCTTACGCCTCGGGCGACGGAGACCCGGACGATTCGGATAACGGCACGTTCTTCAACATGGTCCCCACGAACCACAAATGGTACGGTTACGCGGACACGACGGCCTTCAGCAACATAATCGACGCCTATACCCAGATCATGCTGAAGCCATTCCCGATCGTCGGTTTCGACGTGGAAGGGCACCTCTTCTGGCTCGCTTCGGACAAGGAAGTATGGATCGGGGGATCGGGACCCTTCAACGATTCCGTCTTCGGATACCAGTTCAGGAACCCGGTCGAAGGCGAGGACATCGAAAGTTTTCTCGGCGGTGAGATCGACGTGACGCTGAGCATAAAAGCCCTTGAATACCTTACGTTCGATTTGGGTTACTCCCATTTCTTCGGCGGGCGCGGCGTCGAGGTCGTTTACAACAAGGAAGACCAGCTCGACTGGTTTTACGCCCAGGCGACGATTCCCTTCACGATCGGAAAGTGACGCGCGGCGGGTATCGCGGGGCATTTCGGGGCGCGCTTATAGTCCCCCCGGACTTATGTATAATTCTAAGCGGGTCATAGATACAGGATCGATAAATGAGAGAGTCGTTTTCAGGGATACTTCTCGCGGGCGGGAAATCGGAGAGGATGGGTTTTGACAAGAGGTACGTCGAATACGGGGGCCGGACCTTCTCCGAGATAGCGCTTGAACGGCTGAAGAGAGTTGCGGACGAGGTGGTTGCGGTCACGGCGGTAGGTGAAGACATCGGGTTCGAAGGCGTGATATCGGTGAGAGACATCGCCTCCGGAAGGGGCCCTATGATGGGAATATATACGGGCTTGAAAACGATGACCAAACCCCAAGGCATAGTGAATCCAGTCGATACACCCGATTTAAGCGCGGAGCTTCTCGAGTATATGAAAGAGATATCTCGCGGCTTCGACGTCGTGATGCCCCTATGGAATAACACGCCAGAGCCGCTAATCGCGATTTATTCGAGGAACGTGATCCCCGTGATCGACCGCTTCTTTAAAGAAGGGAGGAAACCCGCCCCCCGCCTCCTCGCGGCGGAGAATAACGGCCTCAAAGTGAGACTTCTCGACGAAAAGGAATTAGCGATGTTCGGCGAGCCCGAGTTTATGTTCAGGAATATGAATACGCCTGAGGACTTAACGAACCCGAATAGTCAATTATAATAAACGGCTCATGAAAGACGTAAGCAGCAAGCTTGAGACATTAAGGACCGCAAAGGCACGGGCAAAGATCAGAGCCGGGGCCGAGACCCTCGATTTAGTCAGGTCAAACGCCGTACCTAAAGGGAACGTGCTGGAGACGGCGAGGGCGGCTGGGATAATGGCCGCTAAGAAGACCCCCGAGCTCATACCCCTCTGCCACCAGATCCCTCTCGACACGGCCGATATCGAGTTCGAGATAGAGGAAGACGGGATAGCGGTAACATCGTTTGTTAAAGCAATCTGGAAAACAGGCGTCGAGATGGAAGCCCTAACCGCTGCATCGGTCGCAGCTCTCACGATTTACGACATGCTGAAGCCGCTCGACACATCTCTTGAAATATGCGAAATAAAACTCGTCGAAAAAAAGGGCGGCAAGAGCGACTGGAAAGAGAGCTACAGGGAGCCGCTTAAAACGGCGATTCTCGTTCTCTCGGACAGTGTCGCGAGCGGAAAGAAGGGAGATAAATCGGGAAAGATCATCAAAGAGAAATTAAATGGCCAGCCGGTCGAAGTAGTTGTGTATGAAATCCTCCCCGATGAGCTCGAAATGATAAAGACGAAGCTCATAGAGCTCTCGGACGAGCGGGCGCTCGATTTAATTCTCACGACCGGAGGCACGGGACTCAGCCCGCGCGACGTAACGGTAGAAGCCACGATCGAAGTCATAGAAAGGGAAGTTCCCGGCATCTCCGAAGCCGGCAGAAGCTACGGTTTCCGCAGGACCCCCCACGCCATGTTATCCAGGGGCGTGAGCGGGATCAGGGGGAAGACCGTTATCATAAACCTCCCCGGTAGCTCTAGGGGGGTGTCTGAAACCATGGACGCGCTGCTTCCATGGGTCCTCCACTCGTTCCGCATTCTAAGAGGCGGCGACCATCCCGCCGGCAAATAAGCCTGATATGGTTAGCGTTGAAGAGGCACAAAAGCTAGTTCTCGATAATACCCGGCTCCTCGATGAGATCGAGCTAAGCATCGAAGATGCACTCGGTCTCGTGCTTTCCGCGGATATCATTAGCCCCGTGAACCTGCCGCTGTTCACAAACTCTGCAATGGACGGCTACGCGGTGAGGTCGGAAGATACGGCAGGCGCGTCACCTGAGAACCCCGTACATTTAAAAGTAGTCAGGACCGTCAGAGCCGGCGGCTTCCCCGATTTCACTATTGCATCCGGTGAAGCGGCGAAGATCATGACGGGCGCGCCTGTACCCGACGGTGCTGATACCGTCGTCAGGATAGAGGACGCAGACGAAAAAGAGGGGAATTTAATACTAACCGGCGCATCGGAAAAGGGGTCTAACGTCAGGTTCGAAGGGGAGGAAATCAGGAGCGGTGAGATCGCGCTTAACGCTGGTGTCGAAATCACACCGGCGGCGGCTGGATTTTTAACCGAGCTCGGGATAAAGAGGGTCGTAGTCCGGAGGACTCCCAGGGTATCGGTCATCGTAACGGGCGAGGAGCTGGCTGGGCCCGAGGAAGAAATCAGGCCCGGCAAGATCAGGGATACGAATTCGGTCACGCTCAAAGCCGCTCTTTCGGGAGAGAAAGCGGAGCTCGTCTCTTCAGGCCGCGTCGCGGACACGAGACCGGAAATAGAAGAGAGAATCGGAAAGGCTCTCGGCTCGTGCGATGCGCTTATAATCACGGGCGGCGTGTCCGTAGGGGATTACGATTTCGTCAGGGACATACTCGGCGGCCTGGGTGTTGAAAAAATATTCTGGGGCGTTTCCCAAAGACCCGGAGGCCCCATGTTCTTCGGCAGAAGGAAAGACACTCTCGTCTTCGGACTGCCGGGAAACCCCGCGTCTTCGCTCGTCTGCTACTACGAGTACGTGAGACCGGCGCTGCGCAGAATGACGGGGAAGGAAAACATATTCCTTCATGAAGCGGATGCGCTCCTGCAGAATCCGGTAAGCAAGAAGCCGGGGAAGACGCATTTTCTCCGGGGTTACGTCAGCCGCGGCAGCGAAGGCAGCTACGTGAAGGCATCGGAAGAACAGGGCTCGCACATTCTAAAATCGTTTGCCCGGGCGAACTGTTTGATTGTATTTCGTGAGGGCGACTCGTACTTGCCCGAAAATTCCAGGGTCAAGGTTCATCTCCTTCCATAGGGGTGTTTTACGAATCCCGCCACGGTTTATCGAATGAAATACCGTATTTGCTTATCCTGTAGTCGAGCTGTCTGGTGGTCAGTCCGATCAGCCTGGCGGCCCTCGACTTCACCCATCCGCATTTCCTGAGCGCGTCCACTATACGCTCGACTTCCATATCTTCCACGGTCTTCGTCAAAGAGCTTTCATCGGCTTTGGGAGAATCCTCCGGTTTGGATCCGTGCGGAATCTTATGGGAGTTGAGGATCTCGTAGGGGAGGTCGGCGCGGGTCGCCGTGTTATTGTCGCTGAGTATCACGATCCTCTCGATGCAGTTTTCGATTTCCCGCACGTTGCCGGGCCACCCGTAATTGAGGAGATATTCCATCGCATCTCCAGTGATGCTGACGTTCTTGGAATTCTCCTTGTTAAACTTCTTCAGGAAGTGGTCGACCAAATACGGTATGTCTTCCCTGCGGCTCCTGACCGGAGGAAGTACCAGGGGAACGACATTGAGACGGTAGAAGAGGTCTTCCCTGAAGGTCCCCTTCCCGATCGCCTCTTCCAGATTACTGTTAGTAGCGGCGACGATCCTCACGTCGACCTTGATCGTATTAGAGCTGCCCAGTTTCTCGAAGCTCCGCTCCTGGAGCACACGGAGGAGCTTCAGCTGTGTGGATACGGGCAGGTCCCCGATCTCGTCGAGAAAAATCGTCCCCTTATCCGCAAGCTCGAACCTCCCTTTCCTCTCTCCCGAGGCGCCCGTGAAGGACCCCTTCACGTGTCCGAAAAGCTCTGTCTCGAGGAGCGTGTCCGGGATGGCGGTGCAGTTGATTTTAATAAACGGGCCGTCGACTCTCGGACTATTGTAGTGTATAGCCCTTGCCACGAGCTCTTTCCCGGTCCCGCTCTCCCCCCTGATTAAGACTGTAGCGCTGCTGAGCGCGACGCGTTTGATGGTCTCGAATGTCTCCTGCATAATTTCGCTTTGTCCGACCATATTGTCTATACGGTGCATGCTCGCGAGCTCCTGCTGGAGGTACATCTTTTCTTCTCTGAGTCTCGCCTTTTCCTCGTTGACCTTTGTGCTTATCTCTATCGCCTGCCCCATCAGCGATCCCATCATCGTCAGAAGCGAAAGCGCTTCGTTAATCGATACGGATTGCTCGCTCCGGCAATAAATCACGCTCAGCGTGCCTAACGTGCCCATATGGGATTTAATCGGAATACACAGCAGGGAGAACTTGGTCAGGACAGTGTCATCGAGCTTCATACCTTTCCATAACGAAGGCTCGTCGCGTATGTCCGTGACTACTATGGGCGACCCCGTCTTGAACACCTTCCCGATTATCCCCTCTCCCGATTTGAACTTTACGTGGCGTTTCTTGTCGACGCCGAGCGAAACCACGGTGTCGAGCGCTTTAGTCTCTTTATCCTGAAGCACGATGGTACCGTAGCGCATGCCGAGAAACTTGTCGAGCACGTTCACGACCGAAGTGAGTGACTGGTCCAGGTTGAAAGTGGAGGTCAAGAGTTTGCTGACTTCATAGAGCGTCGTCAGCTCCAGAGACCTTTTTGTGCCGGCTTCCATAAAACTCTCCCGCGGGATGGAGTATCCCTGATTAAATAGGTGCAAATTGCATGCCAGAATTTGATTTGTTAAAGGGCCTTCAATAAGGGATTTTTTTAAGATACGGGTCCTTAAATGTCGAATTAATAAGCAGCCGTGCAATATTTTCAGCATCGCTGCGGTCGTTAACTATTTAGGAATTACCAAATGCTTTTCTCTACCTGGCAATAGTGAAGAGTCGCATTTGTATTTATCAATAAAGTGAGAGTACAATTATAGGTAAGACCAGGGAGGGATAAACATGGCAAAGGCAAAAAGGGTAAAACAGCTTAGCTTTACCATACCGAACAAGACCGGCTTACTCTCGGAGATTACTACTGCGGTTGCAGGTACTAAAGCAAATATCAGCGCGATATGCGCATATGAACAGGACAAGCGCGCATGCTTCTTGTTAATCACGGACAGCAATGCAAAGGCCAGGAAGCCGCTCGATAAGTTAAAAATCAAGACCAAAGAGGAAGACGTCGTTCTGGTAGAAATGCCGAACAAAATTGGTGAATTACAGAAGGTCTCGGAGAAGATTGCCGATGCGGGTATAAACATCGATTATATGTACGGAACGACGGGGACGGGCAGGTCTTCGGTCTGCGTGTTTAAAACTTCGGATAATAAAAAGGCTGTCGGTGTGATAAATAAGTAATACGAAAAAGCGAACCCATCGAGTTAACCTTATTCGGACATTTCGGACATTTCCCCGGACATATACCCCTCCGGAATGTCCTGAATGTCCGAATCCGGCGCGGGCTCCACGCTGCCGGATTGTCTCAGCCTGTATGTCCCGTGCCTGACCTTCTCTACCCTCCCTGCCTGAGCGAGCCTTTTGAGCCCCCTGTCGATAGTCTTCGAATTATATCCCGATTCACTTTGGATTACGGATAAAATCTCGCCTGTCCGCCACAATTTCAGGTTATCGGAGGACAGCAATTCGATAATCCGGTCCTGTATCTGGTATAACTCGAACCCCGTCTCCTCCCCGCTCTCCCTGTTTTCGCACCGCTCGAACCTGTCCTCGCCAGCCTTCCTGATCGTGAGCGAGGGGTTAGAGCCCTGTATCCTGTGCTTGACGACTGACAGTTTCAATACGTCCTCGCTCAACGCCTGCACGTTCACGACCACGTCCACCGCCCCGGCTATGGCCGAAGCCCCGCGCCCCCGGTAGACGGCCTTTCCCTCGTCGCCCTTCGTCGAGTGGTGGATGAGGAGTATCGCGCAACCCGTCTCGTTCGCTATGCGCCTGAGAAGCCCGGCGAGATAATTAGCCTCGGCGTTGTCGTTTTCTTTTTCCATGGCGAGCACCCGGCTCTGCGTGTCGAGCACGACCAGGTCGTATCTCTCGCGCTTGCAGAGGCTGAGCAGCTCCGGGAAATCGTTTCTCAGGTCGAGGTATTCGAGTATGTGGAAGTCCCCCGGCAGCTCGCCGCATATGAGCTCTATCTTGTTACGCCGGAGGAACCGGGGCGTCTCGAGGTCCACGTAGAGCGACCGGAGCTTCTTCGAGAACGGTATGCCGAGGAACCGCTGCTCCGCCGCACCCAGGGCGCATATGTTGTAAGCGAGCGTGCTCTTTCCGACGCCGGGCTCGGAATTGAGCTGGATTATGCACTCTGGGTATATGATGTCGGCCCAGAGGCTGTCGGGCGGCGTGAGCTTTTCGAGGTCCCGCGCGGAAACGGGCCTGAGCTTCATTCCTGAGGGGCCCCGCTCCACGTCGCGGAGCTTCGTTAACATTTCCTCTACGACCGCCCTGTCCTCTCCCCTCTCGACGGCCCTCGCGCATCCGATTAACGCCTCCCAGAGCTTCCGATTGAGAGAATCCTCCTTGACCGTATCGACGTAATAGCGGAGGTTCTCGTCGAGGAACGCCATGTCCGAGAGATAGGTCAGGTAGCTCGACCCGCCCGCGTTGTCGAAATCCTCCGAACCCCTGAGACGCTCCCAAATCGTGACTACGTGTATCGGGACCCCCTCGTTCCGCATTTCTCCCATTGCGCGGAAGATCATCTGATGACTTCCTCTGTAAAAATCCGGGTGTTCCAGTACGGCGCTCACCTCGTCGTATAGACGGGCGTCGTTTATAATCGCCCCTAAAATCCCCTCCTCGTACTCTCTGTGATGCGGTAAAATCCCCTCGTTCATTCCATCCCCTCCCGGTTTTGTATTTCACCCCTACCTTGCTCTTGTCCTCACATTACTGTCGTTGCGAGCGGAGCTAACGAAAGTTAGCGAAGCGCGGCAATCTCATGAATAAAGCGAGATGCTGAATCAAGTTCAGCATGATAAAAAAAGCGGGATTGCCGCGGTCGCATACTGTGTAATTTGGCTCGTGCGACCCTCGTGCATCAATATAAGAGCGTACTTGCAATCGGCCGTTTCCGACCGGTTCTTGCTATTTTGGCTTCAGGAATAATGGCGCGGAGAGCTAATCGGTTTCGTGCATTCAGCCATTATAGGCCAATTCTTCGCTTGCTCAGAATTGTTGTTCAGAACCGTTCCTCGCAATGACAAAATAAAAAAAGGAGAAAACACGGGGCGGCACGTAAATGCCATACCCTGTATTTTCTCCTTTACACTTTCAGCCGTCTATCTGAGATTGTAGGAGCGGCTTCCAGCCGCGATCAGAGTTGATTATCGCACCAAGATGGTGCTCCTACAGGTGGAGCGGTAACCCCGCAAGCGCAGGACGCCCGTTAATATATAAACTATATGATTTATATACATTGCACAAGGGACGATTTTTGCCGGAGAGAAAATTCTCTTGACTCCGCTTCTTCTCCGCATTCCGGCACTTCGGACATTTCGGACATTCGGAAAGGGTATATGTCCGGGGAAATGTCCTGAATGTCTGAATCCGGCACAGGAGCTCCCCCGCCCGGCTCGGTAAGTCCCTCCATGAGCTCTACATGTAAGCCATAGACCATATCCTTTCCAAGTACGGCGGGAAGGGGAAGTAAATAATTGACCTGATAATAAAAATATATTAATATGGACTAAGGTTATACTCGAAGGAGGATAGTAAAATGTTCAACTTCCGTGCCTTCTCTATAATGTTACCCCTCTTATTTGTCTCTATTTTTACCAGCTATAATGCAAACGCTCAAACCTTCTTGCCCGTTGGCCCACAAACAAATGTGCCGGAGGATACTGTAATCGGGGGCGGATGGACCGAGTGTTTCAGGAATTTCTATGCCGACACTTGGGATGTCGACGAATTACTAGCGAACTGTCCCGGGGCTCTACTGATGCTGGCATGCAGCCGGACCGGAAGCTCTATCCTGACCCTGCTTGCCCAGGGTGATCGAAGCGATGTTATTTTTGATACAGGTAATAATGAGGACGTTCTACACATAGCCAATGGTGTTGGCTGGTATTTTAACGACACCCTAGGCTCATGGGGATTTGTCAGAGAAGGGGATATCGTATTTAAAAGCGAATGCGATACTGATAGCAGCGGCGCAAACGATGAAAGGTTGTGTTGGCACTTGGGTGGTGGGGGATATCGATGCGGAGCGACAGAAGACCTAAATGGTTCGGAGGACTTTGAGCGCATTGTCTATACGGCTGGGTCGGTGTCGTTGCCCATCCCCACACTCTCCGAGTGGGGCATGATAGGAGCTGCAACGGGGCTTATCCTGGTGGGTGTGTTCTTTGCGCTGCGCAGACGGCTGCGAACAAGTAACGGTTCTGAGCAAGCAACAATTGCGAGCAAGTAAGCAATTGGTCGCTAGTGGCTGAGTGCAATGGTGCTGATGCTCTGGGGACAATCTGATGAAGTCAAAATAAACCGGACTCCTTTGATTGAGTACATTGATGTTAATGCTTCGCTTGGCGGGTTCTGAAAACAAATTAAGTCGGACGCCATTAGCTGACGGCAGAGAAGTAAATTGCACGCCGCCGAGTGGTGACTGAAACCAAAAGAAAGGCTATCGTGAATTCATAGCCGGACTCTGATTTAAATCCCGGCACACTTGTTCTGTATTTCGCGGGGCACCTTTTTCATGTTATTCTCCTTTTGCCTGATGAGAAATTACCTCAAAGGCCCCCGGTCTACTAAGGTTACAAACCCCAAAGGGCCGGGGTAAACGAATTCTCAGCAACTTGACAGTCGTTCCCGATCTCTTCTTTCGTCGTCGCGGCTTAATGTACACTTCGGACATTTCGGACATTCGGAAAGGGTATATGTCCCGGTAAATGTCCTAAATGTCCGAAACCCAGGCTCCCCATACCCTCAACCCTTTCTTTTCTTTCAGATAGTTACAACCGTTTTCGTGTGGTACACTCCTACTCCGGTATTTATATGCCGGAAGTTAACAGGATGGAGTGATCTTAAGGTAAGGGTGTCCGGTTCTTGCGTAATTTGGTTTGATATGATTAAGCGTGCGGATCAGGTTATGTCGCTGCAGTTGATCTAGTCCGGCCGATTGCGCGCTCGCTTGCAATCGTACTCAGAACCGTTGCCCCGTGCGGTTATAATTAACCCGCGCTCGCAGAATACAGACCATGCATATACCGTTTCTCGAAATCGACCTCGTGGCCCTGATCAAGTGGGCCGGATATATAGGCATATTCATTATAATATTCGCCGAATGCGGGGTATTGCTGGGCATATTCCTCCCCGGGGACTCGCTCCTGTTCACGGCGGGGTTCCTCGCCTCCCAGGGACACCTGGACATCGCGCTTCTCATTGCGATTTGCTTCGTGGGCGCCGTCCTCGGCGACAACTTCGGCTACGCGTTCGGGCGCAGGGTAGGGCCCGCGATATTCAAGAAGGAAGATTCGTTCTTTTTCCATAAGAAGCACCTCGAGCGCGCCGCCCGTTTTTACGATGCGCACGGGGGGAAGACCATTATTCTCGCCCGCTTCATGCCCATCATAAGGACGTTCGCCCCTATTCTCGCCGGTGTTGGAAGGATGAACTATAAAGTGTTCATTATATACAATCTTGTCGGCGGAGCCCTCTGGGCCGTCGGCCTGACCGCGCTCGGCTATTATCTCGGCTCGACGATCCCCGGCGTGGACAAGTACCTGTTCCCTATTGTGCTCATGATTATAATACTCTCCATGCTTCCGGGAATCGTTGCGTATCTCAAGTCCGTGGTGAGGAAGAAGAAGCAGCAGCAGCAGCAGTGATTCCGGGAGTGCCTATTACGTCCTCCGAAAGAGCCGCTTCAGGAGCAGGATCAAAACCTCGGGCTTGAAGAGTACGGAGAGAAAGAATTTGAAATCCCCGGGCCCCAGATAAATCTTTACCTCCCACAACCCTACTCCTGCGTTTACGACGACGCTTCCGCCTTCGACCAAGGTTTCACCGATGATGACGTCAAGCTCGCCCGCGGGACTCATTACCTTCATCCCTCGCCCCCCTCCTCTCGATGTACGAGAAAATCTCCTGAACCGTTAATAAAAAGGCAATTAAAGTGCCAGTGTAATCTCTATTAGTTGCGGCATGACCGGGCTCTATGGAGTGTAAGGTGTCAGAAAGTCTGACGGAGCGGGCCGGTAAGGGAACCGGACCCCGGTCCCGGCTTTCCCCTTAAAAAGCCGGCTAAATTGGGCAATATACCGGGGAATTGTGCGATAAACGTCCGATACCCGGTTTAATTCCCACGATCCGGACTCTGGCACAGCGGTTGCAATTTATAACTGGTAAGTCTCGGGAGTACGTGATTGTATGGGAACGCAAATTACGCCGGATAAAATTGATTTCTCTCTCTCGCCGTTCATAGTGATCTGGGAGGTGACCCGGTCGTGCGACCTCGCATGCCTTCACTGCAGGGCGGACGCGAGGACGCGGAGAGACCCGCGCGAGCTCACCACGTACCAGGGACGGAACCTCATTGACGATATAGCCGGGTTCGGATCGCCGCTCCTCGTGCTCACGGGCGGCGACCCGCTTAAGAGGGAAGATATATACGAGCTCATATCCTACGGCGTGGAAAAGGGACTGCGGACGACCGTATCCCCGAGCGTGACCCCGCTCCTTACGGACGAATCCATCCTCAAGCTGAAGAAGGCTGGAATTTCGAGAATGGCGGTGAGCCTCGACGGCTCGACGCCCCTCGTGCACGATTCGTTCAGGGGCGTTAACGGGAGTTACACGAGGACTATCGAGGTGCTTTCCCTCTCCGCCCGCGAGGGCATCCCGATACAGGTCAATACGACCGTGACTAAATACAACGTCGGCGATTTCGACAATATCGCGAGGCTCATAAGCGGGTTCGACACGGTTCTCTGGAGCGTGTTCTTCCTCGTACCGACGGGGCGGGGGAGGGCGGCCGATAGTGTGAGCGCAGAGGAATATGAGGAGGTCTTCGCAAAAATGTACGAGCTCTCAAAGGCGGTGCCGTACGACGTCAAGTCGACGGAAGCGCCTCACTACAGAAGATTCGCGGCCCAGGCGAGGGTAATGGAGTCGAGGGCCGGCAAATGCCCGCTCGACGCCGCGGCGGAAAGGAATCGGGACAGTATAGGCAGGGCGCCCCGGGGGATAAACGACGGTAAGGGCTTCGTATTCGTCTCGCACACGGGCGAGGTCTATCCGAGCGGGTTCCTGCCCTTGTCGGGGGGCAACGTAAAGAACGGGAGCATCGTCGATATATACAGGAACTCGCCTCTTTTCAGGGAGATAAGGGACTACGACAGGCTCAAGGGGAAGTGCGGCGCGTGCGAGTTCAGGAACATTTGCGGCGGATCGAGGGCGAGGGCGTACGCCGTGACCGGAGATTACATGGAGTCTGAGCCCTTCTGCGTTTACGTGCCGAAGGGCTACGAGGCGGGAAAATCCCTGGGGGAAAGTGCCTGTGAGACAGAAATTTAACAGCTGCAGCACCTGCAGCCTGAGAGCGGATACCATATTGTCGGGGCTCGATAACTCGGGCGCTATGGAGTTCGAGGGTATGCTGCAGAGGTCTGTTTATCCGAAAGGCGTCGTATTGTTCCTGAAGGGAGAAGAACCGCGCGGAATTTATTGTATCTGCTCGGGCCGCGTCAAGCTATCCGCTCATTCCCCCGACGGTAAGAGCCTCGTCGCGGGGTATCCTTCCGCCGGGAGCGTTATCGGAATCAGAGCTGTTCTATCCGGAAAGCCCCATGATTTCACCGCGCGGACTGTCGAGGAGTCGCAGCTGAGCTTTATGGATAAAGGGGATTTCCTCGGTTTCCTGAGGAGGAACGGAAACGTCTCTCTCAGGCTTGCGGAGTCTCTAGGCGAAGAGCTCTCCAGGGTATACGGGGATTTGAGGAACGCAGCCTTAGCAGGGTCCGAGGAGCGTCTTGCCTCGCTCCTTCTCAGGCTTTGCGACGACTTCGGCGAGCCTACACCCGAGGGGATAGTAATAAAACTGGGCGTGAGTCAGGAAGAGATGGCGGAAATGGCCGGCATGTCGAGAAGAACTCTCACGAGGGCGCTTGATAAGCTAAGGAAAATGGAATTGATCAAGTGCAGGAGACGCATTACGGTAGTGAGAGATAAAACCGCGCTTCAAAATCTCATTTCCTGAAAAATTTTCCTACCCGGTTACATACACGATTTTTATCAATAAAACGCGATATTACGAATGAGACAAATGTCTCTATTCCGCTGAGACATTTGTCCTTGACGCGTATATCGTCCGCGGAAGATAATTAATAACAGGCGCAACCGGAGCGTTGAACATATATGCCGGAGCTGACGCATCAGGCTCCTCTCGCAGGGGAAATGGGTTTGCGCGGGCGGAGGGCGGGAGGGGATAAATACTATGTGCGGAGGAAAAAAATGGAAGTTTATAAAGGCATGGGAGAAGACAGTTACAAATGGCTGCCTGACGTAGACCTCGAAAAGTGCACCGGCTGCGGAAAGTGCGTCGAAGTATGCACACCGAAATCGCTCAGGATCGTGAACAACGATTTTGCGGTCCTCGTACGCGCCGATGCGTGCGGCAGCGAGGGACACTGCGTCGAGTCCTGCCCCGACGATGCTATTCACATGGAATGGATAGAGATGACGGGGGAGCATACCGCGGGCGAGTGGAAAACGGTTATGAGGGTGTGAGGCACACATTGTGTGCTCACACCCGTAGTGTGATTCTACGATCCTACCTTCACTCTTCCGCATAAACCGGCAACGAAGCCCAACCCGTTCGTCCTGAGCGTGTCGAAGGACGTAGTTTTAATCCCCTCTCCCTTGAGGGAACAGTTGCAAGCAAGTGCGCAACTGGTCGACTTCTCCTACGTTGCATCGAGGCTCATCGGCTCTCGGCTCAACGCTAATTAACCCATAAAAGGGCTAGGGTGAGGGTGTACGATAAAAAAAGTTAATAATCAAGTAGAAACATCCGCCGCAAGCGATAAGATGAAAGACTCGACTTTACCGCACAAGTGTAAATTTGAGGAGCGGACGATAAGAGACACGGTCGAAGTCCTTCTCGACGGACACAACACGATGAGCCTCGCGACTACGAGAAACGGATCGGTCTATGCTGCGTCGCTGTTCTACGCGAGTGACGGACTCACTCTGTATTACCTTTCAGACCCCGGCTCTGCGCATTCGGTCAATATTTCTCTCAACCCCGAAGTAGCGGTAACCATCAGCAAGGACCATTCCGAATGGAAGACAGTACGTGGGCTGCAGATGAGGGGGAGGGCATACGAGGTGCCCGAATGCGAATCGGAGCCGGCAAGAAATATATTCGAGAAGAAATACCCTTTCCTGGCCGGGCTCCTCGGGATGCCGGATTTATTCCGGGGAGCATGCGGTATCGCTTTCTATAAAGTCGTCCCCGAAACCGTGAGACTCATAGACAACTCGGTGCACTTTGGATACAAGGCCGAGCTTAGCCTCTGAAGCGGGCTGCACCGGTGCGTTCTTTCGGGGAAACGAACTCGGCTTCAGGTGTATCTGAGGACCGGCAATTCCAAATCCCGTATCATATCGGCATCGTCCCCCGGCGGGCTCCCCTTCGTGGTGAGGTAGTCCCCGGCGATAAGGGCATTGGCCCCCGCGAACAGGGCCCAGGGCTGGTAATCCCCCAGCACCGCCTCTCTCCCCCCGGCGCAGAGGAGGATACTTTCAGGGAGTATGAGCCTGAATATCGATATGTATCTCAATGCTTCGAGCGGATGGAGCGCCTGCATTCCCCCGAGCCTCGTGCCGGGCCTGGGGTTAAGGAAATTTAACGGAACTACCTCGGGTGCGAGGTCCCTGAGCTCGTAAGCGAGGCTGATCCTGTCTTCCGCGCTCTCTCCGAGACCCAGTATACCGCCCGAGCAAAGCCTCATCCCGTTTTTCTTTACGAGGCGCGCCGTAGCGACGCGGTCTTCGTATGTGTGCGTGGTGCATATACTGGGATAGTAGCCCCGGGAGGTCTCGAGGTTGTGGTTGTAGCGGCTCACTCCGGCTTCGTAAAGGAGCGGCGCCTGCTCTTCGGTAAGGATTCCGAGGGAGCAGCCGACGCTGAGACCGGTATGTGTTTTGATGAGGCGGACAGATTCGATCACCTTCCCTAGAGTTCTTTCGCCTGGCCCTCGCCCGCTTATCACGATGCAGAACTCGGATGCGCCCCCGGCTTCGGCCCTTTTAGCCGACTCAAGGATCTTATGAGGCTCTATCCGGGTGCGCTGGGGGACGGGGTGTTCACTGTAAACCGACTGCGCACAGAAGCTGCAGTCCTCAGGGCAGGCCCCCGTCCTGGCACTAGTTATGCCGCAGAGATAGACCCCCCGCTCGTGGTATCTCGATGTGACCGAATTTGAAAGCAGCATTATTTCCGGCAGCCTGTCAATTCCACAAACGGCGAGCTCCATTGCCTCATACGGGGTTATGTCCCCTCCGTCACCCATCACCTTTTTTCTCACGCGCTCGAATATATTCTCGTCCATATTAATGCCTCCCGTCGGTTCACTTTCGAACTATCGCACTATCGAGTCTTAACGTGATCTCCTCAAGACGACGCTTCCTGCGGAATAGCCGGCACCGAAGGCGCACATTACCCCCGTGTCCCCTCTATCGAGATCGTCCTTATGCTTGTGGAAAGCGATTACCGCGCCCGCCGAGCTCGTATTGGCGTATTCGCCCAGGACAAGAGGGGCCTCTTCGTTCTCAGGCTCCCTGCCGAGCACCTTCGTGCATATGAGCCTGTTTATGCGGCTGTTCGCCTGGTGGAGCCAGAGACGCCTGAGTCCCGATGCGCTTAAATCCAGTTCCGCGAGGTGCGAAAGGATGAACCCGGAGACGAGGGGTACGATCTCCCTGAAAAGCCTCTTCCCGTCCTGAGTGAAGCGCTGATCCTCGGGTTTCATATCTACGGATACTTCGTTCAGGAAGCCGAAGCGGTTGCTCACAGTGTCCGAATATCGGGTGTAAATTCTGGTGCCTAGAACCTCGAACGCGCACGGTGATTTCGACTCTTCCTCCTTCTCCACCACTACCGCCCCTGCCGCGTCCCCGAAGAGGAAGTGGGTCTCCCTGTCCTTGAAAGAGACGCGCGCCGTGCATATCTCCGGGCTTATGACTAGCGCCCTCCGGGCGCTGCCGGCGTTAATCGCGTCCCTTGCCGCCTGAATGCCGAAAGGCATCGAGGAGCAGGCAGCCTGGAGGTCGAAGGCGAACCCCTTCGACCCTAGTAATTTCTGAATCTCGACAGATACCGGGGGATAGAGCCTCTCTACTGCCGTACACGCGACGATCAGCGCGTCTATGTCGCCTGCGGAGGTCTCCGCCGCAGCAAGCGCTTGCCTCGCTGCGCGCTCCCCCATCTCCGCCTGTATAGAGACCCCTTCGTCCGAATATTCACGTATCCTGGGGCGCATTCTTTCGGGATCGAGTATCCCCGGTTTATCCACGACATAACGGCTCCTTATACCCGATGCTTTGAGAATAAACTGGGCACCGGATTCTTTTAGCGGCGCGGTCTCTCCTGCGGCGATCTCCTTTTCCCGGCTCTTGTTGTATTTGGCTGCGTAGCGGTTGTAAGAGGCCGCGAGCTCTTCATTGGATATGGAATCCGGGGGCGCGTAGACGCCTGACCCGCTGATTACCGTTCTAATCATAATTACTCTTCCGAGCCGGTATTACATATTTCGCGCCTGATACCGGCCCAACAGGAAAAGATAATATACTTATCTCTCATCTCAACAGAGCGGACAGGATAATTTTAGTGATAAAGAACTAAAGTGCTGGTCAGAATTCTTTTCCCGGAGTCCCGCTTTCTCCACTCACGCCGGTCACATATGTCACGTGTCACACTTTCTATGGAAAGTTCTCAAAATTCCGCTGGGTATCTTGATTCTGAGGGGCTTAGTCGTTACTTCTGTGAAATGGAAAAACTGAAGTTCAGAGTACCGGGTCCGCTTACTCTGTTCACTAAAGATATGCCGTAATCGATGCTGGTGCCTTTGAAGAATTTGATAGGGATACCGCCGCTGACCCCGACCCCCAGATTTCTCAAGTCGGACAGGATGTCCCGCGATGGCCTGTCCTCAGTCCGCGGGTAGAAGTCGGGCAGATAATGCGTATTATTCAGCCAGGAGGCATAGGTCTGTTCTGAAAGGACGCCGGACGGTGAGTGGAGCTTGCCTCCGCGGAGCGTTATAAAGTCGTTAAGAAAAAAATCCACCTCCCCGACCCCGAGACCGACATCGAATTTGTCCTCTTCTATCTTGAATTCGGGTTTAAGCACGAGATGCAGATTGTTTATGAGCTGACGATGGAATAACGGCGAGAAGAATGCGTTGAACCTGCGCGGGTCATCGCTATCCGTTAAATTCAAGGCTCCGCCGCCTGTGAAAAGCGTCTTGGGGGGATCGGGCTTGCTCGTTTTTTTTATGCCGGCGCCGGATGAGTTGAGGAATGTGACCGGGTTCGGGATCGAAGCCTCGCTCCTTTTTGCTTCTTGTCCCCTCTCCTCATCGGATTTCTCCGCTTCAAGCTCACGGAGCCGCTGGTTCAGCTGCTCTATTTTTTCCTTGATAAGCTTTATTTCTACATCCGTGGTTTGAGCCGCGGCCGGCCTGAACGTGAACAGGAGGGATAAAAACAGTATTGCACAAGGAATATAGAAAGAGCCCGCTCTCCTCATTATTCACACACCTTTTATTCGAAGTCTTTTGTTTAAATCGAATCGTTAGTGAATGATGATACCGGCATTTACTTCTGCCCGGCCCTATTCCGTGACGACTTCGTAATAAGTGTAATACAATTCAAGCGCTAAATGAATGAAACCGGGTGAAAGTTTTTTGTAATTATGCAAATTGTGCGATATAACGAAGTCGTGCTATGTTTAATTTCGATGTCGCTCCTTAGCTTACGGGATAATTTTAATGATAAGAGTTTATTTCTTTATAGATTGATTTACCTGCCTGGGTGAGTGTGTATAATCCTTTAGCAAAAAAACACGAGGGACTGATATGATCGAGAATATCCGGATCAAGGAGATAATGACGTCGGACGTAATGTCCGTGCACGACAGCGAGAACCTGAGCGCGGTGGCGAGGATATTCAGGGAGAACCCGATACACCACGTGCCGGTGCTCAAGGGTAAAAAGCCGGTCGGCATCATCTCGACTCAGGACATTTTCAAGCTGATATTCGATTTCGACTCTCCCGATACGAGGATGCTCGACACGCTCCTCGACCACACCTATAAAATCAAGGACGTAATGACGGACAAGCTCGTCATATTCGAGGAAGAATCGACTCTGAAAGACGCGGCGAAGATACTCTCGGACAGCTCGCTCCATTCTATTCTTGTAGTCAACGCGAAAGGCGACCTCACCGGCATCGTGACTACGACCGATCTGATGAGATTCCTTTACAAGAACATCGAATAACACACACACGTAGTGCGTTTCTACGATTCTACCGTCATTCCTCTGCTCAAACCGGCAATACAGCCAAACCCATGCGTAATGGGTTTTATCGAAGGATTTAATGATAGGGTAGGGGAGACGACGGAGCACCGAAGAAACCGTAGAACACACCCTGTGTGTGTGCGCTAGAGCACGCCCTGCTTGCGGAGGTCCGTTATTACGACGGCTATATATATTAATATGGCAAGCCCCATGAGCGCCCCGCCCACGGAGACGGATAATATCAGGGTAAGGGGCGTGAAATTGACTAGCGCCAGAATTATCGTGAGAAGGGCGATCACGTTCAGCACGCCGGCCGTAATTACCGCTTTTTTTATCCATGGATGAGTGTTCATTGTTCCTTCCAGGCCTCCTCGGGGTGGGGTCTCACGTGACAGTCGACGCCGAGGCACGACATCTTGTTCGAAAGTATACCGGCGGCGTTGTCCGCATGGTCTACCTCTTCCTGAAACGATAAGACAGGGGCGTGACAGCGGAGACAGATACCGTTGTTGTACGTCCCGTAAAGCTCGACCGGCGTCTCGTATCCGGAGTAATAAGCCCATACGTGGCGAATGCCCGTCATTTTCGCCTTCATGTTGCCGAATATTCCATAGTCCGAGTGGCAGGTGAAGCACTGGTCTTCCGCGATCCAGCGGTACTGGTAGTGCTGCGACGCGAGGTATTCGCTGTCAGGGTCCTTGAGGTCGTTCACGTACCCGTGCATGACGTGGCAGGAATTACAGAACTCGACCTTCTTAGAGTCCTCTATCGCCACGCTGAAATTGAGGAGATACGCGACCGGGGAAAGGACGAAGAAGACTATGAGGAGCGCCCATTTCCCGAAGGGCTCGGCTATCTTGTCCCTGTCCTGCGCGAGTATGGCCACGATAAGGACTATGCAGAGAAGAGAGACCGCGAGCACTATCCAGGCGACGAAGGACAGTCCTCCGTCGGCCGCCGATTTTATGCTTTCTTCAAAGGGGTTCATTTCTCTTTATCCGGTCCGCGTCGTTACTCTTTGAGGCACGACTCGAACCCGGCCTCCTGCATGTTCCCGTATTTAAGCGTCTCGAGCCAGGCGAGCAGGTCCTGAAATTCGGCGTCGGAACCCTTGAACTTCTTCCTGTCCTTCTTCTTGGCGAGCTTCTTGCAGTCGGGAGTGTCCTTGAAATAATCCTTTGGGTCCTTGAGGAACCCGGTCAGCCATTTTGCGTCCCTGTCTGCGCCGACGTTCGAAAGGTCTCCGCCCTTGGACTCATCCTTGTCTTCCTCGCTCTCCTTGAGCTCGACCCCTTTCGATTTCGCGAAAGCCGCCTTGGCCGCCTCCACTTGCACCGTCTCGGCTTTCACCGTATGGCATGTATAGCACCGCTTCTCGACGAATACCGCAATACCCTTTTCCTGCACGCTCCCGTCCTGGGCGTATGCCGCTGCCGGTGTCATCAGTAACAGCGCTAATACGTAAACATATCCGTGAATTTGAACCATGGTATGTACACCCCCTTGAATTTTATGGTTTCGTGACATGTGCTGCATATTTTGTTCATAGGCTCTCTCAGATAGACTTCCTTTGCCGGGTCGAGCTTTATTTCCATTCCCGGCTCTTCCCTGAGCCCGGGAGCGGCGATTATTCTGAGAAAATCGATGCTCCTCTGGCTGAGCTCGGCTCCGTATACCTTCCGCCCTTTTATAACACCTTCCGGGTGCGGGTCGTGGCACGTGAAGCAGGCTATCTTCCCGTTCTCGTCCCCGGGGAGGGGCTTTGCGTCCATACCCTCGTGCTCTTTCGAGCCCGGGTGCGCAGTCTCGTCGTGGCACCCGAGGCAGTTCTCCGATGGCGCGTCCACGAGGAAGTACGTCGGGCTCTTCATCCCCTCCTTCGGGACCTCCGTATGGCAGTCGAGGCATACGAACTCGTCGTCGATCATGCCGGTATGGGGGTTCTCCTCCTCTTCCTCCGCTTCCTTCTCCTGCGGGACGAGGAGCGTCGGGACGAGCACGATGAGAACGGCTATCAGTATATATCTAGTAATCATATCCGCCCTTCGTATGACAGGTGTTGCAGAACGTTACCTCGTGACAGTTCCCGCACTCCCTCGGGTTGGCCCGCGCTTCGATCCCGTGGATTAACCTGAAGTTCCTGTCGTGGACCATTATCGTGGGGAGGTCCCTCCGCTTGTGGCAGTCCTCGCAGAACCTGGGCGCGTGGCAGTTCTCGCACGACTCCTCGTCGGCTTTGGCGAAGACGGCGTGTTTCTCCGCCCAGTTGAAATTATGGTTCTTGGGCTCGATCTCGGCCATGTTGAAATGGCAGAGACTGCACTCCCCGGGGGCGATATT
>Ga0187894_10002481_pt1 | contig 22004 bp, 20 predicted proteins | sample GBC1701081metaG_FD_136650 | JGI IMG/M metagenome (GOLD analysis project Ga0187894, IMG submission 136650) | White microbial mat communities from a lava cave in the Kipuka Kanohina Cave System on the Island of Hawaii, USA - GBC170108-1 metaG ... | reverse complement strand
CCGGCCAGCAACATCGAAGCCGCCTAGCACAAAGCCGACCAGTCCATTCAGCGGGTCATCGACCTGCTCGCCGCATGAGACATCTGAGGAGGAAATTCTCAGGACGAAGCCGCAAGAATCTAAATCGACTTCCCCGTTGCGCACGGCCGGGCTAGAATCCCCATAGCGGCGGGAGCAGTGTGGTTCTCCAACTGGGCCTTCCGCCATGCACCGGCCTGGGCGATGTCTGGGTGGGCGAAATCCTCCTGCGGGGCACACGCCTCTGCGAGCCGTGCCGGCACCTGGAGGACCTCACTCAGAAAGGAGTCCTGGCCGGGCTCACTCATCGGGCGGCCTGAGAGTGCGAATCCTGACCGAGGGCCCGATCCGCGTGGGCGATGTCATCCGCCCCGGACGGTCTGAACCGGGGCGGGCAGTCACCGGGCGACCGTGGATGAGCTGACCCGAGCCGTCATCATCATGACCGGCCACTCCGCGACCGGAGCGGGCGCGGCGACGTCGGGGCTCTTGTTCGCCTCCTGGCGCTGGCGTCCGGAGGTTGTGCTGATCCTTGCGACGCTGGCGAGTGCGTACGCGTCAGGGTGGTGGCGTCTTCGCGAGTGGGGCTATCGGGAGCTCGCCCGTGGATGGCGTCTCGCACTCTACCTGAGCGGCCTTGGCACGGTGGCCGTCGCCCTCCTCTCACCCGTGGACGACCTCGCTCACGACCTCCTGACCGCCCACATGGTCCAGCACCTGCTCTTGATGATGATCGCTGCACCGCTTCTTCTGCTCGGGAACCCGCTGCCGACCTCTCTCTGGGGGCTTCCCCGGCGGGCTCGCCGAGCCCTCGGGCGCCTGCTCACTCGAAACGCGCCGCTCCGCAAAGTCCTCTGGGCCGCCACGCTGATGCCGGTCGCCTGGTTCCTCTTCGTCGGGAACTTGTGGCTCTGGCATCTTCCCGCCGCCTATCAGGCCGCGCTGCGCGATCCCGTGATCCACGACGTCGAGCACGTGGCCTTCTTCGGCACGGCGCTCCTCTTCTGGTGGCCGATCGTGGAGCCGGCGCCCCGGCTGCACGAGCGGATCCCCCCCGGCTTTGCGATCCTGTATCTCCTCGCGGCCACGGGGCAGAACACGCTGCTGAGCGCCTTGATCGCCTTGCCCGAGCGCGTTCTGTATGCCTATTACGAGGCGTCGCGGTCGCCGTTCGGTCTGAGCGCGCTCGACGACCAGGCTCTGGCGGGGGGACTCATGTGGAGCATGGGGCATATGTATCTGGTCCCCATTCTGCTGGTCGTGGCGAGGATGCTCGACCGCGAGGAGCGGACAGCTGGTCAGCGAAAAGCCATTCGGGGAGACCAGCCCGGCCGGTGATTACTTCATCTCGGCGTGGCCGGCGGCGCCGCGAACGATATAGTCGGCGGGGCGCGCAATCGGGTCAAACCGAGAACGCTCGAGGCGTTTGCGACGAAATTCGACGTCGAATTGATGCGTGGTGCTGGAACGCCATCATGACGATGTCGTGGACCCCGAAGTTGTACGGCAGCGCCACGACCGGCCGCGAGCTCGTGCGCAGCGTGACCGGTTCGTCGTCTGACGTGCCCTGCCGTACTCGGACGCCGGCCGCCCCAGGCGCCGTAGGCACAGCTCAGCGCGATCCGGCGCCCCTCGAACACCCGTTTGCTCAGGCGCGCCCGTAGAGGTGGTACAGCGTCACGTACACGATCACGCCGGTCACCGACACGTAGAGCCACAGGGGGAGCGTCCACCGCGCGATCCTCACGTGCCGATCGAAGCGGCCGCGGAGCGCGCGGGACAGGGTCACGAGGGCGAGCGGGACGATCCCTACCGCCAGGATCGTATGCGAGGTGAGGAGGCTGAAGTAGACGAGGCGCATCCATCCCGTGCCCCCAAAGCTCACCGAGCCGACATGATAGTGATACGTGAGATACGAAGCCAGGAAAACGACGGCGACCGCGAATGCGGAGCCCATGCAGATCTTGTGCGCCAACACCTTGCGCCGGCGGATCATGAAGTAGCCGGAAACCAGGAGGACGGCGCAGGTCGCGTTCAGGGCAGCGTTAAGGTGAGGGAGCGCCGAGACCGGGAGGGAGCACATCGAGACCCCAGGGACGCCACCGGACTCAAGGCATCAGCGATGACTAGCGGCGGGCGCGACCTTCACCGAGTCGGCGGTCTTGTGTAGGACCGCAGAATGGTCCGGGATGAGGATGAAGATCAAGACGGCGCCCAGAAACAGGGGAGTCAGCGCGATCAGCGAAAGGGTCCGCACTTCGAACCGGAGGTGCATGAAGTACGCCGCCACCAGCGTGGCCTTGGCCAGCGCGAGCGAGACCAGGGCGATGACGACCAGGAGCCTGGCTATGGGCGTGAAGATGACCGCGATCTCGGTCACCGTCAGGATGAAGAGGTAGAGCCAGATCATCCAGTAGTTGGGGCTCGCGTGTCCTTCGGCCATTGTGCGCTCTGTTCTACAGTAGATAGATGAACGTGAAGACCATGATCCAAACCAGGTCCACGAAGTGCCAGTAGAGGCCGGAGATCTCCACCACGTTGTAGGTCCATCCGGGCCCGAGGGCGGTCGTCGGCTTGGAAACCAGGGCCAGCATGACGCTCAGGTAGATGACGCCGGCGGTGACGTGCATGCCGTGGAACCCCGTGATGATGAAAAACGTGGTGCCGAAGAGGGACGCGCCCCAGGGGTTCCCGAAGATCTTCAGCCCCTCGCCGATCAGCTTGGTCCACTCGTAGGCCTGAAGCCCGAGGAAGCCTGCGCCCCCGATGATGGTGAGGAGCAGATAGATCTGGGCGGTTCTCCGCCTGCCATTCTTGACCCCCTCCAGCCCCTTGACCATGGTGACGCTGGAGCAGATCAGGAGGAACGTCATGAAGGCTGTCAGGTTGATGCCGAGGTGCTGGTACGGGGTTGGCCAGTCGGCGCTGCCGTAGCGCATGGCTCCGTAGCCGCACAGGAGCGTGCCGAACCCCATAGCGTCGCCGACGAGGAAGATCCACATGCCCAGCTTCCCCGAGCTCTCGGGGGTGAGCGGCGACTCCGCGCGCTCCATGTCGAGACGTATCGTCTCAACCTGGCTCACTGTCCGATCTCCTGTTGGGTCGAGGTCACAGGCGGGATCGTCGCGCGCCCGCGCGCGAACGCGAGGACATCCCTCCAAGCCTTCATGGCCTCATCGCAGGTACACGAGCACGTACAGCACCGGCCAGAGGAAAACCACGAAGAACCAGAACATCCCGCACAGCGTGACGGGGACGTGAGTCCGGGCCGTGAACCGGCCGCGCCGCGCGGCGACCAGCACCAGCGACAGCCAGATGAGGGCGCCGAGCGCGTGGGCGCCATGGACGCCGACCAGCGTGTAGAAGGTGGCACCGTAGGTCCCCGAGGACGCTGTGAGGCCGAAGTGCACGAGCCGCGTCCACTCGTACCCCTGCACGGCGAGAAAGACCACCCCGAGCACGGCCGTGCAGCCGAGATAGCGGCGGAGCCCCGCCCGGTTCCCCCGGCCGCACGCCTTGAGGGCGAGCGCCATCGTGGCGCCGCTGAGCAAGAGGATGGCGGTGTTGACGCCGGTCACTTCCACGGGCAGGCGCGGCTGTAAGGGCGGGGGCCAGACCTGAGCGCCGAGGCGCAGGACGAGAAACGCGCCGACGAGGGCGGCGAAGAACATCACCTCCGCCCCCAGGAACACCACCATCCCCAGCACCGCGTTGGCGACGAGCGGGGTCCGCTCGGGCTCCCGCCAGGGACGCTCGCCGTCGTCGCCGTCATCCGGCGGAAGCGAGGGCGGAATCCGCCCGATGTCGGCCAGCAGCCCATCGATGATTGCGGCGTCGTCGCGACGGGACGGTGTGACGTCGGCGGCGAGTGTCACCGCTTCCCTCTCACCGAACCACGCCCACGATGAGGGAGATGAGGGCCAACACGACGATCCATCCAATGAGGAATCTGGCCGTGCGACGGTTCTTCCTGCGAAGGGGATCGGGCGTCGCCCCGGCACTCACCGTTTACACCTTGTCGAAGGCCATCAGCGCCAGGAGCATCGGCAGGTACCAGAGGGAAGCGAATAGCAGCCGACGCGCCGTCGGGACCGACCGGGACACTGCCTGGGCCATCCCGAAGCCGAGAAAGGCCACCCCAAGCGTGAGCGCCCCGAAGAAGTACACGGCTCCGGTGAGGCCCACCAGGGTCGACAGCAGGCTCACCGGCAGGAGAGCCAGGCACCCGGTCACGATCTGGCGCTCCGTGCTCATCCCGTCGGGATCCACCACAGGCAGGACGCGGATCCCCGCGCGCGCGTAGTCCTCGCGGTTCAGGCGCGCAATGGCAAGGGTGTGAGGGAACTGCCACAGAAACAGGATCGAGAAGAGGACGCAGGCCCCGACTCCCAGCTCGCCGCGAGCGGCGACCCAGCCTATGACAGGCGGGAGCGCGCCAGGGATCGCGCCGACCACAACGCAGAGCGGACTCTTGAGCTTGAGAGGAGTGTAGGCGAACAGGTAGAGGCCAACCGTGGCCGCCGCCACAATCCCGCAGAGGAGCCCAATCGCCAAGACGAGGTACAGAAGGCCCGCCACGGTGACCGCCGCGCCGAAGACCAGCGCCTCGATGGGCTGGAGGCGGCCGTCGGGCAGCGGCCGGAGGCGAGTGCGCTCCATGCGGGCATCCACCTCGCGTTCGAGGAACTGATTCAGGGCGAGGGTCCCCGCTGCCGCCAGGGCCGTCGCCATGAAGGTATGCAGCAAACGGAGATGGTCGGCCGGTCCGGGGGAGCCTAGGTAGTAGCCTACGACGGTGGCCATCAAGATCATGGCGAGCACCCGTGGCTTGGTCAGGGCAAGAAAGTCGAGCGCCCGCCGTTCGCGGGTCAGCACGAGGTCCACGGGCCCGACGCTCACGTGGGCACGTCCCGCGAGAGGCATTCCAAGACGACCCGCCAGGCGCTGAGCCAGCACGGGCCTCGACATCACTGGAACGCCACGCCGGCGGGCGCCCGCGTCCCGGTCGGCAGGAATCGGGTCTGGGGGAAGTAGTCCTCCTCGACCTCGGGCGAGCCGTACTCGTAGGGGCCCCGGTAGACCGTCGGGATCTTACTCCCCCAGTTGAGGTGGGGCGGGGGCGAGGGGGCGATCCACTCCAGCGTGTTCGCCTCCCAAGGGTTGAGCGGGGCCTTCTTGCCCGCGAAGAGGCTCCAGAAGAAGTTGATCACGAAGAAGATCTGCGCCAGGCCGAGGGCGAAGGCGCTCCAGGTGATGAACACGTTCCACCATTGCAGGTGGATCAGGAACTCGTACTGCGTCGGGTTATAGATCCGGCGCATCATGCCGCCCACGCCCAGGATGTGCATGGCGAAGAAGGTGAGGTTGAAGAACACGAAGGTCGGCCAGAAGTGGAGGTGCCCCAGCGTCGTGTTCATCAGCCGGCCGAACATCTTGGGGAACCAGTAGTAGATCGCGGCGAAGGCGCCGAAGATCGAGCCGCCGAACACCACATAGTGGATGTGGGCCACGATGAAGTAAGTGTCCTGGATGAAGATGTCCACCGGCGTGGAGGCCATGAAGATGCCGCTGAGGCCGCCGATGACGAACATGCCGACGAAGGCCAGGGCGTTGAGCATGGGGACGGTGAAGCGGATGTTCCCTCCCCAGAGCGTTCCGAGCCAGTTGAACGTCTTGATTGCCGACGGCACGGCAATGACCATCGTCGTCAGCGTGAACGCCATGCCCACCGCCGGGTTCATCCCGCTCATGAACATGTGATGCCCGTACACGATCCAGGAGAGGAAGCAGATCGCCAGCATGGAGTAGACCATGGCGTGGTAGCCGAAGATCGGCTTGCGGGCGAAGACCGGCAAGATCTCAGAGGCCACTCCCATGGCCGGGAGGATTAGGATGTAGACCTCCGGGTGGCCGAAGAACCAGAAGAGGTGCTGCCAGAGGAGTGGCTCGCCCCCGCCCTCGGGCAGGAACCAGTGGGTTCCCAGCGTGCGGTCAAAGAGGAGCAGCGCCGTCGCCGACATCAGCACCGGCAGCGCCAGCAGTAGCAGGATCGCGGTGATGAAGAGCGACCAGACCACCAGCGGCATCCGGAAGAAAGTCATCCCGGGAGCGCGCATGTTGATCACGGTCGTGATGTAGTTGACCGCGCCCATCAAGGACGAGAGGGTCAAGATGAAGAGGCTGATGAGCCAGAGGTTTTGTCCCCAGTTCACCCCTTGGTACGTCGCCACGGCGCTGAGTGGGGCGTATGCGGTCCAGCCGGAGGCCGCGTGCCCCTGGGGGACGAAGAAACCAGCCAGCATCACCGCGCCGGAGAGGAACGCCGTCCAGATCGAGAGCATGTTGAGGCGGGGGAAGGCCATGTCTCGGGCGCCGATCATGAGCGGGATACAGAAGTTCCCAAAGGCGCCCGCCAGGATCGGCATGATGACGAAGAAGATCATGAGGGTGGCGTGCATGGTGAAGGCCATGTTGTAGGCCTCCGGCGGGAGCACGCCCTCCGTGTCCCGGAACAGCCACTCGAACCCGGGCACCGGCGTCTCGGGCCAGGCCAGCTGGTAGCGGATCAGCATGGCCAAGAGCCCTCCGATGATCATCATGAAGAGCCCCAGGAAGAGAAACTGCCTGGCGATCATCTTGTGATCGGTGGAGAAGACATAGGTGCGCACAAAGCTCAACTCGTGCGCCGCGTGGGCTTCATGCGTTGCTGCGTGGGCCACCGGATTACTCATCGCGTCGGTCCCCCTGACCTCGTCACGAGCCCCTTCCGAGCGCCGGCTTTGCCAGCGCAACTCTTGGAGGGACGTTCGGAAGAGGAGCGACCCTCTCCTCCGAGTCTAGGGCCATTGCTGCTTCACCCACTTCTGGTACTCCTCGGGCGTGTGCACGTGGAGCCAGCCCCGCATCCCGGAGTGGCCGAACCCACACAGCTCCGCGCAGGGCATCTCGTACTTGCCCGGCTTGGTCGCCTCGAACCAACCGTGGATGTCCCGACCAGGGACCATGTCCTGCTTGAAGCGCAGGTTGGGCAGGAAAAGGCTGTGAATGACATCCTTGGCTTTCAGCACGAGCACCACCGGCTTTCCGACCGGCACGTGAATCTCGTTGTCGAAGGTCTTGTCGTCATCGGTCCCGAACTTGCCGTCGGGGCCCGGATAGGTGACGATCCAGTTGAACTGCTTGGCCATCACTTCGATCTTCAGGTCGCTCGGCGGTAGCTGCATCTTGATCCGAGCCCACGAAGGGAGAGACAGCACCGTCAGGACGACGAGGATGAGCGTCGGGACCACGGTCCACGCGATCTCCACGGCCGTGTTGCCGTGGATGTACCGGACCTGCCGGCCCTCGCGGTAGCGGTACATCACCAGGAAGGCGATCATCGTCGCGGCGACGAGGATGAAGACTCCGCCGGTGATGTAGTAGATGAGGTTGAAGAGGTAGTCGATGTCCTGCCCGTAGGTCGAGACGTTCTCCGGTAGCCACCAACTCAGCATGCGCGCATCCCCCTCTTCGCTCGCGCCTGGATTGAGTGGCTTGTCCCAGCCGTGTCGACCGTGGTTTGGGCGTCGCGAGCGTGTCGAGCTGGAAGCTCCGGCTGAGGTTTGTGCGTGAGAACGCTGAGTGGCTGCCACGCACTGTTGACGCGATCGTGCCGGGTGGGGAGCGCGTCGAGGACGAACTCGACTTTGAGTTCGGCCAAGGTCTTCTCCTGCACGCCCCGGCCGAAAATGAGGGCGTAGAGCGCGGGCAGGGCCGGGGCGTAATTCTCTAGTACGCCGAGCAGAAGGGCCTTGTCAACCTACATTCCGCAGGTCGAGGGCTGCGTTGAGGAATTCGTGACTCCCGCCGATAGCGTACCGATACCGAACCCCACCTCCGACGGATGGGTGTCTTGAGAAGGAGCAGTTCTCGGAGGTGGAGAGCCCCGGGGCTACTTCTTCCCCAGCTCGAAGGTGACCTTGCTCGGAGCGCCAGCCTTGACCTCCACCTCCTGGGTCATCTTCCCCAAGGTCTCGTGCCACACCTCGACCTTGTGCTTGCCTGGTGGGACGTTGTCCAGCTTGAAAGCGCCGCTGGCGTCGCTCAGTGCGTACTGGGGGTGCGCCTGCACGACCAGCCAGCCGGCCATCCAGCTGTGGACATCGCACCTGAGCTGGATCGTCTCGGGCTTGTCGAACTTCTCGGTCATCACCTTCTTGAACTTCGGCTGGGCCTTGTTGAGGGATGGGTTGGCCGTCGAGACGGTGTGGATGTTGTGGAGAATCCCATCCGAGTTCAGAATGTCCACGTCGGCCCCGGCCGGGACCACGAGGACATGGGGAGCGAACACGCACCCCTTCTGGTCCAGGACCGGTTTCCGTGCCGGCTTGGGCGCGGGCCCCTTGGCCCCCACCAACGACACGACCGCGTTCTGCAGCCCCTTGTTCGCCCCGACGATCACCTCCTCCGACCGCTTCTCATCGCCGCAGACCTGATTGTCTTTGTTGACTTTGGTCACTTTGGGCGCCGGCGGGGTCCCCGAGAATTTCACCTCGCCGACGATGGACCCCGCATCCTGAGCCGCCACCAGCGTCGAGGCGCCAGCAATGAGGGCAGCGGCCAAAACCCCGGCACACAGCACGGATACCCACTTAAGCATCTCTGGTTTCCTCCTTACTCTCCCCAAGCCCCCCGCCGCGCGCCGCGGAACACCAAAAGCTCGAGCGCAACGGTGAGGAGGGCCACTACGGGAGGAACGATGTACGGCGTGGCTGAAGCTGGCTCTTCCAGACGCAGAAAATACCATGAGGAGAAGGACATCCTGCTCTCGGTTTCCCCCGCCCCGCCGTCCCAGGCCATGAACGCCACCGAGAGGAAGCGTCCCACCGGAAACGCGAGTTCGTCGTGGTCCTTGGTCGCGCGGGGGCGCTTGATGACAAGGCGGTACCGGCCGTCCGCGAAGACCGCCTTCCCGACGGCTTTCACTGCATCTGCCAACTTCGGGGTGATCTTGCCGATACCCCAGGCGGTCGCCTCGCCCACCCCTTCGTCCGAGGTCCACCGCAGGAGCGTCACGGGATTGGAACCGTCCCCCATCAGCACATACGGGCGCTCTGTCTCCTCCTTCCCGGCCTTGGCGGGGAACTGGAGGGCCATCTGATCGGCGAAGGTCTTGGCCTTCGGATCCGACTTGGAGAACGTGGGGTCATCCCAGGTCAGGTGAAAGGCGATCTCGGTGTCGGAATACACTGCCTGCACGGCGACCCCGTCGATGGAGGGGTTGAAGTTCCGCGGATCCACGATCACCTGGCCGGCGAGGGAAAAGTTGGCCGGGGGCTGCTGGGCCCAGAACGGCGCAGCGGGATCATCGGGAATCCCTCCGGCTACAGCCCGCGCCTGCAGGACGGTGACGTAGTCAGGTTTGCTCGGTCTCAGAGACTGTACGTAGTTGGCCACGTGCCAGATATCTTCCGGCTTCTCGACGCTGTCAATGAACGCCGGCATGGGCGTGCCCATGAGCCCCGTCGCCAGGCGAGTCGCGACCTGGCGGCTGCTCCCTCCACCCCGGAACAACCAAGGTTTGGTGAGATTGGCGGGGCGAACCGGGTTCCCCCAGTCATCCGTCAGCTCGGGAGCCGACGGACCGTCCCCGCGCCCCGCATTGCCGTGGCACTTGTTGCACTCGATAGCCTCGAACATCTCCTTTCCCCGGGCGATGGAGTCCTTGGAAGCGGCCACCTCCTTCGGGAGCTCCGCGGCCTTCGGTGCGATCGTGAACGCCCCCCCTGCGAAGCTCTTCACGTACGCCACGAGGTTCCAGCGATCCGTTTCTGAAATCACCTTCCAGGCCGGCATGGAGGTGCCCGGCATGCCGTCCGAGATGACGCGAAACAGGTCACTGTCCGTCGGAGGCTGGCCGGAGGCGCTCGTGCGGACCTTGTACCTTCCCTTGGTGAAGTCCCGTGGTTTCGGGTCCAGCATGGGCGCCCCGGGGCCGTTACCGTCCCCCTTCTCCCCGTGGCAGAGGAGGCATTTCTTCTCGTAGATCACCTTCCCCTGGGCCGCGTCTCCGGGCTGCTGGGCCTCCGTTGGGGGTGCGAGCACGCGCCCAAGGGGAGCAGCGAGAAACGCGAGCGAAAACGCGCCTCCACTCCGGGCCCCCACCCGTTGCGAGGGGGCGGGCGCCGCGTGACTCTCCCAGCGCCGCGGCTGGTAGCCCGTGGCGTCGTACAGGAACATGATCACCTTCCAGATGTCCTCCGCGGAGAGCTTGTCCTCCCACGCCGGCATGACAGAGTTCCAAGGCTTGGATTCCTTCGGTAGACCCGGCCCGCCCTTCGCGATCCGCCAGAACAGATAGGCCTCTTGCAGCATGGCGATGGTGCCGGCATCGGTGAAGTTGGCGGGGGGCGGGCTGAAGGCGTGAGCGAACGGGCCCGCGCCGTCCAGGTTATCACCGTGGCAGTACACGCAGTTCTTGATATAGATCACCGCGCCCTCGGCCACATATTTCCCGAGGTTGGCGGCGTCTTTTCTCAGGGGATTGTCCAGCCCCTGGATGTCGAAGGTCTTTCCGCTGAAGGAGATGGAGGCGGGTGGCGCCGGGTGGATGGCTCGAAGCTCAGCGGGTGCCTCGATCCGGGCTGCCGCCTGCGTATACGCGTAGTAGCCGACGACGAGCGGGATGAGCACCATCACGCCGACCCGGACGGGCCGCTTCGAGTCCTCCACCAGCGTGGAGCGGATGGGGGCGAGGAAGTTCCGCCACGAGTCCGAATCGGAGGAGACGTAGACCAGGACGGCAACCAGGACGATGGCCATGTAGAGCGTGACTACGGTCCAGGGCACTGGAGGCCGGATCGCGAACCGGAACAGCACGAACGCGACCACCAGGGCCAGCACTGCTTGAGCGAATTTGGAACGGAGCCAGCTCATGGGTTTATTTCTTCGCGGCGGCCTTCGGTCCCTCCCCCTTGAGGGTGAGCAGGAAGGAGACCAGGTCGAGGTATTCGCGGGCGGTCAGGCTCTGGCCGAACGCGGCGGGCATCACGCCGGGAGGGTAGCCCGCGACCGTCCCCATCCCTGCCGGATTCAGGATCTTGGCCATGATGTACTCGGGGGTCTGAATCTTGGCTATCTGGGAGAGGTCGGGCCCGACGGGCGAGGCGCCCACGGCCCCGGCCTTGTGGCAGCCGATGCATGCGCCCTTGCCGGAAAAGACCGTCAGGCCGGCGCTGGGGTCACCGGGGAGCTTCAGCTCCGCCACCTGAGCGCCTCCGCCCGGGGCGACCGCCCCGGCGGTCTGAGGGATGTCATCGAGCTTCACGCCCGCCGTCCCCCCGAGGGATTCCAGAAACGCAGTGAGCGCCCAGATCTCGGAGCGGTTGAGCCCGATCGGAGGACGGTCCACCTTCGGCATGATGTTGGGGTAGCCCTCCACCAGAAAGGCGCCGGGATCCAGCAAGGACTCGACGATGTACGCCGTCCCGCTCATCCCCGGCTTCCGCTTGGTAGCCGCGGCACCGATCCCCCCGAGGTCGGGAGCCCGCGTCCCCTTCTGGCCGATCTGGTGGCAGATCTGGCACGTCCCTTTCCCCTTGAAGATCTCCTCGCCGGCCTTGACGAGTTGCTCCGGCGTCACGTTCCCCCCTTCAAGGGAAAGCTCCTCGGGCGGCTTGGACTGGAGCTGGGGGATCGAGTTGGCGTAGTAGCTGTAGCTCCCCATGACCAGCAGGGCGAACACCCCGACCTTCGCGAGGACGGGAAATTTCATGTCCTCGGCGGAGGCTACGGCCCCGCCCAGACTTTCGGCCCCGGTACCCGGACACCCCCCAGGGGGGACTGTGCACGCAAGGCCCGCGCTCCGACACGCCCGCCCATTCGAGTCGTTCCGTCGTTGCTCGTCGATCTACCTGTGCGCGATCTGCTCCCCCGAGACGGAGGGGGCTGGCGCGTGGGCCTCGGCCGTCTCCGTCTCACCGAGGCTGCCCAGCCAGAAGATGAAAAGGACCAGGGCGAAGAAGACGGCCGTGACCACGCTGATCACATTCGCCGCATATCCCAGAGCCGGCGTAAACGCCTCGGGGGAGGTGTCCCGGAGCACGCCGTAGACGTGCCAGTGCTGGCGGATTCCCGAGCGCGCAAAACCCATCAGACCCATCAACCACGCGAAGGTGACGGCCAGGAGAATCAGCACGTACTGGGAGCGGGGTGCGATCTGTCCCCAGCGGATGGCCCCGGTCGACCGGGCCCCCCGAAACATGGGGATGTCGATGGCCATGACGAGCACGATCGCGGCGAGCACGGCCAGCACCTGGTACACCGAGAATCCGATCCGGACTATGGATTCGACGAAGTAGCCGTACACGCCGTAGAAGGTCACGACGGTGGCGGCGATCGCGAAGATCAGCCACTGGGCGATCATGCCCGGCCTGACCCAGCGCTTGCTAGACAGCTTATTGGCGCGCCGATAGAGAAGGTAGGAGAGGAAGGTCGTCAGGATCATCAGGTTGACGGCGGTGTTCTTGGCCGACATGACGCCCAAGACCCCCAGGACCGGATGATGTGCGCCTCCGATGGCCCGGGTCTCCTCCGGTGTCATCACCATCGTACGCGGGGTAGCCCACACGATGAACCCAGCCGCCAGGATCATGATCATGTACGGGATGTAGCGTCGGTAGCGCTCGGAACCTGGGATCCGCTCCATTCCCAGCCAGAGGTAGTAGTTGGAGCCGATGAAGAGCACCCCGATGAGAATGGCCTGGACGACCCAGAGCCAGGACATGAACCCGCCCATCATGGTGATCCCCATCGTCTGGTTGAACGCGTAGATCTCGCGCCCCATCCAGTAGCCGGCGAAGGGAAGGACCATCAGCGCGGAGATGGCCACCATGTTACCCACGTACCCCATCCAGTCGTAGCGGGCGCGCTCCTCGTCGGTCCGGGCGGACAGGAACCGGAACGCGGCGTAGGCCCCGGCGATGGTCCCCCCGAAGACGATATTCCCGAGGAGCCGATGGACGTTGAGCGGCATCCAGGTGTAGTTGTAGATCGCTCCCCAGAGCGACGTGAGGTTCCCCGCCTCGTCGATCCCCCGCGGCGAGATCATGAACGTGACCCAGGCGTTGGACACGAAGAGGATCGCCGTGCCGACGAGGTTCGAGAGCACTCCGAGCGAGACGTGGATCCACTTCCTCGAGCCAGAAAGCCAGTCCCACCCGTAGTACCAAAGGTAGATGACGAAGGCTTCGAGGAAGAAGAGGAGAGAGTACACCCAGAACGTCGGGTAGAAGATCCCGGTCATGTACGCCCAGAACTTCGGGTAGAGCCCGACAAAGAGGAAGAGGAGGGCGCCCCCGAACAGGGCCGTGGTGGAGAAAGCCGCGAAGGTGAGCTTGACGAACTCGTGGGCCAGCCAGTCGTAGCGCGCCTCGCCCGTCTGCCAGCCCATGATCTCGATGATCACGGCGAACATCGGCACGCCGAGGATGAAAGCGGCGAAGTTCAGGTGGAGCTGGGCGATGGCCCAGATCGCCAGCCGCGAGCCGATAACTGGGAAGGCGCGGTAGTCGGCGGCCTTGGCCGCCTCCTGCGCGAGGGCGGGGAGCGCTAGCAAGAGCACACCCAGCACGGAAAGACCGAGGACGATGCGGGCGTATCGGCGGGGCGTCACAGCCGGATCAGTCACAACCCGCTCCCCGGTCCTGAGCAGGAACGGCTCAGTGGTCATCGAGGAAGAACGGTCGGCGCTTCGAGAAGTCCACCGGCATCCGCTCCCGAACCTCGCGCAGCAGCTCCACGGTGATCTCCGTGCGCCCGTGCGCGCGCGCGTGATCCTCCAGCCGTTTCACCACCACGCCGCGGACAAACGAAGGGATCCGCCGGAGCCGCGCCTCGGCGTCGGGGGTCCAGTGGAATGTGGGCGCGACGCGGTCGCCGTAGGTCACCGGACGGGCGGGACGGATCGGCTCGGCGCCGTCGGCCGGCTCGTACGCGCAGGAGGGATCCGCCGCGAGGTAGTCCCCTTCGAGCGCGTAGGCCCGGGCGCGGCAGCCGCCGCAGAGGAGCCGGTACTCGCAGCGCCCGCACTTGCCCCCCAGAGCGCCGGCGCGGAGGGCCCGGAACACGAGGGAGCCCGACCACACCTCGGTGAAGGACTGCCGCCGGAGATCGCCAGCCTCGACCGGCAAATAGGGACACGGGGTTAGCTTGCCGTCAGGCGTGATGCGGCAATACTGAGTCCCGCAGGGGCAGCGGGTCTGGTAGTTGAGGATGGGCGAGTCCGGCGCGCCGCGGTGCAGGAGCCGCATGAAGTGCGGGGCGCACTTCGCGCGGACCATCATCCGTCCCAGGTAGGTCCGGTGGTGCCCGACCAACTCGGCCAGCACCGCCTCGTACCCCTCGGGCTCAAGATCGGAGAGCCAGGTGCCACGGCCGGTGCGGACGAGGAAGTAGCAGTTGAACGCCACCGCGCCCTGCTCGGCCGCCCAGGCGACCAGCCGGCCGAGCTCCCGACGGTTCCCCTTGTTGACCGTGGTCTGGATGATGAAGTCGAGCCGATGGGTCCGGAGGCGCTCCAGCGCGGCGGTTGTAGCCTCGTACGAGCCGACGCCATGGCGGAAGCGGTCGTGGCGGCCGGGGTCGACCGAGTCCACGCTCACCGCCACGCCGGTCACCCCCGCGGCCTTGAGCGCAGCGATCCACTCGTCGGTCAGCAGGGTCCCGTTGGTACCCACCACCACGGTCGCCCCGCGCCCCGAGGCGAAGGCGGCGAAGGTCGTGAGGTCGTTGCGGAGGAGCGGCTCCCCACCGCTCAAGATGAAGATGGGCGAGGGATTCAGCGCGAAGATCTCCCCCGCGATCCGCACGCATTCGTCGGTGGAGAGCTCGCCGGCCGCGGTCTCCTGCGGCCCGGCGGTGATGTAGCAGTGGACGCATTCCAGATTACACCGCCGCGTCAGGTTCCACGCGACGACGTGCGGCACGAAGCCGCCGCTGACTCCGTCCGCGGCCGGGACATCTCCTACCCGGGTCAGTGCCGTCACCTCATCGTCAGGCCCTTCGGTCCGGGTGCAGGCCCTGCTCGACCGCCGCGCGCGCTTGGTCCGGCGTGACGGCGGGGAAATCGACGGGACACTTGTCCATCTTGGCTTCGAGGTCGCGGATCGGGCAGCGGGTCACCCCCGCCGCCTTTGCCTCCTCGATGAACCGGCGCATCTCCGGAGAGAGGGCGTTCGCCTGCTCCGCCTCGGTCCGGATCTGCCTGGCCCGCAGCTCGTTGAACATCACCATCATGGTCTCGGCGTCGAACTCGTCCGCCTCGATCATCGCCTGCTTGTTCTCGTCCATCACGCGCGTGGTGACGCGCCAGATGTCGTGGTTCCGGGCGAACCGGTCCACCGTGTTCCGCGCGAGCGGCCGAGCGATGAGGGGGACGGCCTGCAGGCGGGCCCAGGCCTCGTGGGTCCACTGGATGGGGTCGGCCGTCGTGCGGGCGCGCGTGCTCACGCGGCCGGTGACGGGGCAGCGAACCTCGACCATCGGCTGAGCGGGGAGGGGATCGTCGTCCCGACCCACGACAGGTGTCTTCTTGAGCTGTTCCTCAGCCTTGATCTCGGCCAGCGCGATCTCCTCCGCAGTGCCGATCCCCATGATGAGCTGCATGTGGGTGGGAAGGAGCTTTCGAATGGCCTCGTCGAGCCGGGCGTTGGTCACGACATCGCCGCTCTGCTCCAGCACGTATTCCTCCACCGCCTTTCGGGCGATGCCCTGGGCGAACGGTGGCACCCGGAGAATCCGGACCTCCGCCTCCGGGGCCCACGGCAAGGACGCGATCCCGTCTTCCTCGATCCAGGGGATGTCCTCGGGCCGGATGCCGGCGGTCCCGGTGAGCAGCACCGTGCACGGCGCGAGGCGGACCACGTTCTCGGCCTGCGAGCCCAGGTCGGTTCCCTCGATCCGGTGACTGCCGTGGCGCGCCAGGACCAGGAGCGAGGGCTGAATCTCCTCCGCCCACTGCAGCACCACCTGGAACGGCTTCCCGATCAGAATTTGCGTCTGAAGGGGGACGTCGGGGAACTCCTGCGCCATCACCGCGGCTCGCTTCAGGTTGGCCTCGCAGAGCTTGAGCAGACCCTTGTCGATGATGTTGTTGTGCAGCTCTTCCTGCTCCTCGAACTTGAAGACCTTCGAGGCCTGCGTGGAGAGGACGTCCTTGATGTTGTGAAACACGACGTGGTGGTACTCCACATCGAAGGCGCTGCAAACGAAGACGGAGGCGGAAAACTCGTGGGCCAGCTCGAGGGCGATCCGCATTGCTCGGTAGCTGTAGGACGAGCCGTCCACGCAGACCAGGTAGCGGCCCCGCTCGAGCGGCGACCCATCGCGGACGATGAGCATGTCCTTCTCGATGTTGCGGAGCGCGCGCGCCACCACGCCGCCCAGCTGGCTGTGGGGCTGGCGCCCGAGGCCGTGCGCGCCGATCGCCACCAGGTCATACTGCCGCCCGGAGTTGCCGACCACCTTGGCCGCGGCCTCTTCGTCCTCCGCCACGATCCGGCCGTTTTCGTCGCGCCGCACATCGGCGCGGACCTTCGCCCCGCCGTCATAGTCGGCCGCGCGGTTGGGATCGAACCCGATCAAGCCAGGAAGCCGGCCCTGGCCGCGGTTCACTTCCTTGACGATCTCCTCGTAGTTGATCCCCTCGAGAAGCTGGCGCACCAGCGGCACGTCGGCCGCGGTGCACCGCGCACCCACCTGGTCCAGGAAGCTGTCGGCGATGAGCTGCAGGCCCTTCTCGATCAGCTTGTCGTGGATCCTCCGCTGCTTCTTGATCTCCTCGGGGCTCTGAAACCGGGCGGGGAGCCCGGTCTCGAGCTGGCGAAACCGGACGTCATGGAGGCGCGCCGCGTAGACGTGATTGCAAGTGAGCCGCCCGCGAGCGCGGCGGCAGATCTCGATCGCGCGGTCGACGGCCCAGTGGGCGTACTGGGAGTTGTCGACGGGGACGAAGATCTCCTGGTACATCGCTGCCCTCCCCTCCGGCCCTCGACGGCCTCAAGAGGGACTGCTCCCGCGTCGCTATGGCGGGGGGCAGTCGCAATGATATGCGGGGGGTCGTCGGGCTGTCAAGGTACGATCTGGACGCCCGCGTCGTCCCAGACGGTGATGGCGTCCACGGGGCAGGCGTCGCACGCGGCCAGGATCGCGGCACGCGTGATTCGTTCGGGCTCGACGAAAACCGCGAGCCCCTCGTCGTCGAGGTTGAACGCCTCGGGCGCCCGTTCGACGCAGTCTCCGAACCCTACGCAGAGTTCGCGGTCGATGCGAATGCGGAGCCCTGCGACGAACCGCTCGCGAACATCCACCACTCCGCTACATCCCTTCGAGGCCGAGGTCACTCCGGGCCCGATCCATCACCTCGGGCGTGATCGTGGCGATGCTCCGCTCCCGGGCGTAGTCGGCGTACATCCGCTTCACCATCCCGCGCACGAAGTTCGGCACCCGCGCCAGTCGATCGAGAGCCTCGCCAGACCACTGCACTGATCCGCGGGCAGGCTCGCCGGCCGGATCGGCCTCCACGAATGCGTCGTCCCGGCCCACCAAGGTGCTGCGAACCAGTTCCAGCGGCTGCTCGTCGAGGGTCCGCCCGCCGATCTGCACGCCGAGGGCTTCGACCAGCCGGGTCTCCATGGGGTTGGCCAGCAGCGCGATCGTCCGGCCGCATGCCGGACAGCAAAACGCGGCTGCGAACGTGCCATCCCCGGGGACTGCCCGTTCCGCGAACTCCATTCGGGTGTCACAGTCGACGCACAGGAACTTCATGGCGCGCCCGGGTGAAGCAGGCCGGTCAGTCGTGCGAGGTCGCCGACGGGCAGGCTCGGGCAGCCGGTCGGGGTGAACGGAATGCGGGCGATGAGGGGGACGCCGAACTCCGCCGCCAGGGTGTTGCCCGCGTCGCCAGGGAAGAGGGAAGTCCTCGCGCCGCAGCCTGGGCACGCGTAGTCGCTCATGTTCTCTACGACACCGAGCAGGTTGAGGCCGGCCTCCCGTGCTGCCCGCATCGCCCGGCCAACGGCGCGCCGCGACTCTTCGCTCGGGATGGTGACCGCGACCACCCCGGCCACGCCGGGGGCCAGTTCGGCGATATCTTGAAGGCGGTCGGTGCCAGGCGGCAGATCGATGAGGAGCAGGTCCAGGTCGCCCCAAACGACGTCGGACAAGAATTCGCGGAGCGCCCCGGCTTCGAGCGTGCCCCTCCAGACGAACCGTGCGCTGTCGGGCTCGTGCCACCGTAGGGGCGCGTCCTCCTCCAGGAGCAGGTCGGTCGAGAACACGCGGACCCCGGCCCGGCCGGTCGCCGGGTGCACCCCCTCCTCATCGACCGCGACAGGACCCGAGCCGCCCAGAACCCTCGCGACCGTCGGCGCGGCCAGATCCGCATCGAGCACGCCGACACGGAGCCCTCGCTCGCCGAGGGCGAGCGCGAGGGCGGCGGTGACGTAGGTCTTCCCCACGCCGCCCTTCCCGCTCATGACCCCAACCAACAGCCCCACGCGAGCGAGGCGCTCCTCGATCCGTTGCAGTTGCCGACCAACCTGCGGACCGATTGCGGAGGCGTCGGAGCCGGTGACTTCGTGGTACGTGCGGAACTTCACAGGTCCCACCCCGCGCGGGCGAGCATCCAGAGGTTGATCATCACCGCGACGATCGCGGCGAGGTAGAACGCGGGGACGACTCGCTCCTCGGCGCCGGCGAAGAAGGCGCCGTTGATGAGCGCCGGGAGGCGCAGGCCGTGCAGCAGCCAGACGGCGCGCGCGAACCAGGCGTTACGCCAGCGGAGGAGGCCGTACACCACGACGGCGGTCACCCCGATGCCAGCCAGCAGCCAGAGCCACGGCGGGCCGAACCGGGCAGGAAGTAGCCCTTGACGCCACATGACATACGTCGCGGCCTCGTAGAGGATCGCGACGTGCAGATAAACGAACGCCGCCTGGCGGAACTTGGCTTCCGCCCGCTGCCTCGGCGTCGGGGAGAGGCTCTCGGCGATCATGGCGCCGAGAGGAACGCGCGCCAGGCGACGCGGTGCTTGCGGAGCAGGTAGCCGAGCATGACCACCGCCGCCAGCAGGTTCGCCGCCAGGATCCTCCACCACACGAGCGCCTCCAAAAGCCACTCGGCGAGTGCCGCGGTCATCGCAAAGAAGAATACCTCGAAGCAGACGAACAGCATGACGAACGCGTAGAGGAGCCGCGGCTCTCGATCCGCCAGCGCCAGAAGCCCGGCCGCCAGCCAGCCGAAGACCACGAAGGCCGCCCCGTGGACGAGCGTGTATTTGAAGATCAGCGGCAGCGAGATGGTGAGCGCCGAGGGATCGCGCAGCCCCTCGAGGACCGCCGCGCCCAGGAGCGCCGGCGTCCTCAGCGGCGCGCCGGCCGCAGTGTCGTACAGCAGGAACCACACGGCCACGACGGCAGCGCCCAGCGCGCCAGCCACGAAGCCCTCCGTGGTCACGCGGCTCCGGTGGCCCAGCAGCGCCCGCCCGAGGGCGCGGTGCCCGACGAAGAAGTAGGCGAGCATCCCTCCGGCCGCCAGCACGTTGGCGAGGAGGATAGCCCACCAGGCCACGTCGTCGAGCACGGGACGCGCCAGCCACACGATGAGGGCGAGGAAGAACACCTCGAAGCAGAGCAGCGTGGCGAAGAGCATGAGGAGAAACCCCGGCTGGGCCTGCGCCGAGACGATCAGGGAGGCCACGAGGATCCCGACCAGGGCGAAGACGACACCGTGGAGCACGGTGTACTGGACCACGAGGCCAGCCGAGACGAGGACGTCCTCCGGGTGCGGGACACCCTCGAAGGCGGCGATCCCGAGGAGCGTCGGCGTCCGGAATGGCGCGCCGCGTGCCGCGTCGTAGATGAGGAACCAGACTGCTACCAGGGTCGCCCCGATGAGCCCGCCGATGGCACCTTCGCGGAGGAGACGACGTGTGAGCATGGTCGTCCTCCTTGTCGAACGGGTCCCGAGCCTTGCCCGACCCCTACCACCGTTCGCCCGCGAGGGCAACCCGGAGCGTTCAGGCGCTACGGAGTAGTTTCACGACCTCCTCCCCATCAGGGACGCGCGCCAGCGTCGAAGTCCCTCCGCAGGCGCATGGGAACGATTGCTATCGCGGGTCCATCGCGACTATCTGTACCACCGGTTGAGAAATCGAAAGTAGATGCCAAAGCCCGCCGCGACAAAGAGATAAAGAATGCTTCGGGCTGCAGCCCATGCATTGCTCGATTGCAAATAGTTGCTGAGCTCCCACAGAGAAAAGAAAACGAAGAAGACGATCGCCGTTCCAATGAGAATTCTATGCGCGGTGATGAGCTTCACGAGATTACAACCATCGTGGGCCGGGTATCTCGGAGCCCACACGAGAACCCGACGAGACCCAGTTTCCTCCATGGGTCTCCACCGGCTGTTCCTGAAAGCCCGCCACGCCCTCGGCCCGGGTCCCGAGGACGAGGGCCGCCGGTTGATGGACGACCTGGACATGGTGGCCGCGATCGCGCGCCGCGCGCGTCGGCGCCGGCGCCAGGGCGTGCTCCGGCGCCTGCTGCCGCCCGAACGCCAGGAAGTGCCGCGCCTGGCGCGCCCGGAGCGGGCCCTCGAGCATCGCGACGAGATCCTCCGGCTGCTCCGTGAGTGCGACGGCAGCTTCCTGCGCGTGCACGAGGAACTGACCAAGGCCGGTGCGGCGCGTGCAGACCGCCAGCCTCGTGCTCGCCTACTCCCGGATGCTCTTCTTCCAGGCCCTCCGGGTTGGCTGCGGACTGCAGTATGATCGGTGGCACGGCGGCGACAAGAACCGCCTTCGCGACCCGCTTCGTCCCGTGGCGTCCGATGTAGCGGGCCACTTCGCCGCCGCCGGTGGAGTGGCCAACGAGCGTGGCCTCCTCGAGATCGAGCGCCTCAATCACGGCTGCAAGATCGTCGGCGTAGCCGTCCATGTCGTTCCCCAAAGAGGCCTGACTCGACCGACCATGGCCGCGACGGTCGTGCGCGACCACCCGGAAGCCGCTCTGCGCCAGAAACAGCATTTGGCCGTTCCAAGCGTCGGCGCTCAGAGGTCAACCGTGCGAGAACGTCACGAACGGCCCTTTGCCCCAGTCCTTGTAGTAGATCTGCGTCCCATCTTTCGTCGTGATCGAACTCATTCCAGTGTTGGCTCCTGCTCCCTCAGAAAGAGTAGTTAGGCGTCGTCAGAGAAAAAGTGAACGATCCTGACACTCGAGCGACTATGGTGGGACTGGCGATTCACGATCCGTCCGAACACGATAGCCCCAGCCAATTCGTTCAGTTATTTCCTGACGATGCCTTAGTCAATTTAGTGTGGTTGAAACACGTCCCCGATCAAGGCAGTGTCTTGCAGCCCGACCAAAGTCTAGCCAAAAACATTTGAAATTTTTCTCTGTTTCGAAAAATCGTGTGGGGGTGGAGCTGGGCGCGGTGACTCGGATGCCGGCGCGGTGTTGGGACAGGGACAGTCCTGAGGCGCGAGCCCAGGGCCGGGACGTGTCCACGGTGGTTCGCCAACGGCTCCCTCGAGGCTCGAACATGGTTGGAATGTTCAAGACATTCTGAACCTCGAAGCGCGTTTCACGCCGGCGGGGAAAGGTGCGTGGTCGGGTAGCCCAGAATCGTGAAGACGCGGCCGGACGCGCTGTCGGCATACACGAAGGCGTCTCCTTCGATCCGGTACTGTCCCTGCCAGTCAATCGTGAAGGTGGTGTCGGTGTCCTCGATGTGGACCGGCAGAGGATCGCCATCCCGAGCGAGCCGCGTGGCGAGGTGGTCGGCCGGATCCAGCACCCAGGCATCGCCGCTGGCGGTGGAAAACAGCACCACCGGGCCGATGCTGACCACACGACCGTCGTGCTCGGCGGCCCGGTGCTGGATAGACCGCACTTCGTCGGCGAGGCGGAAGCTCCGTCCATTGAGCCACCGCCTTCCGGCGCGGGGCT
>Ga0187894_10002479_pt1 | contig 22015 bp, 21 predicted proteins | sample GBC1701081metaG_FD_136650 | JGI IMG/M metagenome (GOLD analysis project Ga0187894, IMG submission 136650) | White microbial mat communities from a lava cave in the Kipuka Kanohina Cave System on the Island of Hawaii, USA - GBC170108-1 metaG ... | reverse complement strand
GCCGCGCCAGGCAGGTTGAGCCCCTTATGGTCGGAGACCATGCCACCCTCGATGACCATGGTGACGATCCGCGGCCCGTCTACCGCGATGACCTCCAGGGCTACCCGGCCGTCATCGACCAGAATGCGATCGCCTTTGACAACATCCCCAGCCAGACCCGCATACGTGGTGGAGCAGATAGTCTTGTCACCCGGCACGTCTTCGGTGGTGATGGTGAACTCCGCGCCTCGCTCCAGCAACACGGGACCACTCGCGAAGTTACCTAGCCGAATCTTGGGTCCCTGGAGATCGACAAGCACCCCGACACCTTTGCCGGAGTTGGCCGCGGCTTTACGAACCAGGTGATAACGCTCGTCATGCTCAGCGTGGGATCCGTGGCTGAGGTTGAACCGGGCCACATCCATGCCGGTATCGACCAGGGCCTGGATTTGCTCGGTGGTGGTGGCAGCGGGTCCTAATGTGCAGATGATTTTGGCTCGACGCATACCTGCCAGCCTAGTCGGTTACCGTGTGACAACTACGCGGCAGGTGCGCATATGGAGTACAGCTTACTCGGGTTCGGCGACGCTCGCCGCTTGGGAGCTAGCCGGCGGCTGCGGAACGGAGGGTACGCGCGACGAGGCAGGTGGCAGGGTTTCCCGGCCAGGACGGCGGCGGGCGGAGATGACCAGGTAAGCCACAGCGGCGAGGAAGGGCACGAGTGCCACCAGCGGGTCCACCAGCACTCCGGAGATGTAGTGGACGTCGTCGATCCGAAACCATTCGATCCAGGCCCGCCCCAGCGAGTATGCCGCGATATAGAGCGCGAACGCCCGGCCATGACCGAGCCGGAACCGTCGATCAGCCCACACCACTAGCAGTGCGACCCCCAAGCACCACAACGACTCATACAGGAAAGTGGGGTGATAGGCAGCCACATCCAGGAAATCCAAGGGCCGGTGCTCGATGTCGATCCGCAGCCCCCAAGGCAGGGTGGTCGGCCGACCGTAGAGCTCTTGATTGAACCAGTTGCCGAACCGGCCGATGGTCTGCGCCACCGCGATGCCCGGCGCGACCGCGTCCGCGAACAGCGGCAGCGGAATGCCCCGGCGGCGACAGCCAATCCAGGCCCCCACCCCGCCTAGGGCAATGGCCCCCCAGATGCCTAAGCCGCCCTGCCAAATGTAGAACGACCGAATCGGCTCACCCTCAGGACCAAAGTACAGCTCGTAACTAGTGATGACGTGGTAGAGCCGGCCGCCGAGCAGCCCAAACGGCACTGCCCACACCGCGATATCGGCCACCGCTCCGGGATAGCCACCTCGGGCCACAAAGCGGCGATTGCCGATCCACATGGCAGTCAAAATGCCGAGGATGATGCACAACGCATACGCGCGCAGCGGGATAGGCCCGAGGTGGATCACTCCCTGGGACGGGCTGGGCAAGTAAGCAACGACCATAGGGCGTTAGATTATCGGGTTGAGGAAGCAAAGGAAAACACCAGCTGGATCGCAACGCTCACCATGATCCGCTGTCTGTGCGTGAAGCGGCCCGTACGCCGGTGGCGAGCTCTTCGGCCAGGGCATGCACCGAGGTCAACCCCGCTTCCGGCGAGTCAGCGTCCAGCAACCGGCGGACAAAGGCCGAACCCACGATGACCCCGTCCGCGTAAGCGGCCACTTCAGCGGCCTGCGCTCCAGTAGTGACCCCGAGCCCGACGCAGACCGGCAGCTCGGTGACCTCACGTAACCGGCTCACCAGCGTGGCAGCCCGTCCGCTGATCTGCTCTCGCGCGCCGGTGACGCCCATAGTGGAGGCGGCATAGACAAATCCGCGACAATGCGCGGCGACAAAAGCGAGCCTGGGCTGGGTCGAGGACGGTGCGACCAGGAAGATCGGGTCCAGTCCGGTGGTGTCAACAGCGGCCAACCACGGCGCCGCCTCTTCCGGAATGAGATCAGGGATGATAACCCCAGCGCCACCAGCGGCAGCCAGATCAGCGGCAAACCGGTCCGGTCCATATTGCTCGACCGGATTCCAGTAGGTCATCACCATGGTCGGCGTGCCGCCCTCCGCCACAGCTTTGACCGTACGCAGCACGTCGGCCGGGGTCGTGCCGGCGGTCAAGGCGGCGTCCACCGCGGCCTGAATCGTCGGTCCGTCCATCAGTGGGTCGGAGTACGGCAAGCCCACCTCGACAATGTCCACGCCACCCTCAACCATAGTGGCCAGCGCGGCGATGGCCTCCTCCACAGAGGGGTAGCCCGCTGGCAGATATCCGACCAATGCGGCCCGGCCCTCGGACCGGGTTTTGCGCAGCACCACCGCGAGATCGCTCATACCAGTAATGCCCCTCTACAACTATCCAGCCAGCGCAACCGCAAGGCGGCGCGGCACATACCCCACCCTCCTCGGGGGGACCGCCCCAGCCCAAGTGTAGCCGGCGGCAGCTGAATAACGGCGCGCGAGGAGAACCATGTGGACAAAGTCCCAGACATATTTGTTGGGGATAATCCGGCTAGTTTGTTGGGGATAATCCGGCTAGCAGACGTGTCACTGGGCCAACCCAAACCATTGCGACGCGGTGTCCACGTCTTTGTCACCCCGGCCAGACAGGTTAACTACCATCAGCGTGTCCGGACCCAGTTCTGGTCCGATTCTCAGCGCGCCACCCAGGGCGTGCGCACTCTCGATAGCCGGAATGATGCCCTCGGTTCGACAGAGCACTTGGAACGCCGCCATGGCGTCATCGTCGGTGACGGGCGCGTAACTGACCCGACCGGTGTCCTTGAGCCAGGCATGCTCCGGGCCGACACCCGGATAGTCCAAACCCGCGGATATCGAGTGAGCGTCCAGTGTCTGCCCATGGGCGTCTTGCAGCAGATAAGACCGAGCGCCGTGCAATACCCCGGGGGCGCCACTGGTCAACGTGGCGGCATGCCGGCCAGTGGGCACGCCGTCACCGCCGGCCTCGAAGCCATACAGCCGAACCTGATCATCGTCAAGGAAGGCGGAAAAGATCCCCAGAGCATTGGAACCACCACCGACGCAGGCGATTACGGCATCCGGCAATCGACCAGCCAACTCCAGCACCTGCCCGCGCGCCTCTATGCCAATGACGCGCTGGAAGTCACGGACCATGGCAGGAAAGGGATGCGGCCCCGCCACTGAACCGATGAGGTAGTGGGTGGTTTCCACGTTCGTTACCCAATCCCGCATGGCCTCGTTCATGGCGTCTTTGAGGGTACGGCTACCCAGCGCGACCGGGACGACCTCCGCGTCGAGCAGGCGCATGCGCGCCACGTTGAGCGCTTGACGCCGGGTGTCCTGCTCCCCCATATAGATGACGCACTCCAGCCCCAGTAACGCGCAGGCCGTGGCCGTGGCCACGCCGTGTTGGCCGGCTCCGGTCTCGGCGATCACGCGTCGTTTGTCCATCCGCCGGGTGAGCAGAGCCTGACCGAGCACGTTGTTGATCTTGTGCGAGCCGGTGTGGGCAAGGTCTTCTCGCTTGAGTAACACCCGGGCCTTGGCATGCGTGGAAAACCGATAGACCTCGGTCAGCGGGGTAGGTCGGCCGGCGTAGCGAGCAAGCAGCCGCGCTAGCTCAGCCTGGAAAACCGGATCGGCCTGGGCCGCGGAATAGGCCGCAGCTAGTTCGTCCAAAGCGGCAATGAGCGCCTCGGGCACAAACCGGCCGCCATAGCGGCCAAAGTGACCGGCCGCGTCAGGCACATGGACAGTGAGAGATGGCAGGGTTGTCACCGCGAGGGATCTTCCTCAGTCGCGGCTCGTCCGGAACGCACCGCGGGATGAGCCCCAGCGGCAACGAGGTCGGCTACTGCCGTCTTGGGGTCCCGCCCGATGACGAGGCTTTCTCCCGCCAGAATGGCGTCAGCGCCCGCATTGGCGTAGACGATGAGATCGTGGGGACCGCGCACCCCCGACTCGGCGACGCGAACGACTCCATCCGGTACTCGGGGCGCTAACCGGGCAAAAGTGGACCGGTCCACCTGTAGGGTCTTCAGATCGCGGGCATTGATGCCGACGATCCGGGCGCCCGCGTCTAGCGCTCGGTCGACTTCGGACTCGGTGTGACATTCCACCAGCGGGGTGAGCCCGATGGACTCCGCCCGTTCCACCAGGGAAACCAGCGCGTTCTGGTCCAGCGCCACAGCCAGCAGGAGCACCAGGTCAGCGCCATAGGCACGCGCTTCCCAGAGTTGATAGCTGGAAATCACAAAGTCCTTGCGCAGCACGGGGACGTCCACCGCGGCCCGGACCGCGCCCAGATCCGCCAACGAGCCGGCAAAGCGGCGTTGCTCGGTGAGCACACTGATGGCGCTGGCCCCGCCGGCCTCATAATCCCGCGCCAACATGGCGGGATCGGCAATGGCCGCCAACGCTCCCTTCGAGGGGCTGGCGCGCTTGACCTCCGCGATCACCGACACCCCATCGGCACGTAGTGCGCCTATCGCGTCTCTCGCCGATGGCGCTCGGGCGGCCAACTGTTTCAAGTCATCAAGCGAGACCTGCTCCTGCCGCTCGGCGAGGTCAGCGCGCACCCCGTCCAGAATTTCGTCGAGCACGCTCACCCGTCGCTGCCCCCTATCGTGGCTGGCCTGGTAGATCCATGGTAGACGGGTGCGGGCTCAGCGCCGAATTTCCAGGTGAGAGCGCTGCTCACAGTCCTCGTCAGATATGTTCTAGGGTGCCAAGGCCGAGGCGAAAGGCAGGTTACGCGCTCCCCAAAAGACAAGGATCAGCGCTGTCAACCCCCACACCAAAGCGGGAGAAGCAAGCGGAGCCGGCGGTTTGCGGCGGAGCAGACGCTCGGTCCAGCGCAGCCACAACCACGCAAACATCGGCAATATCACCGTGACGAGAAGCGCGTTGTAGCCGATCGCCGCGCCCAACTGGCCGTGCGCCAGAGCGTGCACGGTCCGCAGCGCGCCGCACCCGGCGCAATAGTAGCCAGTCAGCGCGAGGAACGGACAGGTGGGGTAATGGCCGGGCTCATTCGGATCGACGAACGCGACATAAGCTGTGGCGGCGGTGGCAGCGCCGAGGATTGCCATCGGCGCTGCCACCGCCGGAACACGCTGCGAAATCCCCACCTGGCTAGCTTACATATGTGGGAGAACCGTAGTCTGACGCCGCAATCACAATGTTGAGGATTACGGCGATGACCGTTACGACAAGGCCTAAGACTATCGCGATGATCGACCACATCTTGGCCTTCTGAGAGGAGTTCTGCGCGCCCGCGTAATCACCCTGAGCATACTTAGTGTTGACCTGAGAGGCGAAGATGATCGCGGGGATGGCAAATGGCCAGCAGCACAAAATACTGAGGATCGCGAACACCAAGTAATTCTTTGGCGCCGCCTCTCCAGGAGTTCCCCACTGAGGGTAGGAGACGTCGGTCATAGCATTCGTCCTTTCCGAACGTGCGTACATGATAAGGCGGTCGAGGCAACCAAAGTTCAGCGAACTGAAGCCTGTCGAGGGCACATTAGCGAGTTATTGCCAGTAAATCTCGCATCTGGGCACGGCCTCACTCTGATGGGTTTACGAGCGGATCTGCTGTCCGAGTCCCATCCACCGCATGACCTTACCGACCACCGCTCCAAGAACGATGACCCCGATCCCGACGAAAAACAGCCACGGCACGGCCAGCACGACGGCAAGCGCTCCCACCGTAAAACCTCCGAGCATAATGAGCACCGCGGTCCACGCGGCCGGGGTCTGCCCGTGGTTGTCCGACATTCCTCTTAATCCCTTCGTCTTGTTCGATGCCATCCACTCCAGCGCTCAAAGAACCAGCTTTCTCATACACTTAGGCACTGACAACTGATCAGTAGTACGATCCCCGCACGTCTGCGATGGGAGAGGCAAGCTATGCGCGCTGTGCCTACCAGGTTATCGGTACCCCTGATGGCGGTGTTGCTGCTCCTCGTGCTTGTCCTAGCGCCCGAGACCGCGCAGCTGGCAGCGGCCGCCCCAGCGTCGGACGATCTATCGGCCGACTTGAACAAGATTTTGAACGACCCCGATCTCGGCGGCGCCACGATCGCAATAGCGGTCCGTGACGCGGGAAGTGGTGCTGTTCGCTATGCGCGCGACGCGGATAAGGCCGTGGTGCCGGCGTCAAACGCAAAGCTGCTCACCGCCGCCGCAGCGCTGGGCATTCTCGGGCCGGACTACCGCTTTAGGACGAGCGTACTGACCACAGGCTCGAACTCCGATGGGGTGGTGACTGGCAATCTCTACCTCGAGGGAACCGGTGATCCGACGATGCTGGTCGAAGACTACGACGAGCTGGCGTCCAAGGTAGCGGCCAGCGGAGTGCGAACGGTGCGAGGCCAGTTAGTCGCGGACGACACCGAGTTCGACAACGTGCGCCTCGGCCTGGGCTGGACGTGGAATAACGAGCCGTTCGGCTACTCCGCCCAGATATCGGCGCTCACGGTGGCGGCCAACACCGACTACGACGCCGGCCAGGTGATAGTGGAGATCCAACCGCACAGCGCGGCCGGCAAACCTCCAGGAGTCATCCTGACACCGGCAACCGACTATGTGACGGTGGTCAACCGTGCCGCCACGTCGGCGCCGGGCTCGGCTCAGACCGTCACGGCCAAGCGGCAGCACGGCAACAACACCATCGTCGTGTCTGGGAATATCCCGGCGGACGCCCAACCGACGCAACTCCTGAGCAGCGTATGGGAGCCGACGGGGTACGCCGCGGACGTGTTCCGTAAGGCGCTGCGGAAGCACGGGGTCCAGGTGTTCGGCCGTACCGTCCTTGGCGCGGCGACCCCGGACTCGGCGACGGAATTGGCTGCTCACGAGTCGATACCACTCTCGCGGCTCCTCGTCCCGTTCTTGAAACTGAGTAACAACGGCCACGCCGAAGTTCTGATCAAGGCCATGGGACGCAAGGTCTCGGATCAGGGAACCTGGGATGCTGGTATCCAGGCGATGTCCGACTATCTCGAGACGCTCGGCGTGGATCCGGAAAAGATACAGACGGCCGACGGCTCTGGGCTATCGCGAATGGATCTGGTGACGCCGGAGCAACTCACCACGCTGCTGATCACCGCGCGAGACAAGGAGTGGTTTCCCACGTTGTACAACGCGCTGCCCATCGCCGGTCAGCCAGACCGGCTGGATGGCGGGACACTGCGCCAGCGCATGGACAACACCGCGGCCGACGGCAACGTGCATGCCAAGACCGGGTCACTGACCGGAGTGTCAGCACTGTCTGGGTACGTCACCAACGGCGACGGGAAGCCGTTGGTCTTCTCCATCGTGTTTAATAACTTCATCAACACCAGTACCAAGGACATCGAGGACGCGATCGCGGTCCGGCTCGCTTCTAAGGACGATGCGGAACCGCTGCTACCCTCAGTGCGCACCCACCTAGACATCCAGATCGACGTCGAGTGCTCCTGGATCTTCAATGGCTGTTGACGCGGGCTTCTTCACGCCCGTAGTCCTTTGGGATAGTAGTTCTTGAGCCTCCCCTGGGTTGCTCTGCCCCAGCCCAATGGGTGGTTGTCCATGGTGACAAGGCGCCAGCCAGGGTAGTCAGCGTCAGCCAGCTCCTCGCCACGTAGGTAGCGCTGCGCTTCGGACTCCGAAACCGGCCGGAGGTGGTGTGCTTGTGCCGCCGATAGGGCCAGCGCCAACGCATGCGCGGGTTCGAACCGGCCGGGACGCTGGCGGCCAAGCACAAGACCCGGCCGGAACCAGCGAAGTGGCTGCGCCGCGAGGTCGCTGTCGGGAAGATGATAGAGACGATCGCCGACTGCCGTGGGAGTGATCGGTGACAGATCCCGCAGCGAGGAGTCCGCGAACTCGTGCCACGCGGTGTGGATGGCTTCGTCGTTCCGGTTCCGCTTTCGCGCTGATCCGACCAGCGGCAGACCCTTTTCTGGCAGAGAATTCTCCGCGTGACTTCGCCGCCGCGGGGCCTCAGAGCGATGTAGTTTGGCGAGGAAGTGCCCTTCTCCCGGTAGCCGGTGCGGCCACAACCTCACTGTCTTGGCCAGTTCCGGGTCACCATTCGAGCACCACTCCGGCCGTCCTGGCTCGAAGCCTTCGCGCCAAGGGATCTCGAGAAGCTTCCATTCGGAATAGTTCTCAAGAAAGCCCGCCACTTGCTGTTCGTTCTCCTCGGGAGCAAATGTGCAGGTGCTGTACACCAGAACGCCACCGGGCCGAACTAGCGCCGCCGCCTGACCAAGCAGGGCACGCTGGCGGCTGGCACACCCCCAAACATGGCCGGGTTGCCACTGCCGCATGACCTTGTCATCCCGGCGAAACATACCCTCCCCGGAACACGGAGCATCGAGCAAAACCCGGTCGAAATACTCGGGCAGATACTGCGCTAACCGTGGCAGGGTTTCCTGAGAAACCGCCACCCGCCAGGAACCCCAGCGATCGAGGTTACCGGCAAGTGTGGGGACCCGACCCGGGTCGACATCGTTGGCAACGAGCAACCCGTCGGCGTTAAGCTTGCTGGCGATCTGAGTGGCCTTGCCTCCGGGGGCCGCTGCCGCGTCCAACACAATGTGCCCCGGTTGGACGTCGAGCGCTTCCACGACCGCCATGGCGGATGGTTCTTGGACGTAGCACAAACCAGCAGCGTACGCGGTCGTGGCGCCAAGTCGGACTCCTTCGGGAAGGAGGTAGCCATCCCGGCACCACGGCACTGGCTCGAGATCCAGCCCGAGCAGCTTCGAAAGCCCGCCGGGATCGATCTTGAGCGGGTTGGCGCGCACACCGCGCACTGGCGAACGCGTATAGGCCGCAAAAAATGACTCCGCGTCAGCGCCGAGCAGCCCTAGCATTCGCTCCGCGAATGCGGCGGGCAAGCCGTAGCTACCGAGCATCCTGACGGCCTCCCGTCCATCCTAGCTTTTGTCGTTTCCGGCTTCAGATGGTGGGATCGTTCCCGCGGTCGAGCGTGTCCCACAGCTGGTGAGGCGGTTCTTTCGCGGGGGGTAGTTTCTCCTGCTCGCGAGGCGCCTGGTATCTGCCGGATATCACGGGCCACCGCCGGCCTCGCACTATGGTAAGCACACCCGCGACCGCAATCAGCACTCCCCCTAGTAGTGTCAGCCATGGCCACAGGGTGATCGATATTTCGCTGACGCGGATCTCGGTCAGGCCGATGGTCTTGCCCGCCGCCGGCGCCGCCGCGTCAGCCACATCACCCAGCACGCGAACGGTCGCAGCGATCACGGTCAGCGCCGCGCACACCATCAGCGCGCCGGTCACCACCCGGCCAGGACCTCGGAACGTGATCACTGCTAAGGCGCCGGCGAGCCCGCCGATCCCCAACGGGATGATCACTGAGGTCAGCGCGCTGCCCGCGGCCTGAAGTGGAATACGTAGCTCACCCATGGTCACCACGGCGGAAACCCAAGGCTGACTAGCCGCGGCAAGGGTGAGCACGGCTCCGAGAGTGGCCAACCCCAGCGTCAGCCACATCTCCCGCCGTCCAGCCGGCGAAGCGCTCATCGCGCTGAGCTCTTCGACGAAGCCGCCGCGATCGCCCGCAGCGCCGCGGCGGCCTTGTGGTGACACTCCCGGTCTTCATAGTCCGGCTGGGAGTCGGCGACGATCCCCGCGCCCGCCTGCACGTAAGCCGTCCCGTCCCGCAGCAGCGCGGTACGGATAGCGATCGCGGCATCCGCGTCACCGGCAAAGTCGAAGTACCCCACGGCGCCGCCATAGAGCCCGCGCCGGGTAGGCTCCAGCTCTTCGATAAGCTCCATGGCTCGAGGCTTGGGCGCTCCTGAAAGCGTGCCCGCGGGAAAACATGCGGTAAGCACGTCCCACGCGGTTCGGCCCGGTGTCACCCGGCCCGTCACCGTCGACACGATATGCATGACGTGGCTGTATCGCTCGATCGTCATGAAGTCGCTCACCTCGACACTGCCCGGCACACAGACCCGGCCTAGATCGTTGCGACCCAGATCGACCAGCATGACGTGCTCGGCGCGCTCTTTGGGATCGGCGAGCAGCTCCGCGGCCAGCACGTCGTCAGCATCATCCGTAATCCCTCGCCAGCGGGCGCCTGCGATCGGACGCACCATGGCCTGATTCCCGGCAACCTTGACCAGAGCCTCGGGACTGGACCCGATAATGTCGAAGCCCGCCTGGTCAGCGGTGGCGCCGTCGCCGGCGGCGGGAAACCGCATCAAGTACATGTAGGGGCTGGGGTTGATAGCGCGCAGTGCTCGATAGATGTCCAGAGCACTGGCTGACGTCCGCATTTCGAACCGCTGGCTCAGCACAATCTGGAAGGCTTCACCCGCGTGGATCCGCTCCTTGGCCGCGGTCACCGCGACCTGAAATTGTTCCGAGCTACGCTGCGCGGTGTAGTTCGGCTCCGCCATGGTGTCGAAGGTTGCTATCTCGGGACTAACCGGCTGGTTGACCTCCGCGATCATGGCGTCTAGCCGAGCCATGGCCGCGGAGTAGGCGTCGTCTACCTCGGCCGGCCGACTGTCGTCCAGAATCGCGTTGGCGACGAGCAGCACGGTATTGTCGCGGTGATCGAGCACGGCAAGGTCAGTGACCAGCATCAGAGCTAGTTCAGGCAACCTGAGGTCGTCAGCAGCCAGGGTGGGTATCCGCTCCAGGCGGCGAACCATATCGTAGCCCAGGTAACCCACCAGCCCGCTGACCAGCGGCGGCAGATGCCCGGAGTCTCGCGGCATGCGCAGCACCTCCAGGGTAGTACGGACCGCAGCCAGCGGGTCGTCTTTGGTAGGCAGCCCTCCCGGCGGTGTTCCCAGCCAACGTGCCTGCCCGTCACGCTCCACCAGCGTGGCCATGCAGCGCACTCCGATAAAGGAATACCGGGCCTGGTCGCCATACTCGGCCGACTCCAGCAAGAAAGTGCCGGGGCGTTCGTCAGCAAGCTTACGATACAGGCTCACTGGGGTCTCACCGACAGCGGAAACCCGCCAGGTCACCGGAATCACCCGGCGTTCCCGCGCATGCTGACGGAAAATAGCTAGATCGGGAGCAGCCGCGCTGGTAATCATATCCCTATTCTGACAGATCAGCATGATACCACCAGTGCACCGGGATGGTCAGCTATCCCGCAACGAAAGGCACCACGGTACCCCCACTCTCTCATGTCCGCGTACACCAGCTCCGCTTCGATCTTCGTGAGGATGCCGCCGGGGCCTGCTCCGTGGAGCAGGAGTTCTCTGGTCGTGAAAACTTTCGTCCCGGGACTGACCGCCGCCAAGACCATGTGAGCCTCGCGGTCGTCTATGACAACACCCCAACCGCGAGTCGACGCAATAGCCATCACCGCCGATTTACTCCGTCCCAGCGGCGCCGCTAACCCATGCTCTTGCGGCAGGTCATCAGATCGCAGCTCAGCGTAACGCTGAAGTTCCTCTCCTTGCTGAAGGTCGCAAATCTCGATGTCCTGACAGCTTTTCAACGCGCGCAACCGGTTCCAGGCGGCGACGCCGCGAGGGGTCTGGGCTTTGCGACTCCAATATTGCTCACTCTGGCTGATCTCGCTGAGCAAACTCGGTGAAACAGCGAAATCCTCAATGGGATCGAGGACCTGCCGGGGTGTGCGCACACTTCCGCCGAGAATCCTCACGAGTAGCTCAAACCGCTCCGCCAGCGCAAAGTAGCGTAGTGGGGTGGTGTCACAGAGCACAGGCTCAGATGACGGCATCGAGATACTCATAGTCGCCAAGGACGTCAGGGGCTGGTTCGTCAGCGAGGAAATCCTCGATGTCCTCATGCACCAAACCCGTCATGGCCGCCGCTCCGGACAAGGTGATCGCCCCTTCGTGGAATGCGCTCCGCAACAGTCGAAGGAATCGACGGGGGTATCGGGAAATATCCCAATGGCCGGACTGCCGCATCGACTCGTCAGGATCCAGGCTGTACCCAAGGCGCTCAGCAAGGTGGGTGGGACGGACCGAACGAAACCGTTCCAGATCCTCACCGGTGATCAAACCAGCCGCCCGAAGGCGGACGAGCATCATGGCATAGGAAACCCGAAAGAGTCGTTGCAGATGCACCACGACCTCGGCGTCACGGACCTTCGTGAGCCTGAAGCCCTCGACAGCGGCGCGAAGGGCCGGCGTCGGCGCCAGGAATTCCGCGGCGAAAGCGTCCGCGAATCGTTCCGCCGCCTCACGGCGACCGTAGTAGGCAACGTAGAGCTTGTCACCCTGAAACAACGCATGCCCGAGCTCATGGGCCAACGTGAACTGCTGTCGTCCCGGCGTGGTTTCACCGTTCAACAGGATCGCGAAGCCCGCCCGGTCGTGTGGAAGAAACGCGCCGGAGACAGTCTCCTTCAAATCCTGTCCCGAGGGCACCCGGTACACGGTGATTCCATAAAGATCGGACAGGCCCGCTGGGTCCCCCACAGGGCCTGTTCCTAAGGCGAAGAAGTTTCGTGCTTCAGCTGCTTTACGGCGCACATCCTCCCTTGACGTGAATCCTTCGACTACAGAGAAGGGTGATCGAACTAGGCCAGGGGGTTCACCCAGCGCCGCCAGGAAACCGCTGTACGAATCCAGAAACGCCAGAAACCGCTGAATCTCGTACTTGCCTCGGGCGCCGAGTCGGCTACCGGCATCCCGGAACATCAACCGCTCGAAGTCCGGGCGATGACGGTTCCCACCCTGGACGAGTTCATCGACCGACAGTCGGTAGATCGCGGCGAGCTTCTCCAGTTGGAGACCATTCGGCTGCCTGACCCCATGCTCCCAGTTCGACACCACGGTGCGCGGCTTGCGGCACTGCGTGAGCGAAGCGGGTGTGAACCTTTCGGCCGCTAGCCCGTTTTCGGGTAGCCACGCGCACCTCAATCATCGCGCTGGGCCGGCGGATTTCTCGCCCAGGCCGGTCAGCTCGCCGCGGTACATTCTACGAATGACGTCCTCCAGCTGAGGCTCTTCAAGAGTCAAGTCGGCCACTTGGTAAGCAGCCAGTACTCGCTCGACCAGCGCGGCAGCAGACGCGTCTCGCGGAAAGGACAACCACCGTCGGGCTCCCTCCGCGCGGATTACCGTGGCGCCGGACACTCGGAAATCGCCCGGCGGGTCGAGGAGATCCACCACCAACACCCGCTCGGTGCTATAGGTGTTCCGCAGCCCCTCCACGGTGCCGTCATAGATCAGCCTGCCGCGGTCGATGACCATGAGCCGGCGACACAACGCGGTGATGTCGTCCAAATCGTGCGTGGTCAGCAGGATGGTGGTGCCTTCCCGGGCATTGAGCTCGCGAAGAACCTGGCGCACCGTGGCTTTGGCCTCCACATCGAGTCCGATGGTGGGCTCGTCCAGGAACAGCACCGCGGGACGGGGCAGCACTGCCGCCGCGATCTCCGCCCGCATCCGCTGGCCCAGCGACAGGGTGCTCACTTTCTGATTCAGCAGTGGTCCCAGATTGAGCGCCTCATTGAGCGCGGCCAGTCGGCGACGGGCCACCTCGGCCGGCACTTGGTACAGATCCCGCACCAAATCGAAGGACTCCCGCAGCGGCAACTCCCACCACAAGGAGGAACGCTGGCCAAACACCACACCGGTGCGTCGGGCCAGCTCTTGACGAACCCCGCGACCGCAACGCCATTGTATCCAGCGGGAACGCCAATCGGAGAGTCGGAAGGGATAGTCCTGCCAGGGCTGTAATCCCGCCACTATGACCTTTCCGACGGTGGGCCGCAGGATGCCGGTGAGGATCTTCACGGTGGTGGATTTGCCGGCTCCATTCGGCCCGGCGTATCCCACGAACTCCCCCGGCTGGATAGTAAAGTCAATGCCAGCGACGGCGACGCGGGACTCTTGCTTAGAAACGACGAACTCCTTGCGCAGATTGCATACCTCAACCACGGGACGAGAATTCTTCTCCCCAGAAACCATCCGCTACTCGCCCCCATTTTCCAAGTAGTGCCGCACGCCCTTTCCCCACGCCATAAGCGCGACCACGAGAAATGCCGCGGTGAGCACCGGAACCAACGCCAGCAGCTCCCGTGGCACGAACGCCGGGCCATCCTTGCCGAGCAACCACAGCGTGGGCACGTAGACCGTCAGCCCCAGCGGCAGCACATAAATAGTCAGCATCCGCAGCGCCACATCGAAAATCTGAGCTGGATACGTCGCTATGCTGATACCACTTCCGACGATGGCCTCAGTGAATGTGATCCCCTGCCCGGTACGCAGCGCCAACGACGCACCCATCAGGCTGATCGACAGCAAAACGAGGATAGTGCAGCCGATCGACAGCACCACCAGCCCGAGTTGCACCGGTCCCCATCGCACCCCCGCGCTCGAAGTGGCCCAGACCAGCACTCCCAGACTGACCATGAACCGACCCACTACCCGAAACTCCGGGTCACTGCCGCACACCCAGGTGAGCGGGCGGAGTGGTCGAGTGAGCGCCTGTGCGAATTCACCGCTGAAGACCAGCTGCCGGAAGTGATCGTCATAAATTCGGATGGCCACCGCACCGTGACAAGACAGGCTACAGTATGTCAGGCAGGCCAGCACGATGACCTCATAGATATTCCAGCCGCCAATCTGACCGGCAGTGCGGAGCAACAGCACAATGCCGACCAGCTCCAGACTGGATGCCACCGCGGAGCATGCCACGCTGGACCAAAACAGTCGGGGTTGCTCAAGATCCGCGCGCAACGCCGCGCGGGCCAGCCGCCGATAGCACCGCAGCTCACCCACCGGCCAGCTCCAGCGCACGAACTCCCCGGCTAAACACCCACCGGCAGATCAATCCCAGCAGCACTGCCCACACCAACTGCACCGCCAACGACCACGCCACATCTCGGCCTTGAACCACCCGCACCGGCGCGGTCAACAAACCGAACAACGGAGTTGCCTCGGCGAAATTCCGCAGCACGGCCGGGAAGAACTCGATGGGCACAATGAACCCGGCCAGAAAATACAGCGGCAGCAGTGTCAACCGGCCCAACCCGCGGTAACTGGGAGTTGCGAACGCCAGAGCCTCCTGTAAAAAGCGCACCTGGAACCCGAGCACTGTGCCCAGCAGAAAACTGATCGGCGCCGCGGCCCAGCCCAGCACGTCATCGGGCAACGCTAACGGCAACAGCAGCATCCCCGTCACCAGCACCGGCAGCGTGGTCCAGACCAGTTGCGCGCTATTGCGCCCTAGATCAAAGGCAAACAGCGAAACGAAAGCATCGCGAGGCCGTACCAGATCGACTGCCAGCTCACCGGAACGGATTCGGGTGGCGATAGTCCAGTGCCACGGCACATAGAAAATCGAATACAGCGCTCGCAGCACCCACACGTAGGTCAGCGCATCAGCGCGGCTGAGGCCGACCAGGCTTTCGTGTCGGGAATAGAGCGCGGTATAAACAGCGGTCAAAACCAGCCCGACGAAGAGGTTAACGGCCAGCCCGCTGACCATGGCTAGCCTCGATCGGGACTGCAACCGAAATCCCGCCCGCGCCAGCGCCCAATAACCCCTCACCAGGTCGAGCTTAGGGGGTCACTCCTCGTCAGAGAAGCTGGCCAAGAACTGCTCCACGGCGAGCAGCAGCTCAGGGGCGTGATGGGCACTGGTGTCCCACACGATCTCTACGTCGAGTCTGTTGAGGGGCTGGTGGGCCAGCCGATCGCGATAGCGGATCGCCCGGGTAAATGGTGAATGGCCTGGTAAAATTCCCATTGTTGCCGCATAGTCCTTGAGCATGCTGTCGATGGTCACCCATATATAGGCTAGCGCTCGCTGGCGATCCTCGCTGGCGTCAAAAGCAGCCCGCCCTTCACCGGCAAGACGGCCTACCTCACGGAGCGCGAAATGGCGGCAGTCAAGCAATCAAGGGCCGAGCGGCTCAGAACTCTACCGGCTTAGGGCCCGGGAGAGCGCCCCGGGAGATGGCGCCTGGCGCGCGGGAGCTGGTGGCCGCCACCCGAGCCCGGATGAGGCTCTCCGTGGCCATCTCAAACTCGGCCATATTGAATCCGTCGGCGCCGGGGCCCACCGTCACGATGATCTCACCCTGAGCTTGACCCAGTTGCGGGTTGCTCAACCCGTTCTGCTCCGCGAGCACGGACAGCAATCCGCCAAAGCGCCGCAACAGCTCGTCGTCCGCTAGCGGCAACTGGACATGACAATGGCACTCAGTCACGAACGTTCCCTCCTCAGCTGCTGGATTCTCTCTATGGAATATCCCTCCCGGCAACTCTGGCCGGTCGCAACAAGCGTGGCCACAAAGGGAGTTTCTACGCGACGAGGACGGTACTGCCAGGGCTGGGCGCGCTCTCGTGGTGCAGTCGGTCGACGGCCGTCACGGAGTAGGTGTAGGCACGGCCGGTTACGGCTGAGTCGTCAAGGAATGTCTGCTGTCCATCCGGAACGGCGCGTACTGTCGCCAGCAGATTCTCGGTATTCTCAAAGTCGCACTTGCTGGGCGGTACGGTGCCATCGAAGCGGTAGATCGCGTAGTACGTTGCTTTGGGACTACCAGGCGGCTTTCCCCAGTCCAGTTCCACGCCAGCAGCAGTGGCGGCAGCATGTACGACGGGGACCGGGCGCGGTGGCTCGCCACCTCGCTGGGGCATCACCGGAATCAGCGCCGGGTAGCGGTAGAAGTCGTCCTGAAGGCGCTGAGTAAAGCTGAGCGGGTTCTCGCGTAGGCTCCTCGCGCGGAAGTAGATATCACCCCGCACCGCCGGCGAGTTCCGGTTGATCTGCAGGTGGCGCGGCATCTGCTCCGGATCCGCCCACCCGGAGGGAGTGGTGGCGCCGATCTTGTGGGCCGCCTGCCCAATGTAGAGCTGTACCGGGGTGTCGGCGACCTCATTCGACCACCACGACACGAGCGTGTCGTAGGCCGCCGGCGGGTAGCCAATCGGCCAATACAGCTGCGGCGCGATGTAGTCGATCCACCCGTTCTGGATCCAGGTGCGCGTGTCCGCGTAGTTGGCGTCGTAGCTTTCTAACCCCGTGGTGTCCGAGCCGCTCGGGTCACTGCTCTTGTTGCGCCAGATGCCGAATGGGCTGATGCCGAATTTCACCTCCGGCTTGATCTGGAAGATCCGCTCTGACAGCTCACGGACGAGCAGGTTGACGTTGTTGCGCCGCCAGTCGTCCTTGTTCGTGAACCCGTTCCGGTACGTCTGGAAGGTGCTCTCGTCAGGGAACTCCTGTCCGGCGATGGGATACGGGTAAAAATAGTCGTCGATATGCACACCGTCGATGTCATAGCGCTTGACGACGTCAAGGATGGCCTTCGCCACGAACTTTCGCGCGGCCGGCACACCTGGGTTGTAGTAGAGCTGGTCGCCATATCGCACCACCCAATCGGGATGCTGCCGGGCCGGATGGCTGGGCGCGAGCTGGGTCAAGTCGGTTTGCTTGCTTACCCGATATGGGTTGATCCATGCGTGGAACTCAAGGTTGCGCTGGTGTGCTTCGGTGACTAGGAACTTCAGCGCGTCGTAGCCCGGGTCCTTGCCTTGGGTGCCGGACAGCCACTGCGACCACGGTTCGTAGGGCGATGAGTAGAAGGCGTCAGCGGTGGGGCGGACCTGTGTGAACACCGCGTTCAGCCTCGTCTGGTGTGCTTCGGTCAGTAGCTGAACGTACTCCTGTTGCTGTTGCTCGACGGACAGGCCGGGTTGTGAGGGCCAGTCGATGTTCCCGACGGTGGCGATCCACTCCCCGCGCAGCTGCCGCTTGGGATGCAGGCTCGACGACGAGCACGACGGCGTAGCGGAAACCGAGTTGGCGCTCGCTGGAGCCATAGCACAGATCCCCATTCCTCCGAGAAGCGCCGTCGCTACCAGAGCTATTGTCCCCGCCCGCAACCTACTCATTGCCCTCACCAACTAAGATAACCGGCCCGACTAAGACAATCGGTTCTTCCTACCGGACCCAGAATTCACTGTAGTGGGCACTGACATCGCAACGCAGCATTTCACAGCGCCAACATCAGCCCGGCGGGCGGGGCCTCGTACAATCGACCGATGACGAACTATAGCCGAGCTGAGCGGGCCGCCCTGTGCGAGCTATTGACCAAGCTGGGCCCGCAGGCGCCTACCTGCTGCGAAGGCTGGACGACCTCCGACCTGGCGGCGCACCTGATCGTTCGTGAACGCCGCCTAGACGCTGCTCTCGGTCTGCTGCTGCCGGCGCTGTCTCGGCGGGCTGAGCAAGTACGGCTACGGGTAAAAAGCCAACCGTATTCCGAGCTGATCGAGCTGCTGCGCCACGGGCCGCCGCGGTGGTCTCCACTGGCGATTCCCGCGATCGAGCAAGCCGCGAACACTCTGGAGTTTTTCGTTCACCACGAGGACGTGCGGCGAGCTCAATCCCACTGGCCGCCCCGCGCCTTACCGGTTGAGTTCGAAGAACTCCTGTGGCGCCGGCTGACCGCAAGAGCGTGGTTACTGCTGCGCAAAGCGCCGGTTGGAGTGGTATTGCGTCTGCCAGACGGCTTTACCCTGCAGGTCCGGGACGGTTTTCCCGCTGTTGAGCTGACCGGGCCGCCCGCGGAGTTGCTGCTATACGCCCACGGTCGGAAGACGGTCGCGCGAGTCGAGCTGTCCGGTGATCCAGAAACCACACGACGGTTCACCCAAAGCCCGCTGGGTCTGTGAGGATTTCTCGCCGCGGCACTTCCTAGGACTCAATACAAGCGGCGTCCTTGAGCACCCTGGCGCTCTTAGCCTCCGTCATCGTAGAACACCCGTTCCACTACAGCGCGGGCTCGACGGGTGAGGCGACGGTAGTCGTCGAGCACAACGCCCGCGTCGCCAGAACGTTCGGGGAGAACCTGCTGGGCGACGCCGGCGAGTTCCCGCACATCCAGCGGCACGCTATCCGACGGCCGCCCCCGGACCAGCATGGCAGCATTGCGGATACGCGTGGCAAGCAGCCAAGCGGCCTGCAACACCTCGGCATCCCCGGGTGACAACACGCCAGTCTCAGCGGCCACCGCTAGCGCGGCTCGGGTGCGGGTGGTGCGCAGCGCTGGAACAGCGGTCGCATGGCGCAGCTGGAGCAACTGTACGGTCCACTCCACGTCGGCCAGACCGCCCGGGCCAAGCTTGAGATGGATGGTCGGATCAGCGCCACGGGGCAATCGCTCGGCCTCCACCCGGGCCTTGACCCGCCGGATCTCCCGGATATCCGCGTCGGTCAGACCACTTCGCGGCCAGCGCAGCAGATCGATCAACGCGAGGAACCGCTGACCCAGTTCGGCATCTCCAGCGACCGGCTCCGCACGTAGCAGAGCTTGGCTCTCCCAGACCAAAGACCAACGCTGGTAGTAGGCCGTATAGGCAGCCAACGTGCGTATCAACGGTCCTGACCGGCCCTCTGGCCGCAGATCAGCATCGAGGACAAGCGGCGGATCGCCGCCGGGTTCCCGTAACAGCCGCGTCAGCTCATAAACAACCGCATGGGCAGCCTCGGCGGCCTGCTGTTCGGTGGCTGAGGGATCGGGCTCGGAGACAAACATCACGTCCACGTCACTGCCGTAACTCAGCTCGTGGCCTCCGAACCGGCCCATCGCGAGAATGGCCAGTCGGGTGGGCAGTCGGCCGCCGAACTGGCTGGCAACCGCGGCGGTAACAGCGCGCAAAGCACTCGCCAGCGTTGCCGCAGCCACGCTCGTCAGCGCCTCACCCACCGCGTCTACCGCCGCGGCGCCCTTCCCTACTAGGCCAAGCACGTCGGCGGCGGCGATCCGGAACAGCTCACGGCGGCGGATGGCCCGCACCGCGGTGATCGCCGCTTCGAGATCGCTCGCCCGTCCCGCCGCGGCCAGCATCTCCGCTTCCAATGCCTGCCGAGACCGCGGTCGTAAACCCTCCGAATCCCCCACCATGGCCACCGCTTCAGGTGCCCGCAGCAGTAGATTGGGCGCAAACCGGCCCGAGACCAGGACTTGAGCCAATCGCTGGGCTGCCGCGCCCTCATCGCGTAGCAACCGTAGGTACCACGGAGTGGTCCCGAGCGCCTCGCTGACCTGACGAAACGCCAGCAGTCCAGCGTCTGGATCAGCTGCCTCGGCGAACCATCCCAGCAGCACCGGCAGCAGGCTACGCTGGATCGCCGCTCGCCGGCTCACCCCTGAGGTGAGTGCTTCCAAGTGCCGCAGCGCTCCGGCGGGATCAGCATAGCCGAGCGCTTCCAAACGGGTACGCGCTGCCTGCGGGGTGAGCCGGGCCTCGTCAGGAGCGAGCCGGGCTACCGCGGCCAGCAGCGGCCGGTAGAAGAGCTTCTCGTGGAGCCGGCGCGCTTCACGGGCATGGCGGCGCCAGGTGTCAGACAGCTCGCCGACCGGGTCAGCGTGGAATCCTAGCGACCGGCCGAGCCGACGGAGCTCAGTCTCGTAGGTGGGCACCAAGTGCGTGCGCCGCAGCCGGTATAGCTGAATGCGGTGCTCCAGCATCCGCAGAAATCGGTAAGCCTCGGCCAGCTGGGCAGCATCCGACCGGCCCACGTAGCCGCCGTGGGCCAGCGCCGCCAAAGCCTCCAGCGTGTTCCCGCTGCGCAGGGTGTCATCGGATCGGCCATGAACCAGTTGCAGCAACTGGACCGCGAACTCCACATCTCGCAACCCACCTGGACCCACCTTGAGCTGGCGGTCGGTCTGTCCCGGTGGAATGGCCTCCTCGACCCGACGACGCATCACCTGCACGTCACGGACAAAACCCTCCCGAGCCGCAGCGCTCCATACCAGTGGAGATAGTGTCTCGACATACCGCTGGCCCAGCTCGAGATCACCCGCCACCGGTCGAGCCTTCAGCAGCGCCTGGAACTCCCAAGTTTTGGCCCATCGCTGGTAATAGGCCAGGTGACTGGCCAGGGTTCGGACCAACGGCCCAGCCTTGCCCTCGGGCCGTAGCGCGGCATCCACCGGCCAGAGCGCACCTTCCGCCGTCACCTGCGAGCAAGCCCGCGTCAACGCCGCTGCGAGCCGGGTCGCGGTAGATAACGCGGCAGTCTCATCTCCGGAAACAGGTTCGGCCACAAAGATCACGTCCACGTCGCTGACGTAATTCAGCTCGCGTCCCCCACACTTGCCCATGCCGATCACGGCGAGCCGGCAGGGCTCCGCGTCCTCCGGTAGCTCGGCCCGGGCAATAGCCAGTGCGGTTTCCAATGCGGCGCTGGCCAAATCGGCAAGGTCGGCGGCAGTACGGCTGATCGATGCGGCGCCGGATAGGTCGGTGGCAGCGATCATCAGCAGGCAGCGCCGGTAGGCCACCCGCAGCGCATCCAGCGCTTGCCCCCACGGCGAACCAGCCCGCGGCGCTGCCCCTTCACCGGAAAACTCCGCCGGGTCAGCGCCGACCGCGGTTAGCAGAGTAGCGCGAAAGTCCGCGGATCTTTCGGCAGCTCCATCCCAGACGCAACCGTTGAGCACCTGCCACTGGTCTGGATGGCGGGCCAGATGATCCCCGAGTGCGGCACTCACCCCCAGCACTGCCAGCAGCCGGCGCACGAACGGCTCATCACAAGCCAGCGCAGCCAGCAGGACGTCTCGGTCCGTAGCGGCTTCGAGTAATCGCACCAATCCGGTCAGAGCCAGATCCGGATCGGCGGCGCCCGCCAGCAGCTCCGCCAGCCCGGCATCCCGCACGAGGTTGCCCAGCACCGGCCTTGCCAGCAGGCGCTCCGCCCGTGCCGAATTAACAAAGCCCAGCTGAGCTAGCCGGAAACCCGCAGTGACACGGCGGAAAGACTTACTGACGTCCACTCAGTGAGATTAACCATTCCTGAGCTAGCGGGTGTAACAATGAGCCCTATCGGAGGCAGGACTATGCCATGAAGTCGCGCGCGTCTGCGTTCCCGCACGGCTGGCACGAGACTTTCTCGACTATCGGAAACGCGCCCGAGGCGCTCTCGGGAAGATCCTTGATCCGGTCAGCTAGTTCAGCTTTTCACCGTAAGTGTCATAGGGTGGCGAGCTGCTGGGTGAAGTCGCGTACTGCGGGCAGTTCAGCCCAGGACGCGAGTTTGGCGGCCAGGCGTTGTAGTTCATTTT
>Ga0187894_10002478_pt1 | contig 22017 bp, 19 predicted proteins | sample GBC1701081metaG_FD_136650 | JGI IMG/M metagenome (GOLD analysis project Ga0187894, IMG submission 136650) | White microbial mat communities from a lava cave in the Kipuka Kanohina Cave System on the Island of Hawaii, USA - GBC170108-1 metaG ... | reverse complement strand
GTCCCACCAATCAGCCGCTGCCCTTTCGTGCCGCGTATCCCTTGTTCCATCAACTGGTCGATCCACGGCCCGGCGGCATTAATCACCACCCTCCCGCGCGCCAAATCCGTTTGATTCGCACGCGTCACAAACTGAACCTCTCTTACCACCCCTGCTTCGGTCAACAACTTCGTAACCTTCGTGTAAGTGAGCACTGTCGCCTTTTCTTCCAACGCAGCCAGCACGTTTTCCAACACCAACCGCTCAGCAAACTCAACCTGCGCATCAAAATAAACTGCCGACCCCACCAAACCTGCCGCATTCAACCCCGGCATTCTCCGCAAAGTCTCTTCAGCCGACTGCATCCAATGCCGCGGCAGCGATTTCCCCCACGACAACAGCTCGTACGCAATCATCCCCGCCCGGATCTTCGCCCACCCTCGCTGACTCTGCTTGTAAATGGGAATCGTGATCTCCAGTGGCCGCACCAGGTGCGGCGCGATCCTCAACAGCGTCTCACGTTCACGCAACGACTCACGCACCAAACCAAACTCAAACTGCTCGAGGTATCGCAGTCCACCGTGAATAAGCCGCGTCGATCCGGCACTCGTCCCTCCACTCACATCGCCCTTATCAACCAACAGCACTTTTAACCCGCGCATCGCCGCGTCGCGCGCGATGCCCGCGCCGTTTATCCCCGCCCCGATAACAATCAGATCAAACTCCGTGTCCATCTGTGTTCATCCGTGGCTCACACGATATCGTGTCAGCAACGCACGGTCTAAGACATCCTCAACACACCTCGTACGTTCGCGCGATCAAACACCCAACTTGAGAGTTCTCAAATTAACAAACCACATCCGAAACTTCGCGCTTGAGAGATCTCAATTCTCACCTTCGACCCTCTTGTTATGCCCTGCGGGCATACACCTTGCCGCATTTTCGACTCGCCAACAGGGTCAACCATCAAACCAAGGAGCAGGACCATGCAAGTCTCCCGACTGAACGCAAGACTTCTCGTTTTATTACTCACCCTCTTCTCAGTCACCACAGTTGCCCGCGCCGTTGACGATGACGACGAGCCCGACGATTACGACGTAAAAGCCAGGGTCGTGCGCATCAGTTTGATCACCGGGGAAGCGAATCTCAAGCGCAACGGCAACCAGGACTGGGAACGCGCGCGCCTTAATTATCCGCTCGTCGAGGGCGACACCGTGGCCACCGACAAAGACAGCCGGATGGAAATACAGGTCGACGCGCGAAACTTTGTGCGGCTGGCCCCCGGCTCGGCCTTACGCATCGTGACCCTTCGTGACGAAGGTGTGGCGCTAAGTGTTCTCGAAGGTACCGCAGTCGTTCGACTGGTCAAGTTTGATAGAAGCAAAGAGTATTTTGAAGTAGACGCGCCGCGAACCACCATGGCCGCCGAGAAGCCGGGACTCTACCGGATCGACGTGCCGCGCGATGGCCGCGTGCGTTTGACCGTGCGCGATGGCGGGAGCGCACGGATCTATTCCGACACGTCGGGTTTTTCGCTGCGCGACGGCCGCTCCGCTGAGTTGGTGGTGACGGGCGAGAACGCCGGCGACTGGGAGTTTCTCGCCGCCACATCCGACCCGGTTGACGATTGGGTAAACGATCGCGAACGCTTTCTCGCGCAACGGCTCCGTTACGACAGCGAGTATTACGACGAGTATGCGTGGGGCGCGGAAGAGCTTGCCGCCTATGGCGACTGGACGTTCAATGATGACTTCGGCTGGATCTGGCGGCCGCATCCGGGGACGATCAGCGCATACGCCGATTGGGCGCCGTATCGCTACGGTCATTGGACCTGGTGTCCGCCGTACGGTTGGACGTGGGTTGGTTACGAGCCGTGGGGTTGGGCGCCGTATCACTACGGTCGTTGGGTGTTTCACAACAACGGGTGGGCATGGGCGCCGCGCAGCAAATTCAATCGCAACAGGCGAGGTTGGTGGCGGCCGGCGCTCGTAGCGTTCGTGTCGTTCAACATTTCGATTGGCAGCAGCAACGATATTTGTTGGTATCCGCTTGGCTACTACGAGCGTGATCCGCATTCGCGTCGTTATCGTCATCAGGATCGTTATCCCGACCGTCGTCCGGGTTATGCGGGGCGGCCACGTGATGGCGGCGGCGGGCGACCGCCATACACGCCTGGTGGTGGCGGAGGTGCGGGTCAGCCGCCCACGGAAGGTGGTGGTGCATACAAGTCGTGGCGCGGTGTGACGCGAGTGCCGCGCAGGGATTTTGGCGATGAGAATCAGCCGGGACGACCGGTTGAGGAACGCACGGCGCGGCGCGTGATTGAGTCGCCGCCCGATCTTGATGATTTGCCACGGCGTATTGGTCCGAGTCGTGGTAATGGCCGTGAGGTTCAGTTACCGACTGGTCCGACGGGTGCTGCCGAGCGCACGCCGGGAATTGCGCTGGACGAAGATCTGCGACGCTCGCGCGTCTTTCGCGGGCGTGAACCTCGTACCGCAGATCCGGGACAAACAACGCCTCGCGAGACACGAACCGGTACCGAGCCGGTGTCTACAAGTGCGCCGGGTGCTGCACCGAATGCTGCGCCTGCGGGCCAGACGCCGCCATCCGGAGCGGTTGCTCGGCCTGAGCCGGGCGGGGATATGTCTCCGGAGCCGCGTTCGGACGACAGGCCAGGTCGAGTGGTACGACCGTCGATTCAGGATGGTCCGGACAAGCGTGTGAGAGGACAATCAGGAATCGAGCGGCGTCCGCCGCCCGACGCCGAGCAGCCGAGAACTGAAACCCGATCCGAGCCACGGGTTGAACCCCCACAATCAGATCCGCAACCTCGGGTAGAGACTCCTCGTCGGGAGTCACCGGAACCCCGCTCGGAGTCGCCTCGTCCCGAGACGCGTGTGGAAACACCGCGGTCCGAGCCTCGTAGAGAGTCGCCGCGGTCCGAGCCAGCACCGCGCGTGGAGACTCCGCGGACTGAGTCACGACCCGAACCCCGGTCGGAATCACCACGCTCCGATCCCCCTCGAAGGTCCGATCCGCCTTCACGCTCCGATCCCCCACCTCGGACTGAGTCGCGACCGGAGCCCCGTTCGGAACCATCACGTTCCGCTCCGCCACCGCGCAACGATCCACCACCGCGTAATGATCCACCACCCCGGCACGATCCGCCACCGCGTAACGATCCACCGCCGCGCTCGGAGTCGCCGCGCTCGGAGTCACCGCGGTCAGAGTCTCCGCGGTCAGAGTCTCCGCGTGGGGAGTCGCCGAAGAAACCGGACAATCGGGAGTGAATTTACTTAGGTTCGATTTTCAGGCGAGGTAGTTTGCGTGACTGACCATCGATCGGTGAATCAACCTCACCGATCTGCGTAGCGCCCATCCGCTGATAAAATCCTGCCGCATTCGGGTCCGCGGAAATCTCCACATCGCGGACCGCGAGTGCGGCAGCTTTTTCCATCGCATCGAGAAACAATTCCTTCCCAACGCCTGTGCCGATCGACGCCGGCGTCACCCACATGTGATCGAGCTCAGCCTTTTCGCCACTGACGCTCAACGCGTAGAACCCGCGAATCTCACCGTCAGCTTCAGCCACATAAACGTGATGGTCGCGAATGTAATCAGCAGAAATGGTGAGGTCTGACTCCCAGTGCTGGATCCAGTGTTCGGGATAGCCCCAATAGCGCTTCGCCTCAAGCGCGATCGTGGTCAGCGTTGAGGCTTCTTCGGGTGATGCGCGCCGGATCATAGCGGGCTACTGCGGGGCTTCGTCGTGATGCTCGGTGGTGTAAAGTCGAAGGATGTCCTGGCCTTGTCGGGAGCGGGGGTCGATGGTGCGCAGATGCTTGCGGCCCTGCATTTCCCAAATCGCAGTAACTACTCCGTCTTTCTCTACAGCGTGATAAGTGATCTCTTCGGTGTTTGCTTCAGGCGCGGGCTCGTTTGCGGGGGCCGCGCCCTGCCCTATTGCGGTTTCGTTTTCAGACATACTAACTCAGCAACTCTCCAATCTTTTGTGGGTGTTTTTGGGTGCCGCGATTGTTGCACATCAACCACGCCAGCGCAACGCCACCTCAACCGCTTTGCGCGGCACTACTACGCCCCAACCCTGTCGCTCGACTTCGACTTCCGGCACGCGTTCCGCGGTGTCGATCAGGATGCGCTTGACCTGTTGCGGCGTGAGCTTGGGATTTGCTTCCAAGATGCAGGCAGCAATTGAAGCGACGATCGGTGAAGCGAAGGAAGTGCCGTCGACAAATTTGTAGTGCTGATTGATCACATTGCCTTCACGAAGTTTGATGGTGATGAGCTGGCGCAAAAGCGGAACCGTGAGATCGCGCGCTTCGTCGAGCTGTTTGTCTATGCCGGCATGCTTGAGAAGAATATCTTTCAACTGCTCGTCTTCCGCGGCGTCAAGCTCGGCGTAAAGCTGCGCCTCGGCGGCGGTCGGCGTCTGCGGCAGGATTGGACCTGCGACCCAAATGCCGGGGGCGATCACTTCCGGTTTTTGCAGACCATCGATCGTTGGTCCATACGACGACCGATACATACCGCGCCGCGCGCGATCGAGTGAGTTTTGGTCGTCGAGTCCGCCAACCGAAATCGCCGCCGGACAACTCGCAGGTGGCAACACCGGATGGCCCGGCGCGAGTCCCGCGTTGCCAACGGCACAAACAACCGTCAGACCCGCTTTCACTGCCTTTTCAACCAACTGACACAGCGGATTCTCAAGATACGTCTGCTCAAAATCACCGCCCGCGGAAATGTTGACGATGCGAATCGCGTATTTGTCTTTGTTGGCCAGCACCCAGCGCAGTCCGGTTTCGATGTTACTTTCCGGTATGCGACCAGTCTTGCCGATCTTCACCAGCACCACTTTCGCTTCCGACGCGATGCTGCGATACAAGCCATCCGACAGGAAACCATTTCCAGCCGCGACGACCGAAGTCATCATGCCGTGCCAGCTCGCGACGTCGTGTGTCTGGAGCGATGAAATATCGTCTGCTGGCGAAAAGATGTTGTGGTAGGCAACGATCCGATTGACTGGCTCCGTCAGATCCTTGTGCGCGTAGAAACCTGAATCGAGAAAAGCAATGGTGACGCCGCGGCCGGTGAAGCGTTCGTCAGCATCCATCCGCACGGGAACCGAGAGCGCTGGCTCGATTTCGATAATCTCTGGCATAATCTCTGGACGTTTCAAAGGAGACATAATAAATGAAGACGAGAAATGTATCGATCTTGTTGGCTTTAGTGTTTGTGATTGCGGGCGTGGCTTTCGCGAGCGAGGTCCCCGCACCGCCACCGATTGGTTCGACCATTGAAGAATTCCGTCTTCCCGATGTTGACGGCACGGAACACTCGCTCAAATCTTTAGCCGGAAAGAACGGCACAGTTCTGCTCTTCATCGCGGTGCAGTGTCCCGTTTCCAATGCCTATAACGAGCGTATGGAAAAACTCGCCGAAGACTACAGAGCCAAAGGCATCGCGGTCGTCGGGATCAATTCCAACGTAGCCGAAGACGCAGCGGCCATAAAGGCACACGCTGCGGAGCACAAACTCAGTTTCCCGATTCTGAAAGATGCCGGCAACAAGATCGCCGACAAACTCGGCGCGAGCGTCACCCCCGAAGCTTACTTCCTCGACGTCAGCAACAAGCTTCTCTATCACGGACGTATCGACAACTCCCGCAACGCCGCGCAGATCGAAACAAGCGACTTGCGTAACGCACTCGATGAAGCACTCAGCGGCAAACCGATTGAAAAAACGGAAGCCAGGGCATTTGGTTGCACTATTAAGCGGGGCTAAGCAATGCGTCGTTTTCAAGTTTTTGTATTGATCGTTTTGTGTGTGTTGTTGGCGAGTCTTGCGGCGCCTGCGCAGAAGAGAAAGTACGGCGCCGCGAAGACGCCGAAGATTGTGGTTGAGCCGATCGATACTGACGCGCTCAAAACTCTGATTACGCAACAGCGGCAACGTCCGTTGCTCGTCAACTTCTGGGCCACCTTTTGCGACCCGTGTCGCGATGAGTTTCCCGACCTGGTGAAGATCGATAAAGACTTCCGGCCGCAGTCGCTGGAGTTTGTCACTGTTTCACTCGACGACATTGGCGACATCAAAACATCGGTGCCGGAATTCCTGGGCTCGATGAAGGCCACGATGCCGGCGTATTTGCTTAACGCTTCCGATCCCGAGCCCGCCATCAACCTCGTCGATCCGAGATGGCGCGGTGATCTGCCGGCGACATTTCTCTACAACGAAAAAGGCGAGGTTGTTTACAAACACATCGGTCGCGTGAATCCAGCCGAGTTGCGCAGCGAGATCGAAAAGCTGGTTAAGAAAGGTGATGGGCAGTAAGTAGGACAGGCATTCCTGCCTGTCCCTGGCCTTGTGATGATCACTCCCGAAGTTATCTCCGCCCACAATCTCACTCCCGAAGAATACGAGCGAATAAAAGAGTTGCTTGGCCGTGAACCGAGTTTTACCGAACTCGGCATCTTCTCGGTCATGTGGTCCGAGCACTGTTCCTACAAATCTTCCCGTGTGCATTTGAAACGATTGCCGACGACCGGTGCGCGCGTGATCGTGCCGCCGGGCGAGAATGCCGGCGTAGTCGATCTTGGCGACGGCTGGTGTGCTGCTTTCAAGATCGAGTCGCACAATCATCCGTCGTTTATCGAACCGTTTCAGGGTGCGGCGACTGGTGTGGGCGGAATCCTGCGCGACATTTTCACGATGGGCGCGCGGCCGGTCGCGTCGATGAACAGTTTGCGTTTTGGCTCGTTGGACCATCCGCAGTTTGGGCGGCGGAATCGATCATTGCTGGCGGGTGTGGTGGCGGGTATCGCGCATTACGGAAACGCTTTCGGCGTTGCGACTGTCGGCGGTGAAGTGGCGTTTGACGATGCCTACGCCTTGAATCCGTTGGTGAACGCATTCGCGCTCGGACTGGTGCGGCACGATCAGATCTTTTTCGGCAAAGCGACGGGAATCGGTAATCCGGTTTTGTACGTTGGGGCGAAGACCGGACGCGACGGTATTCACGGCGCGACGATGGCGTCGGCTGAGTTTGACGAAGAAGCGCTCGAGAAGCGTCCGACGGTCCAGGTTGGCGATCCGTTTCTGGAGAAGCTTTTGTTGGAAGCTTGTTTGGAAGCGATGCGCAGCGGCGCAGTGGCGGGAATTCAGGACATGGGCGCGGCAGGTTTGACGTCGTCGTCGTGTGAAATGGCCGCGCGTGCGGGAACCGGCATCGAGCTCGATCTTTCTCTCGTCCCGCAACGCGAACAACACATGACCGCCTATGAGATGCTGCTATCGGAGTCGCAGGAGCGCATGTTGGTGGTGGCCCATGCGGGTCGTGAACGTGAGGTGGTGGACATCTTTCGCAAGTGGGACCTGGATGCCGTTGTGATCGGGCGCGTTCGCGACACGAAGCGGATGCAGGTGATTCACAATGGCGAGACGGTGGCGGATATTCCGGTTGAGGCGTTGACCGATGAAGCGCCGCGCTACGAGCGGCCGATGATGCCGCGTCAGACAGAAAGCACGCAAGCGAGAGTTTTTCAGGCCACGGATAACACGGATTACACGGACACGTTAAAAATTCTTTTGGCGTCCGGGAATATTGCTTCGAAACAGTGGGTGTATCGGCAGTACGACCACATGGTGCGGACGAATACCGCGATCTTGCCGGGGGCGGATGCGGCGGTTGTGCGGATTAAGGAGACGCGGCGGGCGCTGGCGATGACGCTTGATGGAAACGGTCGTTACTGCGCTGCGAATCCGCGTGAAGGTGCGAAGCTCGTAGTGGCGGAGGCTGCGCGCAACGTCGTTTGTGTTGGTGCGCGCCCGATCGCAATCACCAACTGTCTTAACTTCGCTTCGCCGGAGCGGCCGGAAGTGATGTGGTCGTTCTCGGAAACGATCGACGGCATGGCTGAAGCCTGCCGCGCGTTTGATACGCCCGTGGTTTCCGGAAACGTTTCGTTCTACAACGAGACTGAAGGCCGCGGCATTCTGCCGACGCCCGTGATCGGCATGGTCGGGCTGATGGAAGACGTGCGGCGCGTCTTAACACCCGGCTTCAAAAAGGAAGGCGACGTGATCGCGCTGCTGGGCACGACGCAGGACGACTTGGCAAACAGCGAATACGCTGAGAGCGTCGCCGGCGTGACGACAGCGGAGATCGTCGCCAGCGGAACAGTTCCGGAACTGGATCTCAACCGCGAGGCCGCGGTCCAACTCGCGACTCTCGAAGCCGCGGAAGCCGGGCTGCTCACCTCTGCACACGATTGCGCCGACGGCGGCCTGGCAGTCGCACTCGCGGAGTTGTGTTTCTCATCGCTCGGAAAAGAAGCAATCGGCGCCGAAGTGGATCTCACAGGACCACTCAACACAACCGCGCAACTCTTTAGTGAATCGCCGTCGCGCATCATCATCAGTTTCGCTCCCGAAGCACTCGAATCAATCCGCCAGATCGTCGAGACTCACAAAGTTCCCTTCGCAGTTCTCGGCAACGTCGGCGGAACGCAGCTACGCATTTCAGTCAATGGCAAACCAGCGGTAACCGCGTCTGTCGCGGATCTCGAATCAACGTGGCGCAATGCACTCTCGCGTTCACTGAAAGCGGAAGCAATCGTCGCCGGTTAACAAAGTGCTGTGCACCCGGTCATCTATCTGAATAAAACTATGGTTGAAGCGACCAAAGCGCGTGTCGCGCCGGTCTCTTCCGCCATGCTCTATGGACGCGGAGTCTTCACCACTCTCGCTATCTACGACTCCAATCCATTTCTCTGGTCCAAACACTGGCAACGTCTAAGCACTCACGCCGCCAAACTCGATATAGACCACACCGGCTGCACCGAGAAGAACGTCGGCGACGCACTCACCAAACTGATTGCCGTCAATCAAGTGAAAGATGGCCGCGCGCGCGTGATTCTGCTGGCTCGCAGCGGGCGCGATCTCTGGAAATCAAAAATGCCCGGCGGCAATAAGACCGATCTGCTGATCATGACCGGCGATCCGCCGAAAGCGCCGCCAAACGGATTCTCGCTCGCCGTCTCTCCCTATCGCATCAACACCTTCTCCCCACTTACCGGAATCAAGAGTCTGAACTATCTGAATAACGTCCTCGCGTGGGAAGAAGCGCAGAGCCGCGACTTCGATGAGGCGGTTGTCTTGAATGAGCGCGGCGAGATCGCGTCGGCGACAACGGCAAACCTCTTTTGGGTCAAGAACGGAACAGTCCACACGCCGACGTTGAGCACGGGCGCGATCGCCGGCGTCACGCGCGAGTGTGTGATCGACATCGCCGGCAAACATTTCCTTCCGCTGCTGGAAGGCATCTATGAAATGGCCGACCTGACCGACGCGGATGAGATCTTTTTGACGTCTTCAGGTCTGGGCGTCGCGTCTGTGACCACTTTCGACTTTCGCCGCTATTCCATTGAACCAGGCAGTGTCACCGCCGTAATCTCGCAAGCGTTCGCAAAGCTAACGCGGGCCAAAAATTCTGTGTAATCTGTGGTTGAGGTTGACAGGATTTCCGGGTTTACAGGACACTGGCCTTTCGCGCGCGTGGGGGTCATTTCATGCAATCAATCCTGAGAAGAGAGTCAATTCCGCAATGAGCACTGTTACTGAAGAAGCCTCGGAGACAACTGAACAAAAGACGAACAAGTGGGTCTACCTCTTTGACGAGGGCCCCGGCGACGATAAGGCGCTACTCGGCGGCAAAGGCGCGGGCCTTTGCGAGATGACCCAGGCCGGTTTGCCCGTGCCGCCGGGTTTGGTGGTGACCACGGAAGCCTGCAATGCGTTCTTCGAGAACGATAAGAACTTTCCCGAGGGCCTTTGGGAACAGGTGCAGGAAGGTCTGAAGAAGATTGAGCAAAAGGTCGGTAAGCGCTTCGGCGATCCGAAGAACCCGCTGCTGGTTTCGGTCCGTTCCGGCGCCGCCTTCTCGATGCCCGGCATGATGGACACAGTGCTCAACCTCGGATTGAACGAGGAGACTGTCAAAGGTCTCGCCGAGCAAACGGGTGATTTGCGGTTCGCACTCGATGCTTACCGGCGCTTTGCTTCGTTGTTTGGCGAGATCGTGATGGGCGTGGCCCATGAGAAGTTTGAACGAGTGCTCGATCGCTTCAAGGCCCAGACGCAGGGCGGACGCGACACCGATCTCAATCCCGATCACCTGCGCGAGATCATCGCGGCGGAGAAACAGATCATCCTGACTGAACAGAGAGCGATTCCAGAGGATCCTTACGAACAACTGCGCATCGCGATCGCCGCAGTGTTCAACTCGTGGATGGGGCGCCGCGCGATCGACTATCGCCGCGTGAATCGTATTCCCGACACACTCGGCACCGCCGTAAACGTGCAGGCGATGGTCTTCGGAAACATGGGCGCGGGTAGCGGCACCGGTGTCGCCTTCACGCGCAATCCCTCGACCGGCAAAAAAGAACTCTATGGCGAGTATCTACTCAACGCGCAGGGCGAAGACGTCGTCGCCGGTATTCGCACGCCGAACCCGATCAGCCAACTCAAAAAAGAACTGCCCGAAGTTTACGAACAGTTTGCGTCGATCGCAGGACTGCTCGAGAAGCACTACAAAGACATGCAGGACTGCGAGTTTACGATCGAGCGCGGCAAACTCTGGATGCTGCAAACGCGTACCGGCAAACGCAGCGGCGCCGCGGCGGTGCGTATCGCCGTCGAGATGGTTTACGAAAAACTGATCGACAAAGCAGCGGCAGTGCAACGCGTGACGCCGCAGCAACTCGATCAACTGTTACACCCGACTGTCGATCCGAAAACTAACGCGACTGTTCTCGCGACCGGTCTGCCGGCGAGCCCGGGCGCGGCGCAGGGGCAGGTGGTGTTCAGTCCTGACGAAGCCGAAGAAATGGCTCGCGAGGGCGCGCGCGTGGTGCTCGTGCGTATGGAAACGAGCCCGGATGATTTTCACGGCATGGTTGCCGCGCAAGCGATCGTTACGGCGCGCGGCGGGATGACGAGTCACGCGGCGGTCGTCGCGCGTGGCATGGGCAAGACCTGCGTCAGCGGCGCGCAGGCAATCAATATCGACTACGGCCAGCAGCAGTTTACCGTTGAAGGCACTGTCGTGACGAAAGGCGACTGGATCACGGTTGACGGTTCGACCGGCCGCGTGTTTTTGGGCCAGGTGCCGACGATTCAACCAACGCTCGAGAACGACTTTTACAAGTTGATGACGTGGGCCGATCAGTTTCGCAAGATTCGTGTGCGGGCAAACGCTGACACGCCACTCGACGCGAAGACCGCGCGTGGCTTTGGCGCCGAGGGCATCGGGCTCTGCCGCACGGAACACATGTTCTTTGGCGATCAACGACTCGCCGCGATGCGGGAGATGATTCTTTCCGACGGCGTAGGCGCACGCGAAAAGGCACTCGAAAAACTCTTGCCGCTGCAACGCGGCGACTTCATCGGCATCTTTCGCGAGATGGCCGGATTGCCGGTCACTATTCGCCTGCTCGATCCGCCACTGCACGAGTTTCTGCCGAACGCAGAGGAGCTGAGCAGCGAACTGGCCGAGTTGAAAATGAAGCTGAAAAGCGCCGGTTCGTTGAGCGACATGGACCACGTGCTCGACGAGATCGACCACAAGCGAGCGTTGCTGCGACAGGTGAATCGCATTCGTGAGGCAAATCCGATGTTAGGCTTCCGCGGTTGCCGTTTGGGACTTCTGTTTCCCGAAGTTACGCGAATGCAGTGTCGCGCGATCTTCGAAGCCGCGTGCCAGGTGCAAGGCGAACGCAAGAAGGTCGAACTCGAGATCATGGTGCCGCTCGTGTCGGTGAGCGAGGAGTTGCGGCAGCAAAAAGAGTTGATCAACGAGATCGCGCGGCAAGTAATGGGCGAGCACGGCATGACGATCGAGTATCTCGTGGGAACGATGATCGAGTTGCCGCGGGCGGCGTTGATAGCCGATCAGATCGCGGCACATGCGCAGTTCTTTTCGTTTGGCACAAACGATCTCACGCAAACCACGTTTGGCTTGAGCCGCGACGATTCCAGCCGCTTCCTGCCGAATTACATCGAGCGAAAAATCATGCGCGACGATCCGTTTCAGGTGCTCGATCGCGACGGCGTGGGCCAGTTGGTCCGACTCGGTACTGAACGAGGACGTGATGCGAAGCCGGGGTTGAAAGTCGGAATTTGCGGCGAGCACGGCGGCGATCCGCAGTCGATCGCTTTCTGCAACGAGATTGGTCTCGATTACGTGAGTTGTTCACCGTTTCGCGTTCCAGTGGCGCGTTTAGCCGCGGCGCAAGCTGCACTGACTCCGGTACAAGCCGACGTGTGAGTTCCTAAATGTCAAAGGATCTGCGGCAGCTCCTCGAACGAATTCAGCTCCGGCTCGATGAGAGTTTTGTCGGCATCGGCTCGGAGGTCGCAGATCTTCAAGGGGCGGATCTCGCCGAGTTGCTCAATCAGCTTCGTCTCACCGAAGCAGCTGCGGTTGTCTCGATGCTGCCGCTCGCGCGCTGCATCGAGCTTTTTGACCAGCCCACCATGCGCCGCCGCGCGGCGATTCTCGAACACCTGGAGCCTTCACGCGCCGCCGCGATTCTCGAAGAAACATCTGCCGACGAACGCACCGACGTGATCCAGAAGATGGGTCTGCACGAACGCCATCGTTTGTTGCCGAAGTTCAGTCCGGAAGTGCGCAATGAACTGGAAGATTTGTTGCAGTATCCGGATCACACGGCGGGCGGCATCATGACGACTGAGTTTGTACGACTCGATCCGAAGATGACGGTCGGTGAGGCCCTGAAGCATATCCGTTCGGTCGCGCAGGAAAAGGAATCGATCTACGCGTGCTACATCATGGAAGCGGAGACCGATCGACTGCTTGGCGCCGTGTCGTTGCGCGACCTCGTGATGTCGGAGCTCGATTGCCCGCTGACGCAAGTGATGCGACGTAAGCCGGTGACGGTTAACGTGCTCGACGATCAGGAAGAGGTCGCCAGAAAAATCGGAAAGTATAACTTGCTCGCTGTGCCAGTTATCGAGCAAGACGGTAGTGTCGTTGGCTTTGTGACGGTTGACGACGTGATCGACGTCCTGATCGAAGAGCAAACCGAAGACATCATGCACATGGCGGCGGTCTCGCCGGGGGCGATGGACAAGCCGTACTTCGACAATCCGATTTTCCGCGTCGTGCGCAAACGGATCGGATGGCTGCTGTTGCTGTTTGTAGCTGGAACTTTGACGAGCGCGGTGTTGCACCGCTTCGAAAGCGAACTGGCGGCTGTCGTCGCGCTCGCGTTTTTTATTCCGCTCTTGATCGGCACCGGCGGAAATGCCGGCGCACAAACGGTGATGACTGTGATTCGCAGTTTGGCGCTGGGCGAAGTCGGCGTGCGGCACGCGTGGCGTGTGGTAATGCGCGAAGCGACAACCGGAGTGCTGGTTGGCTTGTTGGTGGCGCCGGTGGCGTTTGGTCAGGCGTTGCTTTGGAAGGCGCCTTTCGAACTCGCGCTCACGGTTTCGGTAACGATGTTTTCGATCTGCGTCTGGTCCACTACCGTCGGATCGTTGGTTCCGATTCTGGCGCAACGCTTCGGCGTCGACCCCGCGGTGCTCTCCGCGCCTCTCATCACCACGCTCGTCGACGCCACGGGACTGATCATCTACTTCACCATCGCGAAAGCAATCCTGGGGGTTTAAGCCACAAGAAGCACAAGGGTTTTGAGTTCAGCCTTTAGGGTGCCGTTCTCGCAAGCTAAAGCTTGAACTCAGAAGTTTGGGAGAACTTTTAGTCGAGTTGTCTTGTGCCTTTTGTGCCTCATTGTGGTTATCGTGTCATCCGCCTAAACGCGAAGGACATCGCTTTGGTGCCTTCGCCCCCGTCGATGCTCGCCGTCAGTGAATCGTCACCACTCTTGCGATAGATGATGCGTTTGGGGAAGTCGTGCTGCGGGTTTTCAAACACGGCTTCGGTGGCAGAAGCTCTTGTCAGTTTGAAGTCAGTGCCCGGGCAACGAGCTTTGGGATGTGCGACGTAGTAGACGCCATCTGTGCGTTGTTCGATGCGCAGGTATTCAAACTCGACCGTCTTCTCGCCCGCCACGGTTCGGCTCATACCCATCATCGAACCGCCCGCAACGCTGGTCCAATGCTCTTCGATCTGCGCAGGGCCGCCGGGCGCTGTTTGCCAGTCGCCGGCAATCCACGAAAGATCGGCGATTGTTTGAGTTTGTGGCGATAAGACCACGAGCAGAAAAAGAGTCGGGAAAGTTAGTTTCAGCATAGGAGTGGAGGCTACAACAGATTCAGGGGCGAGTATTGGAAAAATGCGACATCCGGGTCTTGCGCGTGAATGATTCAGTGAGCACGCTTTGGCTGGCAAATAGAACTGCCGGCGTTTGTTGCGCAAACTGGTTGAAGTCGCGAATCAGGTGAGCCTGATCGTAATAGCCGCATTCGATGGCGACTTCCGCCCACGCCGGATTCGACTGATTGACTGCCCGAAACACCTGTTGAAACCTGACGATGCGCGCCAGCAGTTTTGGACCAAGACCGATCTCCTGAAGAAAACGCCGCTCGAGTTGACGGCTACTGACGCCGGCGCATGAAGCGAGTTCATCGACCGAGACACGCCCACGGCGATCGATGACGCTCGCCGCGAGCGCTAACACATGTGAGTCGAACCTACAGTGGTTCAGCCGTGATGCAAAGAAAGCATCGATCGCGGAAATCTTCTGGTCCAGGTTCACCGCGTTTTCACAAGCCTGCAACAGACTGCGTTCGAACTGTCTCGACAGACCTTCCAGCTCCACCACCTGATCCGTGATCTCGTGCGCCGGCAAATTAAGAAACGAACGCGTGCCGCCGGGTTGAAAACGAATGCCCAACAACTCAACCACGCCGCTCGCAGAGATCAGAATCGGCCCCGTCATCTGGCCGACAATAAAGTTGCGCGGCTGACGCCTTCGTTCACCGTCGACGTGCTGTAGAAAACGATCGCCGAAGTTCAGGATCAACTCGACGCAGCCATCCGGCAGAATGCGTTCCGGCGGTGACGAATCAACAACTCCGTCGCCTTCCAACGTCCAAAAGCATTCAATGAATGAGCGGAGTGGAGAGGTTGGCTTGATTTCGCGATAGCGCATACAGGAAGAACTATTATTGCTGGGGCGCGTTCCAAACGCGACCGTCGGCGTATTTCACACTAACCAAAACAATCTTTTCGGTGAAACGATCGCGCTCTTCAAGATTCAGCGAGGTGATGCTGATGGTTTTTGTGGGTGGTGAGATCATCGTAACCGTCAGCTCCTTCGTCTTTCCCGGCGCGATCTGTTCGTCGCTCGTGAACTGTTGCCGTCCCATTTCGTTTTCCGTGTCGCGTTCGTAAAAGACGTAGTCCCAATCGATCTGAACTATGGCTGAGGTGGAGTTGTTTTTGACCCTGGTTTTGTAAACGAAGTAGTACCGCGGTGGTTTTTGTTCTCGTTGTTTCGCGAGGTTGGCTTCGTCGGCTTTTGCTTCGCGCTTGGCGCGTTCGCCGCCGCCCTGTGCGATGCGCCGCTCATTGCGAGCACGCGAACGCATCTCGTCGAAGTTTTCGAGTGGACCACCAAACGGATCGCGTTCCCAACCGATCCGCACCTTGCTCCAACTCGCTTTAACAACTTCGACGTCGCTCAACTGCTGCTGGGCACCCACGATCGAGATGCCCAGCAGCAGTATTGCTATCAGCACGAGCGACTTCATACCGCGGAAATAATCAGCGATTAAAAGACGTAACGCAAGCCGACGATGATGCGGCGGTTGCCTCCGTCCGTTCCCCACTGATTCAGGAAGTTGTTTGAGTTAACTGCCGAGTTTGGAATACCAAAGTCTCGGGAGTTAGTGAAATTGAAGAAATCGGCCCGAAGCTGCAAGCGCTGGTTTTCACCGATCCGCGTGTTCTTCAGAATACCGAAGTCGATGTTGTTGATACCGTCAGAACGCAGAATGTTTCGTCCCGCGTTGCCAACGCGCTGCGCAGCCGTGATCTGTCTGAACAGCGAACGTCCGCCGGCCGCGATGATTTCCTCAACGCTCATCGACGAAAGATCGAGCGTCGTATTCAAGTTCGGTCTGATGGCATTGCCCACCAGCGCCGAAATGCTGGCGAGGGCTCCCGCAGGATCCGCGCCATTCAGGGCAGTGAAGGGCGAGCCGCTTTGTAGCGAGAACTGCGAGTTGAATTGCCAACCACCGAGAACCAGTCCGGCGAAGCCTTTCTGATCGCGGAAATACGGCAACTCATACACGAAGTTTCCGGCGATGCGGTGCGGGCGGTCAAAGCTCGATCGCGCGCGATCTGACCGACGGTTAAAGGAATCCTGCGCCACCGCGATCTCCCCCGACGACACGTTGAAGATCTCCGACATCGTGTCGATGAAAGAGCTGTAGGTGTAGTGCAACCCGGCGCTGAATCCGCTCGTCAAGCGCTTCTCTAAACTGGTCTGAAGCGAATGATAGATCGACGAGCCGGAATTCGTGCGGAGCCGCGTCGGTCCTTGATTTCGATTCGCCCGGCAGAGAGCAGGGTTGGAATTGACGCAACCAGGGAGTGCCGGATTGGCGTCCACCGATTCAAACAGGCCGGTTCCCTTCGTTCCCACGTAACCAATGCGCATCACGAGATCTCGGGTGAACTCACGCTGCAATTCGAAACTAAACGAGTCGTAAACGGGCATGTGGAAATTCTCGTCCACAATCGTCCGATTGACTGTCGCGGGATCGAATGGTGGCGTTTGCAACACGGTAAACGCATTCGGAATCACAGTGACGCAGGCAGGGGGGCGCGGGGTCACGTTGCAGTTGACCGGCGCGGCCCCTAGAGGTGTGGTTGAAATGGTCGGGAATGACGACACCGCGGCCACAAACGGGAATGAGCTCCAGATGTTGAGCGCGATGTTGGTGAACGCGTAGTCGTGAGTGCGGGTAAAGCCACCGCGCACGACCAGCTTGTCACCACCGGTCAACCAACCAATCACACCATCGTTGCGCGTTTGCGGGTTCCAGTTAAACCCAATGCGTGGCTGCCAGTTGTTGGTGTCTCGGCCTGGCACTGGCCTCAATATGAACCGTGGATCGTTATTGAAAGCTGCGAGCACTGGCTGATTGAAGTCGACCAGATCCTGAATCGGCTGGCCCGGATTCTCGTATCTCACTCCGAGCGTCAAGGTGAAGTGTGGCGTGATTCTCCACTCGTCCTGACCAAAGAAGAAGAAATCGTGCCAGTCGTTGTGCAGCACCTGCGCCGTTCCCGGCAAGTCTTTGTTGATGTTCGCACGCGTGGCGAAATCCTTTACGAGAAAGTCCAGCGACTGGTATTCGAGCAAACCGCGCGTCGTTGGTTTGAAGAGCTGATGAAGCTGGTTGCGTCGAATGTCGACACCAAACTTCCACGCGTGATTGCCGGTTGTGTAAGAGATGTTGTCCTGCAACTGGAAGGTGTTTCGTACCTGACTTTGCGGCAGGTTCACGCCCAATCCGATCGCTGTGCGTGTTGGACCGGCATTGAAGCCAGCCAAGCCCAGTTCAACTACCTCCATTGATGGAATCAATGCTGAACGCGGGTCCAACGGGAGCGTGGCTGAAGCGCTGCGCAGGAACGCGCCGCGAATTTCGTTGAGCCACTTCGGCGACAACACGCTGGTGAATTGCAGGTTCACACCCTGCGTGCGCGAGGGCACGGTCGACGAAAACCCCGGCGGCGTGATTTGTGAAGCCGCCACACCGGGAATACTGCCGGCCGCACCGGAGTCCTGATACAAATACCGGCCGTTCAGGCTGTGTTTGCCACTGAACCGGTGATCGATGCGAATCGAGGTCTGCCAATCGTCGTAAGTTGATGATTGTGAACCGGTCAACGAGCCGAGCGGAACGACAAACTCCTGGCCGTTACGTTGAAAACGCGCTGTCCGGCCCAGAGGAGTGGCGGCAGCCGGCAAAAAGTCGAGCAGCGCCCGAACCTGAGGCAGGTCGCCCGCGGCCGCGTTAAGAATCGCTTTGCCTTCGGCCGTTGGCGCGCCGTTTAGCGCCTGGCCAATACCGAGCTGGCGGTCCCACCAACGTTGCACCGAAAAGAAGAAGAACGTTCGATCGCGGCCGTTGATGAAACCTGGTCCACCTTCACCAAAGCGCGGCAGGTGGAGTGGGCCACCGATCGTTCCGCCTAATTGATTTTCCACGCGGAACGGTGCTTTGCGCCGGGACGGATCGGTTGCGTTTGGATTACAGAAACCATTAACGCCCGCCTTCTGCGTGTTGCTACAGGCATTCAAGGCATTGTCGTTGTGAAACCAGAAAGCAGAACCGTGATACTCATTGGTACCGCTGCGCGTGATAGCATTGAACACGGCGCTCGAATTGCGGCCGTACTCGGCGCTGAACTGATTGGTCACGAGCCTGACTTCCTGAATAGCGTCAGGATTGTTCAGTGGAATGGTCGAACCGGCAACACCGAAGTTGTTATTGTCCTGGCCATCGATCATGAAGTTGTTGGAACGAGTGCGCCCGCCGTTCGCGGAGAAGTTTGTGCCGCCGGCGAACGCCGCTTGGCCGGAGTTAATCTGGCTTACGCCCGGCGCCGAGAGCGCAACGTTGTAGACGCTTCGAGTTGTGGCGAGCGGAAGTTCCGATAAACGTCTTTCATCGAAGCGCGTGCCAACCTCGGCGCTCGACGTATTTAACATCGAGGCGTTCTCGACGACGTTTACCACTTCCTGAACGGCGCCGGGTTTCATCGTCACGTCGACTACCGCGCTCTGGTTTAGAGCGAGCGTGATTCCCGACTGCTGGTGTTTAGCGAAGCCGGTACTCTCGACCGTGAGCTCGTAGGCACCAACGGGCACGCCCGTAAAGTGATAGCGGCCATCCGCGTTGGTCTGCGCTGTGCGTGTTTCATTGGTTAAGACGTTGCGCAGCGTGACTGTAGCGCTGTTGATGACTGCTTGTTTTTCGTCTTTGACTTCGCCCGAAATCGAGCCCGAAGTCTGTGCAAGGGCTGGACAGCAGAGCAACGCAAGCAATGCTGTTAATAGCATGAGGGTTCTGGTTGCTTTAATCATAAGCATTCTCCTTTTGAACGACCACGGCCGCTGATAGTAAATTTCATCGCCTGGATGAGAGCCTTATCCGACCGGAGAACGCAGATATTCCACTGTGCTAATTACTTGAGACGAGTATAAGTCGAGCTTTTCTACGCAATGCGTATTCCAAGCGGCGACGCATGGCCCGGGTGAGATTAACAGCGCTGAATTGAGTGACTTAACGCTTGGGCGGATGTGTGTGAGGGAGTCGGTTCCGCCCAAAAATCTATAGCCTATTCAAATTCGTCAATGAGAATTAGACGGGCTGGCAAATTATTGGAGACCTTGCTTCGGGGCCGTGTAAGAGATCCAGCGCGCAATGTCACCTTGTATTTTCTCGGGTAACTCTTCAGCTGTTTTAAATAATGTTCTAAAGTGGCCACTCTCAAAATCCTCCAAGCGTCGAGCGAAGTCTTCGAGTCGCGGTTCGCGGGTGACACCCTCCTTTATATACACAAGAATTTTTCCACGATCCTGCGCACGGGCCACCTCATATTCAAATTCGACCACGGATATCCTTCTAGACTTAATTTCGTAGCCGTAACGTTCTCCGATTATTAAGACAAAGATGTCGCATTGCTCAGCCAGTAATGCGCAAATCACTTCCGGAGGATGAGGAAAACTCCCAAATTTTTCGGCTCGGAATCTATCAAGCTTTAGCCCACTTATGGCGCGATCGGCAGCCTCTCTCTCCGGACCAAGATCTTCTACTGTTGAGCTTATCATCACCTTTAATGTCACCAGGAGATTTAGATCTTGATGAGTTCGGGTATGAGAGCGTTGAGTTCCGCTGAGGCGATCACGTTGGGCGTTATGGGGAGTCGCTAACTACGACACCGGGATCAGTCGGCCAAAAGCCTGAAGGATCACGACCAAAACAAACATTGCAAAATAGACGATAACCGCTCCCCACCACGATACGAAGATATTCGTTAGCTTGAGCACAAGATACGCGCCAAACGCCGGCAATAGGCTCACGAGAAAGCTGAAAGCCAACGCGGGTCCCAGATCGCGGCCAGACAACACTGCATCAAGCAGGGCGGTAAACAAGAAAGCGAGGGTCGCACACGCACCGAGCGCCACAATCAATGTCTGGTTGTGCATTGCATTTGGTCCTGAACTAAGCGGAACTTTTGTCCCCCGGTGACTTTATCAAGTAGAACTCATTGGCATACTCCATTACACGGATAGCTCCAAAGAGTTCCGCAACCATCCTGCGTCGGGGAACAACCGTTAGCTCTGCAATAACTCCATATCGGGCAATAGTCAGATGCGGTTGAACAAGTGCATGCGTTGTCCGGTACTACCTGGCTGAATCGAGTGTGAGTCCATTGCTGGTATGTGACGGAATCATCTAATGGCTTGTAGTTTACTCTCTTCAGCAAAACTGGGCTCGGAGAGCTAGGATCATGCTTCGCAGCTTGTATGGTGTCACCGAGCGTAGCAAAAATCTTCGCTGCCTCCTCCAACGGAAAGGCCACAACTATTTGATTTTCAAGCGAACGCGCAGGCTCCCGCACCTTTGCCTTCCAGTCGCGGCCGCTAGACGGCACGTCAAAGTAGTCGGGCGTCGCCAACAACATGGCAGCGAGGACAATCTCCTTCTGCCATTCATTTAGTTCTGGGTGCTTGATGAGGTAAAGAGCAAAATGAGTTCGCCACAATCCGCTCTTGTCGTTCGCTGATGCGCGCCTGAATGAGGCCTTTCTTCCCTTTAACGGCAGAGCTGAAAGATCATAATATTGCTTTATGATCTCTAGTTCAGATTGTTCGCCATTTACGTTATCAAAGAGGGCTGCAACCTCAGTCTTTGCAAACGCTGCGAGCGCCCGCCGTCGTAGATCTTGAAGAGCATTATTCGCTTTAGCGTTTGTTGCGCCGGTGTCATCGGAAGCACCGAAGAGATCCGAAGCCGAGAGTGAAATGGCATCCAGAATTATTTGCATTTGCTTTGCAGAGGTTCTCCTGTTTCATTGTGGCGCGCCGTCGGTGCCGACTTAAAGGTCGCATCTTGTGCGCTAGTTAACGTTATGGTGGATAAGACAGCGATCAACAGAAGAAACGAAAGACGAGTAGCCATTTTCATTGTAGAGGACCTCCGAAGAATGATTACTAGCGCGTCGGACCTCAACAAAGTCAAAATATAATCCGACGCGTGGTGTTTTGGAGCATCATGCTTGTTTGTGGAGGCAACCAGTCTTTCGTCAATGGCGGCAGCCGCTAAACAAAAGGGGCTATTGGGTGGTGGATGAGGTATCAACGACTTTAAAGAGTCAACCGTTCAAGGGGCATGAGGGTTTCGTCATAACTGCCTCGGCGTTGGATAGTACGAGCAACACACAGTTCCATAGCCTTGGGGCGGTCCATACAGTCCGTTGAGCCTGTGAATAAAGTACCAGCGAAGTCTTGAACAGGTGTCAACCAGGTGGAGCTAAACCAGATGGCTGACGATCTATTGCGAGTCATGAGGATATATCGCATTGGAGTTCCTCCCGTTGAGCTAGAAGGCTGATTTATCAAATCGGACCAGACACCTTGACACTCTTTGAGACTGCTTAAGCTACCACCCCCGGGCCAAACCCTGTCAACTATAATTACTACCGCTTGTCAAGTGGCAATTGCCGTACGCAGTTGAGCATAGCATCTCGGATTTCGCCGCAGCGAAAGGATGGCGAATTCTAATGTCATCTTGTCTTGAGGGCTCCTTGTTGAGAGGCCCTCAATGATTGAGATCTAAGAAGGGCTGGTGCACCCGGCACGACTCGAACGTGCGACCCCCTGATTCGTAGTGCGGTTACGAGCACTGCGTCAGATTACGGCTCATACGATCTACTAACATTTGTTACAGGTTGCAGCCGCCATTGAGTCTATCTGCTATTACCTATTCACGCTAGTTTCGCTGTGG
>Ga0187894_10002477_pt1 | contig 22022 bp, 16 predicted proteins | sample GBC1701081metaG_FD_136650 | JGI IMG/M metagenome (GOLD analysis project Ga0187894, IMG submission 136650) | White microbial mat communities from a lava cave in the Kipuka Kanohina Cave System on the Island of Hawaii, USA - GBC170108-1 metaG ... | reverse complement strand
CGATGAAGACGACACAAACGCTCGCACAGCTCGGAGTCGGCGCCGGCGGAGTCGCGCCGCTCTTTGCCGAAGTGCGCGCGGAATTTGATCGTGCGGGGGCGGCCGTCGCGGGCGATGCCTCCTGGAAGGCCTTCCGCGACGCGTGGCTCGGCCGCAAGTCCGGCGTGCTCACGCGGATCACCGACAACTGGCTGAAGCCCGCTCCGCCGGAACTGAAGCGCGCCGTCGGCGCCGCGCTGAACGAGCTGAAGGCGCATGTCGAACGCGTGGTGGAAGAGCGCCGCGTTGCCATGGAATCCGCGGCAGCATATTCCACCGCGGTCACCGAGCGCGCGGACCTTTCCCTGCCCGGCGTCCAGCGTCACCTTGGCGTTCCCCACATCATTCGCCAGACGTTCGACGACATCGAGCGCATCTTTCGCTCCATCGGCTTCAGCGTGGCGGAAGGGCCCGAGATCGAAACGACTTACTACAACTTCGAGGCGTTGAATATTCCCGAGCACCATCCGGCGCGTGACATGATGGATACGCTGTACCTGCAGTCACCGCCCGCCGCGCCCGGTTACCTGCTGCGCACGCACACCTCGCCCTGCCAGATTCACACCATGGAATCGCAGAAGCCGCCGGTGCGCATCATCGTGCCCGGCAAGGTCTATCGCCGCGACAATCCCGACGCCACGCATTCCTTCCTCTTCCACCAGGTGGAGGGGCTGGCCGTGGATGAGGACATCACCTTCTGCGACTTCAAAGGCACCATGGAGTATTTCGTCCGCGAGTTTTTCGGGCCGAAGGTGAAAACGCGGCTGCAGCCCAGCTATTTCCCGTTCACCGAGCCCAGCGCGGATATCCTGGGCACCTGCATCTTCTGCGACGGCTCCGGCTGCCGCGTGTGTAAATTCTCCGGCTGGATTGAACTGCTCGGCGCGGGAATGGTCAATCCGGCGGTGTACGGATTTGTCGGCTACGATCCGAAAAAGGTGAACGGCTTCGCCTTCGGCATGGGCGTGGAGCGTTTCGCCATGCTCAAGTACGGCATTAACGATATTCAGCTTTTTTTCCAGAATGACGTGCGCTTTCTGCGTCAATTCGCATGAAGGTTCTCTACAACTGGCTCAAGGAGTTTGTGGACTTCACGGCCGCGCCACAGGAGCTGCGCGCGCGCCTCTCCATGGCCGGCGTGTCTGCCGAAACAATCGAAGAGTCGCCGGCCGGGCCGGTGATTGACCTGGACCTGACCACCAATCGCCCGGACTGCCTCGGTCACCTCGGCGTTGCGCGCGAAATCTCCGCGATTTTTCGCAAAACGCTGAAAATGCCGCAGCCCAAGCCGGAGGAGGCCGCGCAAAGGGCCGGCGACGTGACCCGCGTGGAAATCGAATGTCCCGAGCTGTGCGGGCGTTTCACTGCCCGCGTGATTCGCGGTGTGAAAATTGGCGAATCGCCGCAATGGCTCAAGGAGCGCCTGGAGGCGCTCGGCCAGACGCCCATCAACAATGTGGTGGATGCCACCAACTACGTGATGTTCGAGCTGGGCCATCCGCTGCACGCCTTTGACCTCGATACGCTCGCGGAAAAACGGATTGTGGTGCGCCGCGCCCGCCCCGGCGAAACGATAAAGACGCTGGACGGCGTCGAGCGCAAAGTGACTCCCGACGTCTGCATGATCGCTGATGCGGCGCGCAGCGTGGGTATCGGCGGCATCATGGGCGGCGCCGCCACGGAAATCAATCCCTTCAGCACGGACATCCTGCTGGAGTGCGCGTGGTTTGAACCGATCACCCTGCGTCGTAACGCCAAAATGCTGGGCATGCGCACCGAAGCCAGCACGCGGTTCGAACGCGGCATGGACATCGAAATGGCCGAGCTCGCTTCGCGCCGCTGCGCCGAATTGATTCAGCAAATGGCCGGCGGAGAGGTTCTCGCCGGCGTCGTGGACGTCTATCCGAAGCCGTGGCGCAGCGAAAAAATCGAGTTGAGCCGCAATGAATTCCTTCGCGTGATGGGTGCGGACGTCCCCGACCGTAGCATCGAAGCCATCCTGGTGGCGCTGGGCTTTCACCCCGCGCGCGTGGACTCGATGGCCGGTTCCAGCGATTCGCTGATGGCCACATGGCGCTGCCGCACCACGCCCTGGCGCGTGGATATCGCCCGCGAAATTGACCTGATTGAGGAAGTAGCCCGGCATTACGGGTACGACCAGTTCCCGCCGCGATTCCCCGCAGCCAAACAGGGCTCAGCGCGGCTGGCCCACGCCGAGGCGGAAGATCGCATTCGCGAATGCATGCTGGCGCTGGGCTACGACGAGATTCTCGCCATTCCCCTGGTGGATGAGAGCCACGATGCGCCCTTCCGCGGCGAGGGCGTGACGCCTGCCGTGCTCGGCAATCCGCTCTCCGAAGAGGCGGCCACGCTGCGCACGTCCGGCCTTACCAATATGCTCCGCGCGCTGGAATGGAACCTGAACCGCGGCCAGCGCAACCTGCGCTTGTATGAAATCGGAAAATCATACGAGCTGCGCGAAGGCAAACCGCACGAGACGCGTATCCTGACGCTGGCCGGCACGGGCCTGGCGCGGCAAAAAGGCGTTTTCGACGCGCCCCGCGAATTCTCCTTCGCCGATTTGAAAGGCGATCTCGACGCGCTGGGCGAACTCTGCGGCGGATTCGCCTGGGCAGCCGGAGCGCCGGCATGGCTGCACCCGGCGCGCAGCGGCCGGATATTGCCTCCCGAAGGCGCCGGGGCGCCGCTTGCCGCGCCCGGCTCGAGTCTCGGTTCGGCCGGGCAGCTTTCCCGGCGAATCGCCGACCAGTTCAAGCTTCGCCAGGATGTCTTCGTCGCAGAACTGCAGCTCGATCCGCTGTGCGTGGCATGGGAAGCGCGGCGCGCGGCGCTACACTACACGCCGATTCCCCGCTACCCGGCCGTGGAACGCGACTTCTCTCTCATCCTGAGCGACAGCGTCACCTTCTCCCAGGTGGCGGAGGCCATTCGCGCCCTGGCCATTCCGGAACTCGCCAGCGTGGACGCAGGCGACCTCTTCCGAGGCGGCTCCATCCCGGCCGGAAAATACTCGTTGCTGGTCAAGGTCACTTTCCAGAGTCACGACGCGACGCTCACCGAAGCGCAACTCACCGATTTTTCCGCGCGCATCATGGCCGCAATGGAACAGGGGCTTGGCGCAACCCTTCGCACGACATAGCGTGGATTCCAGGAACGCCCGGCCTGGGCCGGTTCGTCCAGGGAGGGCTTCCCGCGGGCCGAAATGGGTCCCGCGTCACACCTTGCGTTCGCCGCTGGGGCGGAATACCATCCTCAAACGCTGTGGGGTCGTCTCCGCCTGACGCGCGGCGCATCGGTTTTCGCGCGTTTTGCGTCTAACCTTGCTCAGCCCATGAAGCTTGATCTGCGCAAGATCGCCACCAAGCTGCATCTTTCCCTGTTGGGGACGGCGATCCTTTCCCTGCTGGCGTTCACGCTGGCGTTTTTCCCTTTCCTCTACTCCAGCGTGCGGCAGGAACGCACCACGCTCTTCGTCGAGCAGTACACGAAAGCCCTGGCGGAAACGGTTTCCCATCAGATGGAGCGTTATCGCGAGCGGCTCGAGCAGGTTGCATCGCACCTGGCGCTGCTGCGCTTTACGGCGCGCGAGGAACAGCGCTCGCTCGATGACGCGGCGCGCGAGCCCATGCCGGGCCTGCTGGACCATGGCGTGTTTGATCTTCTGGTGGTTGTGGATTCCGACGGAAACATTCTTTCCGCCAACACCAAGGACCGCTTCAACAGGCCGCTGACCAGCGGCAGGCTGATACAGCGGCACATTTCCGAATTTCCGGACGAAGAAAGGGCGTTCCTTGGTGCTTCCTCCGGCGTCGGCAAGCAGGACTGGTACAAATCGAAGATGGTCGCCGGCGTCACCTCCGAGCCCGCCGGTGATGACGCCAGCCGCGGTTACGCATTCGCGCTCGCTATTCCCATTCCGCAGACGCGCCGCGTGCTGCTGGGCATCGTCAACTGGGAGGCCGTTCAGAAAATCCTGGACGACGTGGAGCCGCGCATGCACGCCGCCGGGTTTCCCAGCGGCTACGCCTTCATGTTTGCGCGCGACGGCAACCGCATCATCGCCCACAAATTCCGCGACCCGGCGCAGCGCAATCTCTACGGCACACGCCTGATTGAGGACGTGCAGTTGCCCACCCTGGCGCAGGCCGCGCGGCTGGGCGAGCGCTCGCATCGCTACGAGTTTCCGGCCGGCGCCGCCAAGGTGTCCGGCCTGGCCCGTGTGGACGACGCCGATTTCGGCTGGATCGTCGGGCTGGGCATCAACGACTCAGACGTGGTTGCGCCGGTGTGGGGATTGGGCTGGCGGCTGGCGGGCGTAGGTCTGCTGGTACTGATCCTGGCGTTGATCGCATCGCGCGTGCTCTCCCGCCGCATGACGCAGGGCCTGCTCGAGCTGCGCGATGGCGCCATGCGCATCGCCGAAGGCCGCTTCAGCGAGCGTGTTCCCGCGCGCTCCCGGGACGAAATTGGCGAGCTGGCCCAGGCCTTCAACCGCATGGCCGGCGCGCTGAGCGAACGTGACGACCTGATTCTGGAACAGCAAGCGCGACTGCTGGAGCGTTCCCGCCTGGAACAGGAACTGAGCATCGCCTCCGAAGTGCAAGCGCGCCTGTTCCCGCAGGCGCGGCCGCCCATGCGCACCCTGGACTATGCCGGCTACTGCCAGCCGGCGGAAGGAGTCAGCGGCGACTACTACGATTTCCTGCCGCTCGGCTCAGGCAAGCTGGGAATGATCCTGGCCGACGTTGCCGGGAAGGGATTGCCCGCCGCGCTGCTGATGGCTTCCATGCAGGCCTATTCGCGCAGCCACGCGCCGCTGTGTGGAGAGGATTGCGCGGGGATGGTGAACACGCTGAACGCCATGCTCTACCAGTCCACCGATTCCACGCGTTATGCCACCATGTTCTACGCCGTTTATGACGACTCCAAGCGGGAATTGCATTACGTCAATGCCGGCCACTTCCCGCCGATTCTGGTTCGCGCCACGCGGGCGGCAGCGGCGGTCAGCGTTACCGCCAGCGCCATCGGGGCGCGCGACGCTTTCTTCAGCGAGCCGCCGCCGGAGCGCTACCGCGCGCTGCAAGCTGATTCCGCACCGGTGGGCATCTTCGATTCGTACGCGCCGGTAGCGCGGCGCGTTGAACTGGAGCCCGGCGACTGGCTGATCAGCTACAGCGACGGCGTCACCGAAGCGGTCAACCTTCGCGGTGAAGAGTTCGGCGCTGAGCGGCTCATTGAAACCGTTCTGGCGCACCAGGACGCTTCGCGCACCGCGTCGCAGATGCTGGATGCCATCCTGGAGGCCGTGCGACAGCACACCGGAGATGTGCAGCAGTTCGACGACCTCACGCTGATGGTCGCGCGCGTGCTGTAGCTCCGGCCATTTCCGCTCGGCGCGGGCGGATCACGTCAGAATGATTCGCCGCTCTTCCTTGGCGATCTCCGGATCGGGCGGATACTTGCTGCGCAGGTCATCGAGGAATGCACGGGAGTAGCGGCGTCCATTGGAGTTGAACTTCCCGAGGCGCGTGAAGAACGCCAGCAGCGGAAAAATCTCCGAATCCTTCAAGGAGGAAAAACCGGCGCGCTCGCTTTCCGCCTTCCTGGCTTCATTCAGGAACGCGCCCAGCGCGCTGTAGAGCGCCTGCGACAGTGGCGCGGCCGGCGGCTTTTCATAGTACAAACCGGCGCCGAGCGTCCGATAGGTTTCCGCCAGGGCCTGCGTCGCGTCGAGAACATCACGATCGGTCAGTTCCTTGTGTTCGCGCGCGAACTTCAGCACGGCGAAGCCCAGCCCGTTCAGCAGGTCGCCGCGCTCGTGAAGCAGCGCCCGGGGCAGTTCAACTCCCGGGAATGGGTCGTCCTTCGGATCCACCGGCGGCGGATGCTGCCGGTCCCATCGCCGGGCGGCGATCAAGTGCGCGCAATCCGAAGGGCAGTCAATGGTCAGTTCGCGTTCTGTGCCGCAGCACACCGCGCAAATCATCTCGCCCTTCGCAGGACAGAATCGCCTGGCTTTGCGCTTCCCGCAGATTGGACAGGTCACTGGCACCCCGGAGAGAGAATCCACAGATTACACAGATTGTACCGATTTGAAAAACGCCGGTTGATCCATCCTGCGGCTGGACTGCGGGATTCTCAAAAACGGTCAAATCTGTGTAATCTGGTGGCTCCGCTGGAGGAAAAATGAATTTGACCGTCACCGTGGCTCAGGCAGCGCCGGTTGTGCTGGATCTCCCGGGATGCATCGCCAAAGCCTGCGACCTGATTCGCGAAGCGGGAAAGCGCGGCGCGCAACTTCTCGCGTTTCCCGAGGCTTGGATTCCTGTCTATCCGCAGTGGTGCGATGCTGGCACGTTTGGCAAGTGGGATCACGGGCCCTCCAAGAAACTTCACGCGCGGCTTGCGGAGAACGCCCTGGTCGTCCCCTCCGCGGCGACCGACGTGCTGTGCCGGGCTGCGCGCGAGGCACGCTGCGCGGTGGTCATCGGCGCGAATGAACTCAGCAGGAGCGGCTCGCTCTACAACGCATTGGTGTTCATCTCCGCCCGAGGCGAACTGCTCGGCAAGCACCGCAAGCTCGTGCCCACGTTCGGTGAGCGGCTCGTCTGGGGTTACGGCGACGCCAGCGGCATTCGCACGCACAGCCTGAGTGGCGCCCAGGTCGGCGGCCTGATTTGCTGGGAGCACTGGATGCCGCTGCCGCGTCACCTTCTGCACAGCGAAGGCGAGCAAATACACATCGCCGCCTGGCCTCATGCCGCCGAGCTGCATCAACTGGCGTCGCGTCACTACGCCTTCGAAGGCCGCGCGTTTGTCCTGGTGGCCGGAACTTACCTGGAGAAATCCGCTTTGCCTGCTGATTTCGAGCTGGCTGCTGATTTTGCCGCGGCGCCGCAGGTGCTGCTGAACGGCGGTTCTGCAATTGTCGCGCCGGACGCCTCCTACGTCGTGCCGCCGGTGTTTGGCCGCGAGGAACTGGTTACCGCCGAGCTCGACCTCCGCCGCATCGCCGAAGAGAAGCTCGCGCTTGACACCGGCGGCCACTACTCCCGCCCGGACTTATTCGAGGTGAAGGTACGCCGGGAGCCGCTGCCGCAGGTGTCCTAGCGCTCACGTCGGAAAGCACTTGGCAAATGCCGCCAGCAACATCAATCAGGCGTCGCCGGCGGTCGTTGTGAATTGGACTTGTCTGGACATCGGTTCCGGGGAAGAGCGGCCTGCCTAGTCCAGCGACTTCTGGAAGCGCAGGACGGCGACGCTGAGCAGCAGGATGGCCAGGCCGGCCATCGAGCACATCTGCGGCCAGAGCACGTCCAGCCCTACGCCCTTCAAGTACACGCCACGAATCACTTCCAGGAAGTAGCGCAGCGGGTCGGCGTAGGTTACGTGCTGCAGCCATTCCGGCATGGCGCTGATGGGGAAACCGAACCCGGAAAAGGTAATCGCCGGCATCAAAAAGAAGAATGCCGTGACCATGGCCTGTTGCTGCGTGCTGCACACGGTGGAAATGAGCAATCCGACTCCCAGCATGCACATGAGAAACAGCACTGCACCCAGCGCCAGCACCGGAAACTGGCCGCGAAACGGAATCTGAAACCAGAGCGTGGCCACGCTGGCCACCAGCGTCATATTGAGCACGCCCATCAGGAAGAACGGCAGCGTCTTGCCCAGGATGAATTCGGCGCGGCGGATGGGCGTGACCATGATCTGCTCGAGCGTGCCGATTTCGCGCTCGCGCACTACGGCGAACGCCGTGAGCATCACCACGATCAGCATGGAAATGTTGCCGATTACGCCGGGAACGAAATACCAGCGGCTGCGCAGGTCTTCGTTGTACCAGGGGCGCCGCTCCACCACGACGCTGGGGATCTGCGCAGCTTGCAGCGGTTGGGTTCGCGCCAATCGCAACTGCTGCTGCTCGGCCGCGTAGCGTTCGGCAATCTGCCCCACGTATCCGAGGGCAATCATCGCCGTGTTGGAGTTGACGCCATCCACCACGGCCTGCACCGGAGCGGTTTCCCCGCGCTTGAGTTTCTGCGCGAAGCCGGCGTGGATGTGGACGGCGATGATGGCGTTGCCGCGTTCGATGGTGTCCGTAATTTCGTCGCGGCGGGAAAGCTGCCGGCGAATGGAAAAGTACGGGCTGGCGGCAAAGCGCGAAATCAGCTCGCGGCTTTGCTGGCTGTTGTCCTGGTCCAGAACCACGATGGGGACATGGTTGATTTCGTAGGTGGCAGCGTAGCCGAAGATCAGGGTCTGGATCATCGGCGGCAAAATCAAAATGACCAGCGCGCGCTTATCCCGCAGCACCTGCAGGAACTCCTTGATCAGCATCTGTTTCAGCCGTTGCCACATGACTTTTCCCTGCACCTCCTGCGCAAATCCGCGGTTACGCCAGGCTCTTCCGGAACGAACGCGTGGCCAGCACCACCAGCAGCGAGGAGAGAACCGTCAAAGGAATCAGGTGCACCAGCAGCAGGTCCATCGGCGAACCCTTCAGAAAGATGTCCTTGAGCAAAGATACGTAGTACTTCGCGGGGATAACGTTGGTCACCACTTGAATCACGCGAGGCATGTTCTCAATCGAGAACAGGAACCCGGACAGCAGGAACGCCGGCAGGAACGTGGAAATCAACGCCGCCTGGCTGGCCGCGAGTTGCGACTTGGCCACCACGGAAATGAAGTACCCCTGCGAGAGCACCAGTATCAGAAACAGCGCCGAGCAGGCAAACAGCGTCAGCAGCGAGCCGCGGAAGGGCACGTCAAACCACAGAATGGCCAGCGCCGCGCAGATCGCCGTCGCCGCCATGCCCACTACAAAGTACGGGCAGAGCTTGCCCACCATCACCTCCAGCGCCTGCACCGGAGTGGAGATGAGCTGTTCCATCGTGCCGCGCTCCCATTCCCGGGCGATGGTGAGCGAAGTGAGGAATACGCCGATCACCGCGATAACCATGGCCAGCACGCCCGGGACGATGAATGCGATGCTCTGCAGGTCTTCGTTGTACCAGATGCGCGATTCGATGGAGAGAGGAGCCGCGGCCGGGTTCACCTGCCCGGTGCGCCGCAGCCACGAAAGCTGAACATCGGACGAAAATCCCCGCACCACGCTTTCCGTGTAGCCGAAAATAACGTTGGCGGAATTGTCGTCCATGGCATCCACCAGGGCCTGCACGCTGACCGCGCCGCCTTTGGCCAGCCGCTCGGAAAAGTCCGATGGGATCACAAAACCCAGCTTGGCTCGCCCCGAATCCAGCGCGCGGACAATCTCCGGGTAGTCACGGGCCACGCACCCGATGTTGAAGTACTCATTGGACTGAAACCGCTTGAGCAGGGCCTGGCTCTGCTGGCTGCCTTCCTGATCGAGCACGCACACCGGCACGTGTTTCTGGTCGAGGTTCACACCGTAACCGAAGAGCAGCGTCAGGGCCACGGGCATGGCCAGCACGATGCCCAGGCTGCGCGAATCGCGCATGATTTGAATGAACTCCTTTCGCGCCACCGCCACCACCCTGCACCACTTCACGGTTGCCGCTCCTTTGCTCCGGCCGGGGCGCGGCCTTCTATTTCCCGCGTTCGGCCCTGGCGCCTTGCGTCGTAAGCGAGACAAACACATCCTCGAGGCTGGCCCGTATCGGCTCGACTTTTTGCACTTGGATTCCGCGCGCGATCAGGAATTCCCGCACGCCCTGCACGGCGGCTCCTGCGTCAGCCACCACCAGGTGTAACGCGTTGCCAAAAACCGCAGCATCGAGAACGCCCGGCGCCGACTGCAGCGCTTCCACCGCGGGCCCGAGCGGCAAGGCTTCCACCAGCAGCAACTCGCCCTTCATGTGCCGCTGCTTCAATTCTGTGGGAGTGCCCTGCGCCACGATTTTTCCGCGATAGATCAACACCAGTTGATTGCAGTATTCAGCCTCATCCATGTAGTGTGTGGTGACAAACACGGTGACGCCCTCGGCGGCCATCTGGTGAATCAGCTCCCAGAAGGTGCGCCGCGAAATCGGATCCACGCCGCTGGTCGGCTCATCCAGGAACAGCACCGGCGGGCGATGCAGCACGGCACAACCCAGCGCCAGACGCTGCTTCCATCCGCCGGGCAGAGAGCCGGTGATGGCGCCTTCGCGGCCTTCCAGCGCGGCCATGCGCAGCGCCCAGCGCAGCCGCTCCTCGAGCACTTCGCCGCCGACGTTGTACATGCCGGCGAAGAAGCGCAGGTTCTCCGCCACTCTTAGATCGTTGTACAGCGAGAATTTCTGCGACATGTAGCCGATGTTCTGCCGCACCTGCTCGGCTGCGGTGGCGATGTCATAACCGGCCACCGTGCCGCGACCGCTGGTGGGATGCAGCAGCCCGCACAGCATGCGGATGGTCGTGGACTTGCCGGCGCCGTTCGGGCCGAGGAATCCGAAGATCTCACCGCGCCGCGTAGTGAAGCTGATGTTATCCACGGCGGTAAAATCGCCGAAGCGCTTCACCAGGTTTTCCACCACCACTGAATTGCCGTTCTCTGGCATTTCTCCCGCGCCCCCTGTGTCCGGCGCCCTCCGCGTCACGTCCTAGCGTGGATGCGCTGCGCCGCTTGTTTCCACCGTGGCTACGAACAGGTCCTCGATGCTGGGCGTCAGCGGCACTACTTCTTCAAATGGCACACTCGAGGCGCGCAAGAGCCCGGTCACTTCGGCGCCGCGCCGCGCGGCCTCATCCACGAACAGATGAACGCCATCACCCACCAGCAGCGCGCCGCGCACCCCAGCCGCTGAACGCAGCGCGTCATAGACCTGCCGCGGCTCCGCGGAACGAACCGCCAGCATGGCGCCGGGCATCGCTTCCTTCAGCCGCTGCGGTGTGTCGCAGAGAAGGAGCTTGCCCTGGTGCAGCAGCGCCAGCCGGTGGCACCGTTCGGCTTCATCCAGATACGACGTAGAAATCACGATGGCCACGCCCTCGTGGACCAGGTTGTACAGAATGCGCCAGAAATCGCGGCGGGAAACCGGATCCACGCCGTTGGTCGGCTCATCCAGCAGGATCACTTGCGGCGTGTGGATCAGCGCGCAGGTCAGCCCAAGCTTCTGTTTCATGCCGCCGGAAAGTTTTCCCGCAAGGCGCGCCTTGAATTCGCTCATGCCGCTGGCCGCCAGCAGCCGCGCCTGGCGTTCTTCGCGCCGCTCGCGCGGCACGCCGAACAGGTCCGCGTAGAAGCGGATGTTCTCCTCCACGGTCAGGTCTTCATACAGGCCGAACCGTTGCGGCATGTAACTGATGCGGTGCTTCACCGCTTCGGCGTCACCCAGCACGTCACATCCGGCCACGGTCACGGCGCCGGAGTCCGCCTCCAACACGCCGGCCAGGATGCGCAGTGTGGTGGTCTTGCCCGCGCCGTCCGGGCCGACCAGGCCGAAGATCTCGCCGGGAGCAACGTCAAAGCTCAGCCCGTTCACAGCGGTCACGCCGGGAAATTTCTTGATCAACCCGGTGACCTGCACGGCGATGGGATTGCGGTCCGTCATTGCTGTTGCTCTGTGCTTGCGGTGCCTCTGCGGCCAATCTTCATTGCAGCTTGATGAGCGCGTCGGCGGGCATGCCCGGCTTCAGGTCGTGATTGGGGTTTTCCACGTCGATCTTCACGCGATAGACCAGCGTTACCCGCTCGCGATGCGTCTCGATGCTCTTCGGCGTAAATTCGGCTTTCGCGGCGATGAAGCTCACTCGCCCCCGGTAGGTCTTGCCGGGAAACGTATCCGTGCTGAGAGTGGCTTCCTGGCCCCACTTCACGCGGCCCAGGTCGGTTTCCGGAATGTAGGCGCGCAGCCAGACGTTATCCAGGTCCGCCAGGGTTGCTACCGGCGTTCCCGGCGCCACGATTTCTCCGAGTTCCGAATGGCGCACCAGCACCACCCCGGCAGTCGGCGCGCGCAAGTCGGTGTAATCCACATTGAGCCGCGAAAGGCGCAGGCGCTCAACAGCCTGCGTGACGTTGGCGCGGGAAACTTCGATTTGCTCCTTGCGCGTGCCTTCCCGCGCCTGGTCAAGTTGATCCTTTGCTTTTTCCAGCACGGCCTGCGAACGTTTCAGCGCGGTCTCCGCCTGGTCGCGGGCCTGGCGCGAGCCGGCGTCCTTCTTAAAGAGAGTTTCGGCGCGTTCAAAGTCGAGTGATTTCTGGCGCAGGTCCGCCTCCGCGTCCGCGACGGTGTTTTCCAGCGCGGAGATTTCCTGCTGGCGCGAGCCGGCCAGGGCGAGTTTGAGCTCGGCCTCGCGGACACGCAGCGCGGCTTCATCTACGCCCACTTGCTGCCGGAAATCGTCGCCCTTGAGCTGGGCCACCACCGCGCCCGCTTCCAGCCACTGCCCTTCCTCAATCGGCAGCTTCACGATGCGGCCGGAGACTTTGAAACTGAGCGCGGTTTCATGGGCTTCGATGTTGCCGCTCAAGCGGAGCTGTGTGCGGTCCGCCGGGGCCCGCTCATGTTGCGGCTGGTAATAAAAGAAGTAGTAGCCGCCGGCTGCCGCCAGAATCAATAAGATGGGTATCGCTTTTTTCATGGCCGTATCTCTCTTCTCACGAGCTCTGCGCCGTCTGCGTCATGCTCCCGTCATTTTCCCGTGGTGAATTTCGCGTAATTCTTTTCGGTATCGCCCAGCGCACGCGCCAGTGACATCCGGGCGTCGGCGTGGCGCGTGGCCGCCAGGATTTCATTCTCCAGCGCCCGGGCCAGCGAATCCTGGGCGTTCACCACTTCGCTGTTGTTGGTCACGCCGGACTGGAAACGGTCGCGGGAGAGTTCCAGCTCGCGCTCGGCGAGCTTGCGGCCTTCCTGGGAGACGCGCACTTCCTGCGCGGCGCTTTCGATGGCCAGCAGTGCTTCGCGGACTTCCTGCTCGATGCCCAGTTTTAAGTCGTCCATCTGCGCCGCCAGCCGCTTGCGACGCGCTTCGATTTCCGCGTCTTCGCCCTTGCGGTCACGGTCAAACACGGTGAAGGAGATTTTTCCGGCCAGCAGGCCCGTCCCGCGCAACCCGGAGAAGGAGCGGCCGATTCCGCCGTAGTCGCCGGCGATTCCCACGCGCGGGTAGTATCGCGCTTCGTTCGCCTTGCGCTGAAGTCCCAGTGATTCGGCCTGATGCACCAGCGCCTGATAATCCGCGCGAGTGGCCAGCGCCGCTGCCACTGCTTCGGTCGCTTCCGGCACCTCGCCGGCCTGCGCATCCAGTTGTTCGGCCGGTTCGATGGGCGTGCCCGGGCTAACCCCGATGTTCCGCGCCAGGCCGAGCAGCGCCTGTTGATACGAGTTTCGCGCTTCGAGGTGCCGCTGCTGATCGTTCGAGAGTTGCACTTGCGCGCGCAGCACGTCCACGCCGGTAGCCACGCCCGCCTCGCGCTGGTCGCGGGCCAGCTTCAGCAGCGCTTCGGACGCGGTGATGCGGGATTGCGCCGCCTTCACTCGCGCAGCAGCGGATTGCGCGTTCAGGTAATAGGCCGCCACCAGCCGCACCACGGAGTCGCGTGCGTCCTGCGCGTCACTCCGCGTGGAACGTTCCTGCGCCTGGCTCGCCTTCCAGTTCTGGTACACCTGCCGGTCAAACAGCGCCTGCTCGCCGTAGAAGCGCAGGTCGTACACGCCGAACAGGGGAATCACCTCAGGTGCGCCGGGAAAACTGAATCCGAAGGCGCGCAAGCTGCGGTTCTGGATGGTCGCGGAGGTTTCGATCCGCCCGCGCGGCATCAGGCCGGAGAGACGGCGCTCGCTGCTCCCCACGGCCTCCTCGACGCGCGCCTCCGCGGTGCGCGTGCGCAGGTTGGCGCGCAGGCCGCGGTCAATCGCCTCCGCCAGGGTCAGCCGCAGCGGCGTCCCTGCGCCCGGCGGGCCGCCGGTTTGCGCCTGGCACGGGAGGGCCAGGATGGCTGCAGCCAGCAGAACTCCGATCCCGAAGTGGCGGTGCATTGCGTAACTCCTTACCTCCGGCTCGACCGGCGTGGCGTCAGTCCCAGAGTAGCCAGGCGCAGGGTGGCCCGCAGCCTCTTGCGCAGCGGCACGCCCGGGTCCATGGCCCACATCACCAGCGTCCCGAAAAATGACTGCTGAAACCCCAGCGCGAGTTCGGCGGGGTCAGCATCGCTGCGAATCTCGCTGCGCTTCTGGCCCAGGCGGACGATCTCTTTCAAAATAGCCCGCCCCTGGGCCTGCTTTCTGGCAAACATCTCGCGGACCACGTCGTTCGAGTAATGCGCGGCAAAGACGCTGCTGATGAGCTTCGGGCTTCGCCCGGGCTCTTCAGCCATGACGAACGGCAAGCCGCGCAGCGTTTCCGCGGCGCCCGCCCCGGCGCGGACGCGGGCCAGGGCGGCGGCCAGTTTGCCGACCTGCAGCTCGCCGAAGGCCATCAGGACGTGTTCCTTTGATGGAAAGTAGTTGAAGAAGGTGCCCTTGCCGACGTCGGCCGCTTCGGTAATGTCGGCGACGGTCACGTCGGCGTAGCCGCGCTCGGCGAACAGGGCGAGTGCAGCGCGGAGCAGGCGCTCCCGCGTTTCTGCGGCGCGGCGCTGGCGGCGGCCGGGAGGCGTCTCGCGAGCGTGTGGCGGGGGGTGCGGCGCAGCGATCATATTATGACCAGCGGACAAAGTTGACCACTGGTCATAAATACTGTCAAGACGAAGCTGCGGCGAAACACCGGGGGGCGACCCGCGCGCTACTTTGGTCCGCTAGCTGCGCGCCGGCAGGACGTAGAAAAACACCGCGCAGTAGTGGCACACGCTTCCCGCCAGCACGAAAGCGTGCCACACGGCGTGACTGAAGCGCAGCCGCTCCATCGCAAAGAAAACCACGCCGGCGGTGTAGGCAAGGCCGCTGGCTCCGAGCCAGGCAATACCACCGGCGGGGACGGCCGCAAATACAGGCTTCCAGGCGATGAGCACCAGCCAGCCCATAGCCAGATAGATGAGCGTGGAAACCACAGCAAAGCGCCCGGTGAAAAACATCTTGAACACAATTCCTGCCAGGGCCAGGCCCCACACCAGTCCGAAGAGCGTCCATCCCCACGCCCCACGCAGGCTCACCAGCGTGAACGGCGTGTACGACCCGGCGATGAGCAGGTAAATCGCCGAGTGGTCCGCGACGCGCAGGATTTGCTTGGCGCGGCCTCCGGCGACCGTCGCCGGAATGCTGTGATACATCGTGGAGGCGCCGTACAGAATCACCATGCTGCTGCCGTACACCGCGCAGCTCACCACGTGCCACGCCGAACCGCGCAACGCGGCCAGCGTCACCAGCACGGCCAGTCCGGTGATGCTCAGCGCCAGGCCCAGGCCGTGAGTCAGGCTGTTGGCCAATTCTTCGGCAAAACTCTGCGGGCGCTCTCTTCTGGCCATAACCAACCCAGAATAGCAGATTGCCGTGTCTCTTTTCTGGAGGTGAGGCGGCCACGACGCTGCACTCAGGATGCGCCACCTCTACGCAACCGGCGGGCGAATGCAGTAGCGTGTAGCCGATTTTGGCGGGCATCGCGGGGAGAACCATGAATCGCAAATGGACGGTATGTGGCGCGCTACTCGTGCTGGCGGGAGCGCTGTGGTTCCAGACGTCGGCGCAACAGGGGCCGGGAGTGCGGGAGTTCATCAAGGAAGATGCGCCGGTAATTGCGCTGAAGAACGTGCGCGTGATTGACGGCGCCGGCGCGGCGCCGCGTGAGAATCAAACGCTCATCATCCGTGGCGGAAAGATCGCGGCAATCGGCGACACGTCCAGCACCGCGGTTCCCGCCGGCGCGAAGATACTGGACCTCGCCGGCTACACGGTGATGCCCGGGATGGTGGGCATGCACGACCACATGTATTACCCGGCGCCGTACGGCCCGCCGGCCATGTATCCCGAACACGCCACCACGTTTCCGCGGTTGTATCTGGCCGGCGGCGTCACCACCATTCGCACCACCGGCAGCGTTGAGCCGTACAGCGACCTGGAAATCAAGAAGCTCATTGATGCCGGGCGCATGATCGGCCCGAAGATGCACATCACCGGGCCGTACCTGGAGGGCGCGGGCGCATTCACCCCGCAGATGCACCAGCTTCGCGACGCGGCGGACGCGGAAAGCACGGTGAATTTCTGGATCGCCCAGGGCGCAACGTCGTTCAAGGCGTATATGCACGTCACCCCGGAGCAGCTCGCCGCCGCGGTGAAGGCGGCGCACGCCCGCGGCATCAAGGTTACCGGGCACCTCTGCTCCATCGGCTTCCGCGAAGCGGCGGCCATTGGCATTGATAATCTGGAGCACGGCATCGTGGTGGACACGGAATTTTTCTCCGGCAAGAAACCCGGAGTTTGCCCCAGCGCGCAGGAGGCCGCGCGCGAAATGGCGGAGAAACTCGATATCGGCAGCGCGCCGGTGCAGGAAATGATCCACGACCTGGTGGCAAAGAAAGTGGCCATCACTTCGACGCTGCCGGTGTTCGAAGCGTTCGTGCCCAGCCGGCCGCCGCTCGAGCGCCGCGTGGTCGAGGCCATGACCATTGACGCCCGCGCCGCGTATCTGCGTTCGCGCGCCAATATTTCCGACAACGCCGCGCGCGCCTACTGGCCCGCGCTGTTCAAAAAGGAAATGGAATTTGAGCGGGCCTTCGCCAAGGCAGGAGGCGTGCTGCTGGCCGGGCTGGATCCCACCGGCAACGGCGGCGTCATCGCCGGCTTCGGCGATCAACGCGAAGTGGAGTTGCTGGTCGAAGCGGGATTCACGCCGGTGGAGGCAATCCAGATAGCCACCTCCAACGGCGCGCAATTTCTGGGCGAAGGCGAGCGCATCGGCACGCTGGCCGTGGGCAAGTCGGCGGACATCATCGTCATCCGCGGCAATCCCGCCGCGGCCATAACCGATATTCGCAACGTGGAAATGGTGTTCAAAGACGGCGTCGGTTACGACTCCGCCAAACTCATCGAGTCGGTGAAAGGGCTCGTCGGGTTGCGGTGAATACTCGGCCTGGGCGACCGGCGGAAACTCCGGCTGCGGGCGCAAGAAGGAAGCAAGAGTAGCGGCCGGGCGCGCCGGGCCCCGGCCCGCCGCCACAAGAGCCAGATGACGGACATTCGCAGTGGTTTCTGGTAGTCTTTTGGGCGGTTTCTGAGGGGCTCCAACCGACACATCGCCGCGGAACCGTGGCGACCCATCCCAGCCGGGCGCATCAGCGTTCAGGGCCTTGTTGTCGTTGAGCCGTGAAATCAGTCCGCGGGAAAGCCAGGAGACGTGAAATGAGAAAGTCAGCCCTTGCATCGGTATTGCTCGCGTTCGCGGCGTCCGCGGCCGCAAATGGCGGCCCGAAGTCGGGCGTCGCCGCACCGCCCGAACAGGAAAAGGCGCCGCCGGTCATCAAGCTCGAAATATCGAAGAGCATCATGTCCGTCAACTATCGCGCCCGCGCATCCACCAAGGTGGATTTTCAGGGCACGGCATTGCAGCCGCGCGCCGAAGGCGAAGCCAGGGTGGAAAGCAAGAAGGGCGTGCTGGAAATTGACGCCAAATTCAAGGGTTTGCCCACGGCGGCGGCGCTGGGCTCGCCGTACCTCACCTACGTGCTGTGGGCGGTGACGCCGGAAGGCCGCTCGACCAACCTGGGCGAGCTGCAGGTCGGCAGCGGCGAAATCAAGATCAAGGTAACCACGCGGCTGCAGTCATTCGGCATGATCGTGACCGCCGAGCCGTACTACGCGGTGACCTTCCCCAGCGAGTACGTGGTGCTGGAAAACGTAGTCCGCTCGGACACCTCCGGGAAAATCGACAGCGTCGAAGCCAAGTACGAACTCTTCAAGCGTTCCGATTATGAATCGGCCAACCTGCCCGCGCTCACCATGGATTCGAAGACGCCGCTCGATCTCTACGAGGCGCGCAACGCGGTGCGCCTGGTGAAGGCCGATGGCGCGGACAGGTATGCCCCGGAATCCTTCAGCAAAGCGGAAGCCGCGCTTGCCCAGGCCGAGGACTACCAGAAACGCAAACAGAAGAACCCGGTCTCGTCCGCGGCGCGGGAGGCCATTCAGATGGCCGAAGACGCCCGCATCATCACCATCCAGCGCAAAGCCGATGAGAAACTCGCCGCGGAAAAGAAAGCCGCAGCGGATCGCGAAGCGCAGGCGCAGGCCGAAGCCAAGGCCGCGGCGGATCGCGCGGCCACGGCCCGCGAGGACGCGCGCGCTGCCGAAGAAAAGCGACGCGCTGAAGAAGCTGGCCGCGTTAACGCGGAAAAGCAGGCTCTTGAATCGCAGTTAGCCGCCGCGAAGGAAGCGCAGAAACGGGCCGAAGCCGATGCAGCGCGTCAAGCCTCCGAAGCGGCCCGCCAGGCGGCCCTGGCCCGGGAACGCGACGCTGCCCAGCAGGCGGCCGAGGCCCGCGAGGCCGCTGAAAAAGCGGAGCGCGAGAAGCGGGAATTGCGCGCCAAGCTGCTCGAGCAGTTCAATCGCGTGCTGCCGACCACGGACAGCGATCGCGGCCTGGTGGTGAACATGGGCGACGTGCTGTTTGACGTGGGCAAGGCCGATCTGCGCTCGAATGCGCGCGAGGCGCTGGCGCGGCTGGCCGGCAGCGTACTGAACTATCCTTCCCTGCGGCTCTCCGTTGAAGGATATACAGACAGCACGGGCAGCGATGAGTTCAATCAGAAACTCTCCGAGCAGCGCGCGGAGGCGGTGCGCAGCTACCTGCAGACCCAGGGCGTTCCGGCAGAGTCGCTTTCTTCCAAAGGGTTCGGGAAATCGAATCCTGTGGCGGACAACGCCACGGCTGCGGGGCGGCAGAAAAACCGCCGCGTGGAAATCGTGGTGTCCGGTGAAGTGATCGGCTCGAAAATCGGGACCTGAGTCCGCTGCGGCCGCTAGAAAAAGCCGCAGGCATCGGCAGCAAAGTTCGAAAACGCCGGCAGGAACAGGTGCATGCAAGAGAGCAGCGTATTCCGCTTGCGCCACGTTGCCGGCGGCGCTCCGGCGTAACGTTTGAAGGCGCGGTTAAAGGCGAATTCGGAGTCGTAGCCGACGCGCGCCGCCACCTGCTTCATATTGAGCGTGGCGTTGCGCAGCAGGCCCTGGGCCAGCTTCATGCGCCATTCGGTCAGATAGCGGATGGGCGTGCGCCCGATGAGCGCCGCGAAGCGGGCGGCAAATCCGGAGCGGGAAACGCCGGCGTGCCGCGCCAGTTCTTCCACCGTCCAGTCACGCGCAGGCTCCGCGTGCAGCAACTGCAAGGCGAGTCCAATGTGCGGGTCGTGGACGCCGCGCAGCCAGCCTCCGGCCTCTGCGGGTGCTTCGGCCAGGTAACGCCGCAGCACTTCGACGAACATGAGTTCGGTGAAGCGGGAGAGAACGGCGGCGTCACCTCCATTGGGCGACACTGCTTCGGTGATGATGTATTGCAGGGAGCTTTCCAGCCATGCGCCGGCCGGCTCAGGCAGGCCAGTAGCCGTTGGTTTCCCGTTCCCGCCGACGGCGGGCGCGGGTTTGGTTCCCGCCGGCGAGACCACCGTGCCGCCCTGGCAGGTGCGGACGTGCAGGAGCGGAGGAAGCGATTCGAGCAGCGGCTCGAAACGCGACTCACAATGGAGGTAGCCGCACAGGATGCGCGTGGTGTCGCCCCCGCCGCCGTGATGGAGGCGCAGCACGCGGCCGGGACGGGCATCGCCTGCCGGCACGATGCGTTCCACGGGAATTGTGCGCGCTGCGGGCGAACTGGCCAGCGTGTGTTCGTCACCGCGGGGGAGTATGACGATGTCACCGGCGCGGGCCTCGACCGGCGGCTGGTCGTGCACGCGAACCCAGCACGATCCCGCAGCGACGACGTGGAACTCGACGCAATCTCCGCCGGGCAGCGCGAGCATCCGCGCTACCTCGTTCGCCGGCGGCGAAACGATGCCCCAGGGCGCAGTGAAATCCGAGCAGAGAAACACCGCTCCTTGCGCTCGCAATGCTTTCAACACTTCGGCCAGGACGTCCATGCTGCCCCCAGGGAATTCGGGATCAGTGCCCACTCGAATGTGGCGCTTGGGGCGAGTATTCCAGATTCGCTGGTAAGCCGACAAGTGTCTAATGACACGTCTAATGGCGCAAGTTCAGGGGACACGTCAAGCGTATTTGCCTGCTAAGGGGGAACCATGCCGCTGCTCCGACCCGACCCGACCTTCTATCCGTCTCCACGCATGGCCATGGAAGCGCCGCCGGAAACGCTGGCCTACGTGGCGCTGATTAATCCCGCGACGAACGGCGCGGGCAAGGGCGCGAAACCGGACGCGCTCGGCGTGATGGACCTGGATCCATCCTCAAAGAGCTACGGCCGCCTGGTGGGCCAGGTGGATATGCCCAACGTAGGCGACGAGCTGCACCACTTCGGATGGAATGCATGCAGCTCCTGCCTGTGTCCTTACGCGCCGCATGCGCATCACGAACGCCGCTACCTGATCGTGCCGGGCATCAACTCCTCGCGGACGCACATCATTGACACCAAGCCCAATCCGCGCGCGCCGAAGATTGTCCGCGTCATTGAGCCGCAGGAGCTGGCACACCGCACCGGCTACGCTTCGCCGCACACCATCCACTGCGGGCCGGACGGCGTGTATGTCTCCGCGCTGGGCGCGCCGGATGGGGACGGCCCGGGCGGAATTTTCGTGCTCGACTCGGAAACCTTCGATGTGCTGGGTAAGTGGGAGATGGACCGCGGGCCGCAGCAGCTTGCCTACGATTTCTGGTGGCATCTCGGCCAGGACACCGTAATCACCAGCGAATGGGGCACGCCCAACATGGTGAATAAGGGGGTGAATCCGGAATTGCTGCTCGGCGGGAAGTACGGCCACTCCATCCACGTGTGGGACCTGCATCGGCGGCGTCACGTGCAGCAGCTCGATTTCGGAGGGGAACAACAGATGGTGCTGGAACTGCGTCCGGCGCACGATCCGGCCAAGGCCTGGGGCTTCGCCAGCGTGGTGGTTTCCCTGAAGGACCTCTCCACTTCTGTGTGGCTGTGGTGTCGCGAGACTTCCAGCAACGGAAAGAGCGGCAAAGGAAGCTGGGCGGCGCGCAAGGTGATTGAGATTCCCGCTGAGCCGGCGGACCCGGAGAAGCTGCCGCCGCTCCTCAAGGGCTTCAAGGCCGTGCCGCCGTTTATCACCGACATTAATCTTTCCATGGACGACAAATTCCTGTACGTCTCCTGCTGGGGCACCGGCGAATTTCTGCAGTACGACGTCTCCAATCCCTTCGAGCCGAAGAAGGCCGCTTCGATTCGGCTGGGCGGCATGGTGCAGCGCAGCGCGCATCCGGCCAAGCCCAGCCAGCCGCTCAACGGCGGCCCGCAAATGGTCGAGGTGAGCCGCGACGGCAAGCGCATCTACTTCACCAACGCGCTGTACACGCCCTGGGATGAGCAGTTCTATCCCGATGGCCTGCGCGGCTGGATGGTTAAGCTCAACGCGCAACCAGGAGGCGGGATGGAGCTCGACCGCAACTTCTTCCCGGACTTCGGCGCCACGCGCCCGCACCAGGTGCGCCTGGAAGGCGGCGACGCCTCGTCGGATTCATTCTGTTACTCGTGAGGCTGGCATGAACGATGCATATGCATGGACGTGGGCCGGCCTGCTGGCGCTCGGCGCCTTTCACGGTATCAACCCAGGGATGGGCTGGCTGTTCAGCGTGGCGCTGGGCATGCAGGAACGCCGCAGCGCGGCCGTGTGGAAGTCGCTCTTGCCGCTCGCCGCGGGTCACGCCCTGGCCGTTGCCATGGTGCTGGTCGTGGCTTCGTTCTTTGGCGCGCCTCCGGCATCGGTGAATTTGCGCTGGGTTGTCGCCGCCATCCTGATTTCATTTGGAGCGTATCGCTTGCACCGTCCATGCCGGCCGCTGGCGCGAACTGGAATGCGTGTGGGGATGGGTGGGCTGGCGTTGTGGTCATTCCTGATGGCCACCGCTCACGGCGCGGGGTTGATGGTGCTGCCGATT
>Ga0187894_10002476_pt1 | contig 22023 bp, 14 predicted proteins | sample GBC1701081metaG_FD_136650 | JGI IMG/M metagenome (GOLD analysis project Ga0187894, IMG submission 136650) | White microbial mat communities from a lava cave in the Kipuka Kanohina Cave System on the Island of Hawaii, USA - GBC170108-1 metaG ... | reverse complement strand
TTCCCCGCCTCGGGCCTGGCGGGATCCTCACATTGAAGTGAGCGATTACGGAATCTTCTTTCCCGCAAGGATCGGCACATAAACCGGCAGTGGCTTCTCTTCTTCAAATCTTCCGCCTTGAAGGGATCCGATCTCGTTCGCCTTGACCGCGGCGTATTCCTGTTCCGTCAGAATGGCTTTCAGCCAGATCTGCAAGTCGCGGCTGCCCAGCGCCAGCCATTGTCCCTGCGGGCTGAAGGCCACCGAGTTGTAACTGATATTCTCGTATCTCAGGCGTTTGACAACCGCGCCGGTTGACACCTTCCAGACGATCACAACCTGCCCCAGACACCCGGCCGCCAACAGGGCGCCGTCGGGACTGAATGCGACCGAAGTCACGCTGTTATGGTGTCCGCTGAAGGTTCGCGCGACGGCCCCCGTCGTCAAATCCCAGAGTTTGACCGTCGCGTCTTCGCCCCCCGAAGCCAGCCAGCGTCCATTAGGGCTGACGGCCAGCGAAGCGATCCCTTTCGAGTGGCCTGTCAGAATCCGCGTCGTCAGCCCCGTCATGACATTCCACAACCTGATGGTCTTGTCCCAACTCGCCGAGACAATCGCCTGCCCATCCGGCGCGAAGATGGCCGCCGTCACTTGCATCGTGTGGCCTTCAAAAGTTTGCGCCTCACGGCCCGTGGCCACTCGCCAGATTTTGATCATCCGGTCGTGGCTGGAAGAGGCCAGCCATCGTCCGTCGGGACTGAACGCCACGGCGCTGACCTCGGCTTTGTGGCCCCGCAGAACCTGAAGCTCACTGCCGGTGTCCGCCTCCCACAGTTTGATCGTGTTGTCGCGGCTGCCCGAAGCCAGCAACAGGTTGTTCGGGCCGAAGGCGACCGAAGTGACGCTGGCTTGATGCGCCGCGTACGAGTAGAGCTTTACTCCGGAGCCGACTTCCCAGACCTGCAGGTTGCCCTGCAAAAAGCCCAGAGCCAGCAACCGCCCGTCGTTGCTGAAAGCGACCGACCGCACATAATCGCGCGGGTCAATCTCGTATTGTTTGTAATAGCGGTCGCGCAGCTCGCGCAGCTCCTGCTGAATCCGCGAAAGCGTGTCGAGCGACTGCAATCCGGCCTGGTAAGTCGGCGATTCGGCGACCTGGCGTTCGACCTGATGAAAAGCTTTTGCGATCTCCTCTTCCACGGACCTGGCGATCAGATAACCTTCCAACCGCGCCGCATCCTGTTTGACCTCGACGATCTTCTCTCTGACGGGACGCATCAGTTGGTCGAGCAGAATCTGAACCTGCGGGCGGATCGAGTCAAAGGCCGCGTCGCTCTTCGCGCGTTCGTAATACCGCGCATCGCCTTTAATGGCCTGGGCCAGGCTGGCGATGGCCTGTTCGCCACCGCCCAGCAACGAAGCGACGCACGATTGCTGGTAATGCGCTTCGGCCAGTTCGGGGTTGAGCTGCGTGGCCTGCCGTAGATGCTCCAGGGCCGGTTCCAGCCGCCGCTCGATCACACAAACTATCCCGGCGAAGTAGTGGGCCTCAGCCGCCTGCCTCTGATCGCTCGGCCGCGCGTATTTGGCGGCTTTGAGGAAATACTCCAGAGCCTTTGGTAGATTGACGATGTGGTAAAGGTAGATTTGCGCGATGGACCGATGAACGGCGTAATCGGGATAGTTGCGTTTTTCGGCTTCCAGAAAATCGCCGAGCGCCTCTTCGTGCCAGCCGTTCAGATAGGCCCGTTCGGCGCGTGTGCGATAAGCCCTGGCCTCGCGCTCGAACTCGGCGAGGCGAATTTCTTCCAGGATGCTGGAGAGAGTCTCCTGCTGCATCTCGAACCTCCAGACGAGGTCGCCCAGCAGCAGGTTGAAATCGGCCTTGAGCTTCTCCAATCCTCCGGCCAGTTTTTCGACGCCCAGTTCAATCCGCGCCGCCGATTGGCCGTAACGCCTGACCGAGTTCAAGGCGCCCAGCCCGGCGTCAACCGCGCGCCGGTAATCCGCGGCCCCCAATTCCAAAGCGACCGCTTCGGCGGCAGGCCGATTTCGATCCGGAGCGTCGCCGCCGCGCCCCGCTTGAGGCTCCTTCGAGACGGCAAACGACGACTGAGAACCGATGAAATCAGCCCACGTCTGCCAGCCGTAATAAATATCCGACAGTCCCATTATTCACACCTCAGCGCCACCATCGGATCCACCTTCGCAGCGCGGCGGGCGGGGATCAAACAGGCCAGCAACGCCACAACCGCCAGCAACAGCGGGATGCCGATGAAAGTCAGCGGATCGGTCACACTCACATTGAACAGCAGAGTCTTCATCAACCGCGTCAATGCGAAAGACGCGGCCACGCCTATCGCCACGCCGCCGAGCGCCAACGTCATTCCCCTTCTGACAACCAGCCGCAGCACGTCAGTCGCCCGCGCGCCCAGCGCCATCCGAACGCCGATTTCGTGCGTGCGCTGAGCGACCGAATAGGCCATCACGCCGTAAATCCCCACGCCGGCGAGCAGCAGCGCAACCACCGCGAAGATGGTTAGCAACAGCGTGTTGAAACGGGCCCGCGCGACGGACGTCCCGATCAGACTCTCCATCGCGCGTATATTGGCGACGGGCTGCTCCGGGTCGAGCGTGCGGATGACATTGCGCGCGGATGAAGTAACCGCCGCGGCGTCGCCCCGCGTGCGGATGACAAAGGTCATGCCCTGATAGGCCAGCTCGGGATGTGGCCAATAAGACATCGGCTTGACCTCGGCGTCCAGGTTCATATGCTTCGAGTCGCCGACGATGCCGATAATCTCGCAAGGCTGATTGTCGTCCTTCATGTAGATCACCACCCGTTTGCCGAGCGGATCTTCGTTCGGAAAATTTGTGCGCGCGAACGCCTCGTTGATGACGACGACGTGGCGCATCTCGGTCGCCTCCTGCTCGGTGAAGAGCCGGCCGCGTTTGAGCGGAATTTGCATCGTGCGGAAATAGTTCATGTCGCTCGACATCACGCCGGTGACCAGCCCTTGCCCCGGCGGCAGTTTCGGCCGACCTTCGATCTCTACCAGCGTGCCCGCGTGCGGCGCGGCGAATGGAAGGAAATTGACGGCGCCGACTGATTCCACCCCAGGCAGCGATTGCATCTGCGCGATGGCTTGCCGAAAGAAGTTGATCCGTTTCCGGTCGTTGTCGTACTTTTGTCCCGGCAAGCCCACCCGCATCGTCAACATGTTCTGAGCGTTGAAGCCTGGATCAACACTTTGCAACCGGGCGAAGCTGCGGATCAGCAAACCGGCGCAGACGAGCAGGACGAGCGCCAGCGCGACCTCGGCGATAACCAATGAGTTTCTCAGCCGATGACTGCGCGTACCGCCGCCGATATTCTTTCCGCCTTCCTTGAGCGATTCGGTCAGGTTGAGCCGTGTGGCCTCGAACGCCGGAACAAGGCCGAAGATGACGCCGGTCAGCAATGAAAGTCCCATCGTGAAGCCGAGCACTGCCGCGTTGATCTTCACCTGCGGCAGATTGAGCAGATCGGGTGGGGCGAGCGAGACGAGCAGATCGGTGAGGCGCCACGCCAGCGCCAGTCCGGCCAGTCCGCCCAGTCCGGCAAGCAGCAAACTCTCCGTCAGCAGTTGCCTGACGATGCGCCCACGGTTCGCGCCCAAAGCGGCGCGCACGGCCACTTCCCGCTGCCTGCCTGCGGCGCGCACCAGCAACAGGTTGGCCACGTTCACGCACGCGATCAAGAGCACCATCCCAACCGCGCCGAGCAATACCAGCAGCGCCAGGCGAATCTCACCCGTGAACTGCGTGCGTAGCGGAACCACGTTCACGCCCCAGTTGGCGTTGAATTCGTTGTACTGCTGCTCCAACCGGCTGCCGATGGCGTTCATCTCGGCCCGCGCCTGCTCGAAGGCGACGCCGGGTTTGAGCCGCGCCACAGCGCTGGCGAACCGTCCGCGCCGTTGGCGCGTTTGCTCTCCGACCTGCCATGGCGACCACACCTCCGCCATCTTGCGGGTCATCGAGCCACCCTTAACGTGCCAAGTGAAGTCCGCCGGCATCACACCAATCACCGTGGCTTCGTTGCCGTTTAAGATCAGTTTGCGCCCGACGACCTGCGGGTCGCCGCCGAAGCGCCGCTGCCATAACCCGAAGCTGAGCACGACCACGCCCGGCTGCCCCGGCTTGCCGTCGTCCGGTGTGAAGGCGCGCCCCAGGATGGGGTTCACGCCGAGGATATTGAAAAGGCTAGTAGTGGCGATCTGCGACGGGATCGCCTCCGGCTCGCCGCCGCTCGTGAGGTTGGCGGTTTGGTCGAAGAACGCCGCCATATCCTCGAAGACGCGGTTCTGCTCCTTCCAATCGAAGAAGTTGCCCATGTTGATCACGTTCTGAGCGTTGCCGCTCCGGCGACTGTGCTCCCATACCGACACCAACCGGTCGGCGTCGCGGTAAGGCAGCGATTGCAATAACACGGCGTTGACCACGCTGAAGATCGCCGTGTTCGCGCCGATGCCGAGCGCCAGCGCAATCACCGCCACAATCGTGAAAGTCGGTTGCTTGAACAATGAACGCGCGCCCTGGCGCAGGTCCTGCCACAGAGTCTCCATAATTGTCTCCCTGGAAGGTCGTTTGGAGTACCGCCTTCAGGCGGAGGGTTTCGCTTTACGCGCCCCTTCCGCCGTTTGGAGTACCGCCTTCAGGCGGAGGGTTTCGCTTTACGCGCCCCTTCCGCCTGAAGGCGGCGCTACGAACTTTTACTTCTGTTGCGGTTTCAACTCCCACAGCACGTTGACAATCACCCATCGCCCGTTGAACTTCGCGACGTGCAAGTAATCAATCCAATCCGTCGCCACGATCTTCACGCTCGCGGCGCTTTCAAACACGTCGAGCACGGTCACGTCACTCTGCCGCTTCTCTTTCGGAGTGGGACTTGAAGCGCGCGCCCGCGTGCCTTGCGCCAGCGACATCGCGCTCATCTGATCCAATCGGCTGCGCCCCGATTGCCGGTCGGTGCGGACAATGCGTTTGGCCAGTTCGGGATGCAGCGCGCGCTCCATCCGCTCTCCATTGCCTTCATAGTACCCGTCAATGTAATCGAGCGCGGTCTGTTTGATCGCGGCCAAATCAGCGTCGGAAGCGCCAGCCGGTTTCGCCGCCGCGGGCTGTGGCGATTGTTGCGCGCGCGCCTCAAGCGTCACGGCAAACATCACGGCGCACAACACGAGGAACAAAAGTAATCGAGATTGAAGTTTCATTTTGAACTCTCCTTTCGCGGTTTCAGTCGTACCGCAATGCGACCATCGGATCAATTTTCATCGCGCGCCGCGCCGGCAGATAGCTCGCAAGCAGCGCAACCAGCGCCAATAGGATCGGGATCGCGATGAACGTCATCGCGTCCATCGCGCCGACGCCGAACAGGAAACTCTCGATCAAACGCGACAGCGCGGCGGCCAGCCCCCAGCCAATCGTCATTCCAATGACGACCAGCGTCATCGCCTCCCTCAACACCATCCTCAGCACGTCGCGCGCCCGCGCGCCCAGCGCCATCCGCACACCGATCTTGCGCGTGCGCTGCGACACGGCGTAAGACATCACGCCATACAGCCCGACCGCCGCCAGCAACAGAGCCAGCATTCCGAACACGCCGATCAGCGCCGCCCCCATCCGCGCGGGATAGAGCGAGGAGCCGATCAGCGCCACCAGCGGTTGCAGATCCGTCAAAGGCAGATTCTTTTCAATCGAATTGACTTCGCGCCGCACCGCTCCGGCGACGTTCAACGGATCGCCAGTTGTGCGCACGTGCAGTGTCATCCCGGTTTCGTGGTTTTGCGCCAGAGGCCGATAAACGAACGGCGTCGGGTCTTCACTCAGGGAGAAGTATTTACTGTCGCGCACGACGGCGATGATCTCGCTCCAGGGACCGCCGAAGCGCAGGCGTTTGCCCAACGGGTCTCGTCCGGCGAAATAGCTGCGCGCGAAAGATTCGTTGACGATCATCACAGCGGGCGCGTTTTCGTCATCCCGCGCCGTGAAATCGCGGCCACGCAAAAGTGAAATGCCCATCGTTTGAAAATACTTCGCGTTGACGATATTCGCGCTAACCCTCTGCAAGGCGCCCTCCCCGGCGTTGCGCCGCCTGTTGATCTCCTGCTCATCCTGTCCTTCAATGATGAAACCAGTCATCCGCCCGCCGCCGCTGATCGGCACTACGCGCGCCAGGCTTGCGGATTCAACTTCGGGCAAACTCTCTATGCGTTCAATCACCCGCCGATAAAACTCGCGCCCCTGCGGCCTGGCATATCGCAGCAGATTGATGTTGAGCGACGCGGTCAAAAGCTTCTCGGCGTCGAATCCCGGATGCGCGCCCTGAATCCGCCACAAGCTCCGCAAAAACAACCCCGCGCCAATCAGCAACACCAGCGACAACGCCACCTGCGCGATGACCAGCAGGTTGCGCATAGTGAACCGGCGGCGCGATTGAATCGGCGAATAAGACTCATCCTTCAACGACGGCAGGAGATCGAGCCGCGAAGATTGCAACGCCGGAGCGAGTCCGAAAATGATCCCGGTCAATAACGACAAGGCGAACGTGAATCCAAGCACGCGCCTGTCAATGCTGAAATCGAGATTGAACGAAAAGATACCGACCGGCGGCGGAGTTCTCTTAAGCAGGTCAATCGTCCAGACGGCGATCAGCAACCCGGCCAGCCCGCCCGCGAGCGACAGTAGAACGCTTTCGGTCAGCAACTGGCGGATCAGCCGCAACCGGCTCGCGCCCATAGCCAATCGCACGGCGATCTCTTTGCGCCGCGCGAAGGCGCGCGCCAGCAGCAGGTTGGCCACGTTCGCGCATGCGATCAACAACACCATCCCGACCACGGACATCAACAACGCGGCGACCATCACCAGCGGACGGTAACCGCGCGGATCAACCTTGCTGACGGGAAAGAGCGTGGCAATGATTCCCCGATTTTCGTTCGGATAAGCCTGCTCCGGTTGCGATGCGATTACCGCCATTCCCGCCTGCGCCTGTTCAATCGAAACGCCCGGTTTCAACCGGCCAATCATCCGCATCCAGCCCCTGCCGCGCTGGGACAACATGTCAGGATTCATCTCGAAGGAAAAACCGCCGCTCGGAGGCCGCACCACGGCCTGCATCATCATCGGCGCGTAAACGTCGCACTTCTCCAGAATCTCGGCGCCCTCGAACCCCGCGGGCATCACGCCGATGATCGTGAACCGATGGCCGTTCAAAGCGGCCTCCTGCCCGACAACATCGCTTCTGCCGCCAAAACGGTTCTGCCACAGACGATGACTGAGGACGATTACGGGATGCGCGTTCGGCGTCTTGTCATCTTCGTGCGAAATCGCGCGTCCAAGCGCCGCGCGCGCTCCGAGCGCGGCGAAATAATTGCCCGTGACAATCGCGCCGCGGACCAAATCCGCCAATTTGGATGGATCATCGCCGCTCAAACTGATGGTGGTTCCACCGTAAGCGGCCAGTTGGCTGAAGACTTCGTTTTTGTCGCGGTAATCAACGTAATTCGGATAGGAGGCCGCCATCCACATCAACATCCGCACACCGTAGCGCAGGTCTTGCCACATAGTCGCCATTGAATCCTCCTTGAAAGCAGTGGCCTGTCATCCCAAGATGCAATTAACCTTACAGTTCGCTTAACCAAAAAGCGTGCCATCCGGACTGCGAGGTTAAATCGTTAATTTCAATCGGGTTGACATGCGCCGTGACGGGAGAAACGCGCATCGCAGTGTGCGCTTCTGGGATTGGGGAATCCCATTATCGGCACGCGTTCATTACTCTCAGATGTGGCGGCGACGGGCGTAATATTTGCGTTCAACATTAAGAGAGTTGGTTTAATGACCTTCATTTAAGTTGAGTAAGTTAGGTGGCGATTTTTCGCCGCCACCAGCGATGATTATGAACGAACGGCAACGATTCGAAGAGCAGTTGCGATTGCTCAAAACGGCGATCGAGCAGAGCGCCGAATCGATCACCATCACGACGGCGCAGATCGATCCGCCCGGCCCGCAAATCGTCTACGTCAACCCGGCCTTCACGAAGATGACCGGCTACGCGCTCGAAGATGTGATCGGCAAGACGCCGCGTATCCTGCAAGGCCCGAAGACCGATCGCGCCGTGCTTGATCGCCTGCGCAAAGACTGCGAGGAAGGCCGGGACTTCTTCGGCGAGACGGTCAATTACCGCAAGGACGGCTCGGAATTTCGCGTTGAATGGATCGTCGGGCCGGTGCGTGACGAGCGCGGCGAAGTGACGCATTTCGTCGCCACACAACGCGAGGCGCCCGAGCGCCGGCGGGTGGAAGAAGAGTTGCGCAGGAGCGAGGAAGAGTTCCGCTCGTTGTTCGATCTGTCGGCCATCGGCATGGCGCAAGTCTCGCCCAGCGGCCAATATCTCCGCGTCAACCGCAAGCTCTGTCAAATGCTGGGTTACTCCGAGCAGGAGATGCTCCGGCTTACCCTGCATGAGGTGACTCATCCTGACGACCGCGAGTTCAGCGCCGCCAGGTTGGCTTCCTCCTTCACCGGCAGACCTGAGGAATACAGCATCGAGAAACGTTACGTGCGGAAAGACGGCTCGATCATCTGGGTGTTGATCAACTGGGAAGTCATCCGCGACGCCCGGGGACAGCCGATACATACGGTCGCCAACATTCAAGACATCACGACGCGCAAGCGCGCCGTGGAGGCGCTGCGCGCGAACGAGGCGCAACTGCGCGCCATTCTCGACAATTCCACCGCTGTCATCTTCGTCAAAGACATCGAGGGTCGTTACCTGCGAATCAACCGCGGGTACGAGGTCGTTCGGGGCCTGACAGAGGCCGAGGTGAAAGGCAAGACCGATTATGACCTGTACTCCAAGGGGACCGCCGACGCCGTGCGCGCCAACGATCAGGAAGTGATCGCAGCCAATACACCGCTTCAATTTGAAGAGCAGGTCGCCTTAGCCGATGGATTGCGCCACTTCATCGTAGTGAAGTTTCCGCTGCGCGACGACAACGGGCGTCCTTACGCCGTCTGCGGCATCGCCACCGACATAACCGAGCGCAAACAAGCCGAAGAGGCCTTGAAAGCCAGCGAGGAACAGTCCCGCTCCCTGATTGAACAAGCCTCGGACGGAATCTTCCTGGCCAACCTCGAAGGAGTCTATACGGAGGTGAATACAAGCGCCTGTCAAATGCTTGGCTATACGCGCGAGGAGTTGATCGGGAAGAAGATCAACGACCTGATCCCGCCCGAAGACTTTCCCAGGCTGGATGAGCTTCGGGAGCGCCTGTTGAAAGGCGAGGCGCATTCCCGAAGTCGGCCAGATCACCGGCGACCCAGTGCGGTTACAACAATCAGCCCCGACTTCATGCCCTATATATTCGACCGTTTTCGCCAGGCCGACGCGTCGAGCGTGAGAAGGTACGGAGGGCTTGGCCTCGGCCTGGCGCTCGTCAAGTATCTGGTCGAGTTGCACGGCGAAACGATCGAAGCCACGAGCGCGGGCGAGGGCCAGGGCGCGACTTTCAAAGTTCTGCTGCCGGTCCACGCCATCTCCTCGCCGCTCCGTGAAACCGAAGGCGCGCCAGTCACGATCTCGGGTCTGGAAGAGATCGCATCGCTCGCGGGAGTGCGAGCGTTGGTGGTCGATGATGAGACCGACGCGCGCGAATTGGTCAGGTTGGCGCTCGCGCGGCCCTGATCATCGTTTCGGCCATAGTGAGCGATTTGAGAAATCATCAATCCATATCTTCCTGTCCCACATTTTCCTGTTGGTAAAACCGAAACAGGAATATGGAGGACAGGAAAATAGGAGTGAATGATTTCTGAAGTCTTCCGCCAATGGCCGAAACGATGATCGAAGCCGCTCGCGCAATACGGCGCGGACGTGGTCGCCGCAGGCTCCGCCACCGAAGCCTATGAATTAGTTACCGCGGCGCCGGAGGCGCCCGACGTGATGGTGACCGACCTGGGAATGCCGGACGAAGACGGCTTCAGCCCGCTGCGGCGCGTGCGCGAGTGGGAGCGTGAGCGCAATCTTTACATCCCGGCAGTGGCGCTCACGGCCTACGGGCGGGTTGAAGACCGCGTGCGCGCCTTGAAGGTTGGCTTCCAGACACACATCGTCAAGCCGGTCGAGCCCGCCGAACTGGCTGTCGTGATCGCGAGCCTGGTCAGACGCCCGGACAGAGGCAGGAAAAAGTTTATCGAAGATGATCAAGCGTAAAGAGATCGGTTAATCGCCTTCTTAGGATGATTCGTTTCCTTGCATCTGCGCCAGGCCGGTCATATACTCCCTACCATCCCGCTCTAGTTCAGTAAATCGTTGTGGCTCTCGTTTTCTTCAGTGTAGTCGTTGTAGCTAAGGAGGCGCCATGTCACGAAAAGTTAGCTACATTATTGTGACCATTATAACTGCGGTCTTATTCCGTCTTACTGCTATATCCCAGGCTAAATTAGTACAACCTGTCGTCGAACACCCAGCGCAACTTATTTCAAGTAATCGGAACTAACAAGTCCGCGCAAATATACCAACGCGCAGAGAAAGGAACGTACGATGCCGGATCGAAACAAAGCAAAGATAGAGCAGAACGCGAATCGGGTTGTGAGCTGGTTGGCTGACAACCACGCCGAGTTTGAAGAGCGCGGCATAAAAGAAGATTCGTTGGCCGGCGCTGTTGAAATAGGCGGAGTTGACAAGATCAGGGCAGCCGTCGACCGTCTTGAGAATCGAGAGGTGGTGGTAAGGAGTCCGATAGCGTTAACGACCCCACCGCAATTTCTGCTCAAGCCCGGGCGAACCTGGCCTGCGACTCGCGATAAACTGGCAAGCGGACAATCGGCGCATAGCGCCTAGCGCCGGCTGCGGCTGGAGAAAGTTTATCGAAGATGATCGGGCGTAATGAGACGGAAGCGACAGGATTTCTCAGATTGAAAATCCGGTCTTGAGAAATCCTGTCAATCCTGTTTGTTAGTGAATCCAACCGTGAGCAGCATCTCGTTTAATCTTTATTTGATTTGCGCCTTGACCTTGTTGGCTGTTTTGCCATCTACGGTTAACGTCACATCTACCTCGCCAAGCCCGATCAGACTACGCGGTAGCAAGGCGTTAATTTGATCCAGTCCGAAAAACTCCCCTTGCGGTCCGGCAAAACTTACTGGCGCGTCCACGTCACGAACCTGAACTCGCACATTTCCGAGCGCGCTGCGGAAGCGCCAGCCTGTGCCAAAGAGAATCAAGAAGACCTGGTCGCCCTCCGGCCCCAAATCAATCGGGACGGCGACAAAACGGTTTTGCGCCGCATCATATTGCACGACAGGTTCGAACTTTGAGTCGCCATCCGCCATCACGCGCAACACAACAGCCGCGGCAATACCGCCGCCGCTGGCGTCTGCCGTAAACAGTCCGGGTAATACGCGGTCAATCATGATATTGCCGGCCGACACTATGCCCTGGCCGGCCGTCGCAGTGACTTTTGCTTCGCCGGTCGCCGTCCCAGCAGGGATTTGGTAATTGATCTGCAATGGCGAAACAGAGAAGAGCGAAGCCAGCCGTTCCATTCCCGCGCTGTCTTTCACTTTGACCGTCGTTCCACCAAGCGTCGTCGGGAGCGGGTTGCCGCTGGCAATTTGCGTTGTCGTCGCCAAGTCCGTGCCGAAAGCCGCGACGATTGATTCACTGGCGAGCACGTTTCCGCTATAGCTCGCGGCAGAGACACTGACAAGAGGTCGTGTCGGCGTGGGCGTCGGACTCGGCGTTGGCGTCGGTGTCGGACTCGGCGTCGGGGTTGGCGTCGGCGTCGGACTCGGGGTTGGCGTCGGGGTGGGGGTCGGCGTCGCTACATCGCCGAGCCGCAGCTTGATGAGGAAACCGTCCACTTCGCCGCCATTTCCACGTTGGACGGCATTTTGCGTTACAGGAAAGTTTGTGGAACTCGTAGTCCCGGTGATCCACACGCTTCCATCGCCATTCGCAATGATGTTGTTATGTCCTTTGCTGAAGCCGCGCGCGTCATCGTCTCCGGCCCCACCGAGATAAGAGGCATAAGTAATGGAATCCCGTCCAACCCGAGAGAGATCAATTCTGACCACAAAAAGGTCTGAGCAGGGATGAGTGTTAGGCGCGTCGCCACAAACACCGCCGTTATAGGTCTGTTGCACGGCCCCCGGTGTGGTCGGGAAATTGGGCGAACTGGTAGCGCCGGTAAGATAGATTTGACCATTCGCGTCGATCGTAATATCGGTGGCGCGATCCTCATCGCTACCTCCGAGATAGCTGCCATAAATCGGGGCGCCCTGCGCATTCAACTTTGCAATGAAGCCGTCATAACAGGATGCGGAATTAGGATTGACCGCGCAAGTTTTGCCGGGACTGGGCTGGAGAGCTCCGGCCGTCACGGGGAAATCAACTGAGGCGGTACGACCCACGACGTAAACCTGGCCGGTCCCATCTACCGCGAGGCTCTGGCCCAGATCCAACCGACTACCGCCGATGAAGGTTGAGTAGACAACCGCCTCGTCGCCGGTCTTGGTCAGGTCCAATTTGGTAACGAAAGCGTCCACGATCTGTTGTTGGGAAACATAAGCATCCCCTGCGATGTAAGCGAAACCGGCCTGATCTACGACGACGTCTTGGGGCGTCTGGCCAGCCCCAATCCTGTGTGTATTCATGATTGAGGCGGCGCCCATTTTGGCAGGGTCTATCTTCAGCGCATAGCCGATCCCCTGAGCTCGTCTGTCTATTCCAAATCCCACGGCGTAGATGATTGAATTTTGAACCCCCACGCCAGTGATTATAGTGGCGAGGCTCTCGAGGCCGACGTAAGTTGAGTAGAGTATATCGCGGCCGTCGGAGCTCAACTGCGTGATGAAGCCCTCGATTTCGCCGGTCCTGGTCAATCGCGCGCCGTTCTTGATCGGAAAGTCGAGTGAGGAAGTTCTTCCGCTCAGGCAGACGCGACCGAGCGTGTCAACAGCCAAGCCTATCGCCTCTTCGCCTGCGCTTCCGCCAAGATAGGTGAGGTAGAGCAGTGTGTCGCCGGCCGGATTGAATTTGGCGACGAACGCGGCAGACTCGTTCAGATCCAGATTCCGAATGGCGCCCGGAGGCGTTGGAATATCAGGCGTCCCGGCAAACCCGGCTAGATAGAGATTGCCTGAAGCGTCTACCGCGCTGCTCTGCGCCACATCTCTTCCGCTGCCGCCAAAGTAAGAGGCGTAGTCGAGCGTCGGGTCGATTATCAGGGGGCAGCCCGTATCATACGAGCCAATCTTAAATCTGACTTCGCGCTTACTGACGATCTCATAACGTCCGGTCACTGTCCGTCTTCGTCCGCCGGCCTCCTGATACACCACCGGCCGACGATGTCTTACAACACCCGCCTTCGTCTCCAAGATCAAATCGCCGGTTTCATCAATTCGCATCCGCTCTGCGCCGTCAAAGCGTAGCCGGATTTTCCGGGGATTTGCGCCTGGCGCGACGATGAAATCGTATTCGAGCCGCTGCTGATCGCCGTGATAGATCATGTCAATGCCATGGTAGATGGCTTCATACCTGACCTGGCGATAATGGGCGACTCCGGTGCGCCACTGTCGCGGATCACGGCCGAGAAGGTAGTTGGTTTTGCCCGGCAATGGCTGCTGCCCGCTCAGACGTGGCTGCGGGTTCGCGCCGATGAGTTTCATCCGCAATCCGCAATCCGCAGCCCGCAACTGCAGAACAGCCTCAGCCGGAGTCAGGCGAAGAGTGAGATTGCGGCTTCGCGCCAGGAATCCGCCCCGATTCTCCTGATCAGCTTCGAAGCTGATCGGCAGTTTCGCCGAGATGGTCTCCAACCGCGCGCGCGTGACAGAGGTCGTGGCGAAGTTGTCCATGGCGCTGTGAGGTGTGGATGAAGGCGCAATCCGCTCCCGGACCACCAGCGGTACGGACAGCAAGATTAGACTTAAGAGAGTTGACACGAAGTGGGGCAACGTGCGCGGATGATTGTGAGGTATAAACTTTATCATTTGCTTCTCCGATCTAAATCAGGCCACACAACATTGGTACACCGTGGCGGTAGCCCGACCGTGAGGGAGGGCGTAGGCGCCGCAGTCCACAGTCCACGCCCTCCCTCACGGTCGGGCTACCGCCACGTGGATCCACGACTGTGCCAATGTGGCCTGTCGCTACTATCCCAACGTTGACTGGTTTCGTTTAACAGGAAGGTGGGAAGATCGGGATGGTCAGGCTCGTGCCGGCCTCCGTGAGTCTCAGGTGATTGAGAGTTGCGCCGCCGCTAAAAGCCCCGACTCTATGCCCCGCGCGCGAGTTGAAGCTGATGGCTGCGCCGGTGACGCCACGATCCGCCACCGGAAAGAGTTTCAGCCAACCAGTGCGCCCGGCGGGGATCACAGCCTGAAACTTTGGAGTTGTCGCTGGGAAACGATTTGAAAGTTGCGCCCGGAGTTGGCAGCGGGCAGAGGAGGAGAAGCTGAAACCATTCTCCGAGTCGTCAAAGAGCTGGCCGGAGATATCGCCGATTGACGGCGGCGCAGCCGGATCGCCCAAATTGCCGCTCAGGCTGTTGACGATGATAATCGTTGAGGACCCATCAAGGGCGCTGGAAATCTTGTCCAAGGCCAGCGCGCGCGGAAGCTTGCTGTACTCGACGCCATCGAAATCGAGCGAAACCGAACCGACCGGTCCCGACGCCGCGCAGTCAGGTAAACTGCCCTGGTACAAGGCCGGGAAAGCATCCGCGCTCAGGCTGGCCGCATGACCCGAAGCCAGCTTGACGGATTCGCTCCCGATCAAGAGGTTGAAGCTGATCGGGCATCCAGTCGCCAGGTCGCTGGCCACAGCGATCATGTACCCCTCTGCCCCCGGGTCAACATCCGAGGCCAGGAAACTGGCCGTCTGATTCGCCGTCGCACAGAAAAAGAAATCCGCCACCGAGCAGTCATCGCTGTTTACCAGGAAAATGTGAATCGCTACAGGACCAGCGTCGCTCGTGTTGGTCAGATTGATTTGTGTGTCCTGTTTGCCCGGATGGCTGGCGCTCGAAGTATAGTAGTTATATACGAGAACCGAGCCAGGCTTTGGTCCGCCTGACGCCACAGCGCCGGGGTCGGCGGCGAGGGCGACCGAGCTTAGCAAGGCGAGCGCAACCGTAAGTAATAGCGCGCGCGTGTGTCGATAGATTCTTTGCATGTAAAAATTCTCCTTTAATCTGAGGGTTTATCTTGCACGGGTCGGAATGCTTTTTGGTTATTGCGCAGATCGTCTGCGCGCATGGTCATCTTAAGAATAAAGCTCGAGCCTGGTGAGGGTATGAGCTTCTATCCGCGAGGCGGTTTGGATGAGGGCAACTTTTATTCCTCGTCTCAGAGGGCGGAGAAAGGCGCGCTTACGGTTCTGAGTGGCGTAACAATTACGCCACCCGGCGGCAGGGGGGGCGCCAAAATGATCCCTGATGATCGGCTACTTTTTGCCGGCGAAGTCGAAGGTATAACGGAGCATTAGAGAATGGCTCGGCGTGTTACGCCCGTAGTCGGTGGAAATGATGTATTGCGCGAGCAGTGAGGGATTGATGCGCCAACCCGCGCCAAAGCTGGAAAAAAAATTCCTGGCGTGGGGACGCGCTCCAGGTTCGATGGTGGTGAGCAATGACCCGCTGACGAGGAAGCGCCGCCACAGATCGGTTTGCGCGCCGGCGTGCAAGCTTAGGAATCGGTAGTCGAATTTCCCATTGCTTTTCCGCTTCGTCGGTTCAAAGACAGCTCTGCTGGTAGTTTGAAGCGTCCCGCCCGCCACATCAAAGCTGAAGACCGTCTGTGGGCGCAGCGCAATCCCGATTCCGCCTCCCAGCGTAGCGCGGCGGATACGACGATGGATGCCGACGCCAGTTTCTTCGGCATACATGGCCGCAAAACTGTTGTTCTGGATGGAATGACTGTTCCTCTCGTAAAGCAGCGATCCCTCCACACCGTAAAAGAAACGGCGCGTCAGCGGGCTACGCCGCCGTAGACCGATCTCGGATGTTTGTGTGGCAAAGTGTTGATCAAGGAGTTGGTCGATGTCAGTCTCTTCGGGCAAGGCGTTGCGGTCAAGGTCCCGAGCCGAGGTAACTCCCTGACGATAGTAGATCCCGAGCTTACGGCCTCCGGCGAAGTCATGTGTCAGCCCCAGCGTCAATCGCGTCCGATCAATGTCAGCGCGTGATTCAAATCGCGCTGGACGGCTCCTGCCCGCGAAGGTGTAATTGTCTGTGATTACCCAAACGCCACGGCCCGCGAGTTGATCAACCTTAAGCCCCAGGCTGGTTCGATCCTGGCTACCCAATCGGCGCGCTAAAATGAGCGAGGTATTGACCGTCGTCATTCTGGTCGAACTGTTCTGAGCAATTGTAGTAGCGCCTACGGTCGAATCGTAGAGCGTGAAAGCTTGCAGACTGGCGCGCGTCATCGAGGCCGCGCCGCCGAGAACAAAGCCCGATTCCCCGAGCGGCGAGAAATATGTGGTCTGCGTAAAGAGCGTGGAGTCGAGCGGGCGGATCGCCTCCCGCATTGAGAGATCCGATGAAGTGACGCTCTGTCGCGCGCCGTTGAAGGAAGGCAATAGGTAGAGACGGCCTTCGGCTTGAGTAAACTCGGCGGCGTAAGCAGGGTTCTCAAGACTGTCGAAGTGCGGATCGGCGAAAGCCGCGTAACGCGCCGGCGCAGGTTGGGCGCCGGCGCCGACGAGGCCCGTAACGTACTCCTCGTAAGAGCCGAGGATCTCACTCCACGGCTCCACTTTTCCGTCGCCGAGTTTCGCCGTTGCGCTCAACTCGCTGCCCGGGCCCGGCGCGAAAAAGCTGATATCGCCACCAGGCCGCACGATGACGCTGCGTCCGGGCGCGATGAGCGCTCTCTGCCGAGGGTCGAAGCGACTCGTCACTTCCACCAATCCATCATACACAATGACCTGGGTCTCGCCGCTCGCCGCCACGCTGACCTGAAAGTCGGTGCCGCGCACGGCGATGGTAGCCGCCGGGCTGGTGACGTGATACGGGTTGGGGCGCCTGCCAAAATGATTGACCTTGACGCGCACGCGTCCGACCACGATCTCGAACAATTCGCACAGCGAGTTGGCCTGGAGGAAATCCCTCATTACGAGGCGCGATCTGGGGTGCACGACCAATTGGCTTCCATCACTCAGGCCGATCACAAGACGCCCGGCGACGCCGGTGTCAAGCGTATATCCCGGCAACAACAGGTCGCCTCGGTTGATTGGCAAAGGCCCTGGCCCGGCGCTACCCCGAACGACTGTCGCGCGGCCGCTCACGCTCAGAACCTGCGCTTCGATCAATGCGCCTTGCGCGCCAGCGAGCGCGCGCAATATGACCAACCAAACCATTCCACGGAACGCAAGGCGACACGGGGAGAAAAGCGCTCCCTCACATCTGAACAGAGATTTCCAGCCCCGCAATTTAACAAACCTCCTTCTCTTCAGGGGCATCTTCCGGGTCATCGTCGCGGTCGCTTGCCGCATCAACTACTGGATCGCGCAAATCTTCTTGCTCGACCTCGTCTTCGTCAGACGCCGCAAGCTGATATTTGGCGATCAGGCGCTGTACCGTGCGGCGGGTGAGACCGAGCACGGCGGCGGCGCGGCGGCGACTCCCGCCCACTTCGCCCAAGACGAGTTGCAGGTAGCGGCGTTGAACCTCATCAATTGTCGGCCAATCATTCACCGTAATATGCGCGATGTGAGCGTGCGGGGCGCCGCTCACTACCGGCGCAGCGTGGGCTTGGGCGATGTGGGGAGGCAGGCAGTTAATTGTAATCAGCCGGTGCGAAGAGAGCGCGGCGGCCCGCATTAGCGCGTTTTCCAGTTCACGCACGTTGCCGGGAAAGGAATAGGCGCATAACGCTTCGATCGCCTCGCGCGTCAGGCGAAAGGGCGGCTGTGTGTCTCCGCTTGCGCGGCGCAGGAAATGGTGGGCGAGCATTCCAATATCCCCTGCGCGCTCGCGCAACGGCGGCAGTTCAATCGTCAGCACGCTCAAGCGGTAGAATAAATCCGCTCGGAAGCTGCCCGCCGCCACCAGTTCGCGCAGTGGGGCGTTACTGGCGCCGATCACACGCGCATTCACACGCCTGACCTGCGTCGAGCCGACACGCCGCACCTCACCAGACTGCAAAGCGCGCAGCAGACTCGCCTGAAACGTGGCGCTTGTCGAAGCGAGTTCATCCAGAAAGAGCGTGCCGCTATCCGCGGCTTCAAACAGCCCGGCGCGGTCACCCGTCGCTCCCGTAAACGCGCCCTTCGTGTGACCGAAGAGTTCGGCCTCGAGCAACGTGTCGGTCAAGCCGGAACAATTGACAGCGACGAAAGGCCGAGCGGCGCGGGAGCTGAGTTGATGAACGGCGCGCGCGACCAATTCTTTGCCTGTTCCTGACTCGCCCATCACCATGACGGTCGCGTCGGTATAGGCCGCATGCGCGATCAGCTTATAGACGGCGACCATCGCCGCGCTACGCCCGACCAATCCCGAATGCGACAAATCGTCACAGAGGGAGTTAGTCTCCTGCGCGGCGGATTCGACTTCGCGTTGCGCGGCGATGTAGCGGCGCAAGAGCGCGGCGAGCGCCTCAACTTCAAACGGCTTGGCCAGAAAATCACTCGCCCCCTCGGCTTTCGCGCTGACGGCCAGTTCGAGCGAACCTTGCGCGGTAATCAGAATGATCGGCAATGCCGGGCTGACGGCGCGCAACTCGCGTACCACGCTCAGACCGTCGCCGTCCGGCATAAAGATGTCGCAGATGACGGCGTCGTACGCCTCCTGTCGCGTCGCAGAGACGGCTTCGCCACCGGTGCGCACACACTTCACGCTGAAGCCGGAGACGGTCAACCCGGCTTCGAGCGCCAGGCGAATCGAACGTTCGTCGTCGGCAATAAGAATTCGTGGTGGTTCAGGCATGTGAGTGATTTAGTGGTAGTCTCAGCGAAAAGACCGATCCGACGCCGACCTCGCTTTGCGCCGTAACACGTCCGCCGTGCAACTCTACAATTTCACGAACGAAGGCGAGTCCGAGGCCGGCGCCTGGAGTCTCTCCCTCATCAACCCGTGGCACGCGGTAGAATTTCTCGAAGATGCGTGGCAACGACTCAGGAGGAATACCGCAGCCTCGATCGCTGACTTCGATCCAGACCGCATCGTCTTCCGCGCGCACAGCCACTGTAACCTCACTTTCCGCCGAACTGAACTTGATCGCGTTGGCGACCAGATTGGTTATCGCGCGCGCAAGCAGGTCGCCATCAGCCACCACCGCCGGCAGATTCGAGGCGAACCGTTTCGTGAGGCGTATCCGGCGTTGAGCCGCAACCGGATCGAGCAGCAACAACGCCCGTTCCAGCAACGACTCTATGCGCGCCGGCGCGGGCTGTAACAAGCGCGCTCCCGATTCCAGCCGCGTGATATCGAGATACTCGTCGATCATTCTTGCCAGCCGTTTGGTTTCATCATTGATCACGGCGTGCATCTCATACCGCCGCTCGGGGTCGAAGTCAAACTTGGCCAGCACTTCGCTCATCGCTTGAATCGCGGTGAGCGGGGTCCGCAGCTCATGCGATACGAGCGCCATGACGTCGTTCTTCATCTGCTGCAACTCGTATTGCTTGGTGACGTCGGAGAGTGTGGCGACCAGGCCTAACAGGACGTAGGTTCCATCGGCTCGATCGCTCACCGCCGAAAGCCGCAGCACGTAATGGCGCTTCGGGCTGTCGCCAAGCGTAACCGCCAGTTCAACCGGGGCGCGCTCGACGATCGGGCGGAACAGAATCCCAGGCAATGCGCCTTCGCTGTCCGGGTCGGAGTCGCGGCCGGCGGCGGATTCGCGCCTGGCCGCGCGGATTCGCTGTAGCAGATCGCTGCCGACAAGCGCTTCTTCCGAAGTATTGAAGATGGCCGCCGCGCGGGGGTTGGCGAACGCTATCCGGCCCGTCGTCGAGGTGATGAGCAGTCCATCTTCGATCGAATGCAGCGCCCGCTCGACAAAGCCGGAACGCGCCAATAGGCGACGATGCAGAATGCCCAGAGCGCGCGTTTTCCACTCGATTCCGCGCGGCCACCATCTTCGGCGGCGCACGGATTCCGTTTCCGGTCGCGCGACCGAGGCCAGATAACCAGTCGCGACCTCGCGGCAGAGCAGCAAAATGTCATCCTCCAATTGGCGCGCTCCCGTGACTGCAATGATCAACGCCCCGGCCGGTCGCGGACTCTCTCCCAGCCTGATGACCAGAGCTCGCATATCCATGGGTTTGCCATTCCCGGACGAGAAGTAACGAAAGGCGGCTTCCGCCTCTTCTTTCGCTTGCGCAATTGATCGGGGCGGAGCGAGGCGATCATCCAAGTTTCGCAAAGCCTCCTCCGTTACTTCTGCGCCGTGATGAGCCACAGACAGATAATCGCCAGCTTGATCGCTGCGCCGCGCCAGAATCGCCACCGCCACGGCGTCAGTCCATTCGGCGATTCTCGCCGCCGGATCAGACCAGCGCGATTGCTCCAACAGCGCTCTGATAGACGGCATAAGGCTTACGCCAGCCTGCTCCAACTCGGCGATCCGCGTATCGAGATTGGCGCTTAAGACGAATGACCGCCGGAATAACGTCAAAGGCGCCGCCGTCACGAAGGAGATCAGGGCCGGGGCAAGCGGTGGCGCGATCAACCAGCGCGTAAACGCGAGATAAGCCGCCAGCAGAATGAAGACGGCCAATCCCGTGAGCGCCGCGAGTTGTTTGATCAACTCCCATCGCCCCTGCGCGCTCTGCCCAAAGGCTAGCAGAAAGGTCACCGCTGTCGCGACAAGCGCTACGAGCAACACGGCGATCCCATCCGGGGTTTCGCGATAGAAACGGCCGCGCAACACGGTGTGCAGCGCATTGGCCAGGACCTCGACGCCAGGCATCAACTCGGCGCGCGGACGGCCATCTTCATTCTCCGCGCGGATGAAAGGGGAGGCGACGCGATCTCCCAATGCGGTCGCGGTCGCCCCGATCAACACATATTTGCCTCGGAACTTTTCCGCCGCGACGCGCCCATCAAAGACATCAGCGAAACTATAGGTTTGGGCCGCAAATGATCCAGGCGGGCCGACGTAATCGAGCGATAGGTGGGAGGCGCGAACTAGATCAGTTCGAGCGTGTTCACTCTCCGCCGCGATTACGACATTGCGGTAGCCAGCGCTCAAAGGAATGAGGCGAGAACCGACTCGAACACCGTCTGGAGTTTCATACGTTCCGCCGCCGCTCGCGCGATCGCCGATGCGCGCCAACTCAATCGCCATCGCCCAAAGCGCCTGCGCTTCGTTATCCGCCTGGCGCAATACCAGCGAACGGGCTATGCCGTCAAATCCGGTGAAAACATTGACGTGGCCCACGCCTGCCGACGCCCTTTCGATCTCCGGCAACGGCCGCAGCCAAACAATTCGCCCGCTTCCTTCAGCGTCAGTCGCTTCGATAAGTTGCGCCGCCGTCACCACGTTGCCTGCGCGCGCAATCGCCTTGGCCAACTCCCGGTCATCCATCGCCGCCGTTGGTTCGCTATAGAGAACATTTAATCCGATTACTTTAGACTCGGTCAGGGCCAATTTGTCCAGCATCTGCGCCATCAACGCGCGTGGCCAGGGGAAACGACCGAAACGCAGCACACTTGGCTCATCAATCGCGACAATGACTACCTCGGCGGGCGGCGACAACGGGCCGCGCAAGCGCATCAGCCAATCCCGAGCTACGGAGTCCAACCTCGGAATGCGCCAAACCACGCCTATCCCAACTATTGTCGATAGGACAATGATCGCGATAACCCAAATGACTTGCCGGGCGCCACGAGCGCGGAGGGATTCATCCTTCATCCTAACCTCATTCGTCGCCTACTCAATCAAAAGATGGGAAAGCGGCGTCAGAACCCGCCGCGCACTCTCGCTTCGCGCTTCTCCACACTAAACTCAATGCCATTGGACTTGCAGGCCCAAGTGGCCGAAACGATGATCAAGGCC
>Ga0187894_10002475_pt1 | contig 22032 bp, 13 predicted proteins | sample GBC1701081metaG_FD_136650 | JGI IMG/M metagenome (GOLD analysis project Ga0187894, IMG submission 136650) | White microbial mat communities from a lava cave in the Kipuka Kanohina Cave System on the Island of Hawaii, USA - GBC170108-1 metaG ... | reverse complement strand
GACCCATGCAGCGCCGCCACGCCTCCCCTCACGCCCCGCTCCCTGCGGCGCGCAGAAAAAATGTGCCCGGGCTGTTGAAACATCGGACATAAGAGGACGACAGGATCCTTCATGGGCGAATGCCCTGCTCTTCCTGCGGAGCTGACCATGTCGCTGGGCTACTACGATGTCGGCGCCACGCCGTTCTTCGCGCTGCAGGCCGACCAGCGTGTGTCCTATTGCCTGTACGTGCCCAAGGCGCTGGCCCAGGCAACCGACCGGTCGGCCTGGCGGCTGATCGTCGCCGTGCACGGCACGGGCCGCACGGCGGCAACCTATCGCGACAGCTTCGCCGACCTGGCGGAGCGCGAGCGGTGCGTCGTTCTGGCACCGCTGTTCCCGGTAGGCCTGATCGAGCCGGGCGAGCTGTCGAATTTCAAGCGCATAAAATTCCACGACATGCGCTTCGACCGGCTGCTGCTGGCCATGGTCGACGAGGTCGGCCGGAAATACGGCATCGACGTCGGCCGCTTCCTGCTGTTCGGCTTTTCCGGCGGCGGGCAGTTCGTGCATCGCTTCTACTACCTGCACCCCGACCGCCTGGCCACCGTGTCGATCGGCGCCCCCGGCTCCCTCACCCAGATCGACGCCACGCGCGACTGGTGGGTAGGCACGCGCAACTTCAGGGCCGAGTTCGGCGTCGATATCGACCTCGCCGCCATGCGCCGCGTACGCGTGCAGATGGTGGTGGGCGCTCTCGACACCGAGACCTGGGAGATCACCATCAAGCCCGGCGATCGCATCTGGATGGAGGGCGCCAACGATGCCGGCATCACGCGCATCGACCGGCTTGCGACGCTCAAGGCGAACTACGAGCTGCATGGCATCGCCGTACGTCACGATGTCGTGCCCGGCATCGGGCATGAAGGCGCGAAATCGCTGGAGCCGGTGCGCCAGTTCTTCGCCTCGGTCCTTCGGGAGAGCGCACAGCGGAGCGTCGCATGAGGCCCCGAGCCGGTCCGCGGCGATGGCAGTTAATCCCGTCGTCCCGACCAAGGCCCGAAGGGCCGCGTGGAGGGACCTTCTCTCCACAACAACGGCCATCGTTGCTGAGGCAAGGTCCCTCCACGCCTGCCCCGAGCGAAGCCGAGGGGCGGCCCTTCGGGCCTTGGTCGGGACGACGGAAACTTGACGAAGCTACCGGGGCAATGAGGTGTGCGATTGCCTTGGCCGCGACCCTGCTGGCGGCCGGCAGCGTCGTGGCGCAGGAAGGCCGCCGCATCGACAGCCTGACCGTGGCCATCGGATCGGACATGCGCAGCAGCAGTCCGGGCGTGAATCGCGACGCCAACTCGGACACGGTGCTGCACCACGTTGTCGAGGGGCTGGCCGCCTATCGCGAGGACATGTCGGTGGCGCCGATGCTGGCCGAGTCCTGGCAGGTCGAGGACGACGGCAAGGCCTACCGTTTCCGCCTGCGCGAGGGCATCACGTTCCACAACGGTGCGCCGCTGACCTCGGCCGAGGTCGTGTGGAGCTGGCGCCGCTACCTCGATCCCAAGACCCTGTGGCAATGCATCCGGTTCTTCGACGGTGCCCAGGGGCCGAAGGTCCTGGAGGTCGAGGCGCCCGATCCGCGGACCGTGGTGTTCCGCCTGCAGGAGGCATCCGGCCTGTTCCTGGTTGCCATGGCTAACCTGCAATGCAACGCCGCGATCCTGCATCCCGACTCGGTGGGCCCCGACGGCGCGTGGCGGGCGCCGGTCGGCACCGGCCCCTACATGCTGCGCGATTGGCAGCGCGGCCGGCAGGTCGACCTCGCCCGCTTCGAGGCCTATCGCCCGGCACCCGGTGCGCGCGACGGCATGACCGGCGCCAAGATCGCCTATGCGCAGCGCATCCGCTTCCTGGCCATCGCCGATCCGTCAGTAATGAAGACGGCGCTGTTTGCCGGCAATGTCGACACCGTGCCGGTCCTGTCGCCCAACGACGTCGATGACGCCAGGAAGCGCGGCATGCAGGTCTCGGTGCAGCCGACACTGGCGTGGCAGGTCCTGCTGATGCAGGCGCACGATCCGCTGCTGGCCGACGTGCGCATGCGCCGGGCCATCGCCCATGCCGTCGATCTGCGCGAGGTGGCGCAGTCCCTCTCCTTCGGCCTCGCCGGCCCGAACCCGGCGGCAGTGCCGCTGGCCAGCCCGTACTACGGCGCCGCCTTCAGCGTCTGGCCGACGCACGACCCGGCAGCGGCGCGGCGCCTGCTCAAGGAGGCGGGCTACGCCAATCAGCCGATCCGAATCCAGACCAACACGCGGCCGGGCGGCTACTTCGATGCCGCCGTGATGATCCAGGCCATGCTGGCCACCGTCGGCGTCAACGCACAGCTGGAGACGCTGGAATGGGGTGCCCAGCTGCAGAACTACGGCCAGGGCAAGTTCCAGCTCTCCTCCTTCGCCTTCTCGGCCCGGCTCGATCCGGCGTTGAGCTACTCGTCGCTGATCGGCGACAAGAAGCAGTTCCCGTTCGCCCAGTGGGACGATGTGGAGGCGAAGAAGCTGCTGGACGCCGCCAAGGTGTCTGCGGACCCGTCCGAGCGCGGCCGCCTGTTCGCCGAGTTGCACCGGCGCATGGCCGAGGCGGTGCCGATCCTCGGCATCTACAACCCCGTCGAGGTGTCGGCCGCCGGCCCGCGCGTGCGCGGCTACCGCACCTGGCCCGCCGGCAACGACCGCTTCTGGGGCGTGTGGAAGGAATGAGGCGCATCTGTTCAATTGAGCTCTGCCTGTCATCCCGAGCGCAGCGAGGGATCTATGGGCGGCGGCGGGCTCAGCCGGATCCTTCCGGGGTGGCGCTACGCATCGCTCCTGGATCCCTCGCTGCGCTCGGGATGACAGTGATGGGCCGGAGAACGACTGGAGCATAAGAATGACCGATCTGTGGAAACTCGACGCCGTCGAAATCGCGGCGCTGACGCGCGGCCGCAAGGCCTCCTGTCGCGAGGTGGTAACGTCGGCGCTGGCGCGGCTGGATGCCGTGAACCCGGCATTGAACGCGGTGGTGCAGCCGCTCCACGAACAGGCGCTTGCCGCCGCCGATGCGGCCGACAAGGCCGCGGCCGATGGCGCGACGCTGGGCCCGCTGCATGGCGTGCCCGTCACCACCAAGGTCAATGTCGACCAGGCCGGCTGCCCGACCGACAACGGCATCGTCGCGTTCAAGAACCTGGTCGCCACGCAGGACAACCCGACAGTCGCCAACCTGAAGCGGGCCGGTGCAATCGTGATCGGGCGCACCAACACGCCGGGCTTCTCGATGCGTTGGTTTACCGACAACGCGCTGCATGGCCTCACCCTCAATCCCTGGGACCGCAGGCGGACGGCGGGCGGATCGAGCGGCGGCGCCGCCTCCGCCACGGCGGCGGGCATCGGGGCCATCGGACAGGGCAACGACATCGCGGGCTCGGTGCGCTACCCGGCCTATTGCTGCGGCCTGGTCGGGCTGCGGCCAAGCTACGGCCGCATCCCCGCCCACAACTTCACGGCCACGGCCAAGCGCGCCATCTCCGCCCAGCTGATGGCAGTGCAGGGGCCATTGACCCGCCGCGTGCGTGACGCGCGCGTCGCGTTCGCCGCCCTGTCGGCCGGCGATGTCAATGACCCGCGCTGGACCGACGTGCCGCTGGAAGGCCCCAAGCCGAAGGTGCCCATCCGGGTCGCGATGGTGGTCGATCCAGGTGGCCGTGGCGGCATTGCGCCGGAGATTGAAGCAGCGATCCGCCAGGCCGGGCGCTGGCTGGAGGACGCCGGCTATCGGGTCGAGGAGGCCGAGCCGCCGGAATTCGGCGGCGTCATCGACCTGTGGGCCAAGCTGGCGATGGACGATGTGATCGCAGGCCTCGAGCCGGCGGTCGACAAGTGGGGCGATGACGGCATCAAGGTCGCGCTGGGGTACTGGCGGGCGCTGCATCCGGCCGCGGACGCGCGCGGTGTGCTGGAGGCGTTGGCCGAGCGCGATCGCCTGCTGCGGCTGTGGCAACTCTTCCTCGAGGAGCGGCCGCTGATCCTGACCCACACGTCGGCCGAGCTGCCCTTCGAGGTCGGGCTCGACCTGGTCGATGCGCCGACCACGGCGCGCCTGATGAAGGCGCAGTCGACCATGCTCGCCGTGCCGGTGCTGGGCCTGCCCGCCATATCGGTGCCCACCGGCACAGCGGGCGGCGTGCCGGTCGGCGTGCAGCTGGTCGCCGGGCGCTACCGCGAGGATCTCTGCCTTGACGCTGCCGAAGCGATCGAAAGCCGCGCCGATGTCGCGACACCGGTCGACCCGAGATCTTGACCTCTCCCGCTACGCGGGAGAGGTCGGCGAGCACAGCGAGCCGGGTGAGGGCTTCAACCACGATGCCTTGGAGCCCTCACCTTCCCATCGCCGGCGCGATGGCCCCCTCCCTCTCCCGCAAGCGGGAGAGGGGTTTCCCGCTCCACCGTCGGTGCGCCGCTGGGGCCGCCGTAGATGCGCAAGGTGAGGTCGAGGTGGCGATGCAACAAGGTCGCCGCCCACTCGCGATCGCCGGCGATGATGGCGTCGAGGATGGCGATGTGCTCGCGCGTGGACTGCGCGATGCGCTCCTGCGACAGGCGCGGGAATGTGGCGTACTCGCCGAACTGGCGCAGCGCATTCTGGCGTCGCACCGCTTCCAGCAGGTACCGGTTGCCGGACCAGACCGCGAGCGTCTCGTGAAACCGGCGGTTGGTTTCGAACCAGCGCCGCGGGTCGATGTGACGCGTCTCGCCCAGCCGTTCCATGTGGGCATCGCGCAGGCGGCGCACCTCGGCCGGGTCGGCGGCAAACCCGGGCTCGCGCACCCCGGCGCACTCGACGATCATGCGGAAGCGATAGCTCTCGGCCACCGCCTCGCGCGAGCCGAGCACCTCCACGAAGCGCCAGCCATGGCCGCGCTGCCGTCGCACCAGCCCTTCGTCGGCGAGCTTCATCAGCACCCGCCGCAGGGCGCCGCGCGACACGCCGTAGCGCGGCATCAGCTCGGCTTCCGACACCTCGGCCGGTATGCGGCCGCGGGCCCGGTCGATCATCAGGTCGGTGTGCAGATCCTCGAACGGAGAGCGCGGCAGGCGCGCGGCCGCCCGACGCGCGCCGTTGAGCTTCTTCGCCAGCACGAAGCCGCGACCGGGGCTTCGCCGCACGTAGCCCAATCCCTCCAGCACACCCAGCGCCGCCCGCACCGGCGTGCGCGACACACCGAAGGCGCGGGCCAGCGCCAGCTCACGCACCGGCGCGCCGGTCGACAGGCCTTCCTTCTCGATATGCGAGAGGATCTGGTGCGCCAGCTCGCTTTGCAGCGGGGTCGCCTGACCATCGTGCCGTCGGGCCTTTGGCACGCCCTTTCCTCCGTGATGGACATTGTCCGCCCGAACAGTATCGCATTGGAGGGGGTTCGTCAGAAAGTGCTTTTCATGGCAATAAAAATATGCGCCATTTCCACAAGTGGCTTCTCGTCATCCGGATGGGACAGGGCTGATGCAGGGCGGGGCTGAACGCACGCTTTCCTTCTACGATCGGGGCCGCACGCCGCTGTGGGCTTGCCGCCAGGATCCGCGCTTCTCCTGGTGCGCATACGTGCCGGAGAGCTACCAGCCGGGCCGCAGCACCGACTTCCGCCTGCTGGTCGCGGTTCACGGCACGGTGCGGATGGCAAGCCTGTACCGCGACGCGTTCGCGGCTTTCGCCGAGCGCCATCGACTGATCGTACTGGCGCCCCTGTTCCCCGGCGGCATCACCTCACCCGGCGATCTGTCGAGCTACAAGCTGTTGCGGGCGGGCACGCTGCACTACGACGCGATCCTGTTGTCGATGGTCGATGAAGTGGGCACGAAATATGGCATCGACATCCGGCGCTTCATGCTGTTTGGCTTCTCCGGCGGCGGCCACTTCGCCCACCGATTCTTCTATCTGCATCCACAGCGGCTCGCCGCGGTCTCGATCGGTGCACCGGGCGTCGTGACCCTGCTCGACCGGGAGCGCGACTTCTGGGTCGGTGTGCGCAACTTCGAGTCCGTGTTCGACAAAAAACTGGACATCGAGGCGATGCGCGCCATCCCGGTGCACATGGTGATCGGAGCCGAGGACAAGGAAACCTGGGAGATCACCATCCGCCCCGGCAACGCCTGGTACATGGACGGCGCCGACCTCGCGGGGCCCGATCGTCTGGCACGCCTGGGGGCATTGAAGGCCAGCTTCGAGGCGGCGGGCATCGCGGTCCGCCATGACCTCATGGCGGGGGCCGCCCATCGCATGGAGCCGATGGTGCCGGCCGTTGAGGACTTCTTGGCCGAAGCACTGGCCGCCGACACCGCCTTGGCCCGATGAGCCGCGACAGGGAGACGCACATGAGAAAGACCTTCCTCGCCCTGGCCGCCTGCACGGCTTTGGCGACGCCGGCGATGGCGCAACGCAACGGCGGCACGCTCACGATCGCGCTGAACGCCGACATCCGCAGCGTCGAGCCGGGCATCAACCGTGACGCCAACACCGACTCGGTGATCCACATTCTGTTCGAGGGCCTGGTCGCCCACCGCGCCGACCTCGGCGTCGGCCCGTCGCTGGCCGAGTCCTGGGCCGTCTCCGACGACGGCAAGACGTATACGTTCCGCCTGCGCGAGGGCGTGAAATTCCACAACGGCGAGCCGTTGACCGCGACAGAGGTCAAATGGACCTGGGACCGCCTGATGGCCCAGACCGCCTGGAACTGCCGCCGGACCTTCGACGGCAGCATGGGCCTGAAGGTGGCGGGTATCGAGGCGGCGGATCCACGCACGGTAGTCTACCGACTGGAGGCGCCGCAGGCGATCTTCCTCAAGCAGCTTGCCAACGTTCAGTGCCATATCCTGGTCGCGCATCCGGCCAGCGTTGGCGCCGACGGCAAGTGGCAGGCGCCGATCGGCTCCGGGCCCTACAAGCTGAAGGAGTGGAAGCGCAGCGAGTTCGTCACTCTCGAACGCTTCGCCGACTATCGTCCGGGCAAGGAACCAACCAGCGGTTACGCCGGGGCGCGCACGCCCCATGTCGACCAGGTCGTCTTCCGGGTCATTCCCGACGCCCATGCGGCCGAGGCCGCGCTGCTGACCGGCGCCGTCGATATCCTGCCAGGCGTCGAGGTGCAGCGCGTTGCCGAGCTGAAGCGCCGCGGCATGGCCGTGCAGTCCGCGCCCGGCCTGAGCTGGGGGCCGCTGCTGATCCAGACCCAGGATCCGCTGATGTCCAACGTCAAGATCCGGCAGGCGATGGCACACGCCATCGACATCAACCAGATCGCGGATGCGCGAACGGACAGTGTCGTGAAGGGCAACCCGTCGGCGGTCAGCCAGTCCAGCGCCTATTTCGATCCGCGCTTCCTGGAATGGCCGGCCTATGACCCGAAGAAGGCGGCGGCCCTGCTCAAGGAAGCGGGCTACGCCGGCCAGACGATCAGGATCCAGACCAACAAGCGCTACACCGGCATGTATGAACGCTCGGTGATCGTGCAGGCGATGCTGACGGCCGCCGGATTCAAGGTCGAGCTCGAAACGCTCGACTGGGCGACCCAGCTCGACAACTACCTCAAGGGCACGTTCCAGGTGCAGTCGTTCGGCTATTCCGCGCGGCTCGATCCGGGCCTGATGTACGCCGCCCTGATCGCCGACAAATCCAAGTCGAAGTGGGCGCAGTGGGACGACCCCAAGGCCATCGAGCTGCTGGCCGAGAGCGCCCGCACCGCCGACGAGACGAAGCGCAAGGAGATCTTCCTGAAGCTGCACGCCATGATGGCCGAGCAGGTCCCCATCATCGGCATGTACTACGACCCCAACATCGATGCCACGCGCCCCAACATCCGCGGCTACAAGACCTGGGCAGCCGACCGCCCGGTGCCATGGGGCGTGTGGAAGGAGTAGACCCTGACTGGAACCGTATCGAACGACCTGCGGTTCTCCAGTAGCCTTCATGGTGAGCTTGTCGAACCATGAAGGCGTCGCACGGGCAGTCGTTCAGTGCTTCATGGTTCGACAAGCTCACCATGAAGCACGGCGTCCGCTCAAGCGTTCGGAATTGCGATTGATTCGCAACCAACGATGCACTTAGAATAGACAAAAGCCAGCCAACCGGAATCGGCGCCCATCGCCCCAGGAGTATCGCCATGCCGGACACCAATGTCGGCCCCCTCGCTGAAGAGCTGCCGCTGGAGCCCGAGCTGCTCGACGACGCGGCGGCGCGTCAGCTGCTCGAGACCGCCTACCCCAAGGTCTCGCCGGGCGCCCTCGCCAAGGATATCGGCCGGATCGACCCGCACATCCGGCGCTTCATCGGCATGTCGCCTTTCTGCTGCCTGGCGACATCGGACAACGACGGCCGGATGGACGTCACGCCGCGCGGCGACAAGCCGGGCTTCGTGAAGGTCCTGGACGAGAAGACGCTGGCCCTGCCGGACCGGCCCGGCAACAACCGGCTCGACAGCCTGCGCAACATCCTCGCCCATCCCCGCGTCGGCTTGCTGTTCATGATCCCGGGCTTCGAGGAGACCGTGCGCATCAACGGCACGGCGCGGTTCTCGACCGACCCCAGGTTGCTGTCGGCCATGGCGGCCGAGAACAAGAACCCGCGCTCCGCCCTGGTGATCAAGGTGGCCGAGGCCTTCCTGCATTGCGCCAAGGCCTTCAGGCGCAGCCGCCTGTGGGATCCGGCGGCGCATGTCGAGCGGTCGCTGATGCCGTCGCTGTCGGTCATGATCGGCGACCAGCTCAAGCTGCCGCCAGACCAGAACGCGGAGCGCGAGCAGCGCCTGGAGGAAGCCTACCGCAAGACGATGTGGTAGCGACTGAGCGAAAGCGGTCAGCGCTCGTCCGATCAAACCGTCATCCCGAGCGTAGCGAGGGATCTTCTGAGAATGGAGACTCCATTCCCGGAAGATCCCTCGCTTCGCTCGGGATGACGGTTTGGCGTCACTCCGCCGCCGTCTCGCGCAAGCGCTGGGCGTAGACGTTGATGATCAGGGCCGCGAGCAGGATCAGGCCGCGGATCAGGATCTTCAGGAAGCTGTCGATGTTGACGTGGTCGAGGCCGTTGTTCAGCACGCCCAGCACGAACAGCCCGACGATGGTGTTGCCGATGCCGCCGCGGCCGCCGAACAGGCTGGTGCCGCCGACGACGACGGCGGCGATCGCGTCGAGGAGATAGGTGTCGAACTCGTTCTGCTGGGCGCTGCCGAAATGGGCGACACCGAGCATGCCGGCGATACCGGAGCAGACCCCCGAGATCACCATCACGGCGCCCAGGATCAGCTTGACGTTGACGCCCGAGTTCTCCGCCGCCTCGCGGTTGCTGCCCACCAGGTATACGTAGCGGCCGAAGCGGGTGTAGGTGAGCACGAGGTGGCTCAGCAGCAGGATGGTCGCTGCGACCAGCACGATGCACGGTATGCCGCCGACCGAACCCGAACCAAGCGTGGTCACCAGCGGCGGCACTTTGTAGGCGATCTGGCCGCGCACGAGCAGCGCGCAGATGCCGGCGGCGATCTGCATCATGGCCAAGGTCATGATGAACGACGGGATGCCGATGAGGGTGAGCCCCGCCGCGTTGACAAGACCGAGCGCCGAACAGGCCAGCAGCGCGAACAGGATCGCCGCCCAGCCCGGGACGGGGACATTGGCGATGTTCACATAGGATTCCTGCAGCGTGAAATACGCCACCACGATGCCCGTTGCATTGGCGATGCCCGCGACGGACAGGTCGATTTCGGCGCACAGGATCACGAAGGTCAGGCCGGCAGCGATGATCCCCGTCACCGCGATCTGGCTCAGGATATTGCCGGCGTTGTCGAGGGTCCTGAAGGACGGGCTGACCGCGCCGAAGAACACGACCAGCACGATGAGCGTCAGGAACGGCGCGATATTGCGCATCTGGCTGCGCACAAGCGCACCGATCCCCTGGCGCGCCCGCGCCGGAGCCGGCTCTGTCACCGATGTACCTGTCGTATCGTTGTCCATGATTCACGCCGCCTCGAGTAGACGATCCTTGCTCACGACCTCGCCCACGAACTCGCGCACCACCGTACCTTTCCTGAGCACGACGATACGGTCCGCCATGGAGAGCACGGTTTCAGGCTCGGACGACATGATGACGATGGCCAGCCCCTGCTCCCGCAGGCCGCGGACGATCCTGACCACCTCGTCCTTGGCGCCGACGTCCATGCCCCGCGTCGGCTCGCTCAACACCAGCACCTTCGGCGGGTACGTCAACCACCTCGCGAGGGCGACCTTCTGCTGGTTGCCGCCCGACAACGCGCCCAGCGACACCTCCGGCCGCGGCGGCCTGATCCGCAGCTTCCCGATCTGACGCCGTGCCAGCAGCCGCTCCTGCGCCGGCTTCAGGAACAGCGCCGACAGCCGGCCGAGGATGCTGACCGACATGTTCTTGTACACCGGTTCCTGAAGGAACAGCATCGAACGCCGGCTTTCCGGCACATAGGCGATGCCGGCCCGCCGGGCGCCGGCGGGCCCGGCGTGCCGCAGGCGGTGGCCGGCAACGCTGATCGACCCGCGGTCGAGCCTGGCCCGGCCGAACAGGGCCCGCGCCAGCTCGACCTGGCCGCAGCCCATGAAGCCGTAGACCCCGAGCACCTCACCGGCACGAACCTTCAGCGAGACGCCGCGCAACGTGCGGCCCAGCGACAGGTTGTCGGCGTCGAGCACGACGGGACTTGCGACCGGGTCGGCAAGGCGGATGTCGTGCGTGTAGCTCTCTTCCAGCTCCGTGTGCCCCTGGCCGATCATGTTCCCGATCAGCCAGCTCTTGCTCGCCTCACCCGCCTTGGCGCTGGCGATGTTGCGGCCATTGCGGAACACCGTGACCGTGTCGGAGACGGCGAGGATGTCATCGATGAAATGCGAGATGAACACCATGCTGGTGCCACGGGCCCGCAGGTGCCGCAACGCCGCGAACAGCCGCTCGATCTCCGGCGGCGAGAGGGCCGAGGTCGGCTCGTCGAGGATGACGATCCGGGCCCCCGAGAACAGCACGCGCGCGATCTCGACCAGCTGCTGCAGGCCGATCGGCAGGTCGCCGATGCGCTGGCCGGGATCGACGTCGATGCCGAGCCTGGCAAGCAGCTCGCCTGCCTCCCGCGCCATGCGCCGCCACTGCACGATGCCGAAGCGGTTGGTCAGCTGCGTGCCCAGGAACACGTTCTCGGCCACCGACAAGTCGGGGGCGATGCTGAGCTCCTGGTGCACCATGGCGATACCGGCCGCATGCGCGTCGCGCGCCGAGCGGAAGCGCACGTCGCGTCCATCCAGCAGGAAGCGGCCGGCGTAGTCGGCGTGCACCCCGGCGATGATCTTCATCATCGTGCTCTTGCCGGCCCCGTTCTCGCCGACGAGACCATGGATCTCGCCGGCGCGAAGCGTGAAGTCGACATCCCGAAGCGCTTCGACGCCGCCGAAGGACTTGGATACGCCGATGAGCTCGATGACGGGAGCGCCCGTCACGATCCGGGCTCAGATCAGGAAGTGATCCTGCATCCACTGCATGCCGGCGGCATTCGCCTTGGTCACCACGGGGCCATCCGTGATGACATGCTTCGGGATGCCCTGTCCGGTCTTCTCGCCGCCCGTCACGGCGGCCACGCCGGCGACGATCGCGCCGCCGTGGATGCGGCAGGACGGGTTGCGCACGGTCGCGAACATGCGGCCCTCGCTCACCGCCTTGATGGCCGGCGGCATGGCGTCGACGCCGCCGATCAGGATGTTGGTGCGGTTGCGCGCCTTCATGATGTTGGCGGCCGCCAGCGCCATGTCGTCGTTGTGAAAGAACGCGGCGTCGATCTGGGGGTACTTCGTGAGATAGGTCTCCCACAGGCGCGCTGCCTTCGTCACGTCCCAGTCGGCCGGTTGCGTGTCGAGGACTTCGATGCCCGGATACTGCTTCACCACCGACTCGAAGCCCTTCGCCCGGCCCTGTGCCCCGGTATGGCCCAGCGCGCCCTGCGTCATGATGATCTTGCCCTTGCCACCCAGTGCGCCGACCAGGGCCTGGGTGACGGACGCACCCATGAACTCGTTGTCAGGCGCCAGGAAGCTGTGGACGTTGATCTGCTCCAGCGGCGCGATCAGCGTGTCCATGTCGATGACGGGCGTGCCGGCATCGATCATCTTCTGGACCGGCTGCGTCAGCGTGCCGATGCCGAAGGCCTGGATGGCGACGAAGTCCCACTTGCGCGAGGCCATGTTGTCGATCGCGCCACGCTGCTTGACGGCATCGAGCTGACCGTCGAACCACGTCACCTCGACGTTGAACATCTTGCCCCACCACTCGGCCGCCTGCTTGCCCTGGGCGCACCACGTCGCCTGCAGGCCGGCATTGGAAAAGGCCGCCTTCAACGGCTTCTCCGACCTGCCGACCGCGGCACCCTGCGCCAGCGCCTGGCTGATGCCGAAGCTGCCCATCAGCGCCGTGGCGACGGTGGCGGACGCGGCCGCCGTCTGAATGAACTCCCGTCTGGATTTGCCAAGAGAGTCGTTCGTATCGGACATCGTTCACTCCCTCTCGTTCCACCTGCTGTTGTCAGCGGCGCCGGTGGTATGCGCCAGGAAACGGTGACCCTTCACTTGCCTCGACCGCCGACCACACCACATGGGACCGAGGATCGCATCCCGCCGCGCACGGATCGGCCCCGGGACACGGAGTCTCGCAGATGTGCGACATGAATCTTGCGCGAAGATCGTTGACCTCGGCTCAACCATTGTCAACGAATGCGAACCTGATCCGCCATTGAATGGTCACTACGGTTTTGTGCGTGCGGGTGCTGAAATATGATCCCACGTGACATGGTCGTAAGCAAACGCAGGTTATCGACAGGCCCAATCCCGCCGCACTCGCACGACAGAGAATCCGGACTAACGTTGGGCGCCAGTCCCGTGTGGCGTTCATTCCAAAGGGGGTCGGGTAATGAAACCGCTGTCGTTCGTTCCAACAATCGGTCCCTACGTCGGGCGTACCCGCATCGCGTATTTCTCCATGGAAGTCGCGCTACGGGCGCAGATGCACACCTACAGCGGCGGCCTGGGCGTGTTGGCCGGCGATACGGCGCGGTCAGCCGCCGATCTCGAGCTGCCCATGATCTTCGTGACGCTGATCAGCCGGCGTGGATATTTGCGCCAGGAGATCGATCGCGACGGACGGCAGGTCGAGCATGACGATCCGTGGGAACCGGCCGACTTCGCGGTCCCGTTGCGGGCCAAGATCGCGCTGCCCATCGAAGCGCGCGAGGTGTGGATACGGCCTTGGCTGTACGTGTTGCGTGGTGCGTTGCAGCACACGGTCCCGGTGCTGCTGCTGGATACCAACCTCCCGGAGAACGACCCGGCCGACCGCACGATCACGGACCGGCTCTACGGCATCGGTGAGGACTATCGCCTCAAGCAGGAAATCGTGCTGGGCATCGGCGGCACGCGCATCCTCGGGGCGCTGGGATTCGACATCCAGACCTATCACCTGAACGAGGGGCACGCCGCCCTCCTCGCGCTCGAGCTGTTGCGCCGCCATCCGCGGCCGGTCGATCAGGTCGACGCCGGCGACATCAAGTACGACGTCGGACGGGTTCGCGACCAGTGCATCTTCACCACCCACACCCCGGTCGACGCGGGCCATGACCGGTTCCGCTACGATCTCGTGTCCAGGCTCCTGGACGACTATGTCGACATCGACCAGATCAAGCTGCTGGCCGGTGCCGACAACCTGAACATGACGCACCTCGCGCTCAAGCTCAGTGGCTACGTCAACGGCGTCGCCGCGCGGCACGCCGAGACGACGACGCGCATGTTTCCGGGTTACCGCGTGCGCTCGATCACCAACGGCATCCACCCGCCGACCTGGGCCCATCTGGCGTTCGCCAAGCTGTTCAATCGGCACTTTCCGTCGTGGGGTTTCGAGCCGGAGCTGATGGTGCGGGCCGACCAGATAGCGGATGACGACATCTGGGGCGCGCATCGCGAAGCCAAGGCCGAGCTGATCGCCACGGTGATGGCGCGAACCCATGTCCGGTTTTCGCCCGATCTGCCGATCCTGGGCTTCGCGCGCCGGATGACCTCTTACAAGCGGCCCGACCTGCTGTTCTCCGACCTGGCCAGGCTGGCTTCGATCAGCGAGCAGCACCCGTTCCAGGTCGTGCTCGCGGGCAAGGCCCACCCGGCCGACGGGCCTGGTCGTCAGCTTATCCAGGACATCCATCGCCACATCGAGCGGCTCAAAGGCAAGATCCCGCTCGCCTTCCTGCCCGGCTACAACATGGACCTGGCCAGGACACTCGTGGCCGGCGCCGATGTCTGGCTCAACACGCCCGTCCCGCCGATGGAAGCGTCGGGCACCAGCGGCATGAAGGCCGCCCTCAACGGCGTCCTCAATCTCAGCGTGCTGGATGGCTGGTGGGTGGAAGCGTGGGTCGAGGGCGTCACGGGATGGGCGATCGGCGACGATCGCGCGGGCCACGTGCCTGCTGCGGCGGCGCTGTATGACAAGCTGGGTACGACCGTCCTGCCCCTCTATTACCGGGATCGGCCGCGGTGGATCTGGATGATGAAGCAGTCCATCAGCAAGGTGGCACCCTACTTCAACACGCAACGCATGATGCGCCGCTACGTCGTCGATGCCTACATCGCGGCGGGCATGAGGTGAGCGCAAGCGGCGCTGAGCCATGAGATAGGGCCGTCGTGGCGAACGTTTCGATGATGTGAAACGGCAGGACGACGGCTTGCATCGCGACGAACCGACACGGCGGCCCCGGCGCCGCGCGTGGGGTAATGGTTTGTGCCGCGCGGCAGACCGTGACGATTTGATCCTGAGACGGAACCCGCTGCCTGCCTCCCGCGTTGCTGAACTGCCACCGTACGTGGTTTGGGCACATCCGGCTCTGCGGGTTGAAAGGACCGCCCTGCGGTGCGTCCCGGGAGATGCCGATCGAAAGCGGGGTGACCAGGGGTGCAGAGACTGCAGAGACCAACGCCACGCATCTACTATCTGCACCCGCTGCTGGCCGGCCCGCTCCAGACCTGGTCGCGGCATATCGAGCGTTGCGCACGCCTGGGCTTCGACCATGTGCTTGTCGCGCCCATCTTCCTGCCTGCGCGCAAGGGCAACATCTTTGCAGTCGCCGATTTCGACAAGTGTCACCCGATCCTGAAATGCGATGGTGCTGCCGATGAGGCGATCGCGGCGATCGCGAAGCTGTGCCGCGGCCATGGCATCGCACTCCTCCTCGATCTGGTTCTCGATCGGATCGCCAGCGACGGCGATCTCGCCCGGAAGCATCCGGACTGGTTCGTGCCCGCGATCGACCTTGAGGCCGAGCCGCCGGATCCGCGCGCGCCACAGGAGGATCGATTCGCGATCCATCCCCGCCCCGGCACCTGGACGCAGCACAACGGACTGGGCGCATGGTGGCAGGATCGGCTGCGCCGCTGGCTCGATGCCGGCGTCACCGGCTTCCGGTGCGATGCGCCGAACCGGGTGCCCGCAGCTGCACTGCGAGCACTGATGGAGGCTGCGCGCAAGCATCGGCCGGAGACGCTGTTCGTGGCGTGGACACCGGGCGTGCCGCGGCAGGACCTGGCCGCGCTCGCCCAGTGCCGCTTCGATTTCACGATCACGTCCACAGCGTGGTGGGACTATCGTACCGATTGGCTGTCTGATGAAGACGCGGCGTTGCGCACTGTCGCCCCGCCGCTGGGCCTGCCCGAAGCGCCGTTCGGTCCGCGGCTGGCCGAGGGTTGCACCGATTCCGTGCTGCTGCGGCGTCGCTATCATCGCGCCAGCCTGTTTGCGGCCGCCCATGGCACCGGCTGGCTGATGCCCATGGGTTTCGAGTTCGCTGCCGCCCGGCGGCTCGATGCCGCGCGCGACCGGCCTGGCGACTTCGAGAATCTGTGCCAGGCGCCGATCCTCGATTGCACCGCTGATATCAAGGCGGCCAATGACTTCTGTGCCGCCGCGCCACCCGTCGGTCCGTCGGCCACCAGCAGTCTGATCTCGTCACCCGGCGTCGGCATCGCAGCCGTGCTGCATGCGTCACGCGGCGGCAACCAGGACGCGGCGCGCCTCATCCTGGCCAACGCCGACCTTACCCATGCCAACCGGATGGAAGCTGCCGGGGTGCTGACGCGAGCAGCGTGCCACGGCGTCAACTATCGCTGCCTGGTGCCGCGCGACGGCGGTTCTGTATCGCCGGACGCGGTGATCAGCCTGGAACCGGGTGAAGTGCGGATCCTCGCAGCTGAGGCTCGCTCGCCCGCCATCCAGAAGCGACGAGTCAACCGGGCCTCGGCCGACAAGGCGGTCGTTGCGCCGCGCATCGGCATCGAGCGGATCAGCCCGGCCGTCGACGACGGGCGATTCCCTGTCAAGCGCCTGGTCGGCGACGTGATCGCGGCCGAGGCCGACATCATCTGCGACGGCCACGGCATTGTGGCCGCAGCGCTGCTGTGGCGGCACGTCGAGGAGACCGACTGGCGCGAGCGGCGAATGGAGCTGCTGGGCAATGACCGTTGGCGTGCATCCTTCCCGCTCGAACGGCTGGGCCGCTACGTCTTCACCGTCGAAAGCTGGTGCGACACCTTCGCCACGTTCCGCGACGAGTTGACCAAGAAATATGCCGCCGGGCGCACGGTGGACCTCGAGATCGAGGAGGGGCGCCTGCTGGTGGCCAAGGCCGCGCAGCAGATGACCGGTGAAACGGCCTCGGCGCTCCAGAAAGTCGTGTCCGAGATCCCCACGCAATCCATCGTCCAACAGGTCGCGTTGTTGCTCGCGGAGTCGACCGCCGAGCTCATGGCGCGTGCCGACGAGCGACCCTTTGCTTTCCGGCACGAGCCGCCGGTCACGGTGGAGGTCGACCGCCGCGCCGCCGAATTCGCCAGCTGGTACGAGGTGTTCCCGCGGTCGCTCAGCGACGACCCGACACGTCACGGCACCTTCGACGATGTCATCCGGCACCTGCCCCGGGTGCAGGCGATGGGTTTCGACGTGCTTTATTTCCCGCCCATCCACCCGATCGGCAAGATCAACCGCAAGGGCCGCAACAACAGCCTCCAGGCAGCGCCGGACGACCCGGGTAGCCCCTATGCAATCGGTTCCTCCGAGGGCGGGCACGATGCCATCCACCCGCAGCTCGGCACGATCGAGGATTTCCGCCGGCTGCGGCAAGCGGCGGCCGATCGCGGGCTCGAACTGGCGATGGATTTCGCGATCCAATGCGCGCCGGACCATCCCTGGCTCAAGCAGCACCCCGAATGGTTCGACTGGCGCCCTGACGGTTCGCTGCGCTACGCCGAGAACCCGCCCAAGAAGTACGAGGACATCGTCAACGTCGACTTCTATGCGCCAGAGGCGAAGCCGTCGCTGTGGCTGGCATTGCGCGACGTGGTGCTCTTCTGGGCCGAGCAGGGCGTCCGCCTCTTCCGGGTCGACAACCCGCACACCAAGCCACTGACCTTCTGGGAGTGGTTGATCGCCGACATCCGGACGCGCTTTCCCGACGCGATCTTCCTGTCCGAAGCCTTCACGCGCCCGAAGATGATGTACCGGCTCGCCAAGATCGGCTTCTCCCAGTCCTACACCTACTTCACGTGGCGCAACACCAAGTACGAGCTGCAGGAGTACCTGACCGAGCTGACCACGACGGCGCCGCGCGACTTCTTCCGCCCGCACTTCTTCGTCAATACGCCGGACATCAACCCGGTGTTCCTGCAGACCTCCGGGCGGCCGGGCTTCCTGATCCGCGCCGCGCTGGCAACGACGCTGTCCGGCCTCTGGGGCCTCTACAACGGCTTCGAGCTGTGCGAAGGGACTCCCCTGCCCGGCCGCGAGGAGTACGCCAACTCCGAGAAGTACGAGCTGCGCGCCTGGGACTGGAATCGTCCAGGCAATATCGTCGCCGAGATCACCCGGCTCAACGACATTCGACGGCGGAATCCCGCCCTTCAGAGCCATCTCGGCGTGCGCTTCTACAATGCCTTCAACGACAACATCCTCTACTACGCCAAGGCGACGCCGAACCGCGACAACACCATCCTGGTCGCCGTCAACCTCGATCCGCACCACGTGCACGAGGCCGACTTCGAGGTACCGCTCTGGGAGTGGGGCCTGCCCGATCACGCCGCCGTCGTGGCCGAGGATCTCATGCGCGGCAGCCGCACGACGTGGAGCGGCAAGGTTCAGCATCTGCGCCTCGATCCCGCCGATCTGCCTTTCGGCATCTGGCGCGTTGCACCGTCGGGGAACCCGTGATGGCGAGCGGCCGACTAAGAAAACTACGCGTGCTGGAACGCGACTGGTACAAGGACGCGGTCATCTACCAGCTGCACGTGAAGTCGTTCTTCGACTCCAACAACGACGGCATCGGCGACTTCCGTGGCCTGATCGCCAAGCTCGACTACATCGTCGAGCTGGGTGTCGACACGATCTGGCTGCTGCCCTTCTATCCCTCGCCGCGACGCGACGACGGCTACGACATTGCCGACTACGGCTCGGTCCATCCCGACTACGGCACCATGGCCGACGTGCGGCGCTTCATCGGCCTGGCGCACGAGCGCGGGTTGCGGGTCATTGCCGAACTCGTCATCAACCACACGTCGGACCAACACGCCTGGTTCCAGCGCGCCCGCCGAGCCAAGCCGGATTCGGTCGCCCGGAACTACTATGTCTGGTCGGACAACGACCAGCGCTACGCCGGCACGCGCGTCATCTTCGTCGACACCGAGAAGTCCAACTGGACGTGGGATCCGGTTGCCGGCGCCTACTTCTGGCACCGCTTCTATTCGCACCAGCCGGATCTCAACTTCGATAACCCCCGCGTACTGGTGGAGGTGCTGCGCGTCATGCGCTTCTGGTGCGACCTCGGCGTCGACGGGCTGCGGCTCGATGCGGTCCCGTACCTCGTCGAGCGCGAAGGGACGTCCAACGAGAACCTGCCGGAGACCCATGCGGTCCTGAAGCGGATTCGCGCCGAGCTCGACAAGAGCTGCGCTGGCCGCATGCTGCTGGCCGAGGCCAATCAATGGCCGGAAGACGCCCAGCAATATTTCGGCGACGGCGACGAATGCAATATGGCGTTCCATTTCCCGTTGATGCCGCGCATGTACATGGCCATCGCGCAAGAGGACCGCTTCCCGATCACCGACATCATGCGGCAGACGCCCACGATCCCCGCCGATTGCCAGTGGGCGATCTTCCTGAGGAACCACGACGAGCTGACGCTGGAGATGGTGACCGACCGCGAGCGGGACTATCTCTGGCAGGCCTATGCCGCCGACCAGCGGGCGCGGCTGAACCTCGGCATCCGGCGGCGGCTGGCGCCGCTGATGGAGCATGACCGGCGGCGGGTCGAGCTGATGAACGCCCTGCTGCTGTCGATGCCGGGCACGCCCATCATCTACTACGGCGACGAGATCGGGATGGGCGACAACATCCACCTCGGCGACCGCGACGGCGTGCGCACGCCCATGCAGTGGTCGCCCGACCGCAACGGCGGCTTTTCACGCGCCAACCCGGCGCGACTGGTACTGCCCACCAACATGGATCCGATCTACGGCTTCGAGGCGCTGAACGTCGAGGCACAAAGCGCCGACCCGCACTCGCTGCTGAACTGGACCCGACGGATGCTCGCGGTGCGCAAGCGGCACCGCGTGTTCGGGCGCGGTTCGCTGCGCTTCCTCTATCCGCTCAATCGCAAGATCCTGGTGTATCTGCGCGAGTACCAGGACGAAAGCGTGCTCTGCGTCACCAACCTGTCGCGCACGGCGCAGGCCGTCGAGCTCGACCTGTCGGCGTTCTCGGGCCGGGTGCCGATCGACATCGTCGGCGGCTCGCACTTCCCGCCGATCGGCCAGCTCAGCTACCTGCTGACCTTGCCGCCCTACGGCGTCTACTGGTTCCTGCTGGCCGCCGAAGCGCAGCTGCCGGCCTGGCATATCCCGGCGCCGGAAATGATGCCGGAGTACACCACGCTCGTGCTGCGCAAGAGCCTTGGTGAACTTCTCGAGCCGCCGGCCCGCACCGTCCTCGAGGCCGACGTTCTGCCGACCTACCTGCCGAAGCGGCGTTGGTTTGCAGCCAAGCAGGATCGACTCGAGCGTGCCCGGATCGCCTATGCGCTGCCGCTGCCAAGCCAGGCCCGCGGCGAGGAAGTGTTGTTCGCCGAGATGGAGGTCGACCACGACCGCCGCAGCAGCCGATATCTCCTGCCGCTGGGGATCGTCTGGGAGGACGAGAACCCGTCCCCGCTTCCCCAGCAGCTGGCGTTGGCGCGGGTCCGCCGCGGGCGCCGTGTTGGACTGCTCACCGACGCCTTCACCCTGGGATCGTTGCCGCGGATGTTGCTCGCGGCCCTGAAGGCGGGGGAGCCAATGCCCTGCCCCGAGGGGACGATCGAATTCCGTGCCACCAGCCGGGTTGACAGCGTCGAGCTCTCCAAGGAGCCGCAACTGCGCTATCTCTCCGTGGAGCAGTCCAACAGCTCGGTCATCATCGATGATGCGGCGATGCTCAAGTTGTTGCGCACCGTGCAGGGCGGTATCCATCCCGAAGCCGAGATGACCCGCTATCTGACGGAGAAGGGCTTCGCGAATTCGCCGCTGTTGCTCGGCGAGATCGTGCGCGTCGCATCCGACGGAACGCCCCATACGCTAGCCATCGTGCAGAACTTCGTGCGGAACCAGGGCGACGGATGGACGTGGACCCTGGATTTCCTCGCGCGAGCCATCGAGGAGATCGCCGTCACCGGCGCCGCCGGCCAGGGTGAGGCCGATGCATTTGCAAACTATACAAGGTTTGCCTGTGCGATCGGTCAGCGCCTCGCCGAGATGCACGCCATCCTGGCGGCGCCCACCGACCAAGCCGATTTCGACCCTGAAACGGTTTCGGAAGACGACGTCGCAGCTTGGTCGACCGACGTGGTGGAAGGATTGACTGCGGCACTCGACATCGTCCGGGCAACCAGGGCCTGGCCCGATGCCGAGACCGGCGAGCGTGCGGCATCCGTCCTGGCGCAACGACGGCAACTCCTCGCCCTGCCGAAGCAGCTTGCCCGCGCCGGTATTGGTGCCCTGAAGACACGCACGCACGGCGACCTGCATCTCGGCCAGGTTCTGGTCGTGCAGGGCGATGCGTTCATCATCGATTTCGAGGGCGAGCCGGCGCGGCCCCTGGCCGAACGGCGGCGCAAGACCTCGCCGCTGCGCGATGTCGCGGGCATGATGCGCTCGTTCCACTATGCCAGCGCCGCTGCCGCCCCGGGCCGATCGGCGACCTCGCCGCAGACCGGCGAACGGCGCGCCATGCTGCTGGAACGCTTCCGGCGCGATGCCAGCGCCGCCTTCCTGTCGGCATACTGGACCGGGCTCGGCGCCGCGCCACGTCCGTGGGTCGGCAAACGTGCTGCCCCTGCCCTTCTGGAGCTCTTCCTGCTGGAAAAGGCTGCCTACGAGATCCGCTATGAAGCCGCGAACCGCCCGACCTGGCTGGGGCTTCCGGTCAGCGGGCTGGCGGGCCTGGCGGAGCGGTTGCTGAAGAAGGCCCCCGTGCTGGAGGACGCGTAGGCCCATGCTGCGTGAACCAACCATCGATGCCGGGACCGTCGAAGCGCTCATCAATGGCCGTCTCGGTGATCCGTTCGCCGTCCTGGGACCTCATGACGGGCCCGAGGGGCGCACGATCTGCGCCTTCCTCCCCGGCGCGTACCGCGTCGATGTTCTGGCGCAAGGCACCGGCCAGACCCTGGCGACACTGCCGGAGTTGCATCCCGCCGGGTTGTTCCATGGACCGGTGAGGAGCCGCAGCCCCTATCTGTTGCGCATCGACTGGGGCAACGACGTCCAGGAGACGGAAGACCCCTACTCCTTCGGCCCGCTGCTGGGCGATCTCGACCTGCACCTGATTGCCGAAGGCACGCACCAGGATCTCGCCGCCTGCCTTGGCGCCGTGCCCATGACCGTCGACAACGTGCGCGGCGTGCGTTTT
>Ga0187894_10002474_pt1 | contig 22038 bp, 18 predicted proteins | sample GBC1701081metaG_FD_136650 | JGI IMG/M metagenome (GOLD analysis project Ga0187894, IMG submission 136650) | White microbial mat communities from a lava cave in the Kipuka Kanohina Cave System on the Island of Hawaii, USA - GBC170108-1 metaG ... | reverse complement strand
TAGCGGCCCAGGATCGCCATCACGCGCCATTGCGGGATCGAGAGCCTGGACGGCTCGAAGTACTGGTCGTGGACGGAGGCGCTGACGAGCTGGCTGAGGATCGACAGGCGGTAGGGCAGGAAGCGCTCGAGCGCCAGGGTTGGGCCGGCCGGCTTGGTGGAGGTCATGAAGCCGCAGTTCCGTCAAATAGTTACAGTTGAAACCAATTGGGTGGACTGGTAGTTTCATTTGAAACTAATTCGGGCGGCCGGTCAAACCTGTTCCGGCGGTCCGGTACCGGAGGACGACATGGCCGCGAGCGTCACCGATCTTGCAAGCAAGGATTCCGATTCCGTCAATCCGATGGGCACCGACGGTTTCGAGTTCATCGAGTACACGGCGCCCGACCCGGAGGCGCTGGGCCGCCTGTTCGAAAGCCTGGGCTTCGTCGCCGTCGCGCGCCACCGCTCGAAGAACGTGACGCTCTATCGCCAGGGCGACATCAACTTCGTGGTCAATGCCGAGCCCGAGAGCTTTGCCCAGGGCTTCGCGCGCGTGCACGGCCCCAGCATCTGCGCCATCGCCTTTCGCGTGAAGGATGCGGCGCGCGCCTACAAGCGGGCGCTGTCGCTGGGCGCCTGGGGCGTGGAAGGCAAGATCGGGCCGATGGAACTCAACATCCCGGCCATCAAGGGCATCGGCGACAGCCTGATCTATCTGGTCGACCGCTACGGCGCCAAGGGCACGATCTATGACGTCGACTTCGACTATCTGCCCGGTGTCGAGCGCAGTCCCGCCGGCCGGGGGCTGACCTATATCGATCACCTGACCCACAACGTGCATCGCGGCCGCATGGCCGAGTGGTCGGAGTTCTACGAACGGCTGTTCAATTTCCGCGAGATCAAATATTTCGATATCGAGGGCAAGCTGACCGGCCTGAAGTCGAAGGCGATGACCAGCCCATGCGGCAAGATCCGCATTCCCATCAACGAAAGCTCGGACGACAAGTCGCAGATCCAGGAATATCTCTCGGCCTACCACGGCGAGGGCATCCAGCATGTGGCGCTGGGCAGCGACGATATCTACGCCACGGTCGAGGCGCTGCGCGGGCAGGGCGTCGTGTTCCAGGACACGCTGGATACCTACTATGAGGGTATCGACAAGCGGCTGCCGCAGCACGGCGAGGATGTCGAACGGCTGAAGCGCAACAGCATCCTGATCGACGGCGCGCCGACCGTCGATGGCGGCAAGCTGCTGCAGATCTTCACCACCACCGTCATTGGCCCGATCTTCTTCGAGATCATCCAGCGCAAGGGCGACGACGGCTTCGGCGAGGGCAATTTCCGGGCGCTGTTCGAGTCGATCGAGCTCGACCAGATCCGCCGCGGCGTGCTTAAGGCTTGACGCCCCTCTCCCGCATGCGGGAGAGGGAGGGGCCCATCGCGCCAGCGATGGGAGGGTGAGGGACCTCACACGAGGTACCTCGTCCTTGGCCCTCACCCGCCGAGCGCTGCGCGCTCGTTTACCTCTCCCGCATGCGGGAGAGGTAAACGAAGGGGAGCACGATGAAGTTCTACGGCTATTTCCGTTCGTCGGCGGCGTTTCGCGTGCGCATTGCGATGAACCTCAAGGGCATTGCGCCCGATCTGGCGTTCATCCATCTGCGCCGCCAGGAACAGACCTCGCCCGACTACACCCGCATCAACCCGCAGCAGCTGGTGCCGACGCTGGTGCTGGATGACGGCACGGCGCTGGCGCAGTCGCTGGCAATCCTCGAATACCTCGAGGAGACGCATCCTGAGCCGCCGATCCTGCCCAAGGACCCGGCCGGCCGTGCCCGCGTGCGGTCGCTGGCGATGATCCCGGCCTGTGAGATCCATCCGATCCAGAATCTGCGGGTTCTGGGTTACCTGGGCAAAGCCTGCGGCCAGGACGAGGCCGGCAAGCAGGCCTGGGCACAGCACTGGATCGATGTCGGCTTCACGGCCTATGAGGCATCCGTCGCCGGTCATCCAAAGACCGGTCGCTTCTCGCACGGCGATACGCCCACCATCGCCGACATGTGCCTGGTGCCGCAGGTCTTCAACGCCAAGCGCTTCGGCAACGACCTCACGAAGTACCCGACCCTGATGCGGATCTTCGACACCTGCATGGCGCACCCGGCGTTCGACCGCGCGCAACCCTCGCAGCAACCCGACGCCGAGGCGTGAGCGCGAGATCTGTGCTTGCGAGCGAGACGCTGTCATCCCGAGCGCAGCGGGGGATGACAGCAGGTCGCTCAGGATGACAATAACGAGATGTATCCGTACCGCGCTTGCACCCAGGAGCGGCGTGTCACAAGTTGACGCGCCAGCCGAGGTGGAGCAGGGGACGGGTCATGGTTGATCGTTGTGCGGGTCGTGTCGTGCGCGTCGCCGCCTGTATCGGTCTCATCTGGTCGACTGTCGCTTTCGCCCAGGATGTCACACCGCCGTCAACATCGACGCCATCGGCCAGCCCAAAGACCTCGCCACCGGCCGGACGCGGCGATATGCCGGCAACCGGCGAGCAGCTGCGCCTGCCGCGCGATGCCACGACCCAGCACACACTTGAGCTTCCTGATCGAAAGCTGACATTCGCCGCCACCGCCGGTTCGATCCGCCACTATGACGACAAAGGCGAGCCGCAAGCCGATGTCGCCTTCACCGCCTATCAGCTCGAGGGTGCCGATCCAAGCACCCGTCCGGTGACGTTCCTGTTCAACGGTGGACCTGGGAGCGCGTCTGCCTGGTTGCAGTTCGGCGCTGCCGGACCGTGGCGCCTCAACATGAGCAAAGACGCGGCGATGCCGTCGGCGCCGGCCGACCTGCTCTCCAATGCGGAGACCTGGCTCGACTTCACGGACCTGGTGTTCATCGATCCGGCCGGCACCGGCTACAGCCGCATCATCGCCAGCGGCGAGGCCGTGCGTAACCGGTTTTTTTCCGTCGACGGTGATGCCGCCTCGGTCGCGCTGACTATCCGCCGCTGGCTCGAGAAATCCGGCCGTCTGACCTCGCCGAAATTCGTCGTCGGCGAGAGCTATGGCGGCATCCGCGGGCCGCGGGTGGTGCGCAACCTGGAGACCGAGCAGGGCGTCGGTGTGAAGGGATTGATCCTGGTATCACCGGTGCTCGACTTCCGCGATTTCGAGGGTTCCAGTCTCCTGCAGTATGTCGCGCGGCTGCCCACCATGGCGGCGGTCGCGCGCGAGCAGAAGGGCCCGGTTGCGCATGCCGACATGGCTGACGTCGAGCAGTACGCCAGGACGGATTTTCTCCTCGACCTCATCAAGGGCGAGGCCGATGTCGAGGCGACGACGCGACTGGCGGATCGTGTCGCGGCGCTGACGGGAATCGATCAGGCCATCAGCCGGCGCCTGGCCGGCCGTTTCGACCAGGCCGAATTTCGCCGCGAGTTCGACCGCCGCAACGGCCGGGTGCTGGGGCGCTACGACGCGTCGGTGTCGGGTCTCGATCCCTATCCGGGGTCCAGCTGGTTCCTGTTCGACGATCCGTCGGCCGATCCGCTGGCGGCACCCCTGACCAGCGCCGCGGTCGATCTCTACACCCGCAAGCTGAACTGGCGGCCGACCGGATCCTACAACCTGTTCAATTCGTCGGTATTGCGGGCGTGGAACTACGGTCGCGGCATCAATCCGGCCGAGTCGATCGGCCAGCTGCGGCGGATCCTCGCCATCGATCCCAGATTGAAGCTGCTGGTGGCGCACGGCCTGTTCGATCTCGCCACGCCGTATTTCGGCTCCAAGATCGTGCTCGACCAGTTGCCGGCCTATGCCTCGCCCGACCGTGTCAAGCTGGTGGTCTATCCCGGCGGCCACATGTTCTACACCCGCGACTCCTCGCGCCAGGCCCTGCGCGAGGAGGCCCAGGCGCTGATGCGGTAGCGAACCACCCCGACGCCGAGTCTTGACAGGAGTGGCACGCCTCGTGCCTTCCATAGCCTGGGACTGTGGCAGGGTCGGAGGCCGGCATGCGGTGGCGGAACTATGTGATTGGTGCGACGGCGATCGCCGTGCTGGCGTGGAGCGCCATTGCGCTGGCGCAGAACCTGGTCGAGCGCGAGGCCCGCGCCGTGCTCGACGCCTGGGTGCGCACCCCGCCGGCGCCGTTCACGGCATTCAAGTACGGCGCCGTGCGCTTCGATTTTGCCGAGCGTCGTCTGGCGATCACTGACATCGAGCTGACGGGCGCGCCGGATATCGAGCGCGTCGCCATCGAGGCCGTCACGATCATCGATCCGCAACCCTTCGTTCTCGACAACGTCCTCAATCCATCGCGCTATACGGACGGCAAGGGGCAGGGCGACTTCACGCAGGTCGCCAGCCGGATCGAGATCCGCACCATCGAGGTGACGTCCAGCGACGGCGAGGCGACGATCGCCACCGTGACGACCGGTGCGGTCGCGCTGCGGCAGTTCGCCCAGGCACCGACGGCGCAGGTGCTGGGCGGCGATGCCGGCAAGATCGCCGGCATCATCATGCCCGGGGTCCGGGCAGAAGAGGTCATCGTCAACCGTGTGGCCTGGCGCCAGGATTCGGGCGGCGCCAGTCTCGCGCGCGTGACGGTCCGCGGTCTCGATGCCGGACGCGTGGCGCAGGCGCGGATCGACGATGTGCGGTTGGTCGACAAGGAAGAGGATGTCGAAAGCGAAGCCGTGACCATCGGGTCGATTGCGGTGGACGGCATCGATTTGACGCGGGCCCTGCCGGACATGGCGGCGGGCCGTCCGGTGTCAGTCACCGATCCCGAGCGCAAGGCGCAATTCGACCGCTGGGAGTTGCTGGCCCTGAGCGGCCCGGCCTTGGCGGTGCACGGCTTCAGCCTGGCCCGCATGGGCGCCGACGTGTCGCGGCCGGCCAATCGGGCGACGGAGCGGGTCAATTTTTACGCAGACGGCATCCGCCTGGCGGCGCCCACCGATCCGGAGTCACCGGTGGCGCGCATCTTGTTGGGGTTGGAATATCCGTCGCTGACCGGCACCATTGCGTGCCTCAGCGATTCCGACAATGCCGGCAAGCGCTGGACGGTGGAGCCCTGTGCGCTGTCGTTGCCCGGCGCCGGCACGCTGTCCTTGACCTATACCCTGTCGGGTCTTGACGTCAGCGCGCCAGCGAGCGTGGACGGCGGCGAGGCGTTGATGGAGTCGCTGGCCGCCGCATCGCTCGACTGGTTCCGGCTCGGCGTCAGGGACGACGGTCTTGCCGATCGCGCCTTGGCACACGGCGCGCGATCGGCGGGGCAACCCGAAGAGGCGTTCAGGCGCGCACTCGTGGCGCAGATCCGTGCCGGCGCCGACGCCTATGGCGGCGGCTCGCCGCGTGTGCGCCGGGTCGTGGATGCCGTGTCGGCTTTCATCGATCGTCCGGGTGCGCTGACTGTGGCGCTCGAGCCCGGCGCGCCGGTCGCGTTGGGCAGCCTGGATGTCAGCCTGCTGGCCAATCCCGCGGCCGCCGCCGATCGGCTGGGACTGACGGGAACGCACGCACGTTAGAGCGGACCTCGTGGCATAAATTCCGTCCTTTTCTTCGTGCACCCGCTCCGGGCATCGCGCTTGCTCCTGAACCGACGATAAGCCAATCTGTCGATATCGAAGTATGTTGTTCACGGGTCGACGGCGATGGCCGTGCGCAACGGGGGAGGGGCGAGGTGCACAGTTCCTCGAAACCGCCGCAGGCGAACCATCGCGACCCTAGCCGTGGCAGAACGGTCCGCGCGGCGCTGTACCTGTGTATTGCCGTGTCGTTACCGACGGCAGGGTTGGCGCAACAGCAGCAGCAGGCACCGGCGGTCGGTGTGGTGCAGGTCGAGCGGCGGCCGATCACGACGTCGTTCGATTTCGTGGGACGCATCGAGGCGATCGGCAAGGTCGACCTGCGCGCCCGGGTGACGGGCGTCCTTCAAGGACGCTCCTTCGAGGAGGGCACCGAGGTCACGGAGAACCAGGCGCTGTTTCGCATCGAGCCGGCGCAGTTCGAAGCCGATGTCGAACGGCGCAAGGCGGACCTGGCTTCAGCGCAGGCCACGCACGAGAACGCCAAGATCCAGCTGGGCCGTGCGCGGGAGCTGGCGCGCACGCAGGCGGGACCGCAAGCGCGTGTCGACGACGCGCTGGCGGCCGAACGCCAGGCCGATGCCCAGGTCCAGAGCGCGCAGGCGGCGTTGCGGCAGGCCGAGATCAGTCTGGGCTATACCGATATTCGCGCGCCGCTGGCCGGCAAGATCGGCCGCTCGGTCTTCACGGTGGGTGCTGTCGTCGGGCCTGATTCGGGCACGCTGGCCACGATCGTGAGCCAGGACCCGATGCGCGTCGCCTTTCCGATCTCGGTGCGGGAAGGCTTCGCGATGAGGGACCGCCTGGGCGCCGGCGCCGGACCGGCCGATGTGCAGGTCCGGATCAAGCTGCCCGACGGCTCGGACTATCCGCATCTCGGCAAGATCGACTTCGTCGACAGCCAGGTCGATCGCAACACCGACACGGTGCTGGTGCGCGCGACCCTGGCCAACCCGGTGAAGCGGCAGGGCACGGGCAACGAACGCGATCTCATCGACGGGGCGATCGTCACGGTGCGCCTCGAGGGCAAGGAGCCGGAGATGGTTGTCACCATCCCGCGCAGCGCGCTGCTGGTCGACCAGCAGGGACCGTACGTCTTCGTGGTCGACAAGGAGTCGCGCGGGCAGGTCCGCCGCGTGCGCCTGGGCCAGGGTACGGCCGAATTCATCGCGGTCGAATCGGGCCTCGAGCCGGGTGAGACCGTGGTCGTCGAGGGTATCCAGCGCATCAGGCCCGGTCAGCCGGTTCAGGCCGCACCGGTGACGCCGGTCGTCCGCCAGGAACGGCTGCCACGATGATCGCCGCGCTGTTCGTCGACCGGCCACGGCTGGCGATGGTGATTGCGATCGTCATGACCATCGGCGGCCTGCTGTCGCTCTCGCGCATCCCGGTTGCGCAGCTGCCCGACATCGTGCCGCCGCAGGTCCAGATCAGCACCGCCTACCCGGGCGCACCGGCATCGGTCGTCGAGGAGACGGTGGCGCAGGTCATCGAGCAGGCGGTGGTCGGCGTCGACCAGATGATCTACATGAAGTCGTCGAGCGCCAACGACGGCTCCTACTCGCTGACGGTGAGCTTCGAGCTGGGAACAAACCCCGACATCAATGCCGTCAACGTCAACAACCGGGTGCAAGCCGCGCTCTCCAGGCTGCCGTCCGAGGTGCAGCGGGCCGGCGTGACGGTCCAGAAGAGATCGTCCGCCATCCTGCAATTCATCGGTGTCTATTCGCCCGACGGCAAGGTCGATCCGCTGGTGGTGAGCAACTATGCCGTCATCAACGTCGTCGATGCGCTCAAGCGTGTTCCCGGCGTCGGCGACGTTACCGTGTTCGGCCAGCTCGACTATTCGATGCGGATCTGGTTCGAGACCGACCGCCTGACCGGACTCAACCTGACGCCGGCCGACATCATCAGCGCCATCCAGAGCCAGAACGCGCAGGCGGCCGCGGGCCGGATCGGCGCCCGGCCGATCGCCGATGACCAGCAGTTCCAGCTCAACATCCAGGTCAAGGGCCGGCTGACGACGCCCGAGGAGTTCGGCAACATCGTCATTCGCGCCAATGCCGACGGATCGCTCCTGCGCGTGCGCGACGTGGCGCGCATCGAGCTGGGCGCCAAGTCGCAGGACGTGACCACGCGGCTGGGCGGTGGCCCGGCGCTTGCCATCGGCACCTACCTGTCGCCGGGCGCCAACGCCGTGCAGGCGGCCGCCAAGGTGCGCGAGACCATGGACGAGCTGAAGCGGCGGTTTCCCGAGGGGCTGGAGTGGAAGCCGATCTACGACACGACCCTGTTCGTGACGGCGACCATCGAGGTCGTCATCGACACGCTGTTCGAAGCCTTCGTGCTGGTCGTGCTGGTCGTGTTCCTGTTCCTGGGCAACCTGCGCGCCACCCTGATCCCGACGATCGCCGTACCCGTCAGCCTGGTCGCGACCTTCATCGTGCTCAACGCGATGGGCTATTCGGCCAACACCGTGTCGCTGCTGGCGATGGTGCTGGCCATCGGCATCGTGGTCGACGATGCCATCGTCGTCGTCGAGAACGTCGAGCGCGTGCTGGAGGAAGATCCCACGCTGTCGCCGGCCGCGGCGACCAAGAAGGCGATGGGCGAGATCACGGCGCCCATCATCGCGATCACCCTCGTGCTGCTGTCGGTGTTCGTGCCGGTCGCGTTCATTCCCGGCATCACCGGCGAGCTGTTTCGCCAGTTCGCCGTCACGATCAGCGTCGCCATGCTGTTCTCGGCGATCAATGCGCTCACCCTGTCGCCTGCCTTGTGCTCGGTCCTGCTGAAGCATGGTGGCACCCGGCCGGCGCCGATCCGCTTCATCCAGACCTGGATCGATCGCATCCGCGACGGCTATGGCCGCATCGTCGGTCGCCTGGTGCGGCTGGCCGTCTTCAGCCTGGCGGCGACGGCGGTATTCGCCGCGGTGACGTACTTCGCCGCCCGGCAGACGCCCAGCGGCTTCCTGCCGGAGGAGGATCAGGGCGCGTTCTTCATCCATGTCCAGCTGCCCGACGGTGTGAGCACCGGCCGCACTGAGGCCGCCGTCAAGGACATCGAGAAGATCGTCGATGCCCTGCCGGCCAAGCAGGAGGTGCTGTCGGTCGTCGGCTACAACTTCATCGACGGTTCGGCGCAGTCCAACGCTGCGTTCCTGGTCGTCACGCTCAAGCCGTTCGCCGACCGCAAGACGGCGGCCGATACCGTCTTCGCGTCGATCCGCCAGACGGCCGGCGCACTGCAGTCGGTGCGGGTCGCCGTGGCGTTTCCGTTCAACGTGCCGCCGATCGCGGGACTGGGGACCGGCGGCGGCTTCGAGTATCAGCTGCAGAACCTGGAGGGCCGCGATGCCGCCGACATGGCGGCCGTGATGCGCGCCTTCGTGGTCGCCGCCAACCAGGACCCGCAGCTGGCGCGGGTGAACTCGACCTTCTCGCCGACGGCGCCCAGCCTGTTCCTCGACGTCAATCGCGACAAGGCGCAGACCCTGGGAGTCAGGATCAACGACATCTTCGCGGCGCTGCAATCGACGCTGGGCGGCTTCTACGTCAACGACTTCAACCTGTTCGGGCGCACCTGGCAGGTGCAGCTGCAAGCCGAGGCGAAGGATCGCGACGACATCGACGACATCTTCCGCATCCAGGTGCGCAACGCCAGCGGCCAGATGGTGCCCATGCGCAGCCTGGCGGAGTTGCGCGTGGTGCAGGGACCGCAGACCATCACGCGCTACAACAACTTCCGCAGCATCAACATCTCGGGCACGCCGGCGCCCGGTGTGAGCTCGGGCGATGCGCTGCTGGCCGTCGAGCGGCTCTCCGACCGCTACCTGCCGGCCGGCTACGGCTACGCGTGGACGTCGATCGCTTTCCAGGAGCGGCGCGCGTCGGGCCAGATCGGTGCCATCCTGGCGATGGCGGTGCTGTTCGCCTACCTGTTCCTGGTCGGGCTCTACGAAAGCTGGACCATCCCGGTGCCCGTCCTTCTGTCGGTCATCGTGGCGGTGCTGGGCGCCTTCATCGGCATCGTCATCGCCGGGCTGGCGCTGGATCTCTACGCCCAGATCGGCATCGTCGTGCTGATTGCGCTCGCCGCCAAGAACGGCATCCTGATCGTCGAGTTCGCCAAGGAGCAGCGCGAGCGGGGCGTGCCGCTGCTGCAGGCGGCGACCGAAGGATCGCGCCTGCGGTTCCGGCCGGTCATGATGACGTCGTTCGCCTTCATCCTCGGCCTGGTGCCCCTGGTGTGGGGCAGCGGCGCCTCGGAGATCGCGCGGCGGTCGGTGTCGACGCCGGTGTTCACCGGCATGCTGGCCGCGTCGCTGCTGGGCATCTTCGTGATCCCGATGCTGTACGTGACATTCCAGGCCGGCCGCGAAAAAGCCAAGGCCCGACTGGCCGCCGGCCTGTTCAGCAAGCGCAAACCTGCCGCTGAAGCACCAGAGAAGCCCGCGCCGTGATCAGCCGGCGTGCAGCGCGCGGTAGGCCGAGGGGCTGAGCGCATAGGCGCGGCGAAATGCGCGCCCGAGCCGGTCGAGCGAACCGAAGCCGGTCGCCATCGCCACTGGCTTGGGCGCATGGCCTGCCTCGAGAAGTGCGCGCGCCCGGTCGAGCCGCAACCGCTCGACGAAGGCCGCCGGCGTTGCGCCGACGTCAACGGTGAAGCGGCGATGGAAGGTGCGCGGCGCCTGTCCGGCGCGCGCGGCGAGCGCCTCCAGCGTCAGGTCGGCCGACAGATTGTCGCCGACCCAGCTGACGAGATCGGCATAGGCGCCGCCCTGCGCCTCGAGCATGGCCGAGAACTGCGACTGGTGGCCGGCGCGCCGCATCTGCAGAACCAGACGGCGGGCGACCTTCGATGCCGTCTCGCGCCCGAGATCGCGCTCGACCAACACCAGCGCCATGTCGATGCCGGTTGATACACCGGCGGACGTCCACACCGGCCCGTCCTCGACAAAGAGCGCGTCAGCATCCACGGCGATGGTCGGAAAGCGCCGCGCGAGTTCGCCCGCCGCCTGCCAGTGCGTGGCGGCTCGCCGGCCATCGAGAAGACCCCAGGCGGCCAGCGCGAAGGCGCCGGTGCAAGTCGAGCCGAAGCGACGCGCGCGTGCGGCGGTTGCCGTGTACCAGTCTTGAACCACCGGGCTGCTGGTCAGCTGCCCCAGCGCCCGCGGCAAGCCGCCGGGTATCAGCAGCGTGTCGATGTCCGTACCGGCCAGCGCAGACAGCGGTCGCGTCATCAGCGCCACGCCGCCTCTGGTCGCAATCGGCCCGCCGGTCTCAGACGCCATCACCACGGCGTAGGGCGGCTCGGGCAGGAACTCGGCCGCCTCGGCAAAGACAGAGGCCGCACCGCTGACATCCAGAAGCTGGGCGCCTTCATAGACCAGGAAGACAACAGTACGCACCGTGGCCATCGCTCTTTGGCAAGAAAACGCGTGACTATGTCATTTATGCCAAAATAGGTCGCGATTACACAAGAGGCCGCACCGCTTCGAGCATGGGATGACGACGATGACCGAGCCTCGCTTCGTGACCGCCAACAATCTCCGGTTCGCCTACGTGGAGCGCGGGCAGGGGCCGCTTGTGCTCATGCTGCACGGCTTCCCCGACAACGCTCTCACATACCGGGCGCAGATGGAGGCATTTGCCGCCGCGGGTTATCGGGCCGTGGCGCCTTATCTGCGCGGCTACGCGCCAACGGAGATCCCCTCGCAGGGTTCATGTGATCCGGGGACCTTGGCACAGGACGTCAAGGGACTGATCACGGCGCTCAACCCGGGCGGCACGGCGTATGTCGTCGGCATGGATTGGGGCGGCACCGCCATCCAGGCGGCGCTGATGCTGTGCCCGGAGCTGATCGACGCAGCCGTGGTGATGAACGCTGCCCATCCGGCGACCCTGGCGACGTTCGCCAAAGATCCCGATCAGGTGCGCGCCGTGTTCCACTTCTGGTTCTTCCAGGCCGATGTTGCGGCCAAGGCGCTCGCGGCCAGCGACCTCACCATGGTCGATTACCTGTGGAAGCTGTGGTCGCCCGGGTACGATCCCGGCAATCACCTCGCATCGGTGAGGGCCACGCTCGCGGTGCCCGGCGTATTGCCGGCGGCGCTGCGGTACTACGGCGATCTCTATCGGGCAGCCGGCACGCGCACATTCCCGATGGGCGAGATCACCGTGCCCACGCTGTCGATCTTCGGCGCGCGGGACCCCACGGCCAAGCATGCGGCGATGGAGGCTGACTACTTCAAGGGACCCTACAAGCGGATCGTGATGCCCGACGTGGGGCACTGGCCACATCTGGAACGACCGGATGCGTTCACGAGATGCGTGCTCGACTGGTTCGAGTCGTCGAGCGGGGCGCACCGTCCTGCTGCGCGGACGTTTGAGGCCGCCGCGACAAACCTGTAAGAGCGCGGCGATGGCCGACAGCACTCATCCTTCTACAGCCCCAACCATCGAATGGCGCGGCGCGTTCGATAATGCCGAGCTGAACGCTCTTCACGCCGAAGGCTTCGAGCACGCCGTCCTGGACGACGACTGGTGGGGCCTGGTCAATCGTCACAGCCTCGGCTGGGTGTGCATGCGGCAGTCAGGAAACCTGATCGGCTTCGTGAACGTGGCCTGGGACGGCGGCGTGCATGCCTTCCTGCTCGATACGCTGGTCGCGTCAGCGTTTCGTCACCAAGGCTTCGCGACCGCGCTGGTCCAAGAAGCGGTCCAGCGCGCCCGCACCGCTGGCTGCGAGTGGCTGCATGTCGACTTCGATCCGCACCTGCGCGACTTCTATTGGAAGCGCTGCAGCTTTCGTCCGACGGACGCAGGCCTGATCGCGCTGCGCTAGCCTCAGCCCTTGCGCGCCTCGGCGACGGCGGCCTTGATGGTGCCGGCATCGACGGCGCCGGGGATGACCTTGTTGCCGATGACGAAGGCCGGCGTGCCGTCGATGCCCAGCGCCTTGGCGAGTTCCAGCGAGCGGTCGATCTGCTGGATGACGTCGGGCGCCGTCATGTCCTTGGCGAGCTTGTCGGTGTCGAGCTTGATGCCGGCGGCGATCTGCAGCACGCGGTCCTTGGTGAGCTCGCCGCGCGCTTCCATGAGCGCGTTGTGCATCTCCATGTACTTTCCCTGGCGGGCGGCGGCCAGCGCGCCGGCCGCGGCCACGCGCGAGTTGGGCGTCAGGATCGGCATCTGCTTGTAGGCGATGCGGATCTTGGGATCGCCCTTGACCACGCTCTGCATGGTGGGATGGGCGCGCTTGCAGTAGCCGCAGTGATAGTCGAAGAACTCGACGATGGTGACATCGCCGTCGGGATTGCCGCCGACCGGCGTGCCCGGGTCGCTGACCAGCTCGGCCTTGCGCTGGGCGATGGTCTGCTGGGCGGCCTGGTCACGCTGCGATGCCTGGCGCTTCTCCAGTTCCTGGACCGCCTCGATGATCACCTCGGGGTTCTTCATCAGGTATTCGCGCACGATCTTTTCAATCGCCTCGCGATCCGGCGGGTTGGACTGGGCGTTGGCCACGGCCGGCAGCGCCACCAGGGCGAGTGCGATCAGGAAGCGCATCGAGCGCATGGGAATCTCCGGTAGAGAGGGGTTAGGGAAGGGCGTAGCACGGAGGGCGCCCCGTGACGATCAACTTGATGCGACCAGGTTGGGTCATCGCCGGGGCTTGTCGGCGTCGAGCGCCGCCCTGAGGTCCTGGGCCCGGATCCAGGCCGGTGTCCCGCGCGGCAGGCTGCGGCTGGCGGCTTCGGCCTTGTAGCGGGCCTGGCCCTTGTGGCCCTGCAAATAGAAGAACTCGGCGGCGGCCAGATCGCGCATGGCCGGGTTGCCGGACGCGTCATAGGCCTTCTGCAGCAGGTCCCAGGCCGCGACATTGGTCGGTTCGGTTTGCACGACCGACTCCAGGGTCTTGGTGGCGGCAGCCTGCTGGCCGGCGTTGTATTGCGCCTGGCCCAGGCCGAAGCGCAAAGCCGCGTCGCGCGGCAGCAGCGCCACCGCCTGGCTGTAGGCGCCGACCGCGGCTGCCGGCTGGCCGCTGTCGCGCAGCACGTCACCCTTGAATTCGTGGAAATAGGGGTCGCGCGGGCTCTCGCGGATGAGCTGGTCGGCCATCGCGACGGCGGCCTGGCTCTGGCCCATGCGGAACAATGCCATGGCACGGCCGTAGCGGCCGGCCGTCGAGTTGTCGTTCTGGTATTTCTGCATGGCGCGTTGCGGCTCGAAATAGCCCATGGTCTTGGCCACCATGCGCGCGTGCATCTCACGGAATTGCGGCGGGTCCGACGTATTGACCGATCGCGAGCGGCGGACCGCCTCTTCCAGGAAGACGATGCGCTCGCTCGACATCGGGTGGCTGCGCAGATAGGGGTCGGCGCCGCTGCCGACAAAGATGCGTTCCTGCTGCTGCAGCATGCGCATCACTTCGAGCATGCCGCGCGGCGACATGCCGGCGCGTTCCAGGAACGTCACGCCGGCCTGATCGGCCGCCTGTTCCTGCGCGCGCGTGTAGGCCAGCAGCGACTTCAAGGCGCCGGGTGCGTCCGGTGGCGTCGGTACGTTCTGGCCACCGGTGTTGCCGCTACCACCGGCATAGCCGTCGGGCCGCCGGTTGGATGACGACGCGGCCATGGCGCCGGCGGCCAGGATGGTCTCCAGGATCATCTGCGCCGTGGCCCCCCGTATCGCTTCCTGCAGCCCCACCAGGTGGGCGCCGCGGATATGGCCGGTCTCGTGCGCGATGACGCCGATCAGCTGGTTGGCGCTCTCGGTGCGCATGATCAGGCCGGTGTTGATGAAGATGCGCTGGCCGCCGGCGACGAAGGCATTGATGCGGCGATCCTGCACCAGATGGACCTCGACGGCGCTGGCATCGAGGTTGGCCGCCCGCAGAATGGGGGCAACCATGGTGCGAATCGCGTTTTCTATCTCGGCGTCCCGCACTAAAACGACTGGATCGCTGCGCTGCGCGGCGGTCGGCACGACCAATCCCAGCAGCGACAGCGCCACTGTCAGCATGGCAAGGGTCGAAGACACGATGCGTCCGGGCAAACTCGTCACTCCTCGCCTCTCCCGCGAAGCTAGGGATAGGCGTTCTCCACGTCAACGCACCGCCGCCCTGCTGGCGACGGGCGCCCTGGCGCTGGCGGCCTGCGATCCCGCACCCCAGCGCAGCCAACCGGGATTCGTGGAGGGCTTTTTTGGCGCAGTTGTGGCGGATGAGCCGCGGGCGGCGGAGGTCGGCCGCGACATCCTGGCCGCTGGCGGCAGCGCAGCCGATGCCGCGGTAGCCATGTATTTCGCCCTGTCGGCCACGCTGCCGTCGGCCGCCAGCCTGGGCGCCGGTGGTGTCTGCCTGGTGCATAAATCACAGACCCGCAAGACCGAGGCCATCGTCTTTCCGGCCACCCCGGCGGGCAGCGTGTCGACGCCGACCGCAGTGCGCGGCATGACCCTGCTGCATGTCCGGCATGGCGAGGCCCGCTGGGAGGCGCTGGTGGCACCCGGCGAGCGGCTGGCCCGCGACGGCGCGTCGGTGTCGCGGGCGCTGGCGCGCGACCTGCAGGCCGGCGTGTCGCAGATCGGCCTCGATCCGGTGGCGCGGCGCATCTACGAAAAGAGCGGCGGCGTCGCGGTCGGCGAGGGCGATCCTTTCGTGCAGCGCGACCTGGGCAGTACGCTGGCCACCATCCGCGCGCGCGGCGGTGTCGATTTCTTCCAGGGCGTGTTCGCGCGCCAGCTGGTCGACTCCGTGCAATCGATCGGCGGCGGCTTGACGCTGCAGAACATGCGCGAGTCGCTGGCCAGCGTCGTCGAGCCGGTCCAGGCCCCGGTGGGCGACCACATCGCCTTTTTCGCGCCGCCGCCGTTCGCAGGGCCGGTGACGCAAGCGGCGTTCACAGGACAGGGCGGCGGCGCCGGCAGCGGCGCCTATAGCGGCGGCGAAGCCGGTTTCGCCGCCATGGATCGCCGCGCCAATGCGGTGGCCTGCACCGTCGGCATGGGCCAGTTGTTCGGCGCGCGCAAGGTGGCGCCCGGCACCGGCATCATGATGGGCGCACCCGGTGGTGGCAGCAACGCGCTGATCGGACCGATGCTGATCTCCAACCGCAACACCGGCGATGTCATGCTGGTCGGCGTCGGCTCGGGCGGCTCGGCAGCGCCGGCTGCCGTCGGCACCGTGGCACGGCAGGTGATGCGCGAAAGTGTGCCGCTGCCGTCGGCGCTGGCGGCCATCAGCGGCGTCCAGGTCGGCATGATCGCCTGCCCCCGGGGCCTGCGCGAAGCGCGTACCCTGTGCCAGCTCGGCGTCGATCCGAAGAGCTACGGCCTGGCGCTGACCGCCGGCCGCTGAGGGGTGTGAGACCGCCGATGACCAAGGGCATATCGCAACGGGCGCAGCGCGTGCCGCCGTTCATCGTGATGGACGTGGTGCGGGCGGCCAACGAGATGGAGGCCCGCGGCGAGCGGGTCATTCATTGCGAGGTCGGCCAGCCCAGCACGCCGGCGCCCAAGGGCGCGCTCGAGGCGGCGCAGGCGGCGCTGGCGCGCGATCGCATCGGCTATGTCGAGGCGCTGGGCATTCCGGCGCTGCGCGAGCGCATCGCGCGGCATTATGCCGAATGGTACGGCGTTACGCTCGATCCGCAGCGCGTCATCGTGACGACGGGCTCGTCGGCCGGCTTCCTGATGGCGTTCCTGGCCGCCTTCGATGCCGGCGCGCGGGTGGCGATGGCGGCGCCGGGCTATCCGCCTTACCGCAACATCCTGGCAGCACTGGGACTGGTGCCGATCGACATCGTCACCACCGAGGCCGAGCGCTATCAACCGACGGTGCCGGAACTGACGGCGGCGGGCGATGACCTCGCCGGCCTGATCGTGGCCAGCCCGTCGAACCCGACCGGCACCATGGTGTCGCGCGCGGAGATGACGGCGCTCGCCGCAGCCTGCCGCGCGCGCGGCGTGCAGCTGATCTCGGACGAGATCTACCACGGCCTCACCTTCGAGGACCGCGGCGTGAGCGCGCTCGAGGTGACCGACGATGCCATCGTCATCAACAGCTTCTCGAAATACTTCTCGATGACCGGCTGGCGCATCGGCTGGATGGTGGTGCCGCCGGACCTGGTACGCCCCATCGAGCGGCTGACGCAGAACCTGCTGATCTCGACGCCGACCCTGTCGCAGTTCGCCGCCATCGCCGCGTTCGATTGCGGCGAGGAACTGGAAGCGCATATCCGGCGCTACCGTGCCAATCGCGATCTCCTGCTGGCCGGGCTGCCCAAGGCCGGCTTCGATCACCTGACGCGACCGACCGGCGCCTTCTACCTCTACGCCGACGTGGCCCACCTGACCAACGACAGCGTCGCGTTCTGTCAGCGCATGCTGCGCGAGGCCGGGGTGGCGGCGACGCCCGGTGTCGATTTCGATCCGCAGCGCGGCCATCGCACCTTGCGCTTCTCCTTCGCGGGCTCGACGCAGGACATGGAGGAGGCGGTGCAACGGCTGGTGAACTGGAAGCGGTGAGGGCCATGAACGCAACCGCAGGATCGATCGGCATCGCCATCGCAGGGCTCGCCGCCGCGGCTGCGTCAGCGCAGACCGGTCCCAGCGTCGATTGCGCGAAAGCGACGACCGCTATCGAGAAGGTCATTTGCGGCAACCCGGAAGCCGCCGCCGCCGATCGCAAGATGGCGGATGCCTACGGCAAGCGTTTGGAGTCTCTGACGGACGCGGCAGCCCGCGATCACCTGCAGCGCGACCAGACGGCGTGGTTGGCCGATCGCCAGCGCATGTGCGCGGGACAGCAGGGCGACGAGATCGCGGCGTGTCAGGGAGACCTTGCCGAGCAGCGCGCCGACTGGCTTGCCGCGCTGCCGACGGGTGCCGACTATCCGTTCATCGCCGACCGACGGCTGACGGAAGAAGGGCGCCGTGGCGGCACACCGTACCGGATCGCTGTCAGCTATCCCGTCTTCGAACGCCCCGGCATCGATTACGCGCAGGCCAATGCCGCGATCAAAGGCTGGGCCGACAAGTTCGCGGCCCAGATGCGGCCCTCGCCGCAGGGCGACAACGGCGTGGCGGGTGTCGGCTGGTTTTTCGAGAGCGGCCATGTCATCCAGATCGTGCGGCCGCGACTGGCGACGGTGGATGCCGACTGGATGGCCTATGGCGGCGGCGCGCATCCCAACAGTGGCCGCACCGCCTGGCACGTCGAGCTCACGACGGGACGGTTGCTGGACCTCGATGACATCCTCGACCGGGCGTCGGGCTGGGCGGATGCCATCACGAGTCTGGTGCGCGCTGACCTGAAGAAGCAGTTCGAGGAGCGACCAGGGTTCGAGGAGGCGCTGGCGCCAGCCGAGTTGCGCAAGCTGGTGATCGTGCCGGGGCGCTGGGTCTTCACGGATGACAAGGTGACGCTGACGTTCGATCCGTATGCGGTCGGCCCCTATGCCGCGGGACCTTATGAGGTCGAGCTGACCTACGCGACGCTGGCGCCTTACATCCGCAAGGACGGTCCGCTGGGCACCAAGGCACGATAGTATTCCTCCCCCGCGCTTATGCGGGGGAGGAACAATCAGTGCAGATGGCGGCGGTCGCGCTTGGGAGCGGCGGCGGGCTGGGTCGGCCGGTCCTTGGGCGGCGGGGCCACCGCCGACTGATGATGCGCGATCTTCCAGGCATCGCCTTCGCGCACGAACATGTTGGTCGCCATCAGGTGGGCGTTGGGCAGGATCTCGCGGCAGATCACCATCCCCATGCGCCCGCGCACGACCACACGATCCTCGACGATCCTGATCTCGGTCGGGGCTGTCCGGTTGCGCATGATGGCCTGCCAGCTGGCCATGATCGCGGCGCGGTCGAACAGCGGCGCCTGGCCGGGATGCAGGCAGGCGACCGGCGTAGCACTTGCCCACAGCGTATTGAGCACCGTCATGTCGCGGCGCATGAAGGCGCGATAGAAGGCCCGGTTCGCCTCGGCGACCCCCTCGCGATCTTCCTCGTCGATGCCGCCCATCAAGGGCACGAAACGCGGGCCACGTCCTTGCATGTCGGTGCTCCCCGTCGCATGGCGTGGCGCTCAGCGGTTCTTGAACACGGGCTTACGCTTTTCGACGAAGGCGTTGACCGCTTCCTTGTGGTCCTCGCTCTGGTGCGCGATCGCCTGCATCGAGGCCGACATGTCGAGCAGCGTCTGCAGCTCGCTGCGCTCGCCCTCGCGCAGCAGGCGCTTGGCCATGCGCAGCCCATAGGCGGGGTTGACGGCGATCCGCTGCGCCAGCGCACGCGCCGCGTCCATCAGCTTGTCGTCAGCGACGACCTGGGACACCAGCCCCATCTGCAGCGACTGCTCGGCGTCGAACTGCTCGCCGGTGAAGGCCATCAGCCGGGCGTTGGAGTTGCCCACGGCACGCGGCAGGAACCAGGCACCGCCGTCGCCGGGGATGATGCCCAGTTTGACGAAGCTCTCGGCGAAGCGGGCGCTCTTGCCGGCGATGCGGATATCGCACATGCAGGCGAGGTCGCAGCCGGCGCCGATCGCAGGGCCGTTGACGGCGGCGATGATCGGGACCTCCAGCTCGTACATCGCGAGCGGAATGCGTTGGATGCCACGCAGGTAGCCGACGCGCACGTTGTAGACGCCACCGGCGAACATGCCGTCGTGGCGTTGCATCTTCTTGACGTTGCCGCCTGAGCTGAAGGCGGAGCCGGTGCCGGTCAGGATCACGCAGCGCACGTCGTAGTCGTCGTTGATGCGATGCAGTGCCTCGACCAGGCCACTGATCATGTCCTCATCGGATATGGCGTTGCGCACATCCGGGTCGTTCAAGGTCAGTGTGACGATGTTGTCGCTTTTTTCGTACAGCAGTTTGTCGCTCATACGCGCCACCTCGGACAGCGGGTTCGACGTTTACTTTGGCTCGGCGGGCTCTAGGATTAATCGACGGCGGCCGGCTTTCCAACGCAAGATTGAAGACGGTCTGCCCTGCGCCCCTGTTGGAGGATGCCCGCGATGACCGCGCCCGCGCTCGATTTTCCGCCGTTCCGGCTGCCGCCGGATGCCGAGGCGCTGCGGACGGAGATCCGAGCCTTCCTGAAGGAGACTCTGCCCACGATCAAGGGGGGTGACCGCTACAAGACCTGGAGCAGCCGCTCACCGGAATTCAGCAAGAAATTAGGTGCCCGAGGCTGGATCGGCATCACGTGGCCCAAACAGTACGGCGGCGGCGAGAAGAGTTTTCTCCATCGCTATGTCATCACCGAGGAATTGCTGGCCAACGGCGCACCGGCCGGCTCGCACTGGGTGGCCGACCGCCAGAGCGGTCCCAACATCCTGCGTTTCGGCACCGAGGAGATGCGCCAATCGATCCTGCCGCGCATCGTCAAGGGCGAGTGCTATTTTGCCATCGGCATGAGCGAGCCTGACTCGGGGTCCGACCTGGCCTCGGTGCGTACGCGGGCCGACAAGACCGAGGGCGGCTGGCTGGTCAACGGCACCAAGATCTGGACCAGCGGCGCCCATCGCGCGCACTACGCGATCACTTTGCTGCGCACATCCGGCAGCCGCGAAGACAAGCACCGCGGGCTCAGCCAGATGGTCATCGACCTGGCGTCACCGGGCATCACCATCCGCCCGATCATCAACCTCAACGGCAAGCACGACTGGAACGAGGTCGTGTTCCGCGACTGCTTCGTGCCTGACTCCATGATTCTGGGCAACGAGGGCGACGGCTGGATGCAGGTCACCTCCGAGCTCGCCTACGAGCGCAGCGGACCGGAGCGGTTCCTGACCAACGTGCATGTGCTGAAGGAGCTGGTGAAGCTGGTCGGCCGCCAGCCCGGGCAGCATGCCCAGCAGGTTGTAGGCAAGCTGGCGGCGCGGCTATGGAGCCTGCGGCAGATGTCGCTGTCGGTCGCCGGCATGCTGGAAGACCGCAAGTCACCGGTAGCCGAGGGCGCGATGACCAAGGATCTCGGCACTCACTTCCAGCAGGACCTGCCCGAGATCGCGCGCGTGCTGGCGGAGTCCGATGCCGCCGACGCTGACGACATCGCCGACTTCCTCGACATGTGCCAGATGGCGACGCTCGAGGCGCCGGCCTATTCGATCCAGGGCGGCACGACCCAGATCCTGCGCGGCATCATCGCCCGCGGCCTGGGCCTGCGCTGAGGGGGCACGACGGATGACGACGCAAACGACGGCGGAAAACGAAACCCGGCAGATGTTCATCGAGACCGCCGCACGGCTGTTCGCTGAGCAGGCGACGCGCGAGGTCATCAACGATTTCGAGAAGGGCACCTGGCCGGCCAACCTGTGGCGGCAGGTCGAGGACGCGGGCCTGCCGTGGGCGGCAGTGCCCGAGAGCGCCGGCGGCGCCGGCGGCAATATCGGCGATCTGGCGGCGGTTCTGCGCGAGGCCGGCCGCCATGCCGTGCCGCTGCCGTTGGCCGAGACCGGACTGGGCGCGATGATCGTGGCGCAAGCAGGCCTGACGCCGCCGGCCGGGCCGATGGCGTTGGTGATCGCCGACGCGGGTTCATCGGTGCGGATTGCCGGCGGCAAGGTGACGGGGGGCGCACAGCGTGTGGCGTTCGCGTCGGTGGCGGACAACATCGTTGTCGTGGCGCCCGGCGAACGCGGCACGGCCGTGGCCATCGTGCCGCGCGCGGCCGTCAAGATCGAGGCCAAGCGCGGCCAGACCGGCGAGCCTTACGACGATGTCAGCTTCGATGGCGCGGCGGCAACCGCCACTGCGGCCTCACTCGTCACGCCGGAGCGGGCGAGCGAACTGGCGGCGCTGGCGCGGGTCAACCAGATGAGCGGTGCCGCTGACCGCGTGCTGGCGACCGCCACGCAGTACGCCAAGGAGCGGGTGCAGTTCGGTCGCGCCATCAGCACGTTCCAGGCGGTTCAGCATATGCTGGCGGAACTCGCGACCTATGTCGCCGTGGTCGCCGTTGCGGCACGCACCGCCGCGCGCGATGCCGAGGAGGGCGACGGCTCGTTCGCCATCATGGCGGCCAAGACCCAGGCCGGCGACGCTGCCCACAAGATCTGCGCCATCGCGCACCAGTCGATGGGCGCCATGGGTTTCACCTACGAGCACGTCCTGCATCACTACACGCGTCGCCTCTGGGTGTGGCGGCGGGACTACGGCAGCGAATCACATTGGGGTGCCAAACTGGGCCGGGCGCTGGCCGAAGCCGGACCGGACGCGCTCTGGCCGTCGCTGACCGCGAGCAAGGTGGCGGCCTGATATCCTCCCCACGCAGTGGGGAGGTGCCCCGAAGGGGCGGAGGGGACCCGCGGAGGTCTCCGTTACCAGGAGCGCGTCGTGTCCCCCTCCGGCCTTCGGCCACCTTGTATTAGCGAAAGGGTATAACCGAGCTGTTCCGCAAGGAACGCCCGGGGCCGGGTGGCCACCCGGCCCCGGGCGCCGATCGTCGGATCGAG
>Ga0187894_10002473_pt1 | contig 22038 bp, 15 predicted proteins | sample GBC1701081metaG_FD_136650 | JGI IMG/M metagenome (GOLD analysis project Ga0187894, IMG submission 136650) | White microbial mat communities from a lava cave in the Kipuka Kanohina Cave System on the Island of Hawaii, USA - GBC170108-1 metaG ... | reverse complement strand
GATGGCATCGACGCCGGTGACGCCGCCCAGGCCGCTCTTGTTCTCGACCACCACCTGCTGGCCCAGTTGCACCGACATGCCGCGGGCCAGGATGCGGCCGAACATGTCGGCCGGACCGCCGGCGGCGAACGGCACATAAAGCGTGATCGGCTTGTTCGGCCATGCCTGGGCGCGCGCCGGAACTGCCGTCGCAACGGCGGCAGCGCCAGCGGACGCCAGAAGTGTCCTGCGTTTCATGATCCCTCCCAACCCCATTTTGTTGCTGTCGACTCTATGGTGGACTCCGTGGATGTAAACCGCTTGCACGGCGCGCCTCAGCGCCCTGCGATATCGTAGGTATAAAGGCCGGCGTTCAGGGCGCGCTGGCGCACCAGGCCGAGCACGGCCTTGGAATACGGCATGGCGATGCCCAGCCGGTCGCCGATCTCGATCGGCGCCGCGAGGATAGCGTCGATCTCCAGGCCGCGACCGGCTTCGAGGTCCTGCAGCATCGAGGTCTTGAAGGCGCCCAGCTCGCGCGTCACAGCGAAGCGCTGATCGATGGTCATGGTCATCGCGATCCCCAGCGCCTGGCCAACCGCGGCCGCCTCCTCCATCATGCGGCGCACCAGATCTGATGTCAGCGGATCGTCCATGATCAGGTCGGCGGTCGAGCCGGTCAGCGCACTGATGGGGTTCATGTTCATGTTGCCCCACAGCTTCAGCCAGACCTCGCGTTGAATCGCGGGCGTCGGCTGCGCCTCGAAGCCGGCGCCGGCGAGCAACGCAAGGATACGCTGCAGGCGCGGTGTCTCGGTTCCCGACGGCTCACCCAGCAGCAGCAGGTTGCCACGGCCGCGCCGGATCACAGCAGGCCCCGCCACGGTCGACGACAGGTGCACCACGGCGCCCAAGACCTGCGCCGGCGGCAGGACCTTGGCAATCACACCGCCGGGATCGGCGGTCTGCAGCACCGTGCCGGCGAGAGCGCCGCCAAAGCCGCTGAAGAACCACCATGGTACGCCGTTCATCATCGGCACGATGACGGTGTCGGGCCCGATCAGGGGCGCCAGTGACGGCGCCGCCGCGATCAGCCCCGGCGCCTTGAGCGCCACGATCGCGATGTCCTGGCGTCCCAGCGCGGCGGCATCGTTGGCCGCCGTCACGCGCAGGACCGATCGCTGCTCACCCTCGATCAAGGTCAGGCCGTCGGCCGCGATGCGCGCCAGATGCGATCCGCGCGCCAGCACGCTGGTGGTGGCGCCGGCCTGCGCCAACCTGGCCGCCAGCAGGCCACCGATCGCACCGGCCCCGACGACACAGATTTTCGCTGGATCCATGGACACCCCTTGCCCCCTCATTGGACGGACGCGACACATATGACAGAAAATCTTTTTGGTCTTGGCTGCAAACCCTTAGCGGGCTCTCTTGCACTGACAGAAAAGCGACAGAAAACGACAGAAAATCCCTTGGCGATGTTGATACCGATCGATGGTGAGCGCCATCTGGGAACCGCCTGATCCGGCTGCAAGCGGAACAAAATTAAACATTCTCCATCCCCTGTGTTTGCCGGAAAGCCGCTATGTGCCGGGACGCTACACCGCGCCCCGGATCGGGGCTACGGTCGTGCCGGTCGGGGGAGGAAAATGATGAAGTTCAGCCTGTTCATGTACTGCACGGTGGGCCGCAAGGCCGAACTCGAGGCCGGCATGGCCGGGCGGCGGCCCGAGCTCTATCAGCGCATGCTGGACGAGATCGCCGCCTACGCCCGCTTCGCCGACGATGCCGGCTATTTCGGTTTCGGCCATCCCGAGCACCATCTGCAGATCGAAGGCTTCGAGATCTCCAATGACCCGCGCCTGATGGGCATGTGGCTGGGCAAGCACACCCAGAAGCTGCGCGTGATCACCTGCGGCTTCGTGTCGACCACGCACAACCCGCTGCGCGTGGCCGAGGACATCGCCACCATGGACAACATGCTGGGCGGCCGCTTCGGCGTCGGCTTGGTGCGCGGCTACCAGGCACGCTGGGTCGAGAACTTCAAGATCCGCGACGATCTCAACGCCGTCGGCCCGTGGAACAAGGATTCGCCGGCCGACAGCGCCAACCGCGAGTATTTCGCCGAGTTCGTCGACATCGTGGTGAAGGCGCTGTCCAGCGACACCTTCAGCCATGCTGGCAAGTACTGGACCTTCCCGCCCAAGGACTTCACCAACCCGCACCCGCACCCGGTCTATGTGAACTACGGCCGCGGCGTGACACCCGACATGAAGATCCATCAGATCGGCGTCGCGCCGCGGCCGTTGCAGACGCCGCATCCGCCGCTCTACGGCGGCTTCGCCAACTCGATGCGGACGGCGACCTTCTGGGCCCGCTACGGCGGCAAGCCGCTGGTGTTGACCGACAACATCCCGTTCTTCGTGAAGCTGTGCGATGCCTACCAGGCCGAGGCCGCCCGGCACGGCCGCGCAGTCAAGCGCGGGCACGAAGCCGGCTGGGGCGGCATCTTCATCTGCGCTCCGACCGATGCCCAAGCGCAGGCGTGGCTGAAGGACATGATGTGGTTCTGGAACCAGTGGTCGATCCCGTTCGGCAATGGCGTGCCTGAGCTGCTGGTCGGCTCGCCCGACACGATCTCGCGCCGGCTCGATGAGGTGCACAAGCAGATCCCGGTCGAGGAGGTCGTGTTGCTGATCCCGCAGGGCATCCACGACCGCGACCAGATCATGACCTCGCTCGACCTGATGGCCACCAAAGTCATGCCACGGTTCGCCAGTTGACACGGAGGACGCGCCGATGATCGCCGAAGAATTCTCCCGCCGGGACGCACTGGGCCTCGCGGAACTGGTCAAACGCCGCGAGATCAAGCCGATCGAGCTGGTCGAGGAAGCGGTCCGCCGCATCGAAGCGTTGAATCCGGCGCTCAATGCCGTCGTGCTCAAGCTCTACGACCTGGCCAGGGGCATGGCGGAGAGTCCGCTGCCGGATGGTGCCTTCCAGGGCATACCGTTCGTCATGAAGGACCTGGCCACGCAATGGCAGGGGGTCCCGACGCGTAACACCTGCCGCTATTTCCCCGACGTCGCCGCCGCGCAGGACTCGGACATTTCGAGTCGGCTGCGACAGGCCGGCTTCATCCTCGTCGGCAAGTCGAACTCGCCGGAGAACGGCTGGGCGCTGTCGACCGAACCGGCGCTCTACGGCGTCACGCGCAATCCGTGGAACGACCAGGTCGTTCCAGGCGGATCCAGTGGCGGCAGCGCCGTCGCTGTCGCCTCCGGCATGGTGCCGTTGGCCGATGCCAGCGACGGCGCCGGATCGATCCGGGTGCCGGCGGCGAACAACGGCCTGATCGGCCTCAAGCCGTCGCGCGGCCGTGTCACCCTGGGACCCGACCAGGTCGACTACTGGTATGGCGGTGCCGTCTTTCTTTGCGTCTCGCGCTCCGTCCGCGACACCGCTGCCTATCTCGACGCCGTTTGTGGCGCCTGGCCGGGCGAGCCATACGCGCTGGCGAAACCCGACCGGCCCTACCTGTCGCTCGCCGCCACGCCGCCGGCACGCCTGCGCGTCGGCTTCACCACGACGTCGCCCGGTGGCGGGCCGGTGCATCCGGAGGTGAAGGCCGCGGTCGAAGCGACGGCACGACTCTGCGAAGGCCTGGGCCACGCGGTCGAGGAAAAGCCCCTCGCTCTCGATTTCGCCGCGGCGTTCACCAACTATGTCCGCGTGACCGCGGTGCAGACCGCCGCCGGCTTCGACGCCGTCGCAGCCGCCGTGGGACGTCCGGCCACACCGGCCGACGTCGAGCCGACGACCTGGGCCATCATTGCGCGCGGCCGCAGCATCAGCGGCCCCGACCATGCGATTCACGTCGAAACAATGCGCCGGCATGGCAAGGCCATCGTCGGCCAGCTCGCCCCGTACGACGTCTACCTGACGCCGACGTTGCCGCAGCCGTCCCGGCCGCTCGGCTGGTACGACATGTCGGAGACGGACATCGACCGCTACAACGCCACCAAGATGATGCCGGACTGTGCCTTCACCGCGCCGTTCAACATCTCCGGGCAGCCGGCCATGAGCGTGCCGATGCATTGGACGCCAGACGGCCTGCCCGTCGGCGTGCAGCTTGTCGGACGCATCGGCGATGAGGCGACGCTGATCCAGCTGGCGGCGCAACTCGAACAGGCGGCACCCTGGGGCCATCGCCGCCCGCCGGTGTCGCTCTGAGGCGCCATGTCGGCATGATGCGACTTGCAGTGCTCTAGTGGCCTTCATGGTGAGCTTGTCGAACCATGAAGGCGTCGCACGAGCAGCCGTGCGGCGCTTCATGGTTCGACAGGCTCACCATGAAGCCCTCCCCGGTCTTCAGTCGATCCGTCAGAGCCGTACGACTTGCCCGATCCGGGCGCTTTCGTCGGCGGCCAATACGATCCGCAGGCTGTTCACGGCATCCGTCATGGAGTCGGTCAGATCGACATCCTCGCGAATCGCCCGCAGGAAGAGTTCCTGTTCGAGCCGGCAGAGTTCCTGATGATCGGGTTCACCCCCGACGTTGATCCATTCATCCGGCCGGATGAAATTGTTGTCGGCATCGATATCGGCGTAATGGACTTTGATGGCGTTCGTCTTGGTGTGCGACTCGATGTTGGCTGACGTTGACAGCCCGTCCCGGGACGCCTCGGCATTTCCCTCCTGGGGCGTGACGATGCTGACGCAACCCTTGGGGCCGACCACGTCCTTCACGAAATAGGCGACCTCGCTCATCATCGGGCCCCAGCCGGCCTCATACCAGCCGACGGAACCGTCATCGAAGACGACGTGCAGGTGGCCGTAGTTGTAGACTTTCACTTCGCTGCTCAGATTGGCGCTGATACCATGCACCCGGACCGGCTTCGCTCCCGTCATCTGACACATCAGATCGACGTAGTGCACGCCGCAATCGACGATCGGCGACAGCGTCTGCATGAGGTTCTTGTGCCAGTTCCAGGCCACGCCGCTGCTCTGCTGATTGAGGTTCATGCGCATGGCGAGCGGCTTGCCCAGGGTCCGGGCGACCTCGACGAACTTGGCCCACGAGGGATGGACGCGAAGGATGTAGCCGATCACCAGCTTGCGTCTCGTTTCATGTGCCTTGCGAACGATCATCTCGGCATCGGCGACACTGGTCGCGATCGGCTTCTCCATGAAGACGTGGCAACCGGCATCCAACGCCCTGATCGCGTAGTCGGCGTGGGTATCCGGCCAGGTATTGATCGACACGGCGTCCGGCTTCGCCGCTTTCAACGCCTGATCGAAGTCTTCGAAACGCGGCACGTCCGCCACCGCCGCGGGAAGGTCCCGGCGGCCGCGGATCGTTCGGCTCATGAGCCCGACGAGTTCGAAGCCTGGGATCGCGCGATACGCCAGCGCGTGCGACAGACCCATGTTGCCAACGCCGACAACCAGTACTTTGACGGTTTCGGTCATCGTCTTCACCATGCGCAGCTCGGCGTACCATAACACGGGCTTGCAGAGGACAGCGAGGATGAAGGGAACAAGCCTCTATTGCTACGCGTGGGACCTCGTCGGCAACGCCGGTCGCGCGAACCAGTCGGTGATCGACAGCCTCGGCGTCGACGGCATCACGCTGGCGACCAGCTATCACGCCGGAAAGTTCATCCGGCCGGGCGCATCGACCGGCAAGGTCATCTTTCCGGAGGATGGCACGGTCTACTTCAGGCCGCGAAAGGCATATGGCCAGTTGCAGCCGCTGGTATCGCAGGTAACAGCGAGCGAGGACGTGCTGGCCACGCTGACGGCGGCAGGACAGCGGCGGGTGTACGGCTGGACGGTGCTCTTGCACAACACGCGCCTGGGCTACGAACACCCTGACGTTGTCGTCCGCAATGCCTGGGGCGATCCGTCGTACTATAGCCTGTGCCCGACCCAGCCGGCAGTGCTGGAGTACGCGGCCCGGCTGTGTGGCGATCTCGCCGAGCACTACGATCTGGCGGGGCTGGCGTTGGAGACGCCCGGCTTTCTGCCCTTTGCCCATGGCTATCATCACGAGTTCGCGCAGATTCCCGGCAACCCGTGGCTGAACGTCCTTCTGGGCCTGTGTTTTTGCGATGCTTGCATGGCGGGCGCCCGGGATGCGGGCATCGATGCGGCGGGCATCGCGCGCAGGCTCAGAGACGCCGCGCATGGTTACATGACCAGCGCCGCGACCGTGCCGGACGACATGGCAGCGCAATGGCTTATCGCGGATCTTGTCCTGGATCCCGAGTTCGGTGCGTTCCTGCGCTGGCGTTGCCAGGTCGTCACCCGTGTCGTGCAAACGATCCGCCAGGAAGTGCGGCCGGCGGTGAGCGTCGCCGTCATACCCTCCGTGCAACGCCCCTCGGCCGCCGGTTGGAGCGAGGGAACGGATCTGGCGGCGCTGGCGCGGCACTGCGACGGGCTGGAGATCCCCTTTTACGAGGCCGATCCGGGCCGCGTGCTGGCCGATGTCCTGGACTGCCGTCGCCGGGCCGGTCCGAGTGCAGCGATCGGCGCCGTCTTGCGGCCGGGCCATCCCGATATGGCCCGTGAAGCGGACCTGCAGGCGACCATCGACGCGCTGGTGAGGCACGGAGTCGGCCGCTTCTCCTTCTACAATTTCGGCATGCTCAGGCCGCACAATCTCGATTGGATCAGGCGCGCGGCCGCGACGGTCCGCACCCTGGCTGCGGAGGCAAGGCCATGATCGGGTTCGCCGGCGAGACAGCGCTGATCACCGGTGCCGCCGGGGGCATCGGCAGCACGCTCTGCGCACTGTTCGCCGAGCTCGGCGCCACCGTCATCGCCTGCGACCGCGATGCGACGGCGTTGCGCGTGCTGACCGACGGCGCCGCGCACCGCCTTCACATCATGGTCGCCGACGTCACCGATGCCGGGGCGGTCGCCGCGTCACTGCAGCCGGCGATCGCTGCGGCAGGCGCCCCGACGATCCTGGTGAACAACGCCGGCTATACAACGGCCGGCCGTCTCCAGGACTGTTCGCTCGAGGATTGGCGGCAGGAAATCGACGGCAACCTGACGGGTGCCTACATCATGGTCGAGGCGGTGCGCGGCCACATGATGGCGGCCGGCGGCGGCACCATCGTCAACGTCGGTTCGGTCAACGGCCTGAGCGCGCTCGGCAATCCCGCCTACAGCGCGGCCAAGGCCGGCCTCGAGAGCTACACCAAGGCGCTCGCCACCGAATTCGGCCGCCACAACATCCGCGCCAACCTGGTATGTCCGGGCACGGTGCGCACGCCGACCTGGGACGCGTGCGTGCGCAAAAACCCGCAGGTCTTCGATCGTTTGCGCAAATGGTATCCGCTCGGCCGCATCGCCGAGCCGATCGACGTGGCCCGCGCGGTCGCCTTTCTTGCCTCCGGCGCAGCGTCGTTCATCACCGGCGCCACACTTGTCGTCGACGGCGGACTTAGCGCCGGCAACGCGGTGCTGGCGTCGGAGCTGACGCTGGAGGACTTCTGATCCCGGCACAAAGGCTCTACCGGGAGCGCGCCACTCCTAGGCGCCAACTTACAGACTCACCTCACCCTGAGGAGCCGGCCGAAGGCCGGCGTCTCGAAGGGTGGGCAACGACAAGAATGCTGCGAACAGCCTTTCGCATGACCGCGTCTGCAGCCCATCCTTCGAGACGCCGGCTTTCGGCCGGCTCCTCAGGATGAGGTAGCGCCTGTGAGCGGCGCGTCCTTCGCATCAGGCGCAGCAGCTGGCTCCTTTGGTGGCGGGTGGGACGTCGAGGGTCGGGTTCTGGTCGAAGAACCCGAACGGCTGCAGCATGAAGCCGCAACTCATCACCGGCTGCACGGGAAAATCCTCGGGTCGCGGCAGGTGATGGTGCCCGAACGTGTGCCACACCGTGATCTGTGTGTCGGCGACCGGCCGGTCGGCCTCCGTCCATTTCGGCAGACCTTCGCCATCGGCGCTCTGGTTGACATAGTCGCCGGCCGGCCAGCGCTCATCGTCCCGGGTCGGTGTCACCCACAGATGGTGGTTCACGAAGCCGGCCCGTCGCGCGACCTGCGAGCCCGCGGCGTTCATGGGCTTGATCGCGCTCTGCGGCAGCAGGCGATATGAGACCGGCTGGCCCAGGCCGTTGCGGCTCTGCGGATTGACGATCTTCCAGTAGCGCAGATGCTCGGCATCGGCGTTGCGGCGCGCCGTCTTCTCCGTGACGAGCGGCGTTTCGACGGCGTGGAAGCCATTGTTCCAGGGATTGTCGGGGCCGGGTGGATCGACGACCGTATCGACCTCGACCACCGTGTTGCGCGGGCCGTCGACGGCCATATCGAGGCGCACGTTGAAGAGATGCTGGTGGATCTGTCCGACGACGCCGGGCGCAACCTCGGTACCATAAGCGCGTGCACTCTCTGACGGGATGGCGGCCGTGTAGATGATGCCGGTCAGCTTGACCTCGAGCTGGATCGTGCCGTCGAGATAGAAGTACCAATAGAATGCGTACTCATAGTTGCCGACCGTCGCGATGAAGGACACGACCAGCCGCCGTCCGCGGCGCGTGTCAGTCTCGTCGGTACGAAAATCGTAGTGCTTCCACAGGACGCCGGTGTCTTCCTCGTGAAGGCAGATCGCGTTGGGGATCACGTGCGGCGAGCCGTCGATGCGATTGATCACGGCGTCGAAGTAATGGATGACACCCAGGCAGTCGCATCCCAGCGACAGGCTGTTGGCGAGCGCACCGATGCCGTAGTCGCCGCAATCGAAGGCGTTCTTGCGCGGATGCACGCCCTGCGGACTGCCATAGGGCACCACCATCTCGGCAAGACACGCCCGCTTGACGACCGGGCGCCAGCGATCCTGGTCGCGGATGGCGATGTCGTGCAGGACCAGGCCTTCGCGCGGCGTAAAGCCCACCCGCAGACGCCAGTCGCACCAGGTCACCTCATTGCCGTCGACGACGTAGCTCGGCCCTTCCGGCTGCACGATCTCGATCGGCTTCATGTCGGTGCGCCAGGTCTTCTGGAATCGCGCGGCGTAGTTGCGGTCGAGCGGCGGCACCGGAAGAACGCCGGTATCGTCGACCCGGATCACCTCGCCCTTGTTGATATCGACGACCGCTGTCAGGCCCTCGACAGGATGAGCATACTGGTTGTCGTAGGGGTTCGATCGGAAGAACACGAAGCCCTGCACGATACGTCGGTTGGCTTCGTCCTCGCGCCCGAAGACCCCGGCCGACCACGGATCGACGCGGACCTGGGCCGGATCGATGCCGCGGCGGGCCAGCGCAGCCAGGAAGCTCGGGTCGCCCTTCACCGCGTTGTCGGCGAGCATGAACTCTTCGGCCGCGATGCGTGGCCGCGCGCCGGGTTTGGGCGTCCAGCTCAGCACCGATCCCCGATCGAGCGAGACAATCGCTTCGAAGAGATCGCCGGACCCGGTGTCGTAGACCGCGGCGAAAGCCCGGCGCCCGCCGGCGTCGGCCGGCTCGGCGGAACCCAGGCGTAGCGATTCCGCCAACACGATGGTCTCGAAGCGCATACCGGATCCGAGATCCCGGTATGCCCGCAAGATGCGCGCGGCTTCCGCGATCTCGATCGGCGACAGCGGATCGAGCGGATGGGGACGGCTTTTGGCCTGAACTGGACTGTTCATGAATTTCCTACCTCGCCTCGGCTCGAACGATCTGATCGACGAAAAGATCGCATGATGATCCGCGTCCGGCATCGACTACCGACGCCGTGGTTGGACTTGAACAGGTTCGGCGTACCGCGTTTCAACGTTTCGGAGGGAGTGTCGACGCAACACACGAGCCAAGATGCGACGCAAGAAGCAAGCCAGTCGCATACTGGCGCGACTCCGCTGGCACTCCGGAAAGAAGAATAGACCGCGTTCAGTCTGCCTGTCGATCTGCGTTCACCCGATTGCGTATCGCGTGGCACGATAGTTGCTCGATTTCGCGATAATCGAATTCTCCGCGAACGCGATTCTCGCACTGCCTGTATTAGAGGTCCGGTCGCAAGTCTCTGAGGTTGCATTGCTCAGTCATGCGCGACGTGAAGACCGCCTTTGACCAGGGAGCGTCGGTCAGCTGCGTTTGCTCACGCCACGTTATGCTGTAGGGTGTGCGGGAAGACCTTCAACAGGAACGTCGAAGATGTCGTCAACCGACCTCGACGTCTGATTTGTCGAATGTTTGCGGCCGCACGGCTCGTTGGATCTGCATCGTCTTCGTGGACTTGGTAGTTCTTTGGTTCGCTGAAATTGATGGCAAGAACGCCAGGGCATGCCGAGCGCATGGACTGGCCGCATAGCCATCGCAACGGTTCATTGGCTGACCAGGTCCCTTTCGCAGCGATCTTTCAAGAGTGGCGTCGTCTCCAGCGGCCCGGTCTTCAACTCTTGCAAGCCATGATAGCGCTACCAACGGGGAGAACGATGAAGCAGATCAGGACAACGACCCGGCGTCGTCTCACGAAGGGATTGGCGTTCGCCGTCGCCAGCCCCTGGGTTGCACCCACACTCGCGCAATCGAACAAGCCGCTTGTCATCGCGCTGTCCATCGCCCAGAGCGGGACCGCCGGCGTGGCCGACCATGCCGACTATCTGAATGGCGCGACGCTGGCGGTGAAAGAGATCAACGCCGCCGGTGGCGTGAAAGGCCGGCAGCTCAAGATCCAGACCTACGACATCGACCTGCTGACGCCGGAAGGAACGCAAGCAACGTTCCGCAAGATTGCCGACGCCAAACCGCATGCGATCGGCACCGCCTTCTGCGTCATCCCTCTGCCATCGTTCGACGGACTCGGCAGCTACAAGGCGCCCTACCTGCACGGCTCGACGCAGCAGAACTGCATCGACGTGGTGAAGGCCAATCGGCAGAAATACAGCCACATCTTCCAGGTCGATCCGCCCGAGACGTTCTATGGCCTGATGTTCCCCAAGTTCCTCGATGCGCTGGCGGCCAGCGGCACCTGGAAGCCGATCAACAACAAGGTGCACATCGTCCAGGAGCAGAGTGCCTACAATCAGACCATCTCGAAGAACGTCCAGAAGGCCCTGCCGGACAGCAAGTTCGTGCTCGGCAAGGTCACCGACATCCAGTTCCCGGTGCAGGACTGGGGTCCCGTGATGCAGGACATCAAGCGGGTCGGCGCCGGCGTGATCATGATCGATCACTGGGTGGGATCGGAGGAAGCCGCGTTCTGCCACCAGTTCATCGCCGATCCGGTGAAGGGCGCGCTGGTCTACCATCAGTACGGCCCGTCGCAGCCGGAATTCCTGCAACTGGCGGGCAAGGCCGCCGAGGGCTTCATCTGGTCGACCGTTCTGGGCGTCTATAACGACAAGCAGGGTGCCGAGTTCCGCAAGAAGTACGCCGCCGCCCATCCCGGAATCATCGGGCTCTGTTACACCGGTTCCGCCTACGACACGATGTACATCCTCAAGAACGCCTGGAGCGCCGTCGATCCGGAAGACTTCAAGGGCGTGTGCGACTACATCCGCACCCACACCTATCGCGGCGTCACCGGCGCCATCAGCCTGGACAACGAATACCAGGCGGCCCTGCACTATCCGCTGCAAACCACGGATCTCGAGAAGGGCATGGCGCAGCTCTTCTTCCAGGTCCAGGACGGCCAGCACAAGATCATCGCACCCGACGTGCTGTCGGAAGTCAAATTCCGCGCGGCGCCGTGGATGACATGAGCAGCGCCGACGCGTTCGAGTTCTCAATGCCTTCACGATGAGCCCAGGTGAACGCAAAGCGTTCATTCTGAGCTCATCGTGAAGCGCGTCTCCCATTTCCGTCAGGCTTCGAGTTGCGCGTACGATGTTGTTCTCGGGTGAGGATATCCATATCACGTTGGGCGGGCGGCTGATCCTGGCGGGCATATCGCTCGGGGTCGGGTCCGGCGAGATCCTGGGCGTGGTCGGCCCCAACGGCGCCGGCAAGACGACGCTGTTCGAGGTCCTTTCCGGCCGCTATTCGCCAGGCCGCGGACGGGTCGTCTATGACGGTCGCGACATCACGCGGCTGCCGCTCTTCGCCCGGGCGCGGCTGGGAATCGGACGGACCTACCAGTCCCCGGTCGTGCCCGAAGTCCTGACGGTCGGCGACGTCTTCAAGGCGGCGCGGCAGGCGTTCCCGCCCTATCTGACGCGCCACCATGCCGAGTGGGCGGCGGAGAAGGTCGGCTTGCGCGCACGCGCCGACGTGCCCGCCGGCTCGCTGGAAACGCTCAGCCGCCGCAAGCTGCTGATGGCCTGTCTGCTGATGCGCCGGCCGCGGGTCATGCTGATGGACGAGCCCGCCGCCGGTCTCATCAACTCGGAAATCGACGAGCTCGACTACATCATCCGCTACCTGGCGCGCGAACTGAACATGGCCGTGATCGTGGTCGAGCACCGGCTCGAGCTGCTGTCGGCGATCGCCGGAAGAGTGGTCGTCCTCGACCTCGGCAAGGTGATCGCCGAAGGGCCGCCCGAGGTTGTCTTCGACGAGCCGGCGGTGCGTGCCGCCTACTTCGACACGGGGCATTGACGATGTGCGCGAAGGAGCGGCTGTGAAGGAGATCCTGCGCATCCAGGGCCTGTCGGCCGGATACGGCCCGCTAGGCGTGCTGCACGGTGTCAACCTCACGGTCCACGCCGGCGAGCGGGTCGGATTGGTCGGTCTCAACGGGCATGGCAAGTCGACGTTGCTGCGTGCCATCGTCGGACTGACCGGCTGGCAGAGCGGCTCCATTCGGCTCAGGGACCAGGAGATCGGCGGCACCCGCAGCCAGGGTCCGGGCCGCTACACGCACCGCATCGTGCGCCTTGGACTGGCGCTGATGCCGCAGGGCGACGCCATCTTCCACGGCCTCACCGTGGCGGACCATCTCGACAGCGGCGCCTTCACGCGACGCGCCTGGCGCGAACGCATGGCGCGACGCGACAGGGTACTCGACATCTTCCCGCCGCTGCGGGCGCTGCTCAAGGCCCCGGTGGGGAAACTATCCGGTGGCGAGCGGCGCATGGTGAGCCTTGCGCGCGGGCTGATGGCCGATTCGTCGCTGTTCCTGATCGACGAACCGTCGCTGGGGTTGGCGCCCAAGATCAGCAAGGGACTGATCGAGGCGCTGACGCAGATCCCGCTCGACGACGGCGCCATGATCATCGCCGAGCAGAATCTGTCGCTGCTGGAAGGATATGTCACCCGCCTGGTCGGCATGCACGGCGGCAAGCTCAAGGGCGGCGGCGACGCCCTGAGCGCCGTTGCGCTCGGCGCGCCGCATTGAGGGCCCTGAAGCCATGGATAACGACCTTTACTATGTCGCGCTGACGGCGATCACACTGGCCTCGATCTACGGCCTGCTGGCGCTCGGCATCTCGATCATCTGGTCGAGCCTGGGCATGATCAACATGGCGCATGGCTTCACCTTCGCGGCGGCGGGCTTCGGCGGCTGGCTGATGGCGCAACACCTGACGCAGAACGGCGCCGCAGTGATCCTCGCCGGCATGCTGACGGGCGCGCTGATCGGTGTGCTGATCGGCGCCGTGGCCTTCATACCGCTGTACGACAAGCCCAATTTCCCGTTGCGCAGCCTGATTGCGACCCTGGCGATCAGCCTGCTGGGGGCGCAGGCTCTGCTCTGGGTCTTCGGCCCGCGCGTGAAGGCGCTGCCCAAGGTGTTCGGGCAGGAGAACTTCCAGTTCGGCTCGGCGGTCGTCAGCGCCGACAAGCTGGGGGTCATCGGCACGTCTGTCCTGGTCCTGCTGGCGACGCTCATCTGGGCCAGGCGCAGCCGGCGCGGCCTCGAGATCCGGGCGATGATGCAGAACCCCGAAGGCGCCGCCCTGGTCGGCATCGGCCTGCGCTCAACCGCCATGTCGATCATGGCGGTCACAGGCGCGCTCGCCGGACTTGCAGCCATACTCCTGGCCCAGACCTACTACGTCAGCCCGTACGCGGGCCTGACGCCGTTGCTCAAGGGCATGATCGTGGCCCTCGCCGGCGGGCTAGGCAGCATCCCCGGCGCCCTCATCGCCGCCGTCCTGGTCGGGCTGGTGGAAGCACTGACCGCAGTCACGCTCGGCGGTCAATATGTCCTCATCACGCAGTTCGGGTTCATCATCGTCGTGCTGCTGATCCGCCCGCGGGGAATCGCGGGGATCCTCGAGCAGACGCGCGAGTAAGCGATGGCAGCGCTCGACACCACCAACGGCCTGGCGGCCGACGCCGCCACCGGCCCGGCGTCGACGGAGCACCGGCGCCCGTCTGCGGCGACGGCGGCGCTGCAGCCTGTCGGGCGGCGCCGACTGCTGCCCAAGATGCGGGCGCATGGCGAAAAACTGCAGCAGCGATTGCGCTATCCCTTTTCCCGCCGCACGCCGCTGCTGATCCAGACGACGTACAACCCCAAGACACTGGCGGCAGAAAAGACGATCGTCGACAAGCGCCCGCTCTACTGGATCGCCGGCCTGGCGCTGCTGGCGATCGCGCCGCCGGTCTTCGGCGACAACGCGCTGCTGTCGGCCGCCGCCATCTTCGCCATCTACGCCGCCATCAACGTGGTGTGGATGCTGATCATCGGGACCGCCGGCATCTTCTCCCTCGCGACGCTGGCCGTGGTCGGGGCCGCCGCCTATGGAACGGCCTACCTGTCGATCGCTTACGGATTGCCGTGGTGGGGCATGATCGCCATCGGTCCGTTCATCGGCCTGGTGTTCGGCATCGTGATCGCGATTCCAGCGATCCGGCTCGAGGGTTTCTACTATGCGCTGCTGACCGTCGGGCTGGCGGAACTGTGCCGCGTCTATGTCGTGCAGTCGCGCGTCTTCGGATCGGCGACGGGTGGACTGTTCGGCGCCGACACCTACCTTCCCGACGACATCCCCGAGCGCACCGGACTGGTCGTCAGCTACTACGCGGCGTTCGTGCTGATGCTCGCGGCGCTGGCGCTGTACCGGATCATCAACGGCCAGCGGCTGGGCCGGCTGCTGCGCGCAGCGCCGGAGAAGCACGAGGCCTTTGCCGAGGCGCTGGGCATCAACTTCCGCGCCGCGCGTATCCGCGTGTTCCTGATCTCGTCGGCGGCGCTCGGCCTCATCGGCGGCTTCTACGCCACCTACTTCAAGGGCGCCTCGCCGTCGCTGTTCACGATGGACAGCCTCCTGTTGTTGCTGGCGATGATCGTCATCGGTGGCATGGGCCGGCCTGAAGGCGCCGTGCTCGGCACGCTGATCGTCGTGCTGTTCGACCGGGTTTTCATCACGCTGGGGCCGGTACGCCTGATCATCATCGGCGGCGTCATGCTGGGCACCGTGCTGTTCATGCGCGGCGGGCTGTTCGGCCTGGCGGCGCAGTACGCAGCGTGGCGGGAGAAGAGGAAAAGCGAGCGGCTCGCCAGCCGCGACAGCTCAGGAGGCGAAACCATGCCCGAGCAGGCCACTGACATCCGCGACAAGCAGACGATCTACATCAAGCGCTTCGACAAGACCGTGCGCGATCACCTCAAGACGCTGATCACGGACGAGCTGATCGCCGAGCACCGCAAGAACGTCGCCGGGCCACATGGCGACGCGCTGGAACGATTGTTGAACTATTTCCGCCGCGCCGCGATCGTCGACAAGTACGCCATCCTGGCGGTCAAGCCCTTCGCCGAATATCGCATCGTCGCCCTCTCCGGCCGGCGGACCGTGCCGCCGCGGCTGGTCGACGACCAGGTCTACGCCACGCCGGAGGCAGCGCAGCACGCCGTCTTCCTGAGGCGCATCCAGGATCTGAAGGACTCCTGAACTGCGGCGGCGCACCTCGCAAAAAACCGATGAAGAAGTGGCACCATGGCTAAGATCAGCATCTTCGGCTACACGGACAAGCTCAGCGTCAAGCCTGGCGACACCGTCCAGTTCATGGTCAGCGCCGATGCGGTCAACACCGTTCGTGCCGAGCTTGTCCGGCTGATCCACGGCGACGAGCATCCCGACGGCCCGGGCTTTATCGAGCGGCCGGTCGATGCCCCCATCAACCGCGACTGGCCAGTGCGCAAGCAGTACGTGCAGCGCGGCAACTTCCTTCGGGTCGCGGATTCCACCCAGGCGCTCGTACCGGATGGTCCGTTCACGCTGCATGCCTTCATCTTTCCGACGCTGCCCGGTGCCGGCCGCCAGATGCTGTTGGGCCGCTGGTCAGTCGATGCCAACGCCGGCTACGGGCTCGGCATCAACGCCGCGGGAGCGCTGGAATTCTGGGTCGGCGACGGCACGCAGGCTGACGCGGTAACGGCCGAAATGCCGCTCGTCCCGCAGATCTGGTATTTCGTCGCCGCGACCTTCGATCCGCGCACGGGTGCCGCGACGACCCATCAGCAGGCCGTGCTGAACCGCTACAACAGCCTGCTGTCGAAGGTCGTGCCGTATACGTACGAGTCGCATGTGCAGGAAACGCTGCGGGTCCGCCCGCTTCATGCCGACGACGCTCCCTTCCTGATCGGCGGCGCCAGCGATCGCAATCCGGCGCGCGGTACGTTCATCGCCCAGTGCTACAACGGCAAGATCGACCGCTGCGGCATGCAGAACCGGATCATGACCCGCAGCGAGCTCGACGAGATCCGCGCCGGCGGCAAGCCGCCCGCCGACGGGCTGGTCGCGTACTGGGACACGACGCTGGGCTACGACGATCGCGGCATCGGCGACACGGTGATCGACACCGGTCCCCACAAGCTCCATGCCCAGGGTGTCAACCGCCCGGTACGGGCGCAGACCGGCTGGAACTGGAATGGGCGCAACGACTGCTTCCGGCTGGCACCGCAGGAATATGGCGGCATCGAATTCCACAACGACGCGCTCACTGATTGCCGGTGGGAGCCGAGCTTCGACTACACCATACCGCCCGGGCTCAAGAGCGGCGTCTACGCCGCGAAGCTCACCACCGGCGGTGCCGAAGAGTACATCCCGTTCTTCGTCCGGGCCGCGGTGCCCAAGGCACCGGTCTGCCTGCTGATCCCGACCGCGAGCTACCTGGCCTACGCCAACGGACAACTTGCGTTCGAGGCCGGCGCGGGACAGGCGGTCACCGCCTACACGCCGATCCTGCAGGACGTCGACATCGAGCAGTACAAGAACGATGTCGAGTTCGGCCTGTCGACCTACGACCATCATGCCGACGGCGCCGGTGTCTGCTACAGCTCCTACCACCGCCCGATCTTCAGCATGCGTCCGAAGTACCGCATGCCGGGCACGGGCCCCTGGCAGTTTCCGGCCGACCTGTCGGTGGTCGCCTGGCTCGAGCACATGGGCTACGACTACGAGGTGATCACCGACGAGGATCTGCATCGCGATGGCGTGACGGCGATCGCGCCGCACAAGGTGGTGATCAACGGCACGCACTGCGAATACTACTCCGAGCGCATGGTCGACGCGGTCGAGGACTACCTCGCCGGCGGCGGCCGCCTGACGTACCTCTCGGGCAACGGCTACTACTGGGTGGTCGCCTTCCGCGACGACGAGCCCTGGGTCATGGAAGTGCGCAAGCTGGAAGCCGGATCGCGCGCCTGGCAGGCACGCGCCGGCGAGCACTACCTGGCCACAACAGGCGAGCGCAGCGGCCTGTGGCGCCACCGCAACCGGGCGCCGCAGAAGCTCGTCGGCACGGGCTTCACGTCCGAAGGCATGGACATCTCGGTGCCGTACCGGCGCATGCCCGACAGCTACCACCGGATGGTGTCGTGGATCTTCGAGGGCGTCGAGGGAGAGGTCTTCGGCGATTTCGGCCTCGCCGCCGGCGGCGCCGCCGGGCTCGAGATCGACCGCTACGACCTCGCACTGGGCACGCCGCCGCACACCCTGATCCTCGCCTCGTCCGAACCCTTCAGCGACAACTATCCGCTGGTGCAGGAGGACGTGATGTTCATGCACCCCGGCATGGGCGGCACGCAGCATCCGCTGGTGCGCTGCGACATGGTCTATTTCACGACGCCGAAGAACGGCGCCGTCTTCTCGCCCAGCTCGATCGCCTGGGGCAGCGCGCTGCCTTGCAATAATTTCGACAACAACGTCTCGCGGATCATGAAGAACGTGATCGATGCCTTCATAAAGGAGGGACCGCTGCCGGGCAGTGCCTTTGTCGGCGAGGAGAAGCACTGGCGTTGAGCGTGGCGAGGTTGTCATCCCGAGCGCAGCGAGGGATCTCCCGCGAAAGGGCGCACGGTGCATCATTCGCGGGAGATCCCTCGCTGCGCTCGGGATGACAGACACTACAGTGATCGGCTTTCAGGGGGTTGGCTATGTACGATCATATCATTGTCGGCGCCGGATCCGCGGGTTGCGTGTTGGCCAACCGCCTGAGCGCCGATCCGGCGCGCAAAGTCCTGGTGCTCGAAGCCGGTAGCGGCACGCCGCCGCTTGAATCGGACATGCCGGCCGGCTGGCTCTCGCTGCTCAACACCGAGGTCGACTGGTGCTACTACACCGTGCCGCAGCCCGGCGCCCGCAACCGCAAACTCTTCTGGCCGCGCGGCAAGGTGGTCGGCGGCTCCGGCTCGCTCAACGCCATGATCTATATCCGCGGCTTGCCGTCCGATTACGACCGCTGGCAGGCACTGGGCTGTCCCGGCTGGGACTGGAAGAGCGTCCTGCCCGTCTTCCTCGCGTCCGAGTCCAACGAACGGCTGGCCAACAGCCCGCTGCACGGGTCGGGCGGCGAGCTGGTGATCACGGACCCGGTCCATGTCGATGCCGCCGAGCGCGCCTACCTGGACGCCGCCGTGGCCGCCGGCTTCCCCTACAACACCGATTTCAACGGCCCGGTGCAGGATGGCGTCGGCCTGTTCCAGCTCACGGTCAAGGACGGGCGGCGGCACGGCACGGCGCGCGCTTTCCTGTTCCCGGCCCTGGAGCGGCCGAACCTCACGCTGGCGACCGGCGTGCTGACGACGCGGCTGCTGATCGAGAACGGCCGCGCCGTGGGCGTCGAGTATCTGCGCCTAGGCCAGGTCGAGAAGGCTTACGCCTCCGGCGATATCGTCCTGTGCGCCGGCGCCATCAACTCGCCGCAGCTGTTGCTGCTGTCGGGCATCGGCCCGGCGGACGAGCTGACCCACGCCGGCGTCAAGGTCGTCCACGACCTGCCGGGGGTCGGCAAGAATCTCCAGGACCACGTCAACGTCGTGATCACGTACCACACCAAGGAAAAATCGGGCATCGGCGGCATGACCGATGCGGAATTTGCGGCCGGCATCGAGGAGTGGAAGGCGACGCGGACCGGTCCGATGTCGAGCACCTGGGCCGCGGTCGGCGGCTTCATCAAGAGCGATCCCACCGTCGCCGAACCCAATCTCCAGATCTATGGGGTCGCGTCGGGGCACCGGGATCATGCCCGTTATCTGGGCGAGCGTTCGGGCTTCGGGCTCTACACCACCCTGCAGCGTCCCCTCAGCCATGGCGAGATCGGGCTGCGCTCGGCCGATCCGCTGCAGCATCCGGCGATCGACCCGCGCTATTTCAGCGATCCCGACAGCCAGGACCTGGCGACCATGATCAAGGGCGTCCGGCTCAATCGGCAGATCGCGGCAGCCGAGCCGCTCAAGGCGTTGCTGCAAGCGGAGGTCACGCCCTCGGCGGGATGCCACACGGACCAGGAGATCGGCGACTACATCCGAGGCCATTGCGCCACGCTCTATCATCCGACCTGTACCTGTCGCATGGGCAACGATCCACGCGCAGTGGTGGGTCCCGACCTCAGAGTCCATGGCATCGCCGGTTTGCGCATCGCCGACGCCTCCGTGATGCCGGCGATTGTCAGTGGCAATACCAACGCGCCCACGATCATGATCGCCGAGCGTGCGGCCCGGTTCGTCGGCGGCTGACCGCGCCGGCGGGAACAACGAGCATGGCCGCGCAAGATCAAGAGGTTCCTTTCGGAACGGCATGAATCATGAATTAAGATCCATGGATTAAGATCCATGAAGTGAAATCCATGAATTAAGGTCCGTGTGAGATCCAACCGCTACCAGGGCAGACTCGGAAGGCGGGCATGACGAAAACGGCGCCAGGCAAGGGACCTCGTATCGTCATCGTTGGTGGCGGCGCTGGCGGTGTCGAGCTCGCGACACGCCTTGGCCGTGATCTTGGCCGGCACAAGGCTGATGTGATCCTCGTCGACCGGAACCCTGCCCATCTCTGGAAGCCGCGCTTGCACGAGGTCGCGGTCGGGTTGATCGGTTCCGGCGACGACGAGACAAGCTATCTCGCCCACGGACACACCCACGGTTACGAGTTCAGCCTGGGCGACCTGACCGGCCTCGACACCGCACGCCGGACGATCCGCGTCGGCGGCGTCAGAAGCACGGAAAGCGACGAGCAGATCCTGGACGCGCGCGATGTCGCCTACGACACCCTGGTCCTCGCCTTGGGTAGCCGGGTGAATGATTTCGGGGTCACGGGCGTGCTCGAGCACTGCCATATGCTCGACAGTCCGGCCCAGGCGCAGCATCTGCAGCGCAGCTTCCTCGAGGCGGCCGTGCAGGTCACCATGGGTCGGCTCGACCGTCTTCGGATCGGGATCGTGGGCGCCGGCGCAACCGGCGTGGAGCTGGCGGCGGAACTTCACCACGCGGTCCATGCGATGGAGCGCTACGGCGGGCTGGGCGCCGCCGGCCGGCTCGATATCACCCTGATCGATCGGGCAGACCGCGTCCTGCCGGCTGTCGATCCCCAGACCTCCGAGCACGCGCTGGCCGCGCTGCAACGGCTGGGCGTCAAGGTGCTGCTGGGCCAGGGCGTCGAGCGGGTCACCCGGGACGCCTTCCATCTCACCAACGGCGAGACCGCGCCCTGCGAGATCAAGGTCTGGGCGTCGGGCGTCACAGGCCACGACGTCGTCGATGCGCTCGCCGGCCTGACCCTGTCGAAGGGCAAGCGGATCGCCGTCGATTCTCATCTCGCGTGTATCGGCGTCGAGAACATCTTCGCCATCGGTGACTGCGCGGCCGCAGCGGCCGACGGTGGCGCCGGACTGCTACCGCCGACGGCGCAGGTCGCGCACCAGCAAGCCGCCTACCTGGCGCGGGCGCTCGCGCGGAAGATGGCGGGCAAATCCGTCGCACCGTTTCGCTTTCGTCCGCGCGGCACGCTGGTGTCGCTGGGCGCCGATCAGGCAGCGGGCGAGATCCCCACGCGTCGCAACCAGTCGGTGGTCCCCCTGCGCGGCATACTTGCCAAGCTGCTCTACGTGTCGCTCTACCACATGCACAGGGTGACGCTGCATGGCTGGCTGCGGGCCATCGCGCTGTTCTTGGCCGACCGCCTGCGCCGCACGACGCTGCCCCCGGTTAAGCTGCACTGAGCGGCTGCCGCCGGCCCCATGGGCGGCGCGCGCTGGGCTCGCGGCACAACGCCGCGCGTGATTCGGCACCAGCTATCCGTCAGGAGCAGCCCGTAAGGTCGGGATCAGGTACCCGTCAGGAGACGCACGCGATGAAACTAGCCGACGTCCGCACCAAGGCGTTCGCCATGCCGCTTACCAACCCGGCGTACCCGCCGGGGCCGTATCGGTTCTACAACCGGGAATTCATCATCATCACGTATCGTACGGATCCAGACCTGCTGCGCGCGGTGGTCCCGGAACCGCTGGAAGTCGTCGGCGATACCGTCAACTACGAGTTCATCCGCATGCCCGACTCGACCGGCTTCGGTGACTACACCGAAACCGGCCAGGTCATCCCCGTGCGCTTCAAGGATGCGGCCGGCACGGTTCTGGAAGGCGGCTATGTGCATGCCATGTACCTTGACGACAACTCGCCGATCGCCGGCGGCCGCGAGATCTGGGGCTTCCCCAAGAAACTGGCGACGCCGAAGGTCGCCCACGAAAGCGAGACGCTGGTGTGCACGTTGCGCTACGGCTCGGTGCTCTGCGTCAACGCCACCATGGGCTACAAGCACCGCGTGCTCGACCCGGCGCCTCTGCTGAAAAGCCTCGCCAAGCCGAACTTCATGATCAAGATCGTCCCGCACGTGGATTGCACGCCGCGCATCTGCGAACTGGTGCAGTACTCCCTGGAGGACGTGACCGTCAAAGGCGCCTGG
>Ga0187894_10002472_pt1 | contig 22040 bp, 18 predicted proteins | sample GBC1701081metaG_FD_136650 | JGI IMG/M metagenome (GOLD analysis project Ga0187894, IMG submission 136650) | White microbial mat communities from a lava cave in the Kipuka Kanohina Cave System on the Island of Hawaii, USA - GBC170108-1 metaG ... | reverse complement strand
TGCTTCATCTGCTGGAGGACCTGCGAGACGCGTACCCGGGCCCCGCCGAGGAGACCATCCTCACCGAGATCGTCGCGAACTCCCTCGATTCCGGGGCCACGGAGATTCTGATCCGCACTGACCCGGTCCTTCGCACGTTCACGCTAATCGACGACGGCGGCGGCATGAAGCGACGCGAGCTGAGCCGATACCACGACATCGCCGCCAGCACGAAGACGCGCGGCGAGGGCATCGGCTTCGCCGGCGTCGGGATCAAGATGGCCCTGCTCGTCTCGCGCGAGGTGCTCACGGAGACGCGGCAGCGCGGCAAGCACGTGGCAACGACGTGGGCGCTGGCCTCGCGCCACCGCGCGCCGTGGAAGTGGGTGCCGCCGCCGGGCCTCGTCGCCGAGCGCGGCACGGCCGTGCGCCTCACGCTCGACAACGCGCTCTCGCCCCTGCTCGACCCCGGGTTCATCGAGGCGGCGCTGCGCCGCCATTTCCAGCCGCTCTTCGATCCCGCGTTCACGGAGATCCTGAGCGGGCACTATCCGTCCGGTGTGCAGTGTGCCGTCAACGGGGACCGGCTCGACCGCGAGGGCCACGTCGCCGCGGAAACGGCCGTCGTCGGCGTGCGCCTCGCGCGCCGCCGGAAGCCGTCCGCGGCGGGCTATGTGATCCGGGACCGCGCGCCCTTGGCCGAGGACCAGCGTGGCCTCGGCATCAGCACGCTCGGCAAGGTCATCAAGCGCGGCTGGGACTGGGTGGGCCTCACCCCGGCCGATCCCGAGCGCGTGGGTGGCCTCATCGAGGTGCCGGCGCTCGCCGAGTGCCTCACGCTCAACAAGATCGACTTCATCCGCTCGGGGACGCGAGGAGCGACCTACCTCGCGTATCGCAAGGCCGTTCAGGAGGCCGTGTCACGCCAGCTCGCGGAGTGGGGTGATGCGGTGGAAGGAGCCGAGCGCGAGAAGCGGCGCGCGGCGCGTCCGGTCGAGCGCGACCTCGAGGCCGTGCTGATGGATCTCGCCGAGAGCTTTCCGCTGCTGGCCTCGCTCGTCGAGCAGCGTGCGGGCGGTCAGCGACGCTTGCCGATGTCCGGACCAGGCCGGGGCGTCGGCGACCTCGCGTCCGGCGCCGAGCTGGTGTCCGCGTCGGTGCTCGGCGGCGCCGCGCCGACCCCTGCGGGCGTGCGGGAGCCGGACGCCGCTGGCCGAGCGCGCGGCGACAACGGGATCGTCGAGCTGCCGGGGCCGTCCACGCGCGAGCCGGTCACGACCGAGGCGCATCTGCCGGGCGGGCGCGGCGCCGAACGGCGTCCGGGCCGCTACGGCCTGAGCATCCAGTTCGAGGCGCGCCCGGACGATCCGGAGCTGGCCCGTCTCGTCGAGTCGACCGTGTGGATCAACGAGGCGCACCCGGCCTACCGGCGCGCCGCCGCGTCGCGCTCGGAGGGCTATCACATCGCGCTGGCCTCGGCGCTCGCCCTCGCGTCGCTCGCCGTCGAGCCCGCGAAGGCGCACGCGTTCATCACGGCGTTCCTCGCGAGCTGGGGGAGCGCCATCGATCGGAGGAAGCCTCGCGGGCGTCGCTGACCGATAGACCCGATCCGCTACACCGTCGCTGTCGCCGCGACCGCGCCCGGTTCTGCGCGCCAGAGGCTCCGGGCGAGCCAGAGGCCGCCGAGGCCGATCAAGAAGCCATCGGCGATGCGGACAGGCGGCGGCAACAGGGGCAACCAGAGCGTGAGACCCGCCGCGAAGATCACGCCCGCGGTTCCGGAGAGCGCACCGGTCCGGCGGATGATGGACGCGAACAGGATCGAGCCCGCCGCGAGCAGCGCGAGCCCGCCGAGGAAGACGAGCATCATCGGGCCGCGATAGAGATGGGCGATCATGGGCGCGATCTCCCCGTGCCCGTCGAGATAGAGTCGGCCGATGCCCGGGAACGCGGCGATCTCCACGCCCAGCATCGGCATGACGAGCGCGATGCCGGCGGCCGTGGCGAGCATCGCCCGCCATGCGCGCCGCTCCGCGCCAGCTCGCGCGAGCACCGCGTAGAGCGTGGGCAGGCTCAGCAGGAGCAGGAGGAAGCCGAGCGTCACGAGCCCGTGAGCGATCAGCCACGGCGCCGACGCGACCGCCGGCGCGGCGGCCGCGAGCGTGACCTCCGGCACGCGGGGATCCATGCGGAAGTACGGTCGGACGAGCGGGAAGATCGCGAAGAGCACGGCGGAGGCGGCCAGCGACGAGGCCCCGAATCGAGCGTGACTGGCGATCATGGTCTCCTCCTTCGGCGAACGTGGCGGCGTGGGCCGCGTGTCTCACATCGTGGAGGAGCCGCGTGAAGTCGATATGCGCGCGAGGTGAAGGAGTGTAAAGCGTCGCTCACGCCCTTCGGTCAGCCGGCGTGGTCGCCACTGGCCTCGCGTGCCGGCAATGCGCCGGGCGGGGCGGGGGGCCTCCCCGCGGGACACGCTGCGTTGCATGAGGGTCGCCCGCACTCAGCGGAACCACGAGATCGAGTCCGATGAACTCCCAACTCGGGACGCTGGCCACTGGCCAATGTTGTCCTGCGTGACTCTCGCCGTCGAGGGCGCCGGTTCGGCCAGGGTCACGGACACCAGCTCGACCGGTTCGCTGAAGCGATGCAGCAGGATCAGATACGCGGGCGTCGGGGCTCCGGTGGCCTCGGCGTCCGTCCATTGATACGCGAGCGTGACGTACGCGCTCGGACCGCCCGGCGGGGATGACGCGAGCGGGCGCGCGCGCGGCCGGGTCCGATCGAGCGGATAGGCGACCTGCGCGCTGAGTTGTGAGTCGAGAAATCCGCTGTACGAGAGATAGAACTGGCCGGGCGGAGCAGGCGACTGGCTACTCGGCGGCGGCCAGTGGACGCCGAAGCTGTTCTGGACGAGAAATGCGCCCGTGCCCTTGGCCTGGTCGCCGATCTCGTCGTCGTAGCCCACGAGGAGCATCCCGTGCCCGCACGGCTTGGCCGGCGTCGCGGTGCACCATCCTCAGCCGGATAGAAGACGCCCTGGTCGAGCGGCAGCGTGGTGAAGTTCGTGAACACGGGGCCCGCGAAGGCCACGGCGTGGCCGGCCGCCAGGAATTGCTTCAGCCGCGACAGCGTCGTCGCCGCGCCGGCCGCCGGATCGCTGGCCGGCAGGGGAATCCTGGCGAAGCTCCCGATCCGGAAGCGGTCCTCGAACGGAAACGTCTGGTTCACGTCGATGCCGTTGATGTAGCAGCAGTCGGGCGCGTAGATCAGCATCAGGGGGAACACGAGCCTCGGGGGTTGTCTGACGCGCATCGTTCGCATTGCCGGAGGATCGTACGACCTCGGTGGCAGCGGGAAGGCCGCGGGCGGGGTCCTTGACCGTGCTCACCCGAGCGACTAAAGTCTCCGCATACCCCTTCGCGTAGGAGACCAGCCACATGGCCATGCCCGAATCCATTCCCGCGCCGCTCATCATCGACACGTTCAAGGACATCTTCCGCGCCGAGCGCAACGGACCCCGCCGTCGCGATCCCCTCGGGTGGATCATCAGCGTCCCCGACACCCATCAGAAGACGGTGCTGGCCGCGCTCGACAAGGAACGCGACGTGCGCGTGCTGACGTGCTCGACGGAGGACGAAGCGAACGGCGTCGCTGCCGGCCTCTGGATGTCCGGTGAGCCGGTGATCGTCATGATCCAGCACGCGGGTCTCTATGCCTCGGTGAACACGCTCAGGGGCATCGCCATCGACGGCCGCGTGCCGATCTTCTACATGATCGGACTGCTGAGCCGCGAGCCCGACAAGGACCCGCTCGAGTCGAAGCACTCGATGGTCCGCTGGTGCGAGCCCTTGCTCGACGTGTTCGGCGTGCCGCACGCGCGCCTCGAGGTCCCCGACGACGTGAAGCACATTCCCGAATACTACCGGCTGAGTCGCGAGCGGCGCGGGCCCGCCGCCGTGCTCGTCGGTCTGGCCACGAGCTAGCCGTCATGGCCACGACGCTCGACGCCCCCGTTGTCGCTCCGATGAAGCCGGAGGACGTGCTGAAGGTCATCGCCGCCCACCGCGGCACGGCGATCTGCATTCCCACGATGACCACGTCGCCCGCGTGGCGCACGATCGCCCCCGACGATCTGTCCATCGGGTGCGTCGGCTTCATGGGTGGCGCGTCGACGCTCGGCCTCGGGCTGGCGCTCGGCTGCCCGGACCGCCGCGTCATCGTCTTCGATGGCGACGGCTCGCTCTGCATGCAGCTCGGCTCGCTGCCCACCATCGCGGGCGCAGCGCCGCGCAACTTCACGCACCTGCTGTTCCGCAACAACGTCTATCACACGTCCGGCGCGCAGGGGACGCCGGGCGGTGAGGGCGTGGACTGGGTGATGATGGCGCGTGGCGCGGGCTACAAGGACGCCTTCGTGGTCCGCTCGATCGCGGAGCTGGAGAAGAAGTTGCCGGCGATCCTGAGCGGCGAGGGGCCGATCTTCGTCGAGCTACACACGGGCCTCGCGGAGAAGACGCCGATGACCGAGCGGGGCGGCACGCCGTTCCACCAGCAGGTGGAGAAGATCCGGACCCGCCTCCAGGCGTAGGGCGGTCGGTCTCCGCAGGGGTGCCGTCGCGACAGGCGAGAGGGGTGGCGTGTGAGACGAGCGAGACGCCCGTCCAGCGTGATGGCGGCCGGCGCCCTGATCGCCGCGCTCCTCGGCGTGCTGCTCGTGGCGACGGTGACCCTGGCCGCGGACTGCGGCGGCGGCGTCGTCTGCCAGTGCGGGGACCGCGTCGTCGTCGACTATGAGATGACCGCCGACCTCGGCCCGTGCCCCCGACTCGCGACCGGCGACACGATCGGGCTCAAGGTGCGCTCGAACGTCACGCTCGACTGCCAGGGGCATGTCATCAGAGGCCCTGGCGACACCGAGAAGGACGCATACGGCATCCGGGTCGGGCTCTCCTCCTCGACGCAGGTCAGCAACGTCACCGTCAGGAACTGCAGCGTGACGGGATTCTGGTGGGGCGTCTACGTGCAGAACGCCACCGGGGTCGTCCTCGACGGCAATGATCTCTACGAAAACGGCTGGAAGGATCCGACGCAGAACGGGACCGGGTACGGGCTCAACGTCGCGAACTCGACCGCCGTCACGGTGAAGAACAACCTCATCGCTGACAACGGGAACGAGGGCGCGCATCTCTCGGACAGCTCGGGGCTCGTCGTGAAAGGCAACGTCTTCGTCGACAATGGCCTCGAGCAGCTCTACCTGATTCGCACCGACGACAGCGTGATCAAGAACAACCGCACCGAGGGTGGGACGCAAGGGCTCGAGATGCGCTGGTCGAACAACAACGCGTTCTCCTACAACGTGTGGGGGCAGGCGCCGCTGCACTGGCTCGAGAACGACAACCACGGCAACACGTTTCTGTACGATCGCTTCGCGGGACGCGTCGGCGTGGGCCCCGACTCCACCGGCAACGTGTTCGAGCTGTCCGAGTTCATCAACCCCACCGGCAACTGCATGACGGTGGCGACGGCGGACGGCGCGTACGTCCGGAAGGGCTTCTTCCGCTCGTGCGCGTGGGACCTCAAGACGGAGGTGCGGGCAACGCTCGACCGGTCCGTGAACGACCTCGCGCAGATCTCGAAGCCGGTCGTGGTCACGTTCCCGGGATGCACGGCGGACGTCGATCTCGACGCGGACGTGGATGGCAATGACCGCGCGGCCGTCCTCGCCGCGATGGGATCCGTCGTTGGCGGACTCCACTGGAGTCCCGCGGCCGACCTGGATCACGACGGCAACGTCGACGCGGCCGACCTCGCGCTTCTCGACGCCCAGGCGGGGCCGTGCACCGCGAATCTCGTCGTGACGGCGGTCAGCTCGCCGGCCACCGACGTCGTGCCGGGGACCAGCATCTCGGTCACGGATACCGTTCAGAACGTGAGCGCGTTCGCCGCGGGATCCTCGCGTACGCAGTACTATCTCTCGCTCGATGCCGTGAAGAGCGCCAGCGATCGCCTGATCGGAGGACGAACCGTCCCGGCCCTCGATCCCCATGACGTCTCATCGGCCACGGTGTCGATCGCGGTGCCGTCGAACATGGCCCTGGGCACCTATCGCCTGCTCGCCTGCGCCGACGCCAAGGCCGTCGTTGCCGAGGACGACGAAGGCGAGAACTGCCGAACGGCGACGAGCCAGATCAGGGTTGGGAGGCCGGATCTGGTGGTGACGGCGCTCGACAATCCACCGGCTGCGGTCCTGCCTGGAACCCAGATCAGCGTGACCGACACAGTGGAGAATCAAAGCGTGTTTCCGGCCGGCTCCTCGCGGATTCAGTACTATCTGTCGGCCGACGGCGCGAAGGGAACGGGAGACCGACTGCTGAATGGCTTCCGGGCCGTGGCGGCCCTCGGGCCGAATGGCGAATCCACCGGAACCGCCCTGGTCACCATTCCCGGCACGACGCCTGCCGGGACGTACCGTCTGCTGTCCTGCGCGAACGACCTGAGCTCGGTGGTCGAGAGCAGCCAGACCAACAATTGCCGAACGTCGGCGACGACGGTGCAGGTGGGACGGCCGGACCTGGTGTCCTCCCAGGTCAGCAACCCGCCGCTTCAGGCGGCCCCGGGGAGCGGATTTTCCGTGACCGACACGGCGCTGAACCAGAGCCCGTTCCTGGCCGGGGCGTCTCGCGTTCGATTCTATCTGTCGGCCGACGTCATGAAGGGCGCGGGCGATCGGCTGCTGAACGGCGTCCGCAACGTATCGGGGCTGGACCCGGGCGAGGACTCGGGCGGCACCACGCACGTGACGATCCCGGCCAACATGGCCGCCGGCACGTATCGCCTGCTGGCCTGCGTCGACGACATGGCGGTCGTTGGGGAAAGTGACGAGACCAACAACTGCCGGCCGTCCGCGACGGCGGTGACGGTGAGTCCATAGCCCGATGCTCATCGCTCAGATCAGCGACACGCACATCAGCACGCCGGAGAGTGTGAACGACCGGCACTACCACACGGCCGAGCATCTCGGCCGGGCGGTGGCGCATCTGAACGCGCTCGCGCCGCGCCCCGATCTCGTGCTCGCGACGGGCGACCTGGTCGAGCGCGGCGAGGTCGTCGAGTACGAGCGACTGCACAGTCTGCTCGCGGCGCTCGAGATGCCGGTCTATCTCATCCCGGGCAATCACGACGACCGGGACAATCTGCGTCGCGTGTTCGCGGATCACGGCTACCTGCCCCGAGACAGCCCGTTCATCCAGTACGTGCTCGACCAGTGGCCGCTGCGCCTGGTCGCGCTCGATACGCTGATCCCCGGTGAGAGCGGCGGACGCCTGTGCGCCGAGCGCCTGGCCTGGCTCGACGCGCGGCTTGCGGAACAGCCCGCGCGACCGACGCTCGCGTTCATGCACCATCCGCCCTTCGTCACCGGCATGCGGAAGATGGACGAGATGGGCCTCGACGGCGTCGAGGGGCTCGCCGCGGTGATCCGCCGCCACCCGCAGGTCGAGCGAATCGTCTGCGGGCATCTACATCGGTCGATCGTGCGGCGATTCGCGGGGACGGTGGCGTGCACGAGCCCGGCCACCGCGCATCAGCTTGCGCTCGATCTGGGCCCGTCGCCGCGCCTGGCCACAGTGATGGAGCCGCCGGGGTGCCTGCTCCACCTGTGGCTCGGCGCCGACGAGGGCCTCGTGACCCACGTCAGCGTGATCGGCGACCGCTATACGCCGTTCACCGTCTTCAATGGGCGGGAGTGGCTGCGCGATGGCGTGCCCCCCGCCGGATTCCACCCACAACCCGCTTCACCGAGGACGCTCCCATGACGAAGCTCACCGAGTCCGTCGACCTCGACCGCCGCGGCCCCGTGGCGGTGCTCACCGTGAACAATCCGCCCGTCAACGCGCTCTCCCGCCACGTGCGGCAGGGCTTGCACGAAGGGCTCATGCAGGCGGGCGCCGACCCGGCGGTCCAGGCGATCGTCATCGCCTGCGCCGGGCGCACGTTCATCGCCGGCGCGGACATCACCGAGTTCGGCAAGCCGCCGCAGGAGCCGGGACTTCACGCCGTGCTCGACCTCATCGAGGGCTGTCCCAAGCCGGTCGTGGCCGCCGTCCACGGCACGGCGCTGGGTGGCGGCCTCGAGGTGACGCTCGCGTGCCACTACCGCGTCGGCGTGAAGGCGGCGCGGTTCGGTCTGCCCGAGGTGAAGCTCGGCCTTCTGCCGGGCGCGGGCGGCACGCAGCGCCTGCCGCGCGTGGTGGGCGTGCAGAAGGCGCTTCAGATGATCGTGAGCGGCGACCCGATCGGGGCCGACGAGGCGCTCAAAGCGGGCCTGATCGACGAGATCGCCGAGGGCGACCTGACGGCCGCGGGCGTGGCCTTCGCGCAGAAGGTCGTCGCCGACAAGCGACCGCTCAAGAAGATCCGCGATCTCAACGACAAGATCGATCCGGCCAAGGGCAAGCCCGAGATCTTCGCCGAGTTCCGGAAGTCTGTGGCGCGGCAGACCCGCGGCTTCCGCGCGCCCGAGAACTGCATCCGAGCAGTGGAGGCCGCCGTGGAACTGCCGTTCGAGCAGGGGATCCGGCGCGAGCGCGAGCTGTTCACCGAGCTGCTCAACTCGCCGGAGTCCAAGGCGCAGCGGTACTTCTTCTTCGCGGAGCGCGAGGCGGCGAAGATTCCCGACGTGCCCGCCGACACGCCGGCCAAGGAGATCCGGAAGGCGGCGGTGATCGGGGCGGGGACCATGGGCGGCGGCATCGCGATGAACTTCGCGAGCGTCGGCATTCCCGTCACCGTGGTCGAGATGGCGCAGGAGGCGCTGGACCGCGGTCTCGGCATCGTGCGGAAGAACTACGAGGCGACGGCGGCGCGCGGCCGCCTGACGGCGGCGGACGTCGAGACGCGCATGGGGTTGATCCAGGGCACCACGGACTGGAAGGCGATCGCGGACGCCGATCTGGTGATCGAGGCGGTCTTCGAGGAGATGCCGGTGAAGAAGGAGGTGTTCGCCAAGCTCGACCAGATCGCGAAGCCGGGCGCCGTGCTCGCGACGAACACCTCGACGCTCGACGTCGACGAGATCGCCTCGGCGACAAGGCGCCCGGAGAGTGTGATCGGGACGCACTTCTTCAGCCCGGCCAACGTGATGCGCTTGCTCGAGAACGTGCGCGGCGCGAAGTCGTCGAAGGAGACGGTGGCCACGGTCATGTCGGTGGGGCGGCGCATCGGCAAGGTGCCCGTCCTGGTCGGCGTCTGCTACGGGTTCGTCGGCAACCGGATGCTGCATCAGCGGGGACTGCAGGCGGAGAAGCTCATCCTCGAAGGCGCGCCGCCGCACCAGGTCGACAAGGCGCTCACCGACTTCGGGTTCCCGATGGGGCCGTTCGCGATGAGCGATCTGGCGGGGCTCGACGTGGGGTGGCGTATCCGCAAGGGGCGGGGCGTGACGTCGCCCGTGGCCGACCGCATCTGCGAGCTGGGCCGCTTCGGACAGAAGACCGGCGCGGGATACTTCCGCTACGAGACGGGGGAACGCACGCCGATTCCCGATCCCGAAGTGGCGAAGATCATCGCCGACGTGGCGAAGGAGCAGGGCGTCACGCAACGGGAGATCGGCCAGGAGGAGATTCTCCAGCGCCTGCTGTACCCGATGGTGAACGAGGGCGCCAAGATCCTCGAGGAGAAGATCGCGATCCGCGCGAGCGACATCGACGTGATCTGGGTGTACGGCTACGGCTGGCCCGTGTACCGGGGCGGCCCGATGTTCTGGGCCGACTCGCTCGGCCTCAAGGCGGTGCGCGACCGGATGCTCACGTTCAAGCAGGAGACCGGGGATGCGTTCTGGACGCCGGCGCCCCTGTTGGACCGCCTGGCAAACGCGGGGAAGGGCTTCCTCGAGGCGTAGAGAGCGGCTCCATCCGCGCAGGTGACGCCCGGCTGGGGGTCGCCGCCTGCGCGGAACGCCACGATCCGCGAAACTCCAGGCTGCGCTCGGGGCCAGCGCCCCGAGCTGGCGTCAGAACACCCAGCGCTTGCGGCGCTTGTAGAACTTCACGTCCTTGAAGCTCTTGCGGCGGCCGCCCTCGCCAAGACCGAGATAGAACTCGCGGACGTCGTCGTTGCCTCGCAACCTCGCGGCCGGACCGTCGAAGACGATCCGGCCATTTTCCATGATGTATCCGTAGTGGGCGATGCCGAGCGCGATCCGGGCGTTCTGCTCGACGAGCAGGAACGTGGTGCCGCGCTCGACGTTGATCTTCTGAATGATCTCGAAGATCTCCCGCACGAGGAGCGGGGCCAGCCCGAGCGACGGCTCGTCCAGCAGCATCAGCTTCGGCTTGGCCATCAGCGCCCGACCGATCACGAGCATCTGCTGCTCGCCACCGCTCAGATACCCGGCGAGCTGGGTTCGCCGCTCGACCAGCCGCGGGAAATAGTCGTAGATCATCTGCATGTCCGACTTCACGCCGTCGGGGTCGCGCCGCGTGTGCGCCCCGATCTTCAGGTTCTCCTCCACGGTGAGCGACTCCAGCACCTTGCGCCCTTCCATCACCTGCACGATGCCGAGCCGGCAGATCTCCTCGGGTTCGCGCCCGTCGATCCGTCGGCCCATGAACTCGATGCCGCCGTCGGTGACCCGGCCGTCCTCGGTCTTGAGGAGACCGGAGACGGCCTTGAGCGTCGTGGTCTTGCCCGCGCCGTTGGCGCCGAGGAGCGCGACGATCTGCCCGTCGGGCACCTCGAGCGACAGCCCCTTCAGGACGAGGATGACGTCGCTGTAGATGACCTGGATGTTGTTGAGCGTCAGCATTCAGCGACCCGTCGCCGAACACGTTCCGATTTCCCTCCAGCCCACCCCACGGATCGGGTGGTCCGCGTTCGAGCGCCGGCTCCGCCGGCGCAATCCCGCTTCTCGGGGGGAGTTACTTTCCGATCCATTTCGGGTCGCGGTCGACGGACACCTCGCGGACCTGCACGATCTTGCCGCCCTTGACCTCGACCAGCCGCGCCCGATTGGTCGGCCGATGATCCTCGCTCGTGAACGTGAACGGCGGCGCGATCCCCCAAGGATCGAAGTCCTTCAGCGTCTCGAGGGCCTTCTTGACCGATTCGCCGGTGGGGTTGGGTCCGGCCCGCTTGATCCCTTCCACGGCGAGGATGGCCTGGAGCCAGCCGCGCATGTAGGGGGAGGCGTGCACGTCGTTCGGATGATGTTTCTGGTGGAAGCCCATCAGCGTCTTCATCCCGGGCACGTTCTCGTTCCAGTACGCGACGTCCTGGATGCCCATCACGCCCTCGGCCGAGTCGCCGGCGAGGCCAGGCGTGCGCTCGTCGATGCCGTAGTTGTTCACGACGTACTTGGTCTTCAGCCCGAGCTTGTACGAATCCTTCAGCACGACGGGCACCCACTGCGTGTTCGTGTTGATGTAGGCGAAGTCGGGGTCCTTCTTCTTCATCGTGAGCAGCTGTGAGGTGGCGTCGGTGAGGACCGTCGGGATGACCTCCTCGTCCACGAGGTCGATGCCGATCTCCTTCGCGTACTGGCGCCCGGCCTCGATGGGCGCCCGCCCGTACGCGTTGTCGGCGAAGATGAAGGCCACGCGCGGCTTGCGGCTCGTGTCCTTCCACGTCTCCTTCACGTAGTTGAGGAAGATGCGGATCTGGCTCGTGTAGTCGATGCCGCCGGGGAAGTTGTACGGCGTCTGCCGTGGGTCGGTCAGGTGCCCGGAGTACGAGCCGGAGATGTAGGGCATCTTGTCCTTGGTGATGAAGGGGCGCAGCGCCTCCGTATCCGGCGTTCCGTAGCCGAGCACCAGCAGGACCTTGTCGTCCTCGACGAACTTCTTGTAGGCGGCCACGGCCCGCGGGGGCTGGAAGCCGTACTCGACGCTCACCAGCTCGATCTTCTTGCCGTTGACCCCGCCCTGCTCGTTGAAGTACTGGATGGCGTCGATGCGCCCCTGGGCGATGTCCTTGCCCTGGTCGGACGTGGGCCCGGTCAGGTCGACCAGGTTCCCCAGCTTGATGTTCTGGGCGCCGGCCGGGGTGACGCCGATGCCCAGCGCGACCGCGGCGACGAGGAGGAGCGCGACGAGCGAGCCATGCGTGCGGTTCATGGGATCCTCCCTCTCCATGGAGTGACGGACGTTGACCGACGCTTGCTCGAAGCGTCAGTAGGAGTACGGCCACAGGGTCCAGTAGCTCTTGACCCGCAGCCAGATGCGGGCGAGCCCCTGCGGCTCGTACATCAGGAAGAAGATCACGGCCAGTCCGAACACGATGTCGCGGGTCGACGCGATGAGCCCGAACGCGTTCGGGTACACGCCGGTGGCCGACGTCGCGCCGAGCTTCAGCACCTCGGGCAAGAGCGTCATGAACACCGCGCCGAAGATCGACCCGAGGATGCTGCCCATTCCGCCGATGATGATCATCGCGAGGTAGTCGATGGCCACCAGCAGGGTGAACGCGTCGGGGAAGAGAATCTTCGAGTGATGCGCCATGAGCCCGCCCGCCACGCCGGCGTAGAAGGAGCTGACCACGAAGGCGAGCAGCTTGTACCGGTAGAGGCTCACGCCCATCACGCTGGCCGCCACGTCCCGATCGCGGATCGCGATGAACGCCCGGCCCACCTTGGTCCGGAAGAGGTTCTTGGTGAAGAGGGTCGCCGGCAGGACGAGCGCGAAGATCAGGTAGAAGATCCGGGCGTCGGAGTCGAGGGCCAGGCCGAAGATCTGGGCCGGGGGGACGTTCAAGCCGAGCACGCCGTTGGTCATGCTCTCCCAGTGCACGATCCCGTACGTGGTGATGAAGTGCGCGGAGAGCGTCGCGATGGCGAGGTAGAGGCCCTTCAGACGGAGCGACGGAATGCCGAAGACGAGGCCGAAGAGCGCGGTGACGAGGGCGGCAGCGGGGATGGCCAGATAGAACGGGAGCCCCGCCTTGGCTTCGAAGATCGCGGTCGCGTAGCCGCCCACGGCGAGGAACGCGGCCTGGCCGATCGAGATCTGGCCCGTGTAGCCGACGAGGATGTTGAGTCCGAGCGCGCCGATGACCGCGATGCCGATCCGGTTCAGCACGTCGAGCCAGTACGTCCCGGCGACGCGTGGCACGAACAGCAGCACGGCGAAGAGCACGAGGAGGCCGACGATCGGCAGGCGGGTATCGAAGATCCGTTCGTCGGAGCCATAGCTGACGCGGAAGCCGCCGCACTTCATGCGGGCCTCACGTCAGACTCGCTCGATCTCGGGCTTCCCGAAGAAGCCGTAGGGGCGCAGCATGAGGATGATCACGAGGGCCACGAAGGGGGCGACCTCCTTCACCCCGCCGCCCAGGATCGGGTCGAGATAGCCGCCCGAGAGATTCTCCAGCACCCCGATGAGGATGCCGCCGATGATCGCCCCGGCCACGCTGTCGAGGCCGCCCAGGATCACCACCGGGAAGACCTTCAGGCCGAGGTCGGCCAGCGAGAAGTCCACGCCGCCGCGGACGCTGCCCAGGATGATGCCGCCGAGCGCGGACACGACGGTCGCGATGCACCAGGACAGCGCGAAGATCCACTTCACGCTCACGCCGAGCGAGAGCGCGACCTGCTGGTTGTCGGCGGTCGCCCGCATCGCCATGCCGGTCGACGAGAATCTGAAGAACACCGAGAATCCCGCCAGCAGGGCCATGACCACGACGAAGCTCCAGAGATGGACGGGCGAGACCGGAACGGGCCCGAGGTGGATCGGCTGCTGGGAGAAGAGCACCGGGAATGGCCGCGTGTCGCTCCCCCAGGTCATGTTGAGGAATCCCCGGATCACGCTGGCCACGCCGAAGGTCACCATGATCACCGAGATGATCGGCTCGCCGATCAGTGGGCGCAGCACGCCGCGCTCGATGATGAGTCCGAGCGCGATCGCGATGACCAGGGTCAGCGGCAGCGCGATCGGCAGCGGGAAGCGCATGTTGAGGATCGTCGCCCAGGAGACGTAGGCGCCGAACAGCACGAGCTCCCCGGGTCCGAAGTTCACGACGCTCGAGGCCTTGAAGATCAGCACGAACCCGAGGGCGATGAGCGAGTACACGCCTCCGACCGCGATGCCGGTGATGACGAGCTGGAGCATGAACACGAGGTGGTCCGTCATGAAATCCTCGCCGCGTAGAGGTCGTCGATCATCGTCCCGTACTTCGCCAGGATCGTGGTGCGGCGCACCTTCTGCGTCCGCGTGAGCTCCCCGTCGTCGGCGTCCAGCTCCTTGTCGAAGAGGGCGAAGCCGCGGATGCGCGCGCCGTCCGGCAGGTCGCGGTTCACGCGCTCCACCGCCTCGCCGATCAGCGCCGAGACCTCGGGCTTTTGCGACAGATCCTTGAAGGTCGTGAATGGCAGTCGGTTGGCCTCGGCCCAGTTCCCCACCGTGCCCATGTCGATCTGGACGAGCGCCACGACGTGCGGCCGGCTCTCGCCGATCACGACGGCCTCCCGGACGTAGGGGCTGAACTTCAACTTGTTCTCGATGAGCGCCGCAGAGAAGCGCGAACCGTCGGTCAGCCGGAGGACGTCCTGCAGCCGGTCGATGACGACGAGGTGACCCGCGGCGTCCACCACGCCGGCGTCGCCGGTGCGCAGCCAGCCGTCGTCGAGCGCGCTCGCGGTGGCCTCCGGATTCTTGTAGTAGCCGAGGAACACGCTCTCGCTGGCCACCAGCACCTCGCCCGCCTCGGAGATGCGAATCCTCGTGCCCGGCGTCGGCTTCCCCACGGTCTCGGCCCGCACGTCGCCATCGGCATGCAGGACGCAGATGCCCGAGGTCTCCGTCTGGCCGTACACCTGCTTCAGGTTGAGCCCGAGCGCGCGGAAGAACCCGAAGATCTCCGGGCCGAGCGCGGCACCGCCGCTGTAGGCGTAGCGGATGCGGGAGAGTCCCAGCTTGTCCAGCAGGCTCCGGAAGGCCAGGAGATGAGCGAGGGTACGGAGCGCGCGCCAACCGAACGATGGCGAACCTCCGCCAGGTCGCGCCGCCGTCCGCTCCCCGATGGCGAGGGCGAGACGGGTGGCCGCGCGCTTCAGCCATCCCGCATCGGCGATCTTCACCTGGTACTCGGAGCACAGGGCCTCCCAGAAGCGCGGCGGCGCAATCATCAGGTGAGGCCCGATCTCCCGGAGGTCCTCCCGGATCGTTTCCGGCTCCTCGGGGAAGTTGACCGTGGCGCCCACGTGGAGGGCGATCGCCACGCTGATGAGCTGCTCGCCCACCCAGGCGAACGGCAGGAACGAGAAGATCTGGTCGCCGTCGCGCACCGGGTCGACCTCGGTGACGCCGGCCGCCATGGCCAGGAGGTTCTGATGGCTGATCATCGCGGCCTTGGCGGTGCCCGTCGTGCCCGAGGTGTACGAGAGCAGCGCCACATCGCTCGACGCCCCGCGCGCCAGCAGCTCATCGTAGCGGCGCGGCTCGCGCGCGTCGAGATCCTTCCCCATCAGCGCGACGGCGTCGAGGCTCGTCAGCGCCGGGTCGTGGTAGCTCTCGAGCCCGCGCATGTCATCGACGATGATCCGCTCGAGTCGCGGCAGGCTCGGGCGCACCGCCAGCACCTTGTCCGCTTGCTCCTGGTCCTCGACCACGACGAAGCGGGCTTCGCTGTGATCGAGGATGAAGCGCACCTGCTCCGGGAGGCTGTCGAGGAAGATGCCGAGCGGGACCGCCCCGGCCGACTGCGCGGCCAGCTCGGCGTAGAGCCAGGCTGGCCGGTTTCCGGAGATCACCGCGAGCCGATCGCCCCGCTCGAGGCCGAGCTGCGCCATGCCGAGGCACACCGCGCGCACCCGCGCCGCGTACTCGCCCCAGGTCACCTCCTGCCAGATGCCGAACTTCTTCTCCCGCAGCGCGATCTGGCCCTGGGACGCCCGGCGAGCGCGATCGACCAGACGGCCCGGGAGCGTTCCCCGATCCACGGCGTCGGCGCCGGTCACCACTTCTTCGCCCATCGCCCGGCTACGCGACCTCGAAGTCCTCGCCGAGGTAGGCCTTGACCACGACGGGATCCTGCTGGACCTCGGCGGGGGTGCCCTCGGCGATCTTCTTGCCGAAGTCGAGCACCGCCACCCGATCGGAGATGTCCATCACCACGCCCATGTCGTGCTCGATCATCACCACCGTGAGGCGCTTCACGCTCTTGACGTGGAGGACGAAGCGCACCATGTCCTCGGTCTCCTCCGCGTTCATCCCGGCGGTGGGCTCGTCGAGCAACAGCAGCACCGGGTCCAGCGCGAGGGCACGGGCGAGCTCCACCCGCTTCTGGAGGCCGTAGGGCAGGGTGCCGACCACCTTGTGCCGGATGTCCTGGAGCTCCAGCAGATCGATGATCTCGCGCTCGATGACCTCGCGATGGGCGAGCTCCTCGCGCGCGGCCCGGCCGTAGTAGATGCCGCAGGAGATGAGGCCGGAGCGCAGGCGGATGTGGCGACCGATCTTGATGTTGTCCAGCACGGTCATGCCCTTGAACAGGGCGATGTTCTGGAAGGTGCGGGCGATCCTGAGCGCCGCGCGTCGATGCGGTGCCAGCCGCGTGACGTCGCGCCCATCGAAGAGGATTCGCCCGCGGCCCGGCTGGTAGATCCCGCTGATGCAGTTGAAGATGCTGGTCTTTCCCGCGCCGTTGGGGCCGATGACCGCGAAGAACTGGCCGGGCTCGACGTCGAGGCTCACGCCGCCCAGAGCGGCGACGCCACCGAAGGTCAGATGGACGTCTTCGAGTGCGACGAGAGCTATTCTCGCGGGCCTCCTCGCCCCGTGAGCCCCGGCCGGACAGGGAGAGGTGCGGGTCGGCGCAGCACGACCCGCCGGCCGCGGGGGGAGAGACGGCCCCGCGCGGTTTGCTCGACCGGCAAGGGCGCAGAAACGCCGTTCGGAAGCTCCATCGAGCGAGTAGTCTCCCAGACCCGGAGCGGAACGATCGAGCCGCGAGTAGGCCGGACGCTACGATGATTGCCAGATCTTGTCAAGGGCCCGGCTGGAGGGACTCCTGCCGCCGGAGTGGGTGCGCGTTGGTGATATTCTCGCGGGTATGCGCCCGCGCGTTCCCGCTCTCGGCCTGGCCCTGGCGCTCGCCGTCGGGCCATTGTCCGGCGCGTTGGCGGGTGCGGCGGCGCAGTCGCCGCCCGTTCTGCCGGAGTCGTCCTCCATTACCGTGACGGGGTCAGCCGTGGCCTCGGCTCCGCCCGACACCGCCGAGGTGAACGCTGGCGTGGTCACGCAGGCGACCACGGCGGCCCAGGCGATGGCCCAGAACAACGCCGCGATGGAGAAGGTGCTGAAGGCGCTCACAGCCGTCGGCATCGCGGACAGGGACGTGCGGACGACCGGCGTCAGCGTCCTGCCGCAGCGATCGCAACCGCAGGCCGGCCGCCAGCAACTTCCCGCCATCGTCGGGTACGAGGTCAGCAATCAGGTGCACGTGAAGGTGAGGGATCTCGGCAGTCTCGGGCGCCTGCTCGACACGCTCGTCGGTCAGGGCGCAAACGCCCTCGGCGGCATCCGCTTTTCCATCGCTGATCCAGCGCCGCTGCTCCAGCAGGCGCGCACGAAGGCGATCGCCGACGCGCGACAGAAAGCCCAGGTGTACGCCGCCGCGGCCGGCGTGAAGCTCGGCCGCGTGATGTTCATCCGCGACGCGACCGCTAGCCCACCGCGGCACTTCGAGATGCGAGTGATGGCGAGCCCGGGCGCGGTGCCCGTGGCTCCGGGCGAGCAAGAGGTCGAGGTGAGCGTGAGCGTCACGTACGGCATCGAGTGATCGGCGAATTCCCCGTCAGGAGAGGCACCAGATGAAATTCGGGATCTTCTACGAGCATCAACTCCCGCGGCCCTGGGGCCCCGAGAGCGAGCACCGGCTGCTGCAGGAGTCGCTGACGCAGATCGAGCTGGCCGACCGGCTCGGCTACGACTACGCGTGGGAGGTCGAGCACCACTTCCTCGAGGAGTATTCGCACTCCTCGGCCCCGGAGGTCTTTCTCGGCGCGGCGAGCCAGCGGACGCGGCGCATCCGGCTGGGGCACGGCATCATCCAGCTCCCGACCAATCACCCGATCCGCGTGGCCGAGCGCGTCAGCACGCTCGATCTGCTCACCGGCGGGCGCGTCGAGCTCGGCCTCGGCGAGGGCCAGGGGCCGATCGAGCTCCATCCGTTCGGGCGACGGGTGCGGGACAAGCGCGACGTGTGGGAGGAAGCCGTTCGCGCGTTGATCCCGTGCTTCACGCAGGACGCCGTCGAGTTCCACGGGCAGTTCTTCGACATCCCGCCGCGCAACGTCATCCCGAAGCCGTACCAGAAGCCGCACCCGCCGCTCTGGGTGGCCTGCTCGAACATCCAGACCATCGGCAGCGCGGGCCGCTGGGGCATGGGCGCGCTCGGCTTTCAGTTCGTCACGCCGGAAGCCGCGCGCGCCTGGGTGACCGAGTACTACGTGAACCTGACCCAGCACCAGGACAAGCTCGCCGACTACCCGGCGAATCCGAACATCGCGATGGTCACGGCGTTCATGTGCGCGCCGACCGATGCGGAAGCGCAGGAGAAGGCGGCGGGCTGGACGTTCTTCGTGTTCTGTCTCTCGCACTACGGCCGGCACGGGATGGCGGCGCCGGGGAAGAGCAACATGTGGGAGCTGTACCAGGAATGGCGCCACACGCCGAAGGCGCAGGAGACGTTGAAGGTCGGGCTCATCGGCTCACCGGAGACGATTCGCCGGAAGCTCGCCGAGTTCGAGGCGACCAACGTCGACCAGGTCATCCTCCTGAACCAGACGGGCCGCACTTCGCACGAGGACATCTGCTCGAGCCTCGAGCTGTTCGCCCGCGAGGTGATGCCGGAGTTCCAGGCGCGCGAGCCCGAGCATCAGCGCTGGAAGGCCGATGTGCTCGCGGGGCGGGTCCCGCTCGAGCGTCTCGACACCTCGGCGCATACGGTCTATGCGCACCAGAACGAGGACATCGTGCGGCTCACGCCGGAGGAGCTGAAGCGGAAGATGGCGGAGAAGGACGCGGCGAAGGCGGGCGTCGGCCCCGCGGGCGGCTGAGGCGCCCTCTGCGATGAGCCACACCCACGGCGCCGCGACTGCAGGTGCGTCCGAGCCCTTCACGAAGTCGCTCGAGCGCATGAACTATTTCCAGGAGCCCGAGGCGCGCGTGCTCATCGCCGATCTCGGGCTCGGCCCGGGGTCGACCGGCCTCGACGCGGGCTGCGGCGTGGGTCTGTACGCGCTGTGGCTCGCGGAGGCGATCGGCCTGCGCGGGCGGGTTATCGGGATCGAGCCGACGGCCGAGCGCGCCGACGCGGCGCGCGAGCTGGTCGGCAAGCGCCTCGACCCGGGGCGCCTCGAGTTCCGCGAGGGCGATGCCACCGCGCTCGATCTGCCCGATGCGAGCTGCGACTGGGTGTGGTGCGGAGACGTGCTGCACCACATCCTCGACACGGAGAAGGCGCTCGGCGAATTTCGCCGCGTCCTCCGTCCCGGCGGCCGCATCGTGGTGAAGGAGTCGCAAGTGCTGTCGGCCATGTTCCTGCCGGGGCACCCCGCGCTCGAGCGGCGCATCCAGCTGGCCGAGATCGAGCGCACGCTCGAGGAAGGGGGCGGGCGGTCGTTCCAGGAGCGGCGACAGACGACGCTCGCGTCGCTGCGCGCGGCGGGCTTTGCCGACATCGCGACGCGAAGCTATCTCCTCGAGCGACGGGCGCCGCTCACCGCGGCGGCGCGCGACTACATCCAGCTCACGGTATTCGATCGCAACTGGGGCGAGCGCCTGCGTCCGTTGCTCACGCCGGCCGACTGGGCGCTCCGCTCCGAGCTGTGCGACGCGTCGTCACCGCGACACGTCCTCGCGAGCGCCGACTACTATTGCCTCTATCCGATCACGGTCTTCACTGCCCGAGTCCCGGCGCATTGAGCCAGCGTGACACACACACGCGGCCGCCAATGCCGAGCTCCCTCCTGAGAGGCTGATGGCATGACGCGACACGACTTCATCGTGATTGGCGCCGGTTGCGTCGGCGCCAACGTGGCGTATCGTCTCGCCGAGGGCGGGGCCGCCGTCCTCGTTCTGGACGCGGCCGCGCCGGGCCGCGGCACATCGTCGGCGAGCTTCGCCTGGACCAACGCCTTCAGCAAGACGCCGCGCAACTATTACGACCTCAACGTCGCGAGCATGGACGAGCACTCCGCGCTCGCCGCCGAGCTCGGCGGCGGGGGCTGGTTTCACCGGACCGGCGGGCTCGCGTGGGAGGAGGCGCCGGCGGAGGTGAAGCGCCTCGACGAGGCGGTCGAGCGGCTCGCTGGCTGGGGCTATGCCGTCGACCGCATCACGCCCGAGCAGGCGCGCGAGATGGAGCCGGACGTGTCGATCCCCTCTCATGTCGAGCGCGTTGTGTGGACGGCTGCCGAGGGCTACGTCGAGGTTGTCCCGTTCGTCGCCGCCCTGCTGGCTCACGCGTCGCGACGCGCGGCTCGCGTCCTCTCCGGCCAGCGCGTGACGAGCATGATCCGCGAAGGCTCACGCGTGCGGGGCGTTGTGACGGCGGATGGCGACCGGTTCGATGGTGGTGTCGTGATCGACTGCGCGGGGCCAGCTGCGGACGAGGTCGCGAAGCTGGCCGGCGTGACCATACCGCTCGATCGCGTCCCCGGCCGACTCGTCTACACGTCGCCGGTTGCGACCACGCTCCAGCGGGTCGTCCATGCGCCAGGCGTGCACTTCCGTCCCGACGGCGCCGGACGCATCGTGCTTTCCGAGGGCGCGCACGATCTGCACTGGGCGGAGACCACCGAGCCGTGGCCGCCAGAACGTTCGCTCGCCGCCGCTGCGGTGCATCTTCCCGCGCTGTCCGGCGCGCGCGTCGAGGCCACACGCGTCGGCGTGCGCCCGATGCCGCGCGACCAGAAGCCGATGGTCGGCGCGATCCCCGGCCTCGAGGGGTTCTACATGGTGGTCTCGCACAGCGGCGTGACGCTGGGGCCGCTGTGGGGACGAGTCGCGGCGAGCGAACTGCTTGACGGCGTGCCAGACGCGCGGCTCGGTCCGTTCCGGCCCGCTCGCTTCCTCTGATCGCCGGGCGTTCCTTGCGGGCTTCATGGGTCCCACACCCATCACGTGAAATCCGCCTGGTTGAATTGCAGCTTGAACCCGCGCACTCGGGGATCAATCTCGATCTGTCGGCGCCAGGTCACCGATGGCAGCGAGCCGGGTGTCGCTCCTGTGGGGACCGCTGCCAGGCGATACTGTCCCGGCCGGAACGCCAGCTGGAACGAGGCTGACGGAAAGACGAACGTCAAGGGTGCCGCGCCGGCCGCGCCGGGGTCCTGGTCCAGATAGATGGCGAGCGTCCATGGCGTCCCGTTGACGAGAGTGCCGAGAGCCATGGATTGCCCGCCAGCCGGATTCGGGTTCGATGCGGACACGACCCGCACCCCGGGTGGAGGTGGACAGCCGGGAGAGCCCTGGTAGGCCTGACGCACCTCCTCCTGCTGGATGGTCACCTCGGAAAGGCCGAGCGTGGCCACGCCCAGGAAGAAGCGTCCGAAGTACTTCCCGTCGCGGTCCTCGATCGTGTCGCACGGCCGCACGGCCAGGCTGGCGCAAGCCGTGAGCATCACGAGGATCGCGAACGAACCGGCTACGTGACGGCCGGCCCCCCGGAACGGGCGCATTCCCGATCTCCTTATCGGCGTGCCCTCATCGCGTGTGTATCGCAGTCGGATTGTACCCCGCGTTGTCTTGACGCCGAGACCAGGCGCTGTACCATCTCGGGGCCGGCGGTATCATGGCCGACGGCCCGAGAACCGTATCGCATCGGCCGTCTCGACTTGGCGGTGCGCGCCATGCAGCCAGAGGAGCGATGAGGATCCCACGCCGTTCGCCCGAGCGGACGTCGTGGTCATGAATTCAAGTGCGGTCAGGCCGAGGAGCCAACCATGAGCACCAGCGCAGGGCAGCAACGACGGACCGACGCGATCAGCCCGACCGACGAGGAGGCCGTCAAGCAAGTGCTGATGGAATCCGTGCTCGGACTGTGGGACGTCGTGAACGGGCTGA
>Ga0187894_10002471_pt1 | contig 22044 bp, 18 predicted proteins | sample GBC1701081metaG_FD_136650 | JGI IMG/M metagenome (GOLD analysis project Ga0187894, IMG submission 136650) | White microbial mat communities from a lava cave in the Kipuka Kanohina Cave System on the Island of Hawaii, USA - GBC170108-1 metaG ... | reverse complement strand
AGTTGGAAGGCTATGATAAAGACTGGATTGAGGCGGGCAACAGGCGCACGGCGTACTATACAAGTATACCGCCGGGACGGTATCGCTTTCGGGTGCTGGCGTGTAATAACGATGGCGTGTGGAGTGAAGCGGGTGATTCATTCAATTTTTACCTGAAACCGCATTTCTACCAGACAGGGTTATTTTATGCGCTGCTTGGGCTTGGTTGTGTTGTTATTGGACTGGCGTTCTACCGGCTGCGTATCCGGCAGGTGCGGTCAAAGTTTGCGGCGGTATTGGCAGAGCGCAACCGGCTGGCAAGCGAAATTCATGACACGCTGGCACAAGGTTTTGTCGGCATCGCCTTGCAGGTGCAAGCCGCCCGCAAAATGCTGAAGGCGGCTCCGCAGGCGGCTGAACAGCATCTCGATATTGCCGAGAAGATGGTCAATCACAGCGTTGGCGAAGCCCGCCGTGCCATCTGGAATTTGCGCTCTGCGGCATTGGAAAATGGCAATCTGGCAGCCGCGCTATCTGAGGCGGCAAATCAACTGACAACAGGAACCGGAGTTGAAGTGCAGGTTGGCGTGTCTGGCACCCCGCGCCCGCTTGCCAGCCGCATCGAAAACACCTTGTTACGCATCGGGCAGGAGGCATTGACAAATGCCATGAAGCACGCCAAACCGCGCAGGATTGCCGTTGAATTATGTTATGATTCACACTCTGTGCAGTTGCGTATTGCCGACGACGGGCAAGGTTTTGATACCGATACGGTAGCATCAGCCAATGACGGTCATTTCGGCTTGACCGGAATGAGGGAACGTCTCGAAGGCATCAGAGGCAAGTTGGAGTTACAAAGCGGCAACGGCAAAGGAACGCAAGTGGTGGCGACAATCCCGACATAAAGCAGGCTATGAGTAAAGATAAGCCCATTAGAATTTTGCTGGCTGACGATCACTTCGTGGTTCGTATGGGGCTGGCAGCCGTCATCAACACACAGCCGGATATGTCTGTGGTGGCTGAAGCCGGCAACGGGCAACAAGCCGTTGAGCTTTTTCGCCAGCACCAGCCGGATGTTATGCTGATGGATTTACGAATGCCGCAGATGGATGGGGTCGAAGCGATTACCGCGATTCGCAAGGAATTTCCCGATAGTCGCTTTATTGTGTTGACGACGTATGACGGCAACGAAGACATTTATCGCGCTCTGCAAGCCGGAGCGCGGGCGTATTTGTTGAAAGATATGCTGGGCGACACTTTGCTGGAAGCGATCCGGGCAGTTCACGCCGGACATCGCCGCATCCCTCAGAAGATTGCTGACCGGCTTGCTGACCGAATGTTCCGCGAGGAATTGAGCGCCAGAGAGATGCAGGTCTTGAAACTCATCGTCAAAGGCAAAAGTAATAAAGAGATTGCCTCGGCGTTGGGTGTAGTCGAAGGCACAGTAAAAATTCACATCAATAATATACTGGGTAAGTTGGGCGTCAGTGACCGGACTCAGGCGACGACTTTCGCCTTGCAGAACGGCATCATCCATCTGGATTGAGAGGTCTCGGATGCCGGAAAAGTTTCCGTCTCCCAATCGCCTGTTTCAAAGTTGCGGGGCATCGGTTTGCCACGCTCTATGCTTAAAAGGGATAGCAGAATTTGAACCACGAAGCACACGAAAAACACGAAGAGATAGGAAGAAAGGTAGTCAGCCTCACCTCTTCCTGCTCTCTTCGCGTTTTTCGTGAGCTTCGTGGTAAAGAAATCTCTTCCGGGTTGCATACCATTGAATGAAAGGCGCTATGGTAATCTTATCGCCTTGAATTATTACGTTAAGGAGTTGCGAGTCGAGGTGTCTGCTGTCTCGCAGTGAGTAAGTTGAACTATGAAACCGATTATCAGCTTGTTGATTTTAGTAGCCGCCGTACCGATGTTCGCCGTGCCTGGCGACAGCCACTGGCGGGCGGCAAACGACGCAGAACTCAAAGCCCTGATTCCAGCCCGAGCGCCGGTTGAAAAAGAGCGCATCGAAACCGAATTTCGCACCGCATCGGGGGTAACAGACGGGCGCGGTAAATTCATCGCCGGTGTTTTAATGATTACGGCGGGCTATTCTGCGGAAGGCAAGTATTCGCATTTCTTCACCACTCAGGTTGCCGTCAAAATGGGCGATTTTACCCTACCGGCAGGCGAATATGTCTTTGGCTATCAGCGCGTGGATGACGAGGCGCTGGAAGTCAAATTCTACCGGGCGGATAATGGAACATTATTAGGCAGCGTCAAAGCGCACCGCGAGAGCCGCCGGGGTCCGATTCGTTCGTTTGCGATTAGCCCGCCCACCGGCGGCGCTTTCAGCATTCAAATCGGGCGCTTTAAGATTGATTGCAAGGTGGCGGGATAAGGTGTGCCGCCACCTCTATTGAGAAGGTTCGCCTGTTGTATGGCTTTCAGTCAGCCGTGACCATTTCCGCTTTTGGTTCGGTTTGCGCTTTATAGACTTCATAACACAAACGGCAACGGGCTTCATAAGCGATGTCACCAACCTCAATCTGCGAATTGCCACCGGCAACTCGTTGGGAGTAATGTGCCGGTCCGCCGCACCGCACACAAACGGCGTGCATCTTTGAGACATATTCGGCGACTGCCATCAATGCCGGTACGGGTCCGAACGGACGGCGCAGATAGTCCTGGTCGAGTCCGGCGGCAATGACCCGGACGCGGGCATCGGCAAGTTCCATGCACATATCAACGATGCCATCATCAAAGAATTGCACTTCATCAATGCCGACAACCCGCACGCCAAAGACCAGATGCGAACGCAATTCATCGGCGCTGTTGACAACCGTAGCGTCAATCATGCGATTGTCACGCGAAACGATGTGTCGCGTATCGAAGCGATCATCAATTGCCGGTTTGAAAATTTGCACCCGCTGACGGGCAATCTCGGCGCGGCGCACCCGGCGAATCAACTCTTCGCTCTTGCCGCTGAACATCCCTCCGGCGATGACTTCAATCCAGCCACCGCGTTGATTCAATTCGTCCATCTCTCTTCCTCAAAATTCTGCTGATTTTGTACTCTCAAACTGCCCTACAAAAATACCTCTCATGCTGAATGTTCCTTCAACCAGTTTTGCAACTCTTTCATTGATTGTAAATCGAAGATCATGTCGCTCAAGCGTTCAAGTTCTGTAAGCGGCAAGGCGCGAATCTGTGATTGCGTTCGAGCGCTCAGATTACCTAACTTTTTTTGTATCAACCGCAAGGTAATTTCAATCTCCCCTTCCTGTCTGCCTTCCAGCCTTCCAGCTTCTCTGCCTTCTTCTTTACCTAGAAGAAAGCCTATCTCCCTGCCCTCTTTGACCCATTCTTCTGCTGCTGTCGGCATAAGTATCTCCTTTTCTTTGGGAAAAGCTGATTCTACAGCTTTACTGATTTCCTGTTTACTCATCTGTCTGGCGGCGCTCGCCAAATAATAGATAACCATCAACAAAGCATCAAAGCGGTTTTTCTCCGGCATCGCATCCGCCAGTTTGAGTATATCCTGTAACTTTACCGCTAGCTCATCGCTGAAGATATTTTTCAATAACTCAAGCCAGACTTGCAACGTCACGGAGCCGCGAATCGGTTGCGGACTGCGTTCGGAAATATCACATAAAAAGCCGCGAAACTCCGGCACAAAGGGGCGCAATTCCTCAAGCTCGCCAAAATCAATCAGCAAACTGAACTGCAGATTGACATTCCAGCGTTTGCGCCCATGATAGAGGATGATAGGGAAAATCGGCGGCAACCGCTTTGCCTGATTTTGAATTTCCTGTTCCCATGCCCTGACCATATAGCGAAGCAGTTGCCACATCACCAGCGCATCAGGATTGCTTTTGTGTTCAACAAGAATATAGATGTATGCCGCGTCGCCGCGTTTGAAACGGACGCGAAAAATCAAATCCGAAAAATGCTCCTGCAACTCTTCATGAATGAAGGAACCTTTCACCACTTCGAGAGTTCGCAGATTTAATTGCGCGACAATTTCCGGTGGCGCATAGTGGTGGATAAAGTCCCGCGCCATCATCGGGCGGGTCAATAATTTCTTTATGAATAGATCATGCGGGTTGGTGATGTCCGGCATGAGCGCCTTTCTTAATTGAGTTTGCCTTGCAGATTTCTGAATGCCTTGATTGCCAGCCCATATTGCGGATTCAGATCAATTGCTGTTTTGTATTCGTCCAGCGCCTCGACGTATCTGCCCTGCGCCTGATGCAATCTGCCAAGGTTAAAGTGCGGATAGAAGCGCGGCTCATAGCGCACCGCTCGCGTAGCACATTGCAGCCATTCGATTGCCGAATGATAATTACCTTGTTCAATCAGGTACGCACCAATGTCGTTATAGGGATTGCCGAAATCGGGGTCAACAGCAATGGCGCGATGACATTCGGCGATTGCCTCGTCAGTTAAGCCCATAAAGTTGTACGCCCAACCCAGAAAGGTATGCGCTTCGGCAGTCGGATAAACAGTAATTGATTCTTTATAGAAGTCAGCCGCCGCGTCGAGGTCATCGCGCATCTGCGCTTCATAAGCCTGTTGAAAGAGGCGCAAGGCTTCGCGCTTTTTTGCCGCCTCGGAGGGCGTCAATAATTCATCTCTGCCGAAGGGCATTTCGCCAATGCCGGTAGAGAGCGAAATCCATTGGCGCTCTTCCTGAACATCGGACGAATTGGCATCTTCTCTGGTCATTTGAAATTCGGGTTGGGAGCCATTGTCACCAGCAGTACGAGCCGCGCCGGAGAAGCGTTGCGGACTCCATGCTCGACCTCTGCTGGAGCAAAGACAACTTCATTTTCACTGCAATCGGCTTCTTCACCGCCCAGGTGAAAGCGCCCGGTTCCTTCCAGCACCACATAAATTTTATCCGCGCCTTGGTGGGCATGAATCTTCTGCTCCTGTCCCGGTTCCAAGCAGTAAATATCGGTGAAGAAGTTGGCAGTCTCAAAGAGATTGAGCTTCTGCATCTTCTCTGCGGAAAACCGTTGTGCCATTTTGAGATTTTTCGTCTGCATAGCGTTTTAAGATACTGGTTGACGATTTCTCTTCAACCAGTCGGTCAGATCAGTCGTCGAAGTAAAATCGAGCAAATCTTCGCTGAGTTGTTTCAGGTGTTCAAGCGACAGCGAACGAATCTGCTTTTCTGTCGCTTTCGCTATTTTACCCAATCGTTTCTGCAATGGTCGCAACGCCATTTGTATAATATACTCGTGTGCCTCTTCGCGTGCCTCTTCGCGTGCCTCTTCGCGTCCTTCTTCGCGTCCTTCCTCTCTGCCCTTTCGTAACCCGATTTGCATTCCTTCGCGTCTTAATGTCTCAGCAATTGTCGGCATAACTTCTCCTTTCCTGCTTTTGAATAACGGCAGCACAGCTTTGTTCAAATCTTCCGTTGAAACATTGCGGCTTGCCTCCATGACGTACTTTAACACCGTTTTCAAATACTGCGAACTGCTTTGCTTCGGCGCATTATTGATGAGTGCAAAGATGTCGCTGAGTCGCAGTTTCAAGTCTTTTTTGAAGATGTGCTTCATTAACAGCAGCATGATTAATAACAGGGCATCGGCCACCTCTGCCTTCATCTCTTCATCGCTATACTGCGAAGCGTCAAAGACCTCATAGACAAATTCCGGCGCATACTTCTTGAGCGCCTCATTGCCGCCGAAATCAACTAAAGCAGAAAACTCCCGCGCAATCTTCCAGCGCGTGCGACCATGATAGAAGAGGATAAAGATAATCGGTGACAGAGATTTCGCGCCCGCTTTTAACTCTTCATCCCACTTCTGCACGGCATAACGCAGAAATTGAAAGCCGACTAATCGCTCCGGCGCACTTTTATGTTCCAGCACGGCATAGACTTCGGTTTCGCCGCCGCTATTGAGTCCAATGCGATAGATTAAATCAGACAAGTGTTCCTGAAGCGTCGGGTCAATGAAGGAATCTTTCACCAGTTCGAGGCGCGAAAAATCAAGCAGCGCCACAACTTCCGGCGGCAAATACTTTGACAGAAACTCAATCGCAGCTTCTGGGCGCGACAGTATCTCTTTGAAAAATCTATCGTGCGGATTGTAGATCTCGCTCATAAGGAATAGCCGAAACCCTATAGCAAATGCCGCACCTTACGAAGCCGGTTTCTGTTGTCCGCGATGGCAGGTAAAGCAGGTGACGCGCTCCGCCTCACCGACGGCTTTAGCGACTCGTTGATTGGTTTCGCGCATCATCACAATCATTTGTCGCGCTATCTTTTTGTTCTGTTTATCGTCTCTCTCAAAATGATCGGGGACGTGACAGTAAGTGCATTCAACGCCGAGCGAGTCTTTGAAGGCGAACATCACCTTCTCCAACTCTTCCGCCGCAATGCCTTTTAAGACCTGAATGTTTTTATATTTCTGCTCGGCGCGTTCTTCTTTGCTGGATGCCGGCAACGGCTCAATCGAAGGCAATTCACTGACGCCGCCTTCCGCTTTGTGGAAATCGGGTGAATGACCATGTTCATCCACTTCACCGCCGCCCGGGGCATTTTGCGCTGCCTGTATCTGTTCCGGGGTCAACGGTCGCGCCTGCACCGGCTTATCCGGGTCAACGGTCGGATGTTGTGGTGGCAGGGTGCCGCTAGCGCCGCCGCTCGGGGCAGCCGTCTGCGGGGCGCTGTTGGTCGCGCCTGTCGGGGTCGTGCTGCTCTGCGACCAGTTACCGGCAAAAAAGCCGAAAATTAACCCTAGTACAATGCCAACAATAGCAAAGGTAATGTCGTCTTTATTCATAATTGCTCCAATCTGAGATGGTGAATGGTAGATGGTAGAGGTTGACGAGAAAGAATTTCAAGGCGATTCCTGATTGCTTGCCCTCTGGCATCTATGCTGTCGCTTTTCTATACTGTGTGTGACCGTTTCCAGCAAGTTGTATTATGCTATTTCCTGAAGGAGACCGACAATCACATGATGCCTGAAACCGGAGAGAAAGCGCCAGCATTCAAACTGAAAAATGCCGCAGGTAAAACCGTCAAACTTGCCGATTTCAAAGGCAAACGCATTGTTCTCTATTTCTACCCGCGTGATATGACGCCGGGTTGTACGAAAGAAGCCTGCGGTTTTCAGGCTGATTTGCAGCCGCTTGCCGCAAAAAATACGCTTGTCATTGGCGTTTCAACCGATACGGAAGGTTCGCACCAAAAATTCGCGGAGAAGTATAACTTGACCTTCCCCTTGCTTGCCGACACCAATCACGAAGTCGCGGCAGCCTATGGCGTCTGGCAAGAGAAAAATATGTATGGCAAAAAATCGTGGGGCATCAAACGCACCACTTTTATCATTGATGAGAATGGCAACATCGCTCACGTCTTTAAGCGTGTAGATACAGCCAATCACAGCCGCGATGTGCTGACGGCGCTGGAAAAACTCGATGATAAGTAAAAAGTAAAAAGCGAAGTCAGTTCCTCACTTTTGCCTTTTGCCTTCTCACTTTTTACTTGGCGAAGCTATCCGGCGCTGACTTCGCATACATCGTCCGACAGTCGAAGAGCATCGTATCATGTGCAGAAGGGAGATTGATTATGATGGTAAAGAGATTGGCGCTTGTCTTCGCCTTGATTGGCAGCTTGCTGTTGCCGACCATATTACAGGCAGGAAAACAGCAAAACGGCAAGGATTTGAAGAACTTTATTCTGCCGAACAAGTCTGGCAAAACCATGATACAGGATAACAACAGCGCCGATACACAACTGATTGCGGCGGATACACGATTTGGCTTTAAGCTCTATACGGAACTGTTGCAACAAAACGGCGATAAAAATATCTTCATCTCGCCCGCCAGTATCGCCTTTGCTTTGCAGATGACCTATAACGGCGCGAATCAGGCGACGCGACAGGCAATGGCACGGACATTGGAACTGAACGGGCTAAAACTGGAAGACCTGAACGCCGCAAATAAACGGTTAAAGGCGGCTCTGGAAAATTTAGATCCGAAAGTACAACTCGAAATTGCCAATTCTCTGTGGGCGCGGCAAGGCGTGGAACTGCTGCCCGCTTTTATTGAGCGGAATAAATCGGCTTATCAGGCGGAAGTCAAGACGCTCGATTTTACGAATCCCGGCGCGGCTGGCGTAATCAATGCTTGGGTCAACGACAAGACGCACGGCAAGATTCAGAAGATCGTTGACCAGATTAACCCTGACAGCCTGCTCTTTTTAATCAATGCTATTTACTTCAAAGGCGTCTGGACGACGCAATTTGATAAGACGCAGACCATTGAGGAAGATTTTACGCTTGCTAATAATACCAAGAAGCGTGTGCCGATGATGCGGCAGACAGGGCGCTATCCCTATTTTGAGAATGACAAATTTCAGGCGGTATCGCTGCCTTATGGCGATAAGCGGCTTAGTATGCTCATCTTTCTGCCCAAGTCCGGGACAACGCTGGCAGAATTTCATCGAATGTTGACGGCGGAAAATTGGGCAAGCTGGACAAATCAACTGCGCGACATGAAAGGTAATCTGCGGTTGCCGCGTTTTAAAGTCGAGTATGAAAGCAGCTTAAAACCGGCGCTGTCGGCGCTTGGCATGGCATCGGCATTTACCGCTCGCGCCGACTTCCGGCTCATGGTCGCGCCGCCAACCCGCGCTTTTATCAGTGATGTTAAACATAAGACTTTTGTTGAAGTGAACGAAGAAGGCACAGAAGCCGCCGCCGTCACCTCGACAGAGATGCGAACCGTTTCCATTAAACCGCAGGAGATTTTTCAGATGACGGTAGATCATCCGTTCTTCTTTGCCATTCGTGACAATCGTTCCGGGGCAATCTTGTTTATGGGAAGCATTACTACTCCTTGACTTCACTTTGCCGTCTGGTGATGGTCTCTCAACTATCAATGTGCCACTACCAGACACAAAATTCTTCCATAATAGAGATTTGAAAACTCGGCAGAGGTAACCTTTTGTCTTACATAGTGGTTCAGAAAATAATAATCTCGCCCTAAGTGATTTATTTTTGAAATATGAATGGGGTTCTTTCGCTCAAAACCGTCTAACCTACCTTCCGGTTTTTGACGAATAAAAAAAAATCTAAAAAAAATGCAGGTTAGTGTGTAATGAAGTCCATTTTTTCCGTCATGTCATGTAGAGGCTAGTTTAGCTTTTTCAAATCACGACGATATTTGAACGAGGCTATCGAGTTATAGCGGCTACCTACCAGACGAGCGATGCCGCTTTGAAGTTTGGCTGATCCTGCACACCGTCAGCCGCAAATCCTGCCTGCGTTGCATCCGCTTCGCAGGCAGGTGCAAGCCTTCTTCCCCTGTTAGGCTTTTGCCTGAAGCCTTGGGCTTGCGCGTCTTACAGGAAGACTCATCACTTCCTGTGTTCCCCTATTAAGTGCGAGGAGCGTCATCACTCCTCGCGCTTACGATTTTTTGAGCCTCTTATTTTCGCATTTGGCTTGACATTCAACTCATCTCAGCAGAATAAATTTCTGCAAGGAATCGAAAATCGAACAATCTATGCTCAGGGAGGTTCAATAGAACCAACGGCAATGGCAGCAGCGCAAGCTGTCTGTGAGTCTGCCGAATTTGAGCGGCAAGAGCCTGAGAATAGAGATGAGGTAGGATGATGCAAATGAGAAGAATGACAATTATATTGGCGCTGGGGTTGGCATTGGTTGGCTGTAATACAAAAAGCAGTGCGCCAAACACAGCGCCACTGCCAGAAGCGAAAAATCCGCAAGTGGAGGCGGAAAGATCACGAGGTTATTACGATGGCGTAACAAAAAGCGAGCCAGCTATGCAAGTTGCTCAGGCAGAAACTCCCAAGCCTACGCCGGTATCGAATACACCGGGACTAGAACAGACCAGCGGCAGCCAGAATGCCGTGCAAGCGATTGAGCGGAAGATTATTCGCAACGGCAAGTTGACGATTGAAACCGACGAGCCGACTGCGGAACAGAGTAAAATCACCTCGATTGCTGAATCGCACGGCGGTTTTGTCGTTACTTCAGAATTCAAACAGAACGGCAGCAATCAGGCGAATAAGACCGTGATCATCACGGTGCGCGTACCGTCCCTGCAATTCGACGATACGCTTGGCAAGATTCGCCCTCTTGGTCGGGTGACGGCTGAAAACATCACCGGGCAGGATGTTACCGAAGAGTTCCTCGACCTTGAAGCCCGCATCAAAACCCAAAAGGCGCTTGAGGCGCAGTTTCTTGAAATTATGAAGCAGGCAACCAAAGTCCCGGATGCGCTGGAAGTGCAGCGTCAGATTGCCAATGTTCGCACTGAAATTGAACGCCTGGAAGGGCGCAAACGGTTTTTGGAAAATCAGGCATCGCTGTCAACCATTGTGATTACCCTGCAAACGCCCGCGCCGATTCTGTCGGCTTCGACCGAGGGTTTCTGGCACAGCGTCAAAAAGGCGTTTGCCGAGGGCGTGGATTTAGCCGCTCAGATTGTTCTTGGCTTGATTCGTCTGGTAATTGTGTTAATTCCGATTGCGCTGTTTATCCTGTTGCCGTTTGCCTTGTTGCTACGTTTCGTCATTCGCCGGATGAAGTTGAACAGAAAAGTTGAAGCCGTCCCGCAACCACAGGAATAAAGTTAATTTCGGCGTGACGAATCGCTGAATCTGGTGTAGATTTTCTGCCGCGAAAATTCTTTTTGATTCATACCGGGCAAGTTCATCAGAACGAACCCGGTTTTTTTTGTCTGGTTAGCGAGTAGAAGAGGATAGCAGGTCAAGGCGGTGGCGAGAGTTCAGAGTACAAGCTTTAGCTTGCCAGTTTGAAGCCGCAGCCTAAAGGCTGGGCTCTGAACTGAGAAGACGCGGCTATGGTGATCTGCGGTTATGCAGGTTCCTGCGACTCTTGCCAGCGAGTTTTTAAATCCTCCAGCATCTCCTGATAGCGCCGGTTGCCGCGCAACTTGTCCCAGCGCGGGTCAACGGCAAACCAGGGATAGTTCTCGTTGCCAATGGCAATGGCTCGCTCAAGCCATTCCAGCGCCTTATCGGCATCGCTATCGAGCGCGTACATGGTGGCAATGCGATAAGCGAAATCCTGATCGGCATAGCCGGTCGCCAGCACCTTCTCATCCACCAGTTCAAATGCCCGCTCACGTTCGCCTTTTGTCAGATAACAATGCGCCAGATAGAGTTTGTGCGAATGCAGGTTGGGATTCTTTTGCAGAACCTCTTGCATCTGAGCAATCGCCTTATCAATTTCTCCGGTGTAGTAATCCAGCACGGCATTATGGATTCGCAGATTCGGATGATTCGGCTCGAAAGCCAAGCCCATAGCGATTTCATTTCTGGCTTTCGCCCAGTCGCGTTGATAAGTGTAGATACGGGCTTTGTTGTAGCTGGCATAGACAACATCGGTGGGGCTGATCTTCAATAATTTGCCCCACTGTTCCAACGCCTTGTCATACCGCCCGGACAAGCGGTAGACATAAGCGGCGGCGGAATGAACCGTCGGTTCGTTCGGCGCTTTCCTGAGCAGACGGCGAATCTCTTCTCGCGCCGCCGCGCTGCGCCCTTCGATCAAGTCAATATAGACAAAGCGCACCCGCGCCTCAATCAGATTCGCGTCAAGCGCCAGCGCCGCTTCAAAGGCAGCTTTGGCTCGCGTGTAGTATTCGATGCCGCCGATACCCTTTAAGACATAATTCAAATAGCAAACGCCCAGCCCGCTATGCGCCAAAGCGAAATCGCCGTCCATATCAAGCGCCTGCTCAAAAAGTTCAATTGCCGTTTCAAGGTCTTCGACCTGTACCGTCTGGGTCAAGAATTTGTACAGCACAGTTCGCGCCTTGAGATAACTTTCATACGCCTGAGCATTTTCTGTGGGCGATTTCTTCGCCAGTTTCTCCTGTTCTTTGGTGGTGGTGCGGACGCGCAAGCCTTCAACAATAAGACGCGAAATGGTGTCCTGAACGGTGATGATGTCTTTGGCGTCTACGTCAATCTTTTCGCTCCAGAGAATGTCGCCCGATGCCACTTCAATCAGTTGCGGAGTGACGCGGAAACGGTCGCCCGATTTAATATAGCTGCTGACTAAAATGGCATTGACGGAGAGTTGAGCGCCGACGGCTCGCGGGTCTACCTCTTTGCCCTGAAACGGCGCGATGTAAGAGGACGGGCGCACCACCAGATCGCGCAATTGCGCCAGTTCGGTAATCACGCAATCGGCGAGACTGAAACTGTAGAATTCATTTTCCGGGCTGCCCGATAAATTCTTGAAAGGCAGAATCGCGATAGCTTTCTTATCGCCCGATTGCCATGTGGACACCATCGCATCAGATGGCGGCGTGGTTTCGACTTCCGGCGGCGTGGTCTCTTTCAAATCTTCGTAGCGCGATTGGCTTATGCCAAAGGTGCGCTGCATCCAACCGGACAGTTTTCCGGTTAAACTGCGATCCCTCGATGCGCCGGGAGCATACGACGCGCCGGAAGTTTTCCCTTGAAAGCTGTCACTGAAGGCTTGCAAATCTTTCAACAGCACATCGGCGGCTTGATAGCGGGCACTGCGCTCTTTCGCCAGCGCCTTGGTGACAATCTGCTGCATACGCTGTGGCACATTCGAGAGCGGATCGGGTTCGGTGTGCATGACGGCATGCATCACATCCACCGAATTTTTGCCGCGAAACGGCAGTCGTCCGGCAAGCATTTCGTACATAACGATGCCGAGACTGAAGATGTCGGAACGAGCGTCGGCAGCTTCGCCGCGGGCCTGTTCCGGCGACATATAACTCGCCGTGCCGAAGGGCTTGCCGAGTTGCGTTATTTCGTTGGCGATGAGCGACTCTTCGCTTGAGGTTTTGGTCAGCTTTGCCAGTCCGAAGTCGAGAATTTTTAATTGCCCGCGCTCGTTAATCATGATGTTGGCGGATTTGATGTCGCGGTGCAGGACATTGCGACGATGCGCTTCGGCAAGCGCATCGGTGATTTGAATGGCAAAATTGAGCGCCTGATCGAGCGGCAACGGGCGACCATTGATATACTTCTTCAAATTCTGCCCTTCGATGTACGGCATGACGAAGAAGAGTTGCCCTTCGACTTCGTTGATTTCGTAGACTATACAGATATTCGGATGGTCAATGGCAGACGCGGCGCGGGCTTCGCGTAAGAAGCGAGTGCGGGCTTTATCATCGCCGACAAGTTCGGTAGCGAGGGCTTTGACGGCGACGGTGCGGTGGAGTTTGGTGTCAGTGGCTTTATAGACAACGCCCATGCCGCCTTTGCCAATCTCTTTCAAAATTTTATAGTGCAGGATGGTTCTTCCGACCATAGATTTCAACCTTGCTGTGACTCTTTCCGAATGCGAAGCCCTGTGCCTGATTATGGCATCCGAAAAATTCCTGAGCAAACCAAATTGGCGCACCCCACTATCTGCCTCGTCCAGCATCGGCGATTCCCTGCCATTTTGAGGTATTTTTATTTCCGACTTCTTTTCGATGCGTGTCGTCTTAATCACGTAGCCTCGATGAGCGGAAATGGCTACAATGCGTTACGGCGCGGCAGATGTATCGCGCAAACTTATTTGAGGGAGATAACTAATGAAGAAACTTTTGACCATCATCTTCACGGCGACAATCGTGGGATGTTTATTCACAACAGCATTGGGACAAGGCAGAGCCCGTGGGCGGTTTTACAGCAAGAGCGATGTGGATCGCATTATCAAACGAGTGGAAACGCACAGTGATTCATTTAAGGATTTGGTTGACCGGACGCTCGACCGCAGCCGTCTGGACGGTTCGCGCAAAGAGGATAATATCAATGAGCAGGTGAAACAGTTAGAGAAAGAACTCGACGAACTACGCGGCGAATTTGACAAACGCGATAGCTGGCGCGAAACCCGTAATGATGTGCGCGATGTTTTGAAACAGGCGGATGAAGTCGGCAGAATCGTCACTCGCAATACCTTTCCGCCAAAGGTCAAAGCGGAGTGGGCAGGACTCAGGCGCGATATAAACACCCTTGCCGGAGTCTATGACTTACCGCGCCTCAAAGAATAAGCGAGTATGGATAAGACGCTGGCGGTGCGTCTGTCTGTCACGAACATCAGCCGCTAACTGCAACAGGAGCTTCTATACGAGGCTCCTGTTTGTTTTGCGGTGCATCTTTCCCTTTTCGACCTGACGTTTTGGTATCAAAGTTGCTCATCATCACGAAAAGAGCAAGTAAGTCACGCCGCTTAAAATCGCCGCTATCGGTAAGGTTAAAACCCATGACAAAACGATTTGTTTAACCACCTGCAGATCAGCCTGTCGGGTAATCATGCCAATACCAAAGAGCGAGCCACAGGCGACGTGAGTAGTTGACACCGGCATTCCCAGTCGGCTGGCGAAGATGACCATCAGCGCCGTCACCAGATTTGAGACGAAGCCCTGCCCGGGGCTTAAACTGGTAATTCTCCGGCTCATGGTTTCGGCGACTTTTCTGGCATTCAGCAACCCGCCAACTGCCATACCAACACTGATGGCAAGGATGCCCCAGCGAATGTTCAAGGCTTGAATAACCAGCAGCAGACCTGCCAGTTTCGGCGTATCATTTAAGCCGCGAGCAAAACTGACGCTGCCGGCGCTGAGAAAATGTCCGGCATTGATGAGCTTCTGGACGTTGAAGCCCCACATTTTGCCGTTATATTGTTGGGTGCAGGCTTCGGCATTGGCAATCACAATGTCAGGCATCACCACTTTTTGAAAAGCGAGAATGGAAGCGGGTTCGGTCAGCGCAATAATCTGCGTCGTTTCACCGACGCAAACGCAGACCTCTTTCGTCACTCCTGACTTTCTTCTTAGCTGATAAGCCAGAGCATAAGCAATCACGCCAAGAGCGACAGCAAGCAAGGGACTGGCAAGCAAGGGGAAGAAGAACGAAGTCCATAGCATGGAGAAGTTGACCTGAGCGCCGACTGCCGCGAAGCCGCCGCCGACCAAGGCTCCGGTCAAGCCGTGCGTCGTCGAGATGGGAAAACCTGTTATCGTCGCCAACATAACCGTCAATCCCGCGCCCAGCACAACAGCAAGGAGAAAGGTTGGCGAACCGACGATAGCATCGGGAACCAGCCCTTTGCCGGAAAAATTCTTAATCAGGGTTTGCGCCAGAAAGATTGCACACATAGACCCGGCGAAGGTAGTGATGGTCGCCCACGTAATAGCGACCTTGTAACTGATCACCTTACTGCCGAACAGGGTGGCGACGCCTTTGAAGTTGTCATTGGCTCCATTGGCATAAGCCAGAAAGATGGTTGCCAGAAAAAGTACGACAACACTGATAGTCATATTGTCTCTCCCGCAGAAATGAGGTAAAACCATCTGGCGAAAAATAACGACAAAAGAGACTGATGGTTATGGCGGACAATCATAAACCTCTACTGAAGATTTGGCGAGTTCCCGGCGGCAATTTCTACCTGAAAATGCCTTCGCCGAAATGGGTCTTGCTCGTCAGATGACAACGCAGAAAGCCGATTGCCAAAGACCGCGAGGCTGCATCCGCTGTACTCCACAAAGCCATCTCTGCTGATTAAGGAGACTTTCATGCATCACAACCTGTCACGCATCTCCGTCTTGGGATTCCTGCTCTTACTACTTATGGTTACTCTCAATGTGGCGGCACAGCAGCCGCAGCAAACGACTGCCGGACATCCAGACGGCGCGGTTATTGACCGGAAGCCCGGTGAGCCGCCGCCGACTGCAAATAAAAAGGAAGAACCGCCAGCCGCTTCACCGAGCGTCGAAGACCGGCTCAAAGCCTTGGAGCGCATTATCGAACGCCAGCAGCGCGAGATTGAGACGCTGCGAACCCTCATCGAAAAGCGCCACGAGGAGACGCCCGCCGTGCAGCCAGCCGCTCTGTCTCTTGTCGCTAGCCCGACGACAACGATGGCTGCCGAACAACCAGCGGCTGCCGAGCAGCAAGAGACTAAGGAGACCACGACAGCGCAAAAGCGCCTTGACGAGTTATACAGGAAATTCGGCGCGTTCCGCTTGAGTGGCGATGTGCGGTTTCGCGTCGAGACTTTCCGTAATCAAGGTTTTGACGCCGCGAAGGCAACACCGGATCGCAGCCGCCTTCGCAGTCGCATACGGCTGGCGCTGGATGGCACGCTTGACGAGCATTTTGATTGGGGCTTACGCCTTGCCAGCGGCTTTTTTACCGATCCCCTCAGCGCCAACCAAACCCTCACAGACTTTTATGAGCGCAAACCCATCTCCATAGATCGGGTCTTCATGCGCTATGACTCGAAATCCGAGCGCCTCGGCGTGCAACTCATTGCCGGCAAGTTTGAGCCGCCGTTTCGCCGTACCCAACTGATCTGGGATAACGACCTCAATGTTGAAGGCGCGTCCGAAGCCGTCTATGTCAAAACCAAAACGCCGCTGCGAGAGGTCAAGCTGGTCGCTTTCCAGTTGCCGTTCAGCGAACTTTCCGGCGGCAAAGATGGCGTACTCTACGGCGGGCAATTGCAAAGCGATTGGCAATTGTCGAAAACCATTTCCGCGACTGTCAATGTCGGTTATTACGACTGGCTGCGTGCCGATCAGGTATTGTTTGCGCTTGGGGCAACGGCGACGCAGGTAAACGGCGGCATTTTTGGTGGCGTCGGCGTCACCGGCAATCAGAATGGCGGCATCAATACGACCAACCGCATAATCCGCGATGCAACCGGGAAACCACTGGGATTTCTCGCCGGTTTTCAGCTTGTAGATGTGCTGGCGACGTTGACCTGGCAAGCCGCAAAACACTTCCCCGTCACCTTTACCGCCGATTTTGTGCATAATGCGAGCGGGCGCATACAGAATGAGAAAAACGGCTATTGGATAGGGGCGCAAGTCGGGCAGACCCGCGAGAAAGGCGATTGGTCGCTGGCGTATTTCTATACGCGCATTGAGCAGGATGCGGTGCTGGTGCCGTTCAATTTCAGCAATATACTGGCGTCCAACAGCCGCGCCCATATGCCGACGCTGATCTATCAGCTTGCCCATAATGTCTCGCTGCAATGGAACGGGCTGTTTTCGCAACGGGCAAGGCAACTTACCTCTCCTGCGCCCGACAATCGCTACCTCAAACGGATGCATTTTGATGTCACCTATAGATTCTAACGGCGGCAAACCGCAGGCGCAGTTGGCGCATAGCAATCTAACCCGGATGGGTAGTGGCTCAAGTTGGTGGGATGAGAGTGGCAAGCGATGTCCGATAACCTGCAGTTTGTCGCTGGCTTGAGTCAACGACAAACTGCAGGTTATCGGACATTTCCCACGCGATTGAGCCACTACCCCCGGATGAACGCTGTGCGGTGAGCCGTGCGGCAAATAATTCCAAATTTCCGGGAACCGCGAGGCGGCAAGCTGTCGTAGGATAAAATTCTGTTCTCTTTATGAATTTATCTGGTATAACTAATTCGGGTAAGCGAAAAACGGCAAATCCGCCCCTACGACTCCCTCTGACGGTATATTGGTCAAGCGTCCCCCGGACGGTACTGCTATACTTGAGCGATTGGCAACCGAAATCAGCATGAACCTAATGAGTAATTCAACGAACGCCAGCTTCGTAACTGGCAAACTACTATTGCGCCCGACGATGAAGCCGGGGCGAGTCATTTTCTCTCTTCTACTGGCGGCAATCGTCCTGCTCGGCAGTTCGCTAAACGTGGCGGCAAATCGTCGCACCCAGCCAATCGAAATCCCCTTCCATTTCATTGAAGACGAAATCATCGTCGAAGCGAAAGTCAACGGCAAACCGTTGAGAATGCTGGTGGATACCGGCGCGGATGTTTGCATCGTCAATCGTGCGGTTGCCGAGCGCATCGGCTTGAAGTTCAGTCGTAAGCCGGTGCGACTGCGCGGCGTTGGCATGGGCGTGGCGCAGGCCTTCACCGCCAAAATTCAGCAACTCGAACTGGGAGCCATTACTGGCAAAGACCTCTTTACGTTGGTTACGGAGACAACGCCAAAGATTGGCGACCGCGCCGTTGACGGCATCATCGGTTTTGAGTTTTTGAAAGATAAAATTCTTCAAATTGATTATGCCGGAGAGTTATTGCGTTTCTACGCGACTGCGCCTTACCGCAAGACCGACGCGCAAAGCGGGCGGCGAGCGGTGCTGACCTTTCGGCTGCGCGAAAAACGCGATATGCCGGTGATAGATGCAGTCACGGTGAATGGTAAAGCCATCGTTATCGGCATAGACACCGGCTCAGATTCCGGTCTGGTGTTGTTTCCCGACGCTTTGAAAACGCTTGGCATCGAGGGCAATACCAAACACTTAAAGACCAAAATTTCCTTCGGTTACGGCGGCGTCGCCTTAACCAAAATCGGTCACGTTGAAGATTTTGCCATCGGCGGCATCAGTCTGGATGGTATGGAAGCCGAATTCGCGCAAGCCTCGTGGGGCGGCAAAGAGGGCGGACAAATCGGCAATAAAGTCCTCAAAAATTTCGTCGTCACCTTCGATTATCTGAATCGTCTAGTGACGTTTGAAAAGTAGAGCGTCAGGGTAGCAGACATTTTTCAGTCATCGGCGTCCCGCCATTTCTGCATTTCCTTCCCGCATCGGCGTCATTTTTCTACTGGCAGCGCGGCTGTCCATGTCCGCGTGGCGCAGAAGATGAGCCTCTAGGTCCGCCGAGTCGCTGCCAGTTAGCTCTCCTCGCGGCTCTGCAAAGATTTCTGCATTGGCGCTTTTTTTGTTTGTGCCATTCACCCGCAGCATCTGAAAGCAACCATCGCCGTTACCACAGAGCAGACACAAGTTGTCTATGCAGCCGCCCTCTGCAAGAGGAAGTCGCGGCTTGGTTAGCTGGTAATCATCTGCCCAACGGCGAACTTTTCAAGCTGTGCGGCGGTCAAGCCGCAACCATCCTTTATTTTTATAATGACCCTAACGGCGGCTCGCCCTGCCGCGTTGCCTCTGTCCGCTGACTTGTATTGGCGCTAAAAGTTGTGCGGTCAGTCGTATTGGCGCTAAAAGTTAGGTCTGCATCGGCATTGGCGCGAAAAATTGGCTTTGCATCGGTATCGGCGCTCAGTGGTATCGGCTCATCGGCGCTGGCTGCGGTATTGGCGTTAGTTTTTCGCTGTCCACTATAGCCGCGCTTGTATTGGCGCAATTTTTTTCTTCGCCACTGACGGCTAGCCCATCGGCAGCTTCATTGGTAGTGGCGCTATGTTTTGCGGCGGCGGCGTTCTCTGCTGCTTTGGCTTTACTTTCGGCAAAGGCAGCTTTGCCACGTTTTGCCAACTGCCACGGCAAAGTCTTCCCTTGCCGAAAGATCCAACCGTACAAATAGGCTTCTTTAATCAACTTCGCCACTTGTTGCGAGTTTGCCCGTCCTTCAAAGTGCTGGGTGATGGCGTCAATCTCTTGCCAGCCGTCGCCGAGAAATTCGACTACCTCCATAATCGTCGGCAGGTCTTTATTCGCTTGTCCGCCTCTGCCGGTTGTTTCCGTTGCGGGGGCGAGTTCATAGCCGCCGCTCTCCGCCTCTCGTTGCAAACCGATGGCTTCCGGCAACGTCCACTGACTATGCACACAACGAAACCAACGGTAATCGTCCCGATAGCGATGGTCGCTGCGAAAATGATAGACGCTGTGCGCGGCGGCAAAGACCAGATTGCCTAAGCGCCGCCGATTGCCGTTCGTGATGGTCGAATGAGCGACAAGAACGGCGCAGTTCAAGTTCTCTGCCAACTGTTTCAGGCGGCTCAACAACTTGCGAGCTTGTCGGCGGCGCTCGCTCGGTTTATCGGCTTCCGGGTCAAGCAATTGCACGCCATCAAAAATGATGAGGTCGGGGGTTTGACGAGTGAGCCACGTTTCGAGGCGTTGCCATTGTCCGTCGGCGCTGAGATTGACGGCTTCGCCATCAAGTTGTCCATCGAGCAGCGATTGAAAATTCGCCTCTGCCAACGCTTGCTGCTCGACTTGCGGAAACAACTTCTCTAACTCGTCGCGCAGGCGTGCCGGAGCCGCATCATCATTGACATAGACGATGCGACGCGGCGGCGAGGGCGCAGTCAGCAACGGCGAAACGGCTTCGCCAGCCGCCAGCGATACCGCGACCTGCAACAATAAAGCGGTCTTGCCTTGCGCTTCATCCGCCAAGAGTTCGCCGACTTCGCAGCGATGTAAAGCGGGCAGGATTTCTTCGGCTTGGTTAAGGTCAGCCTGACGCAGATTGTTAAACGCGCCGTACCAGCCCTTGAGGGGCGGCGGCATAGTTTGAGTTTCGGCAGCAAATAACGATTCGGCTTCGCTGCGAATGGCGTCAAAAGTTGCGCCGTCAAGCAGACGAGAGTGAGCCAAGCCGAACCAGTCGAGCAGACGGCGTTGCCGCGCTTTATGGCAAACCCGATGGGCATAGCCAGCAAGTTCGGCTTGCCTATCAAAAGCGGCGGGCGACTCGCCATTCTCAATGGGTGGTTGTTCACTGAGCGAGCGCACAAGGTTGGTAGCCGTGTGTTGGCGATGCTGTTCGAGTTCGACTTTGAGCGCCTGAACGGTGAAAGCAGAATGGCGGTCGCAGAGGCGTTGAGCGGCGGCGAGAATACAGCGATGGTCGTGGAGGGCGAAGTCAGTAAGCGGCACAAGGCGGGTGATGAGCGACAAAGAAGCCGGGTCGTGCAAGAGAGCGACGATGAGCGAGCGTTCGGCGTCGAGGTCGGCAAAGGAGTCAGTGGGTTGGCTGGCGACGACGGGCGGCGCGACAGCCGGAGAGGGCGACAGATTGGTGATCGGCATAATGAAACCTCCGAAAGCGAAAAGATAGTTTGATATTAAGTACCATTATGTAACTGTCACGGAATAAAATAATCCAAAACAGTTACGTTATGGTACGAACATACAGTAATAAAGTACCACAAGTGTACGCGAAGTCAAGCGCAAAATTCAAAATGAGGGAAAGAAAAAAAGAGAGGATTGCCGGCAGGGAATAGGATGAAAGGGGGAGAGGAAATTCCCGGCGGATGCGGCGGATCGGGCGATGGGGACGGATAAGCGATTCTCGGCGACGCAGACGGGCGAACCTTCATTTGATATTATTTCCCGTCGGTTGACGCATATTACTTGAACTCAACGTCCGGGTGATAAAGTATATGGGTTACTTGACCTAGAAAGAGGAAATAGAAGATGGATATTTTCTGGGAAGAACTCACTGTCGGGTTGCCCGACACCAGACAGTTGATCCGCGTCATTATCCGGCTGCTTGCCGCCATACTGCTTGGGGCAATCGTCGGCATCAACCGCGAGAAAGTTGGTAAGCCGGCCGGCTTGCGAACTCACGTATTAGTCAGTCTTGGCACGGCGGTTTTCGTGCTGGCTTGCTCCAGCGTCGGAATGTCTCTTGACGGCTTATCGCGGGTCATTCAGGGAATTGTTACCGGCATCGGGTTTATCGGCGCTGGCTCCATTCTCAAGTTGACGGAAGAACAAGACATTCAGGGGCTGACTACAGCGGCAGGTATCTGGATGACGGCGGCTATCGGTGTGTCAGTCGGCTTGGGCAGCCTCGGTCTAGCCTTGTTAAGCACGATTTTTACTTTGCTTATTCTGGCGCTGGCGGGACCTCTTGAATCCACAAGTAACAAGGAGCAAAAGAAAAAAGTCGAAGACCCTAATAACGACTGACATCCGGCTCTTTTTCAGAGATTCAAGAGGTCTGTTCGCTGCTTTCCGGTTTGTCTGCTCTTGAAGCAACCTCGACTGTAAAGTAATGCTTTACTATACTCATGGCTCATGGCACGTTCAGATATTGCCAGTCAACGACTCTTTAACCAAGGCATTGCCGGAACCGGGTTTGAGAAACCGGGCGCGGTTGTGAAGTGGATGGGCGCGGTTCAGGCACAGGATTATTCCGGCGCACTTTGGGCAGTCGGACTTCGCACCGGCAATGCGACTAGAGAAACTATTGAGCAAGCAATTGCCGATAGAACGATTGTCCGCACTTGGCCCATGCGCGGCACGCTGCATTTTGTCGCGGCAGCAGATGCGCGGTGGATGCTCAAACTGCTGACGCCGCGTGTGCTTGCCAATAGGCGCTGGCTCTTCCGCCAGCTTGACCT